>PR_CR_10_Liq_1_inCRDRAFT_1000441_pt1 | contig 26206 bp, 27 predicted proteins | sample PRCRCaboRojoPR_3_FD_10241 | JGI IMG/M metagenome (IMG submission 10241)
GGGGCTGATCCAGCCCAGCCGACGGGACATGCCGGTGGCCATGCACATGCCGGCGGCGATGGCCTCGCCATGCAGCCAGTCGCCATAGCCGCGGGCCGCCTCGATGGCATGGCCGAAGGTATGCCCCAGGTTGAGCAGGGCGCGCTGGCCGGATTCGCGTTCGTCGGCGCTGACAATGGCCGCTTTGTTGCGACAGCAGCGGGCGACAAGCTCCGCCAGCACGCCCGGCTCGCGGGCCAGGGCCTCGTCCAGGTGGGTCTCGAGCCAGCCAAGAAACGCGGCATCCCCCAGCAAGGCATATTTGATGACCTCGGCCATGCCCGCGCGCATCTCGCGATCGGGGAGGGTGTCGAGCACCGACAGATCGGCCACCACCGCCCGGGGCTGATGGAAGGCCCCGATCATGTTCTTGCCCCGCGGATGATTGACCCCGGTTTTGCCGCCCACCGACGAGTCGACCATGGCCAACAGGGTGGTGGGGATTTGCACGAACGCCACGCCGCGTTGGTAGGTGGCGGCCACAAAGCCGGCCAGATCGCCGATGACGCCGCCACCCAGGGCGATGACGGCGCTGTCCCGGCCCAGCCCGTTGACCAGCATCTCGTCAAAGACCGGCAGCATGGACTCGAGCCGTTTTTCCTGTTCGCCNTCGGGCAGAACCGTGGCGATCACCTGGCGACCCGCCAGTCCGGCTTTGAGCGTATCNAGGTAGAGCGGGGCGACCGCCTCGTTGCTGACCACCATGACCGATTCGGCCGCGGTGGCGTTATCCAAAAGCGCGTAGTCGGCGAGCAGTCCGCGGCCGATGTGGATGGGGTAGCTGCGCTCGCCCAGCTCGACGGTGAGTGTTTGTCGTGGCTCAGGCATGCACCGGCCCCGGCTGCTGCAGTCGATCGGCGAGTCGCTCGGCGACCCGCTCGGGGTTGCCATCTTCCGTGCCGACGATGACATCGGCAAGGGATTCGTAGATGGGCCCACGGGTGGCCATGAGCTCTGTCAGGCGGGTCTCGGGGTCCTCGCCCTGGATGAGGGGGCGGCTGCTGCCCCGGGTGCGTCGAAGCTGGGCGGCGACGCTGGTTTGCAGATAGACCACCACCCCGCGGGCCGCCAGGCGTTCGCGGTTGGCCGGATCAAGGACCGCGCCGCCGCCGGTGGCGAGCACCGTCGCCGGACAGCGGGTGAGCTCGTCGAGCAGCATGGCCTCGCGCCGGCGGAATCCGGCCTCGCCCTCGATGTCGAAAATCCGCGGGATATCGACACCGGTACGCGCTTCCAGCGCCTCGTCCAGATCCATGAAACCCAGCCCCAGGCGCCGCGCCAGCCGGCGGCCGATGGTGGTCTTGCCCGCCCCCATGGGCCCGATGATGAAGACGCGATCGATATGTGTCATGACCCCGATTCTAACGCGTTCGGCCCCCCGGCCGTGCCCTCGAGTATGCGCGGGGTGACAAAGACCAGCAGCTCGCTGCGGTCGTTGACCCGGGTGCGGCGCTCGAAAAGCCCACCGACCACCGGCAGGTCGGCGAGCAGTGGCACGCGTTCGCGGCCCTCGCGCTGGGTTTTCTCGAATACACCGCCCAGCACGACTGTCTCGCCATCGGCGACCAGCACATTGGTCCGGACCGATTGGGTATTGATCGCCGGCCCCTCGGGGGTGTCCTCGCCGCGGCTGTCCTGGTTGACCGCCAGTTCGAGCTGGATCTGGTCATCCGGGGTGATCCGGGGGGTGACCACCAGCCCCAGCACCGCCTCGCGAAAGGCGATGCTGGTGGCGCCGCTGGCAGTGGCCTGCTCGAAGGGGATCTGAACCCCTTGTTTGATCTCGGCCTGTTGATGACTGGCGGTGACCACCCGCGGGCTTGAGATGATCTCGCCGCGGTTTTCGCTCTCCATGGCGGAGAGCTCGAGTTGCAGCAGATAGCTGCCCACCTTGCCGATGGCCAACCCCGCCGACCCGGCGGCGTCGCCCGCCGGCAGATCCACCATCAGTCCCTCGTCGTCCAGCCGCCCGCCGCCGGAGATCACCGTCTCGCCGGCCCGCGTCTCGCGGCGCCAGCCAAACTCGACGCCGATCTCGTCGCTGAACCCCTCCGAGGCGATCACGATCCGCGCCTCGATCAGGACCTGGCGGACCGGGACGTCGAGTCGCTCGACAAGCGAACGGGCCGCGGCGATCTGCGCCGGGGTGGCGTGCAGGATCAGCGTGTTGGTGCGGCTGTCGACGCGCACCGATTCGGCCTCGATGAGCTCGGCGAGTGCTTCGGCACGGGCATATTTGACGGCCAGAAAGCGGGTCCGGGCATCGGCGGGCGCATCGCCGGCCGGCTGGGTCGGTGCCTGGCCAGCGCCGCTTTCGATGGCTTCGATTTGCTCGACCAGGGTGTCCACCGGCATGTCGCGGACATCCACACGCAGCGATTCATCGGCCGTCGCCCGCATCGATACGGCACAAATCGCGATGGCCATTACCAGCAGACAGCGCCTTGAAGCGGTGAACACGCGCATGGTCAGCCTCCTTTTGAATGGCGATCGAGGATGGGCAAGCGGACGCGGCGGGGTTTGCCGGCGTTGTCGCGTTGGCGAACGACCGCGGCATCCGGGCGTATGGCCTCCAGCACCCCACCCGCCCCCGGCAGCCGGTGACCGGGCTGGAGCCGGTGGATGCGGCCGCTGCGGTCGCGGAAAAACGCCCACTGTTGCCGGCTGCCGCGGATCGAGCCCAGAAAGACCGGCATTGACCGGTCGGTGGCCGGGCGATGGGCCAGAGCGAAGGGGTCGGCAAGCGGCTCCAGCTCAGGCAGCGGGGCCTTGCCAATGGCCGCGCCCCTCGGCGCAGTCAACGGATGGGCGAGGGAATGGGCAAGAAGCCGCAGTTCAAGGGTGATCGGCGGCCGGCCCGGCGGGGCGTCCGCGCCGGTCTGGTCGGCCCGGATCATCAGCCGCCCCGGCGAGGTGGCAAGCGGTGAATGCAGCCATTGCTCGAGGCTTTTGACAAGCGTTGGCCAGTCGCCGGTGATGGCGATNTGCACGGCCCGGTCGACGGGTTGGTCGGCACCGGTGGGGGTAGGGTGCAGGGCATTGATCTCGACCCCGGTGGGCGCGAGCTGGGCGGATATTTGTTCGATGAGCGGGGTGACCGCGGGGCTTTCCGGCAGCTCGAAGCCAAAGCCGTCGACGCGCCGGGCCAGCGCCTGGCGTTGCCGGCGAAGCGCTGCAAGGCGCTTGACCTCATCCTGTCNTGCCTCGAGCCTGGCCGCCAGCCGGGTTCGGGTCTCGCGGGCGTCGACAACCGCCTCTTTGAGCGGGGCGACACCGATCCACCACCCCGGCAGCGCGCCGAGCAATGTGCCCAGCACCACCGCCACGGCGATGGACCGGGACAACCGCCGCTCGACNACCGGCCACCTCANNGCCCGCTCNCCGGNNCNGCTGGATGCGNCGTTTTCAGGCGCTCGGGTGAGGATCTNGGCGCGNAGCCGGAAGCCGAGTTCTCCGCCGCCGGCGTCAGGGTTGGGCGTGATCTGCACGACATCGGCCTGCTNCAGCGGGTGCTGGCGTTCAAGGCGCCGGGCCATCTTTGCCGCATCGGTGGGCTGTCGGGTGAGGCCCTCGACGCTGAGCTCCCCGGGCGTGATGACAATACGGCGTAGCCGGGCCTTTTGAGGGCGACTCTGCACGGCCGCCGCCAGGCCCGCCTGGATGGCCCGGCGATCCCGCCGGATGGCGGTTTTATGGTCGAGCCGCCGGCGCAGCGTCTCAATATCCTGCTCGAGCGCTTCGACCCTGGCGAGTTTGCCGGCAAGCCCGTCGATTGATTGCTCCAGCTCGGCCACGGCGCGGCGATGGCCATCCAGGGTCTGCGCCACCTGGCCTGCGATGATGCCGATCACGGCAACGGCCAATGCGGCGGCGCCGAGCAGACAGCTGCCGGCGATCCACCGCCGCCGGCGTCGCTGCCGGTCGCGCCAGTCCAGCAGATTAACGCCAATGGGCATGGCAAGATCCCAGATGCAGTGCCAGTCCAAGGGCAACCGGATAGCGATGCGGCTGCGCGATCCGCGCCGGGTCGCTGTCCTCGGCCGACAGCGCCGAAAACGGCTCGGCGATGCGGGTTGGCAGCCCTGTCCGTTGGGCCAGCGACTCGGCCAGCGGCGGGCAGGCCCGGCCACCGACCAGAAGGATCCGGTCCACTGCCCGGGCATGATCGAGCCCCTGGTAGACGGACAGCGCCAGGCCGATGCGTTGGGCAACCGCATCGGGTGTATCCGGTTGGGGTGGGCCGTGATCCTGGTCGTGGATCAGGCTGTCCCCGTCACAAACGCTGAAACGCAGCCGGTAGCCGGCGTCCACCACGCCGGTGATGCCCTCGTGCCCGTCCGCCGCGGACAGACGCAGTGCCCGGGCAATGGCGTGGGATTCCACATCGACAGGGGACAACGCCAACCCAGCGCTTTCATGGCCTCGATTCGCCAGGCCACGTGACTGCGCCGCCCGGCAACCACCTGCCAGGGCCGGTTGTCATGCGCATCAAGCGCGCTGTCATCCACTCGATAGTCCACGCAAAAATCGGACACCGACTCGGGCAGCAGCTCGGCCATTGCAAGGCCGATCCGTGTGTCCACCGCGCGATGGGAAATCCCCGGGGGCAGGGACACAGACCGGGTGGCGATCCCCTCGACCGGAACGGCGACCGCGGCGATGGGGTCGTGGATATCGATCTCGGCGGCGGCCTGGTCGAGCGCGGTCAATAGCCACTCGCGATCCGGCTTTGCCTGCCCATCGCCCGGTTGCTCGGGCCCGGGCTGACTGCTCCAGCCCACCAACCTTGGCGTGGGGCCGGGCGCGAGGGCCACCAGGCGAACCCCGCTGCGGCCGATATCCACACCCAGGTGGATCGGCGTGCGCCGTCGAATCAGCGGAAGTGACCAGCGCATCAGTCACCCGCCGGACAGCGGCCGTCATCCTGGCGGTGATATACTGACCACTGGCAGCATCCATTGCGCATCAAGGCTTCCATGTCACGCATCATCCGGCTCTCCCTGCAGGCAATCGCTGGCCTCGCGGCACTGGCCCTTCTCGCCGGGGCGGGACTGGTGATGGCCTACATCCTGCTGGCGCCGAGCCTGCCCAGTGTCGAGGAGGTGCGCAGCGTCGAGCTTCAGGTGCCGTTGCGCGTCTACACCCGCGATGGCGAGCTCATCGACGAGTTCGGGCAGATGCGACGGACGCCGGTGTCGCTTGCCAACGTCCCGACAACCCTGCAACAGGCGTTTATCGCGGCCGAAGACCAGCGCTTCTATGTGCATCCGGGGGTAGATTATCAAGGCATCATCCGGGCGGTCTGGTACCTGGTTCGCACCGGCGAGAAAGGCCCCGGGGGCAGCACCATTACCATGCAGCTTGCCCGCAACCTGTTTCTCACCGCCGAGCGGACCTATCTACGCAAGCTGCGCGAAATCCTGCTGGCACTGCGCATCGAGCAGGAGCTCGAGAAGGCCACCATCCTCGAGCTCTATCTCAACAAGATCTACCTGGGACAGCGCGCCTACGGCGTCGCCGCCGCCGCCGAGGTCTACTACGGCAAGCCCCTGGCTGAGCTCACCCTCGCGCAGCAGGCAATGATCGCCGGCCTGCCCAAGGCGCCTTCGGCCTGGAATCCGCTGGCCAACCCCGAGCGGGCGCTGCAACGCCGGGCCTATGTGCTCGGGCGGATGCGCGAGAGCGGCTTTATCCAGACCGAGCGCTACGAGCAGGCCATGGCGGCGCCGATCACCGCCGCCTACCACGGCCGACGCCGGACGGTGGATGCGCCGTTTGTCGCCGAGATGGCCCGGGCCTGGATGGTCGATCGGTACGGCGAGCAGGCCGCCTACACCGGTGGCTACGAGCTCTACACCACCGTGACCCGCGAGCGTCAGCGTGCTGCTCGACAGGCGCTGCGTGACGGGTTGCATGCCTACGACGAGCGCCACGGTTATCGGGGTGTGCTGGATGAGCTCTCCCCCGAGCTGCTCGAGGCCGACCGCGAGCAGCTGCTGGCGCGTCTGGATGACTACAACCGCCCCGGAGATCTGGCCGTGGGCCTGGTCGAGGCGGTGGACGGGCAACAGGCCAGTCTGCTTTTGCATGATGGGCAGCGCATCACCCTGGGCTGGGCGGGACTGTCCTGGGCCCGCGCGCAGCTGGGCCGGAATGCCATGGGGCCGAATCCCGAGGCGGCCGACGATGTTCTGGTGCCGGGGGATGTGGTGTATCTGCGCCAGGCCGAGGGGCAGTGGCGTCTGGCACAGGTCCCCGAGCCGCAGGCGGCGTTGGTGTCGCTGGACCCGGAGACCGGCCGGATGGAGGCGCTGGTGGGGGGGTATGACTTTGCCCGCAGCAAGTTCAACCGCGCCACCCAGGCAGCGCGCCAGCCCGGCTCGTCGTTCAAGCCGCTGATCTATTCCGCCGGCCTGGCCAATGGCCTGACTCCGGCCACGCTGGTCAACGATGCCCCGGTGGTCTTCCCGGATGCCTCGCTCGAGGATGTCTGGCGGCCCGAGAACTACAGTGGCCGGGTGTTCGGGCCCACCCGGCTGCGCGAGGCGCTGACCTTCTCTCGCAATCTGGTCTCGATTCGGGTGCTGCGCCGCATCGGTGTCGATGCGGCGATCGAGCATATCCGCCGCTTTGGCGTGCCGGGCGACCAGCTGCCACGCAACCTCTCGCTGGCGCTCGGCTCGGCGGAGATCACGCCGATGGCGCTGGCCCGGGCCTATGCGGTGTTCGCTAACGGCGGCTATCGGGTCAAACCCTATCTGATCGAGCGGGTGGTGGATAACGACGGGGTCGAGCAGTTCCGGGCCTGGCCGCGCCGGGCCGCCGAGCCGGAGGCCATCCGCCCGGCCGAGCCCGGTCGCACNGGGCCACAGCGGCCGGCGTTCCGGCCCGCCGAACGGGCCATCAGTGCCGAGAATGCCTGGCTGATGCGCTCGATGCTGCGGGATGTGGTCGANCGGGGCACCGCNCGATCGGCCCGGGCGCTNGGCCGAGGGGATATTGCGGGCAAGACCGGGACCACCAATGAGCAACGGGACGCCTGGTTTTCGGGGTTCAATGGTGATCTGGTGANCACCGTNTGGGTGGGGTTCGACGAGCTGCAGACCCTGGGGCGTTACGAGACCGGCGGCCGGGCGGCGTTGCCCATCTGGATGGACTACATGGACGCGGCCCTGCAGGGTATTGATGAGACCGAATGGCCCCGGCCGGAGGGGCTGGTGACGGTGCGAATCGATCCGGAGACCGGCGAGCGTGTCGGTGGCGAGTACGAGGGCGCGGTTTTCGAGACCTTCCGCCGCGAGAATGTCCCGTCCCGGTCGGCCCGGGCGCAGGCCGAGTCCCGCGACGGCGATGACGCCGGATCCGAGGCACCCATTTTCTGACAAGGGGGGGTAGCCAGGCATGGCAAGGGGAAAGGCAAGCCGCGACGCCCGCATGCGCGAGCGCTTGACCCAGGAGGCGGCCCGCATCATGGCCGTGGAGGGGATCCGCGATTTCTCACAGGCCAAACGCAAGGCAGCCCTGCATCTGGGCGCGCCCGCCACGACCAACCTGCCGCAGAATCGCGAGATCCAGGCGGCGTTGCAGGAGTATCAGCGCCTTTTCGGAGGCGCGCGCCAGGTCACGGCGCTGCAGACCCTGCGCGAGGCGGCGCTGGAGGCGATGGATTTCTTTGCCGCGTTCAAGCCACGGCTGGTGGGCTCGGTGCTCGATGGCACCGCCGGCCCGGACAGTGCCGTGGATCTGCACTGCTTTGCCGACACCCCCGAGGATGTCGTGCTGTTTTTAATGGATCAGGGCGTGCCCTTTGACACCGAAGAGCAGCGTCTTCGCTTTGATGATCACTACGATTTCGTGCCGGTCCACCGCTTCGTGGCCGGCGATGTCCCGGTGAACGTCGCGGTCTTTACCGGTCGGGGGCGGGCCCATCCGCCGCGCAGCCCGGTGGATGGCCGACCCATGCAGCGCGCCGGCCGCGGCGAGCTGGAGTCGCTCATCGCGGCCGAGGCCTGAGCCCGGTTCAGTTGCGGCGGTGCAGGGGCGTGTAATCGCGGCGCGCGGCCCCGGTGTAGAGCTGCCGGGGCCGGCTGATGCGCTGCTCCGGGTCCTCGAGCATCTCGATCCACTGCGCGATCCAGCCCGGCGTCCGGCCAATGGCAAACAGCACGGTGAAGAACTCGGTGGGGATCCCCAGCGCCCGGTAGATGATGCCCGAGTAGAAATCGACGTTGGGATAGAGCTTGCGCTCGACAAAGTAGTCGTCCGCCAGGGCGATCTCCTCGAGCTTCATGGCGAGCTCGAGCTGCGGGTCGTTGGCCACCCCCAGCTCGTCGAGGACCTCGTGGCAGGTCTTGCGGATGATCGTCGCCCGCGGGTCGTAGTTTTTGTAGACCCGATGGCCGAAGCCCATCAAGCGGAACGGATCGTTCTTGTCCTTGGCCTTTTCGATGAACCGCGGCACCTGATCGACGGTGCCGATTTCGCTGAGCATGTTCAGCACGGCCTCGTTGGCGCCCCCGTGGGCCGGGCCCCAGAGTGCGGCACACCCCGAGGCGATGGCCGCAAAGGGGTTGGTGCCGGTGCTGCCGGCCATGCGCACCGTTGATGTGCTGGCGTTCTGCTCGTGCTCGGCATGCAGGATCAGCAGCTGATCAAGGGCTTTTTCGGCCACCGGGTTGATTTCGTATTCCTCGCTGGGCCGGGCGAAGAGCATGTTGAGCAGGTTGCCGGTGTAGGACAGCCGGTTCTGCGGATGGACAAACGGCTCGCCCACCATGTGTTTGAACGAGGCCGCCGCGATGGTCGGCATCTTGGCAATGATCCGGTGGGCGCTGAGCATGCGGCTTTCCGGATCGTTGATATCGATGGTGTCGTGATAGAACGCCGACAGCGATCCCACCACGCCGGTGAGCATGGCCATGGATGGGCGTCGTGGTGGAAGCCGTTGAAGAAAATCCGCAGGCTTTCGTTGACCAGGGTGTGNCGGGTGATGGTGTCATCGAACTGCTCGAGCTGTTGTTTGTCGGGCAGCTCGCCGTTCAACAGCAGATACGAGACCTCAAGAAACGAGCTCTGTTCGGCGAGTTGTTCGATGGGGTAGCCGCGATAGAGCAGCACGCCCTGGTCGCCATCGATGAAGGTGATGTCACTCTGGCAGCAACCGGTGGAGGAGTAGCCCGGGTCGTAGGTGAAATAGCCCAGATCGCTGTGGAGCGAGCGGATATCGACCAAATCCGGCCCATGCGTGCCGCTGCGCACCGGTGCTTCGCTTTGCTTGCCGGTGGCGTTGTCGGTGATGGTAACGGTCTTGTCGGACATGCTTACTCCTCCGCGTGGCGCCTGGCGCCGCTATGTCATTGATACTCCCGCGTGCCGGCCGGCGGGGGCGCTCAGCCCCGGCCGCCCTTGGCCATCGAGCCGTACCGCTTGCGGAACTGGTCCACTCGGCCGCCGCTCGAGAGCACCCGCTGCTTGCCGGTGTAGAACGGATGACTGGCGCTGGAGATCTCGACCTTGACCAGCGGGTATTCGTTGCCGTCNTCCCACTGNATGGTGTCNTCGGTCTGCACCGTCGAGCGGGTCAGAAAGGAGAAATCCGAAGAAATGTCCTGAAACACAACTTCGCGGTATTCGGGGTGGATATCTTTTTTCATGGCGCTTCTCGGGACGCTGGTTTTCGAAGCGCGGTATCTTAGGCCCTCGACGGGACGGGTACAAGAGACCATGCTGCGGTGCATCGACATCCGCCGGCCGGCCGGGACGGCCGATGGGCGCTGTGACAGCGGCGGCGCCAGCAGGTAGCCTACCGCGGCTGGATGCTGTGTCTGTCACCGGGATCGTCAGGAAAACGCTATGCTCTACATCGGCCTCAAACATCTGCACACCACCGTCGTCACGCTGAGTCTTCTGCTCTTTGTGCTGCGTTTTGGACTGGTGACGGCCGGATCGGATCTGGCATCGCGCAAGTGGCTGCGCATCACCCCGCATGTCATCAACACCCTGCTGCTGGTCACCGCCTTTGGGGTCGCCTGGGCGGGCTGGAACTACCCGGCGGTCCTGCACGGCTGGATCAACGCCAAGGTGCTGGGGCTGATCGCCTACATCGCCCTGGGGGTGCTGGCGTTCAAGACCGAGCGGTCGCTCGGTGCCCGGGTGGGGTATTTCATCGGCGCGCTGGTGATCTATGGCTATCTGGTCGCCGTGGCCCTGGCGAAATCGGCCTGGCCGTTCTGAACGGCCCGCGCCGGGTCACTCGTCATCCCGGCGGGTATCGATGACCGGCCCGTCCGGGGTGACGGTCAGCCGGCATTCGATGGGTCGGCAACAGACCTGACAGTCTTCGATGTAGGCCTGATCGCCGGCGCTGCCGTCGGCCAGTGTCGTGAATGACTCACCGCAGTACGGGCAGTGGATGGTGACTTCTTCGATCATGCGCCGGCCCCGTCGGTGTCGAGGAAAAGCCCCAGCAGGTCGTTGAGATAGCGCTGCCCCCGGGGGGTGGCCCGCAGGATGGCCGGGTCGTCGCTTATCCACCCCCGCGCCCGGGCGATGCCCAGTCCCGGTTCAAAATCCTCGCGCCGCAGTCCTGTGCGCGCNAGGGCCTGGTCCATCGGTGTCCCCTCGGTCAGGCGCAGGGCATTCATTAGATATTCAAGCACCCGCTCGCCAGCCTCGACCCGGCGGGATTCCGCCAGACCCTGNGGNNTNCCCGCCACCGCCTGGTACTGGCGCGGAAAGCGCAGCCGGCTGTAGCGCCTGATCCCGCCCTGGCGGTCGGTCAGCTTGCCGTGGGCACCGGCGCCGATCGCCAGGTAGTCGCCGAACGCCCAGTAGTTGAGGTTGTGACGGCATTCCTCGCCGGGCACCGCCCAGGCCGAGACCTCGTAGCGATGCAGGCCGTGTTCGCGGATGCGTTCGGCACAGGCCGCCTCGATATCGGCCAGCGCGTCCTCATCGGGCAGTGCCGGGGGCCGGTTGTGAAAGGGGGTGCCGGGTTCGAGGGTGAGCTGGTAGTGGGAGAGGTGGCGGATGCCCAGATCGAGGATGCGCTCGACATCCTCCAGGGCCTGCGCCGGGCTCTGGTCAGGCAGGCCGTGCATGAGATCGACATTGATGCGCTCGAAGCCGGCGGCACGGGCGCTGTGGATGGCGGCCACCGCCTCGGCGCCGCCATGGATGCGGCCAAGGCGCCGAAGATGCGCATCGTTGAGGCTTTGCACCCCCATGGAGATGCGGTTGACCCCCGCCGCGCGATACCCGGCAAAGCGTTGGGCCTCCACCGTCCCGGGATTGGCCTCGAGGGTGATCTCGGCATCCGCGGCCATGTGGAGTCGCTGGCCCAGGCCATCCAGCAGATCCTGGATGGCCTCGGCACTGAAAAGGCTGGGCGTCCCCCCGCCGATGAAAACCGTCTCGATGGGACGTCCCGACGCCGCTTCGGCCTCGGTGTCGGCGTCCCGCAGCAGCGCGTTGAGGTATTCACGCTCGGGCAGCGTCCCTTTGAGGGCGTGGGAGTTGAAATCGCAGTAGGGGCATTTCTGCACGCACCACGGCAGATGGACATAGAGCCCCAGCGGTGGCGGGGTCAGTTGGCTGTCCACTCCGCCTCCAGACGCCGACGAAGGGCCTGCAGCGCCTGACCCCGATGGCTTTGGCGGTTTTTCTCGGCGGCCGGCAACTCGGCGGCGGTACAGCCCGATGCCGGCAGATAGAAATGCGGGTCATAGCCAAACCCGCCGTCGCCCTGCGCCGTCTCGATCAACTGCCCGCGCCAGCGGCCCTCGGCAATCAGCGGTGCCGGATCGTCGGCGTGGCGCATCAGCGCGATCACGCATCGGTAGTGGGCAACGCGCTCGTCCGGGCCAAGGTCGAGGAGCGCGTCCACCAGTCGCGCATTATTGGCCCGGTCATCGGCCTCGTCGCCGGCCCAGCGCGCCGAGCGCACCCCGGGTGCCCCGTCCAGGGCCGGTATCTCCAGGCCCGAGTCGTCGGCAAGGGCCGGCAAGCGGGTATGCAACGCGGCATTGCGGGCCTTGATGATGGCGTTTTCGATAAAGGTGGTGCCGGTCTCGGCGGCGGTCGGCACATAGTAAAACGACTGGGGGCGCAGCTCGGTGACCAGCCCGCTTAGCAGTTGCTGGAGTTCGGCCAGCTTGCCGGCGTTGCCACTGGCCACCACGAGCCGTTCGATCATTCCTCAGGCCTCCAGTGCCTTGCGCTGCTCGGCGATCAGCCGGTCGATGCCATCGCTTGCCAGATCGAGCATGCTCTCGAGCTCGGGCCGGCGAAAGGCATGCCCCTCGGCGGTGCCCTGGATTTCGATGAAATGCCCGGCGTCGTTCATGACCACGTTCATGTCGGTCTCGGCGTCCGAGTCTTCGGCGTAGTCGAGATCGAGCACGGCGGTGCCGTTGTGGATGCCCACCGAGATGGCCGCCACCTGACCGTGCAACGGGTTGCGCCGGACCTGGCCGGCTTTCATGAGGGTCTGGACCGCGTCGGCCAGCGCCACATACCCGCCGGTGATCGAGGCGGTCCGCGTCCCACCGTCGGCCTGCAGGACATCGCAGTCAACCACGATGCGGCGCTCGCCCAGGGCCTCCAGATCCACCACCGCCCGCAGCGAGCGGCCGATCAGCCGCTGGATCTCCACCGTCCGGCCCTGCTGACGGCCCCGGGCGGCTTCGCGGTCGGTCCGGCTGCCGGTCGCCCGGGGCAGCATGCCGTATTCGGCCGTGACCCAGCCGCGGTTGCTGTTGCGCAGCCACGGCGGGACGCGCGCTTCGACCGAGGCGGTGCATAGCACCCGGGTGTTGCCAAACTCCACCAGCACCGAGCCCTCGGCGTGCTGGGTAAAGCCCCGGGTGAGGCGGATCGGGCGAAGTTCATCGGCGTTGCGGCCACTGGGGCGCATGGGCGTCTCCTGGTGTTGATCGGACGGTGCGAAAATCAGCCGGTCAGGGTAGCATTCCCGGGATGGAAACGGACATCTCAGGCACGCTTTACATCGTCTCGGCGGCCTCCGGGGCGGGGAAGACCTCGTTGCTGCGGGCGTTGATGGACCGGGATCCGAGGCTGGTGATCTCGGTCTCGCACACCACCCGCGCGCCGCGGCCCGGCGAGGTGGATGGCCGGGACTATCATTTTGTCGATGATGCCGCGTTCAGCGGCCTGGTCGAGGCCGGGGCATTCCTCGAGCATGCCCGGGTGTTCGATCGGCGCTATGGCACCACCCACGCGGCGGTCGAGGCCGATCTGGCGGCGGGGCGGGATGTGCTTGTGGAAATCGACTGGCAGGGGGCGCGGCAGATCCGTGAGCGGCTCGAGGAGACCGTCTCGGTGTTCATCCTGCCGCCGTCCCGCGCGGCGCTCGAGGCACGGCTGCGCGGCCGGGGTCAGGATAGTGAGGCGGTCATTGCCGATCGGATGCGCGCAGCGGTCAGCGAGATGCGCCACTGTGACGAATACGATTATCTGGTCTGGAATGACGATTTCGACACCGCCCTGGCCGATCTCGAGGCGATTGTCCGGGCAAGACGACTGCGCCGGGCGCGGCAATTCCACGATCACGGCGATACGCTCGGGTCGCTGACCGATGGGGCCATCGCCGGCCCCCCTGTCTGATTGCTCGGCATTGCGCTAGACTCGGTGTAAAGGAAAGTTTGTAAGTTCTGGAGGTTGCCGCGATGGCACGAGTGACGGTCGAGGACTGCCTCGATACGATCGATAACCGTTTTGAGCTGGTGCTGGCCGCGACCCGGCGGGCACGGCAGGTCGCCCACGGCCAGGAGCCCTTCGTGGCGTGGGAAAACGACAAGCCCACGGTGGTTGCGCTGCGCGAGATTGCCGACGGGTTTGTCACCTCGGAGATTCTCAACGCCGAGGCCGAAGCCGCCGAGGCGCTGGGTGCCCTGGAAGAGGCCGAGCCGGCGGCAGAAGCCGACGCCGACATGCCGGCCGATGAGGTGGCAGGCGAGGCGGAAGCCGCCGCCGACGAGCCGTCGACCGAAGCCTCCGGGGCAGACGAGGAGGCTGCCGAGCCGGGTGACGAAGAAACCGGGGAAAAGCCGGCCGACTGAACCGGCATCCATGGCAAGCAGCGACGCGGCGGTCAAACGGCAGACAGCGGGTTCCGATGCCGCAACCCGCGCCGCTGACCTTTGCACGCTGCTCGAAGACTATCTCGAACCCCGCCAGGTCCAGCAGGTCTACAAGGCCTACCAATTCGGCGCGGCGGCCCATGAGGGGCAGCGGCGCCTCTCCGGCGAACCCTACATCACCCATCCGCTGGCGGTGGCCAGGACGCTGGCCGAAATGGGCCTGGACGCCGAGAGCCTCTGCGCGGCCATCCTCCATGACGTCATCGAGGATACGCCCACCGCCAAGGCCGAGATTGCCGAGGCCTTCGGCGCCGAGGTGGCGCAGCTTGTCGATGGCGTCTCCAAGCTCACCCAGATCAATTTTCGCAGCAAGGCCGAAGCCCAGGCCGAGAATTTCCGCAAGATGGTCATGGCCATGTCCCATGACATCCGGGTCATCCTGATCAAGCTCGCGGACCGGCTGCACAACATGCGCACGATCTTTGTCATGCCGCCGAGCAAGCGGTCACGCATCGCGCGCGAGACCCTCGAGATCTATGCCCCCATAGCCCAGCGTCTGGGTATCAACAGTGTGCGGATCGAGCTCGAGGACCTGGGGTTTGCCGCGCTCTATCCCATGCGCTACCGCGTCCTCAAAGAGCGGGTCCGACAGCAGCAGGGGTCGCGCCGCGAGATCCTCGATACCGTGCGCCATGCGCTCGAGGAAAGCCTGGCCGAAGGCGGGATCAAGGGGCGCGTGATCGGCCGCCAGAAGCATCTGTGGAGCATCTACCAGAAGATGCGCAGCAAACAGGCGGGTTTTGACGACATCTTTGATGTCTACGGGTTTCGGGTGGTGGTGGCGGATGTGGATACCTGCTACCGCGTCCTGGGCCACTGCCACGGGCTCTACAAGCCCTTGCCGGGCCGTATCAAGGACTACATCGCCATCCCCAAGATCAACGGCTATCAAAGCCTGCACACCACACTGGTCGGGCCGCGCCGGATCCAGGTCGAGGTCCAGATCCGCACCGCCGAGATGGATCGGGTGGCCGAGGCGGGGATCGCCGCCCACTGGCTCTACAAGGACGCCGACACCGCCCACAGCGTCGCCCAGACCCGGGCCCGGGAATGGGTCCACGGCCTGGTGGAGATGCAGGAGAGCGCCGGCAACCCGATCGAATTCATCGAAAACGTCAAAATCGATCTGCTGCCGGATGAAATCTACGTCTTCACCCCCGGCGGCGACATCATGGAATTGCCCAAGGGCGCCACGGTGGTGGACTTCGCCTACATGGTCCACTCGGAAATCGGTGATGCCTGCATTGCCGCGAACATCGATCATCGGCTCGCCCCGCTGCGGACCCCGCTGGAGACCGGGCAGACGGTCGAGATCATCACCGCGCCCATCGCCCGCCCCAACCCGGCCTGGCTGGATTTTGTGGTCACCGCCAAGGCCCGGGCGGCGATCCGTCAGCGGCTCAAGCGCCTGCAGGGCGCCGAGGCGGCCGACCTCGGCCGACGCCTGGTCGAGCAGGCGCTCAATGCCATGGGCCTGACCCTCGGGCAGATCGGCCCGGCCCAGATCGAGGAGGCGCTGGAGGCGCTGGCCGCGGACGATCTGGATGCGGTGCTCGAAGAGGTGGGCCTGGGCCGTCGCATGCCCTGGCTGGTGGCGCGTCATCTCTCGGGTGTGGATGATGGCGCCGCCGAAACCGACCGCTCCGAGGCCGGCGGCGCGTTGATGATCCGTGGCAACGAGGGGGCGGTGATGACCTTCGCCCGCTGCTGTCGACCCATCCCCGGCGACCCCATCGTCGGCTTTGCCAGCGCCGGCCGCGGCGTTGTCATCCACCACCAGGATTGCAACAACATCCGCGAATACCGCAACCACCCCGAAAAATGGGTGGATGTGCAGTGGGACCCTTCAACCGAAGGCGGCTATCCCGTGGCGATCGATCTGGAGGTGATGAACCGACAGGGGGTCCTGGCGAGTGTCGCCGCGGTCATCTCGGATCTCGACTCCAACATCGATGCCGTGCAGATCGAGGAAAAGGAAGGGATGATCGCCACCATCAGGCTGGTCATGGATGTCACCGATCGCGTCCATCTGGCGCGTATCATGCGTCGACTGCGCGGGCTGGCCGCTGTGCTGCGGATCGCCCGCCGGCGTGGATAATCGCATTCTTTTCAACCGCAAGGAGCTGTCATGAGCCGCCGTATCATCCAGACCGATCAGGCCCCGGCGGCCATTGGTCCCTATTCCCAGGCCGTCCAGGTGGGCGATCTGGTGTTCATCTCCGGCCAGATCCCCCTGGATCCGCTGACCATGGAGTTGGTCGAGGCGGATATCGATGTGCAGACCCGGCGGGTGTTCGACAATCTGGCCCAGCTCTGTCTGGCAAGCGGCGGTTCGCTGGCCGATATCTGCAAACTGAGCATCTTTTTGACCGACCTCGGCCACTTCGCCACGGTCAACAGCATCATGGCGGAGTACTTCGAAGAGCCCTATCCCGCCCGCGCAGCCATTGGCGTGGCCGCACTGCCCAAGGACGCCATGGTCGAAGTGGAGGCCATTCTGAGCCTGGCCGACTAGCCCGTGACCGATCACGCCGCCGCCGGCACACCGCTGACGCGCCTGCCCGGAGTCGGCCCCAAGGTGGCGGGCAAGCTCTCGCGCCTGGGGCTGGTGCGCATCGAGGATCTGCCCTTCCATCTGCCGCTGCGCTACGAGGACCGCACCCGGGTCCGACGTCTGGGCGAGCTGGCGAGCGGGGTGGATGCGCTGGTCAGCGGCGAGATCACCGCCAGCGAGGTCACCGGTGGTCGGCGCCGGCGGCTGATCTGCCGCATCAGCGATGGCACCGGCAGCCTCGAGCTGGTGTTCTTCCACTTCTACGCCAATCAGCAACGCCAGCTTGCCCGCGGGGTACATCTGCGGGTTTTTGGTGAGGCCAAGCCCGGGCCGGTGATGTTGCAGATGATCCACCCGGACTGGGAGATCGTCGAGCCCGATGCCCCGCTGCCGGCGGGCGAGTTCAAACCGGTCTATCCGGCCTGCGAGGGGGTGACGCAATCGATGCTCCGCCGGGCCATCGGCGCGGCCCTTGACCGGCCGGAGACCCTGACCGAGTGGCTGCCCGGGGCATTACTGCAAAAGCTCGGCCTGCCCTCGCTGGACCATGCCCTGATTACGGTGCATGCCCCGGGGCCGGAGGCCGATACCCAGGCGTTGATGGATGGCAGCCACCCGGCGGTCCGGCGCCTGGCCTTCGAAGAGTTGCTCGCCCACCGTCTCAGCCTGCTGCGACTACGCCAGGCCCATCAGGCCAGCGCACCGGCGCCGGTTCTTGGCGATGCCCATGGTCCCATCGAGCGCCTGCTCGATGCCCTGGGGTTTGCCCTGACCGCCGCACAGCAGCGGGTACAGCACGAGGTGGCCCGGGACATGGCCCGGGGCGAGCCCATGCTGCGGCTCATCCAGGGCGATGTGGGCTCGGGCAAGACCGTGATTGCGGCCATGGCGGCCTTGATGGCGGTCAGTGATGGTTGGCAGGCGGCCATCATGGCCCCCACCGAGCTGCTTGCCGAGCAGCATGAACGAAGCTTTCGGGCCTGGCTCGAGCCATTGGGCGTGCGGGTGGGCTGGCTCAGTGGGCGGAGCAGTGCCGCCGAGCGCCGCGACTGCCTGGCCGGGCTCGAGCGCGGGGATATCCAGGTGGTGGTGGGCACCCACGCCCTTTTTCAGGCGTCGGTGGCATTTCACGGCCTTGGTCTGGTGGTGATCGACGAACAGCACCGCTTTGGCGTGCATCAACGTCTCGCCCTTCGGGACAAGGGCCGGGCGGGGCTGCAGCCCCATCAACTGGTCATGACGGCCACCCCCATCCCGCGGACGCTGGCCATGACCGCCTATGCCGATCTGGATGTCTCGGTGATAGACGAGCTGCCGCCGGGCCGGACGCCGGTGAGGACGGTGGCGCTGCCCGAGACCCGGCGTGACGAGGTCATCGAGCGCATTCGCGAGGCCTGCCGTGCCGGGCGACAGGCCTACTGGGTCTGTACCCTGGTGGAGGCCTCCGAGCTGCTCGAGGCCCAGGCGGCCGAGGCCACCGCCGAGCGGCTCGCCGAGCAGCTTGCGGGGCTGCGCGTCGCGCTGGTCCACGGGCGTTTGTCCGCGGCGCAGAAGGAATCGGTGATGCGGCAGTTCGAGGCCGGCGAGGTGGATCTTCTGGTGGCGACCACGGTGATCGAGGTGGGCGTCAATGTGCCCAATGCCTCTTTGATGATCATCGAGAATGCCGAGCGGCTGGGCCTGGCACAGCTGCATCAGCTCCGCGGCCGTGTCGGCCGCGGCGAGACGCAAAGCAGCTGCGTGCTGCTGTATCATCCGCCCCTCGGCGAGGTCGCACGTGCGCGGCTGGGGATCCTGCGCGAGAGCAACGATGGCTTTCGCATCGCGCGCCGTGACCTCGAGATCCGCGGCCCGGGCGAGTTGCTTGGCACCCGGCAGACCGGGGCGCTCAACTATCGCATCGCCGATCTGTTGCGGGACGGGGATCTGCTCGACCCGGTCCAGGCCGCCGCACCGGAGCTGTTGCGCACCCGGCCCCAGGCCTGCAGCGAACTGATACGGCGCTGGGTGGGTGAAGGTGAACGCTACGCGCAGGTTTAGGGACAGACAGGGCATGGGTTTTGATCGGCCAACCGCCATGGGCGCCGGCTGGCGGCCCGGATCAGTGCCGCGGGTCGACGGGCCGCCGGAAAGCCTCCGGCCCTGGCTCGACGAGCCCGGCTCGCTGACCCGGCGGCTGCGGGCGCTGGCCGGCGATGCCTTCGGCGTCGAGCTCCAGCATCAGCACTGGCAGCGGCCATGGCCGACCGAGGCGGTCCGGCTGGGCGCCTCGACGCGGCGTGCTGCCTGGGTGCGCGAGGTCCAGCTGTGCCGGGGCCAGACACCGCTTGTCGCGGCACGCAGCGTCATTCCGGCAAGCAGTCTGCGCGGCCCGCTGCGCCGGCTGCGTCGCCTTGGCAGTCAGCCACTGGGGCAGCTTTTGTTCGGGCGCTATCCGGTGACCCGCGGCGTGATCGATATCGCCCCGGTGCAGCCGGACTCGTCGCTGGCCCGACGACTGGCGCGCGGTCGGGCAACACCCGCCTGGGCCCGACGCTCGGTCTTTCGGGTGGCCGGGCGGCCGCTTCTGGTCACCGAGGTCTTTCTGCCTGCCCTGATCCATGCACTGGCCACCGGAGAGCGGCCATGACCCGATGGCGCGAGAAACTGCGATGCTATGCCCAGTTGGCGCGGCTGGATCGGCCCATCGGCAATTTCCTGTTGCTCTGGCCGACGCTCTGGGCCTTGTGGCTCGCCGCCGAGGGGCTGCCCCGGCCGGGCGTGCTGGTGGTCTTTGTGCTGGGGGTGGTGGTCATGCGCGCCGCCGGCTGCGTGATCAACGACTACGCCGATCGCGATTTCGACCGTCACGTCAAGCGCACCCGTCACCGGCCCCTGACCACCGGCCGGGTCAGCGAGCGCGAGGCGCTGAGTCTTTTTGTGCTGTTGTGTCTGCTGGCCTTCGGACTGGTGCTTTTGATGAACCGGCTGACCATCCTGCTGTCGCTGGGCGGGGTGGTGCTGGCGGCCACCTATCCGTTCATGAAGCGGCATACCCATCTGCCGCAGATCCATCTGGGGGCCGCGTTCGGTTGGGCCGCCCCCATGGCTTTCGCCGCCCAGACCGGCTCGGTCCCGGCCCTGGCGTGGCTGGTGTTTGTCGCAGCAGTGGTCTGGGCGACCATCTACGACACCGAATACGCGATGGTCGATCGCGACGATGATCTGAAAATCGGCATCCGCTCCACGGCCATTCTGTTTGGTCGGCACGATCGTCTGATCATCGGCTTGCTGCAGGCGGTGATGACGTTCTTGCTGGTACTGATCGGCTGGCAGGCGCAGCTGGGCGCGGTCTATTTTGCCGGCGTCGCGCTGGCAACGCCGCTTTTTGTCTACCAACAGGGGTTGATCCGCCACCGCGACCGGCAGGACTGTTTTCGTGCGTTTCTCAACAACAACATCTACGGCGGGATTATCTTTGCCGGGCTGGCGCTGGACTACACCGGGGTGATCTAGCCGGAGGCGCGGTCAGACCGCCCGGGCGAGGACCAGAACCCGGATATGTTCGGCGCCGCCCTCGCGCAGGCAATGCGCCAGGGCCCGCAGGCTGGCGCCGGTGGTCATGACATCGTCGACCAGCGTCACCGCCCGCGGGGGCGGCCGCCGCAGCCGAAAGGCCCTGTCCAGATTGGCGCGTCGCTGGCGGGCATCCAGACCCCGCTGATCCGCGGTATTGCGCGATCGCTCCACCAGATCCTCCAGACAGGGTCCGCCCAGCCAACGGCCGATCAGCACGGACTGGTTGAAGCCGCGTTGACGATAGCGATCGCGATGCAAAGGCATGGGGACCAGCGGCCCGGGCAGCCTGAGCCCGCGCTGCGCCAGCGCCGCCGCCGCCAGGTCGGTCAGCAGCCGTCCCATGGCGATGTCGCCACGATCCTTGAACGCCCGCAGGCAGTCATCGATCCCGTCCCGGTATTGCCACAATGCATGGGTGCGCTGAAAAGGCGGTGGATCGCCGATGCAGCCGGCGCATGTCGCAGCGCCCGAGCTCAAGGGTGCGCCACAGCACCGGCAGGCGGCGGTGATCCAGGGCAGGTCCTCGCGGCAGCCGGGGCAGAGACCGCTGTCGGCGACCGGGCCGTTGCAGAAATGGCAGCGGCCATGGAGCAGTCGGTCGAATCGCAGGCGCCAGTACGGGGGCTGACGCCATCCATTGACAGGATGTCCTGGCATGACCGGTAGGGTGCGCCGGGGCTCGGGCGGCATTCTGTGACACCGCGCACCGCTGGGGCCCGGGGGGTGTCTGTGGCAGCATGGGGGGATGAGCGCGTCTTCAGACAGCAACCCCCTTGCCCTCGACCGGCGTGTGCTCCATCGCCGTGTTGAGGCGGCCGTCCCGCATTTTGACGCCGCCGCGGTCCTGCATCGCGAAGTCGGGGCGCGGCTGCTCGACCGCCTTGCCTACATGCGGCTTGATCCGGCGACGATCCTCGATCTCGGCTGCGGCAGCGGGTTTCATGTGCGCGGGCTGCGCAAGCGCTATCCGCGGGCGCGGTTGGTCCTTGCCGACCTGGCCCCCGGTCTGGTGGCCCGGGCCCGGCGCTCGGCGGGGCGCTGGCGACGCCCGCCGGCGGTGGCCTGCCACGTCGATCAACTGCCGTTTGGCAACGATCAGTTCGATTTGATTTTCTCGAGCCTGGTCCTCCATCGCAGCAGCGATCTGGCCGCCACCGCCCGCGAGTTGCAGCGCCTGCTCCGCCCGGGTGGGGTGTTGCTGTTTGCCACCTACGGGCCGGATACGCTGCATGAACTGCGCAGCGCCTGGGCGCAGGTGGACACGGCCGTTCATGTGCACGGATTTGTCGACATGCATGATATCGGCGATGCGCTGGTTAATGCCCGTCTGGCCGATCCGGTGATGGACATGGAGCATTTCACGCTTACCTACCCGGATGTGAGCGGGCTGGTGGATGATCTGACCGCACTCGGGTTGCGCAATGCCGCACCGGGGCGGCGCCCGGGGCTGACGACCCCACGGCAGTGGCGGGCGATGCAGTCCGCCTACGACGCCTTCCGCGATGCGGATGGCCGGCTGCCGGCCACCTGGGAGATCGCCTACGGTCATGCCTGGGGCACCGACGCGCAGCCCCAGCTGCGTCAGTCCTCGGGGGTGGTGGAAATCCCGCTGGATACCCTGTCGGTGCCCAAACGATCCCGATAGGCCTGCCAGTGGCATGCCACGCTTTTCTCGGGCGGGCGATTCACCTAAACTTGACGGCAATCAAGTCTTTGGGCGGGCGGTCGCATTGACATGAGCACCACGCAATCCAATTCTGCCGAGGGCGCACGTCGTTTCGTGCTCGCCCCCAATGTCGCGCCCAACTGGGGCCAGACGGTGCGGGTCTTCATCGGGCTGAGCGTGGTCTGTCTGGGCGTGGCGCTGGTGCTGACCTCGATGGGGTTCTGGCCGGTGCTGCCCTTTGCCGGGCTCGAGCTGACCGCCCTGGGGGCGGCGCTTTATGTATCGGCGCGGCGATCGCTGGACCGCGAGATCGTCCACGTCGAGGGGGCGGAGATCCGCGTCGAGAAGGGGCGCGGCCGGGTCGAGAAGACCTGGTACCTGGACCGGGCCTGGACCGAGGTCGCACTGCGGCAGCTGCCGCGTCGCTGGGAACATACCCAGCTGGTGCTGCGCTCGCGCGGCCGGGAGGTTATACTTGGCGAGTTTCTGGAGACAGATGAGCGGCGTAGCCTGGCGCGCGAGCTGAGCCACTGCATCGGGCCCATGGCACGCTGCGGCACCGGCGCCTACAGCGCGCTGACCGGGGCGGATGACCCGGCCAAAGCCATCGGTCCCACGCACAGTCTGGGAGAGAGAACGGGATGAGGATGACAACCGCAAACGGGCTGATCGGGTCGATGGCGCTGGCGCTGTTCAGCACCACCGCGTCGGCGGATCTCGGGTTGATCAACATGACCCGCGGCGTGACCGAATCGAGCCGGCAGATCTATGACCTGCACATGACCATCTTCTCGATCACGGTGGCCATCGGGTTGCTGGTCTTCGGGGCGATGTTCTATTCCATCTTCCGGCATCGCAAGGCACGTGGCGTCAAACCGGCGAAGTTCCACCACAGCACCGCGGTCGAGATTGTCTGGACCGTGATCCCGCTGGGCATTCTGGTGGCGATGGCGGTGCCGGCCACCCAGACCCTGATTGATCTGGACGACACCAGCGAGTCCGAGATGACCGTCAAGGTCACCGGCTATCAGTGGTTCTGGGGCTACGAGTACATGGACGAGGATGTCCAGTTCTTAAGCCGTCTGGATGTCGACAGCGATCGGGCCCGGCGGCTGGGCTCGGGCGTCGAGCCGGCCTCGGTGGATAACTACCTGCAGAATGTCGACAAGCGGTTGGTCCTGCCGGTGGATACCAAGATCCGGTTCCAGATCACCGCCGCGGATGTGATCCACTCGTGGTGGATGCCGGACCTGGGATGGAAGAAGGACGCCATCCCCGGGTTTGTGAACGAGACCTGGACCCGCATTGACGAGCCAGGGGTCTATCGCGGCCGGTGTGCTGAGCTCTGCGGCCGTGATCATGGCTTCATGCCGATCGTGGTCGAGGCGGTCGAAAAGGACGAGTTCCAGGCCTGGCTGGCGGAGCAGCGGGGCGAGACCGGAGCGACGGCCGATGCGGCTGAGACGAACGAAGACGAACAAGTCGGTGACGCCCTGGCGTCGCGATAAGCGAAGTATCCTCAAGGGGAGACGTTAGACATGACGGCAACAACCCAAGATCACGCGCATCACGAGGCGGAACCGACCGGTCTCAAGCGCTGGCTGGTGACCACCAACCACAAGGACATCGGCTCGATGTACCTGCTGTTCTCGCTGGCCATGTTCCTGGTCGGCGGGGCCATGGCCCTGGTGATCCGGGCCGAGCTCTTCCAGCCCGGTCTGCAGGTGGTGGATCCGTATTTCTTCAACCAGATGACCACCATGCATGCGCTGGTGATGATCTTTGGTGCGGTCATGCCCGCGTTCACCGGTCTTGCCAACTGGATGATCCCGCTGATGGTCGGGGCGCCGGACATGGCGCTGCCGCGCATGAACAACTGGAGCTTCTGGCTGCTGCCGTTTGGCTTTGCCATTCTGCTGTCGACGCTTTTCATGCCCGGCGGTGGACCGGCCGGCGGCTGGACCATGTATCCGCCGCTGATGCTGCAGACCGGCACGGCGTTCCCCTTCGTGATCTTTGCCATTCACGTGCTGGGCATCAGCTCGATCATGGGCTCGATCAACGTGATCGCCACCATCCTGAACATGCGGGCACCGGGGATGACCCTGATGAAGATGCCGCTTTTCGTCTGGACGTGGCTGATCACTGCCTATCTGATGATCGCCGTGATGCCGGTGCTGGCCGGTGCCATCACCATGCTGCTCACGGACCAGTACTTCGGCACCACGTTCTTCAGTGCCGCCGGTGGCGGTGATCCGGTGCTCTACCAGCATATCTTCTGGTTCTTCGGCCACCCTGAGGTGTACATCCTCATCCTGCCGGCGTTTGGCATCATCTCGACCATCATCCCGGCATTCACGCGCAAGCCGCTGTTCGGCTACAGCTCGATGGTCTACGCCACCGCGTCGATCGCCTTTCTGTCGTTCATCGTCTGGGCGCATCACATGTTTACCGTGGGGATGCCGCTCGCCGGACAGCTGTTTTTCATGTACGCCACCATGCTCATTGCGGTGCCCACCGGGGTGAAGGTGTTCAACTGGGTGGCCACCATGTGGCGGGGGGCGATGACCTTTGAAACGCCCATGCTGTTCGCCCTGGCGTTTGTCTTTCTGTTCACCATCGGTGGCTTCTCCGGGCTGATGCTCGCCATCGCGCCGGCGGACTTCCAGTACCACGACACCTACTTCGTGGTCGCCCATTTCCACTACGTGCTGGTGACCGGGGCGGTGTTCGCGATCCTGGCGGCGGCCTACTACTGGTTGCCCAAGTGGACGGGCCACATGTACAGCGAGCGGCTGGGTCAGTGGCATTTCTGGCTGTCGGTGATCTTTGTGAACGTGCTCTTCTTCCCGCAGCACTTCCTGGGACTGGCCGGCATGCCGCGGCGTATCCCGGACTATTCGGTGCAGTTCGCCGACTGGAACATGATCTCCAGTATCGGTGGCTTTGGCTTTGGCTTCGCCCAGCTGATCTTTGTCTGGCTGCTCTACAAGTGCATTCGCGGCGGTCAGAAGGCCGAGGCGCGGGCCTGGGAAGGGGCCGAAGGCCTGGAGTGGGAAGTGCCCTCGCCGGCACCCCATCACACCTTCGACACACCACCGGTGGTTCGCTAACTGATGATCAATAAAGAGGTCGACCGGCGCACGCGGCGGAACATCCGCTGGACGGTGCTGCTGCTCGCGCTGGTCGTCCTTGGCATATACCTGGGGGTTTTCCTCGACCGTCTATAGGTCGGGGCAGGAGAGAGAGGAAAGCGCATGGCGCAGGCAGAAGGCGGTTACTACGTACCGCACGGCAGTAACTGGCCCATCATTGGCAGCGTCGGCATGACCACCCTGGTCGTGGGCATCGCCATGTATCTCGAAGGAATGGGCATCGGCACCTGGGTGCTTGGCGCCGGGGCGCTGATCACCGCCTGGATGGTCATCGGCTGGTTCGGCGATGTCATCCGCGAGAGCGTCAAGGGGCTTTACTCCGACCAGGTGGACCGGTCGCTGCGCTGGGGGATGATCTGGTTCATCTTCTCCGAGATCATGTTCTTCGCCGCCTTCTTTGGCGCGCTTTTCTACGCCCGGACGCTGTCAGTGCCGTGGCTCTCGGGCGAAGACCCGGCGACCAGCCGGCTGCTCTGGGACTCAATGGCGCTGAACTGGCCAACCGCNGGCCCCGGCAATGCCGCCATGGATTTCCAGCCCATGGGGCCNTGGCCGCTGCCCACCATCAATACCCTGATCCTGCTCACCTCGGGGCTGACCCTGACCGTTGCCCACCACGCACTCAAAGAGGGCAACCGCGCCAAGCTCATCACCTTTATGTGGATGACCGTGGCGCTGGGGGTGATCTTTACCGGCTTTCAGGGCTACGAGTACTACGAAGCCTACGCCCATCTGAATCTTCGCCTGGATACGGGCATCTACGGCTCGACCTTCTTCATGCTGACCGGGTTCCACGGCATGCATGTGGTCATCGGCACGATTTTGCTGCTGGTGATTACCTTGCGCTGCATGAAGGGCCACTTCCGGCCGGATTCGCACTTCGGGTTTGAAGGCGCCGCCTGGTACTGGCACTTCGTCGACGTGGTCTGGCTGGGCCTTTATATCTTTGTCTACATCCTCTAGAGCCGCGCTAGGACAGCGGGCTCTGGTTGGGGGCGATCACCCCGGTGAAGTAACCCAGCAGGATCAGGATAAAGAGTGCGATGGACAGCCCGATACGCAGCTTGAGCGCGTT
>PR_CR_10_Liq_1_inCRDRAFT_1000442_pt1 | contig 26166 bp, 24 predicted proteins | sample PRCRCaboRojoPR_3_FD_10241 | JGI IMG/M metagenome (IMG submission 10241)
CGCCACTTCGACTGGCTCGCCGCCGCCCCGACGGCGGACTTCGAGCGGTTGCTGGCTGTGCTCCGCTGGCTCGACGAGCACCCCGGCTCCGGGCTGTACCTGCGCCAGCTGCCGATCCCGGGCATCGACACCAAGTGGATCGGCACCAACCGCGGCCGGCTCGTGCACCTCCTTGGCCAGCGTCAACGGCCGGCGCTGGGTTCTGACGACACCGCCGGCAAGGATTTCCACGCGCTCGCCGGACTGCGCCGCGAGCCGGACCTGATGCGCATCCGCATCCTCGACCCGGACCTGCGCGCCGCGGTCGGCGGCCTCGGCGACATCACGGCGCCGGTGGAGCAGATCGCCGCGCTGCCGCTGCGCCCGGAGCGCATCTTCATCGTCGAGAATCTCCAGACCGGCCTCGCCTTCGGCGAGCTTCCGGGTGCGGTCTGCTGCATGGCCCGCGGCTACGCCGTCGAAGCCTACGGCGGCATCCGCTGGCTGCGCGAGCGTCCCTGCCACTACTGGGGCGATCTCGACACCCACGGCTTCGCCATCCTGAACCGCCTGCGAGCACACTTGCCGGGCGTGCGCTCCCTGCTGATGGACGCAGACAGCCTGCTGCGCCATCGTGACCTCTGGCAGCACGAGGACAAGCCGGCCGCCGGGCCGCTGCATCGGCTCACGGCCGGTGAGCAAGCCGTCTTCCAGGGCCTGCTCACCGGCCGCTGGGGCGAGCGCGTGCGGCTGGAGCAGGAACGGATCGACTGGGGCTATGCCTGGGCGTATGTTGAGGCGCAGTCCGATGCGGCGCAGCCACAGCCGGCGGGTGCGTAGCGCCGCGCCGGCTCTTCTTCCACGGCCCAGCGGATGACCGACGCCGTGTCTGGGCCGATGCCGGGGATCGCCGCAAGCTCGGGCGCAGACGCCGACACCACCGCCTCGACGCTGCCGAAGCGCTCGATGAGCCGCTGCGCACGGGCCGGACCAATGCCTGGCAGTCCTTGCAGGATGTAGGCTTGCAGTTGCCGCTTACCCCGCGGGCGGCGGCCTTTGCGCGCCAGTGCGCCGCTGGCGACGGCCCGCCGCTGGCGGGCAGCGACGAGGATGAGATCAGCGGTCTCTGCGGCGCCGGTGCTGCGCAGGATCGGCAGTCCCAGCTCCAGGGTCAGCATGGCGAGCGCCCCCTGGATGGCCTCCCGGCGCATGCGACTCCCGGCGAGGTCGCGCCCGCGGCCTTCCAGCACCAGGGCGGTACGCTGCCTGGCCTGCGCCAGCCGCAACGCTTGGGAGAACAAGCGCCCATCCTTGATGGATTGGACGAGGTCAGGCAGCGTTTTGCGCTCGAACAGCAGGCCATCGTCGACCAGATAATCGCCCACGGGCAGACGCCCGCTGTACAGGGTCACATCCGGGTGCTGCCGCAGCCGCGCGACCACGCCATCCGCGGGCTCGCGGTCATCTGCAACGACATGGACGCCGTCTTGACCAGGCTGCATGGGTGTCGTCGAGTGATGTTCTTGACTGCTGAAATGTACACCAATAGTGCTCGACGGGGGTACAGTATCAGGCTCGCGGCCCGCAGCCACTGTCTGTGTCATGGCGGCTCCCCCGGGCAGCGTTCCAAGAACCACCTGCACGTTGCCGATGTAGGCTGCATCCGCAAAGCGTATCCACCGCAGGCCGAGACGCCGGGATGCCCGCCACCCATGCGCGCTCGACGCCGAATCGAGCCGTTCAATGCACCCATCAGCCGGATTGCGGTGCGCTGTCGCCGCGGTTTTTGTAGGCTTGCGCCCTGACGGTGCCCATGGCTTCATGGGAGCGCCTTGCGGGTATTCCAGATGGGGGCGCGCTGTGCGTGCATGCCGTGCTCACCAAGGTCGAGGGTCGGCCCCCGCTCGGCCCCGGTGACCCCGGCAATGCTCACCAAGGCCCAGGGGCCGACGGACCCACCCATACCCGTGTGCAGCATCCGGACATCACCGCCGCCCGGCACTCGGCTGTGCCGGCCAGGATCATGGCGCGCGGTGCTGACCAACCGCACGCGCGCCTGCGCCCGCTGCGCGGCGGACGGGGTCGCCGGCGCCGGCCGACCGGCGGCTTCGCGACCTGCCCCGGCCCGGGCCAAGGCCCGGGCCGCAGCCGAGCAACTGACGCGCCCGGCTGCTGCGAGCCATGCCTGCCGGCAACCTGCCTGCTGCGTGGCAGCAGCCCGGGCGATGACCATCGATAACCGCTTCGACGGAGAACACGAAAGGGGACAGCCATGACCGCAAAGAACGCCTTCTACGCCCAATCCGGCGGTGTGACCGCCGTGATCAACGCCTCGGCCTGCGGCGTCATCGAGACCGCCCGCCAGCACACCGACAAGATCGCCAACGTCTATGCCGGGCGCAACGGCATCATCGGGGCGCTCACCGAGGACCTCATCGACACCAGTCAGGAGTCCGCCGAGAACATCGCGGCACTCAGGTACACGCCGTCCGGCGGCTTCGGCTCCTGCCGCTACAAGCTCAAAAGCCTTGAGGCCAACCGGCGCGAGTACGAGCGCCTGATCGAGGTCTTCAAGGCCCACGACATCGGCTATTTCTTCTACAACGGCGGCGGCGACTCCGCGGACACCTGCTACAAGGTGAGTCAGCTGTCGGAGAAGATGGGCTTCCCGGTGCAGGCCATCCATGTGCCCAAGACCGTGGACAACGACCTGCCGATCACCGACAACTGCCCGGGCTTCGGCAGCGTCGCCAAGTACATCGCCACCTCCACGCTGGAGGCGAGCTACGACGTGCGCTCCATGTGTGCCACCAGCACGAAGCTCTTCGTGCTGGAGGTCATGGGCCGCCATGCGGGCTGGATCGCCGCCGCCGGCGCGCTGGTGGCGGACCAGGGCATCCCGGTGGTGACCCTGTTTCCGGAGATCGAGTTCGACCAGGACAAGTTCATGACCGCCGTGAAGGCCAAGGTGGAGGAGCACGGTTATTGCAGCGTCGTGGTGTCCGAGGGCTGCCACTGGCCGGACGGGCGCTTCCTGGCCGAGCAGGGCACCAAGGACGCCTTCGGTCATGCCCAGCTCGGCGGTGCCGCGCCGGTGGTGGCGAACATGGTCAAGGAGGCGCTCGGCTATAAGTTCCACTGGGCCGTGGCGGATTACCTCCAGCGCGCCGCGCGGCATCTCGCCTCCAAGTCCGACGTGGAGCAGGCCTACGCCCTCGGCAAGGCCGGCGTCGAGTACGCCCTCCAGGGCCACAACGCCATCATGCCGACGGTGGTGCGCAAGTCCTCGGACCCCTACGTTTGGGAGATCGGTGAGGCGCCGCTCTCGGAGGTGGCCAACGTCGAGAAGTTCATGCCGCGGGACTTCATCAGCGACGACGGCTACGGCATCACGAGCCAGTGCCGTGAGTACCTCTACCCGCTGATCTCCGGCGAGGACTATCCCCCCTACGAGAACGGCCTGCCGAAGTACGTGACGCTTGAGAACAAGCCGGTGGCAAAGAAGCTCGGGCCGTTCGAGGTCTGACCCGGCCTGCCCGGGCTCGGCGCAGCCGGGCGCCGCAGCATAGAGACNTCGGCGGCCGGCAGCCGGGGAATGCACGCAATCAGCACAGGCGGGCGATCAGCTCAGGCCGGGAGGGCGGCGCAGGGATGCCGTGCCAGCCCGGCATCGAGGCTGTCGGTGAGCGTGCAGCCTGCGGCCTGATTGCCGAGCAGCAGCAGACAGTCCGATAAGTCCGCCGGCCCGTCCCGGTAGGCGTCCAGTCCCGCTCGCACGAGCGCGTCGCCCCTCGATGCGCAGCTCGGCGGTGATGAGCAGCTGCTCCGGCACCGAGACGACGTCCCGCTTGGGATACCGATAGGCGCGTCTCAGCACCCACACCAGCTCACAGAGCACGATGACCGACAGGGCGCCAAAGCTGAAGCCGACGCCCGCTCAGCCCCGCCGAAGCGCCACTGACCTCACCGCAGGTCGGCCTTGTCACAAATCGGTTGCTGCAAAGCGCACGCGTTTCCGTTAGCGTATTCACCAACGCGAGCACTTGGGCTCGCAATCCCATCGGCGCTGTCCCAAGGGGGTATCGATGAGCGATTACCGGCTGTATCTGTCGCTGATCCCGGAGGCGCTGATCGCCTCGCAATTGGAGCCGGCGGCGTTCGGCGCCTACTACGCCGTGGGCCGCGACCTGCACGCCCACGACCAGGCCATGTTCTTCGAGGTGGACCCGTCCTTCCGTGGCGGTGACTTCCCGTTCCACCTCGCGGACGAGCGCTGCGTCACCCAGCCGAGCGGCGCGCCCAAGTCCTCGGTGTACCTCGGCATCTACACGGCCCTGGCGCGGGTGCCCGTGTCGGCGCTCGGCAACCTCTACCTGGTTACCGACGACGGCCGCACGCTGGAGCTCACGCGCGGCGACTACACGGCGGACAGCGCGCACAAGCTGCACCTGTACCAGGAGTTCTGCCCGGTACGCCCGCTGGTGGCGAGCCGGCTGGAGCCGCGCGACTTCTGTCTCTCCATCACCGATCCGCAGCACCCCGTGAACGTGCCGCGCATCGCCTTCGCGGAGCTGAAGCTCGGCGAGCTCTGGTCCGACCCGGCCCGCGGCAACGCCGACGACCTGCCGTACCCCGCCGTCGGCCATCTGCGGGATGTGCTGCTGGACTTCGATCAGAACACCAAGGACAGCAAGCTCGTGATGCGGCAGGTTCGCCAGGGCATCATCTACCGCATGGTGGAGCGCGGCTTCTATGTGGGCGACCACGAGGACTTCGCCTACTATCCCTTCCCGAGCCACGAGGAGCTTGAGTCCAAGCACTACGACTGGTGGCGCTCGGCGCAGGTGACGCGCTTCGACTGACCCAGGACGGGATCGACAGAACGGGACCGACCCCCGGGGTTGCCCCCAGGCCGCCCCCGGTCTGATCCCGGCTGACTGAAGCCGCCCGACAGAGGCGGCCGTGGTCCCCAAGAAACTCACCCTGAGGTTTTCGGTAATCCAGCATCGGGCAGGACGCCCGGTGCCGCCCGGGCGTGGCAGCACGCACCGGGTGAGCAACAGCCCAAGCCGCCACCGGCGGTCCGGGCATGGCGCTGGTGCGGCCGCGGATGGCGCGTGACCGGCATCCGATTCAGTCCCTCGCCCGATCACATCCGCGGTACCGATGCCATGACTGAGCCCGTTTTCTGGATCGCCCCGATCGCCGCCATTGTCGCCATGGTCTTCGCCTGGCGCTTCTACAAGGAAATGCAGGCCGAGGACGAAGGCAACGAGACCATGCGCACCATCGGTGGCCATGTGCGCACCGGCGCCATGGCCTATCTGCGCCAGCAGTACAAGATCATGCTGGTGGTCTTCGCCGTGGTGGCCGCCATCTTCGCCTACCTCGCCTATGGCCTCGGCATCCAGAACCCCTGGCTGCCCATCACCTTCGTCTTCGGCGGCTTCTTCTCGGCGCTCGCCGGCTACTTCGGCATGCAGACGGCCACCCGCGCCTCCACCCGCACCACGGCGGCGGCGCAGACCTCGCTCGGCAAGGCACTCAGGATTTCCTTCCGCAGCGGCGCCGTGATGGGGCTCGTGGTGGTGGGCCTTGGCCTCGCCAACCTCGTGTTCTGGTTCGTCCTGATCGATTTGCTCACACCCGGCGATGTCGCCGACGAGGGCGCCCGGCTGGTGCTGGTGACCACCACGGTGCTGACCTTCAGCATGGGCGCGTCACTTCAGGCGCTGTTCGCCCGCGTCGGCGGCGGCATCTACACCAAGGCCGCGGATGTGGGCGCCGACCTGGTGGGCAAGGTGGAGGCCGGCATCCCCGAGGACGACCCCCGCAACCCGGCCGTCATCGCCGACAACGTGGGCGACAACGTGGGTGACGTCGCCGGCATGGGCGCGGACCTGTTCGAGTCCTACTGCGGCTCCATCCTCGCCGCCTCTGCTCTGGGCGCCGCGGCCTATGTCACCGAGCCCGCGATGCAGCTAAAGGCCGTGGTGGCGCCGCTCGCCATCGCCGGCATCGGTATTCTCTTGTCGGTGCTCGGCGTCTATCTGGTGAAGACGCGCGAGGGGGCGGATCAGCGCGAGCTGCTGCACGCCCTGTCCCGCGGCATCAATGTCAGCGCCGCGCTCATCGTCGTCGCGTCCGCCGTGCTGCTCTGGCTGCTCGGCATCGACAACACCTGGGGCATCTGGGCGGCGGTGGTGACGGGCCTGGTGACGGGCATCGTCATCGGCCGCTCCACGGAGTATTTCACCTCGCCGTCTTACCGGCCCACGCGCAGCATCGCCCGTGCCGCAGAGGGCGGGGCGGCCACCACGGTCATCGCCGGCATCGGTGTCGGCATGCTCTCCAGCATCCCGCCGGTGGTGGCGGTGGCGGCCGGCACCATGCTCGCCTACCTGTTCGCGGCCGGGTTCGATGTGGCGCAGATGGGCCACGGGCTCTACGGCGTCGCCATCGCCGCCGTGGGCATGCTCTCCACCCTCGGCATCACCCTGGCGAGCGATGCCTACGGTCCCATCGCCGACAACGCCGGCGGCAATGCGGAGATGAGCGGCCTGGGGCCGGAGGTGCGCGAGCGCACCGATGCGCTGGACTCGCTGGGCAACACGACGGCGGCCACCGGCAAGGGCTTCGCCATCGGCTCGGCGGCGCTGACGGCGCTGGCGCTCATCGCCTCGTATATCGAAGTCATCCGCATCGACCTCATCGCCGCGGGCACCGAGAGCCTGGTGCTCGCGAGCGGCGCCAGCGTGGCCACGGCGGATGCCGATCTGCTGGACTTCATGGCCTTCTACAACATCACGCTGCTGAATCCGGTGGTGCTCATTGCGCTCTTCCTCGGTGCCATGGTGGCCTTTGCGTTCAGCGGCCTCACGGTCCTCGCGGTGGGCCGTGCGGCGCAGCTGATGGTGGAGGAGGTGCGCCGGCAGTTCCAGGACAACCCGGACATCCTGCGCGGCAAGGCAGACCCGGACTACGAGCGCTGCGTGGCCATCTCCACCGTGGGTGCGCAGCGCGAGATGATCCTGCCGTCCGTGATTGCCATCCTCGCGCCCGTGCTGGTGGGGCTGCTGTTCGGCGTCGCCGGCGTGGTGGGCCTGCTGGTGGGCGGACTCGCCACCGGCTTTGCGCTGGCGGTGTTCCTGTCCAACGCGGGCGGCGCCTGGGACAACGCCAAGAAGCACATCGAGGCCGGCCACCACGGCGGCAAGAACTCGGTGGCGCACCGGGCCTCGGTCATCGGCGACACCATCGGCGACCCCTTCAAGGACACCTCGGGGCCGAGCCTGAACATTCTCATCAAGCTCATGAGCATCGTCGCCATCGTCATGACCGGTGTGACGATCTCGTTCTCGTTGCTCTGAAGGCTGAGGGCAACGGGGAGAAGGGCGGAGGGCGGAGGCGGGCGCCGAGCTCTGGTGCCCTTGTTGTCTGCCCCATACTCCGTACCCCGTACTCCTGCCATCCAGCCTGAGCCTTTCCCTGCGCGTTGGGCGCGGGGACGGGCCGTTCGTGCCCCGCTCAACTTGCAATCCTCCTCCGGCTGACCGAACAATGCCGCGCGTCGGTCGCGGTCGCGGCCGGTCACCGCTGAGGAGCGCAGCTGCATGTCCTTTGGCCTGGTCTTTGCCGTTCTCTGTGCCCTGTTGGCCGTTGGCTACGGGCTGGTGTCCATCCGCTGGGTGCTGGCCCGGCCCCAGGGCAGCGAGCGCATGCGCCAGATCGCAGGCGCCATTCAGGAGGGTGCGAGCGCTTACCTGCACCGCCAATATCTCACCATCCTGGTGGTGGGCGCGCTGCTGATGGCCGGACTGTCGCACAGCCTGGATCTGGCAACGGGCATCGGCTTCTTCATCGGCGCGGTGCTGTCCGGCGCCGCGGGCTACATCGGCATGAGTGTGTCGGTACGCGCCAATGTGCGCACGGCGGAAGCCGCCCACGGTGGTGTGAATCCGGCGCTTCAGGTGGCCTTCCGCGGCGGCGCCGTCACCGGGCTGCTGGTGGTCGGCCTGGCGCTCCTGGGTGTGGCCGGCTATTACCTCTGGCTGGTGCCCGCGGACCCGCTGGACACCGACGGGCAGATGCGCGCCCTGCATGCGCTGGTGGGGCTCGCCTTCGGCGGCTCGCTCATCTCCATCTTCGCGCGCCTCGGCGGTGGCATCTTCACCAAGGGCGCGGACGTGGGTGCGGACCTGGTGGGCAAGGTGGAGGCAGGCATTCCGGAGGATGACCCCCGCAATCCGGCCGTCATCGCGGACAACGTGGGCGACAACGTCGGCGATTGTGCGGGCATGGCTGCGGACCTGTTCGAGACCTATGCCGTCACGGTGGTGGCCACCATGCTGCTGGGTGGCCTGCTGCTGGGGCAGTACGGCCCCAGTGCCATCGTCTACCCGCTGGTGCTGGGCGGCGTTTCCATCATCGCGTCGGTGATCGGCACCGGCTTCGTCAAGGCCAAGGACGACGACAGCCGCATCATGGCAGCCCTGTACAAGGGGCTCACCGCATCCGCGGTGATCGCCTTCGTGCTCTTCATTCCCGTTACCTGGCTGATGCTGCCGCCGACCCTCGCTATCGACGCCACCGGCGATGCCTTCAGCCGCTGGGCCGTGCTGGGCGCGGCCGGCATCGGGCTTGCGCTCACCGGGCTCATGGTCATCATCACCGAGTATTACACGGGAACGGACTATGGCCCGGTGCGCGCCATTGCGAAGGCGTCCACCACCGGGCACGCCACCAACGTGATTGCGGGCTTGAGCAACGCCATGAAGGCCACGGCGGCGCCCGTCATCGTCATCTGCTTTGCCATCTGGGGCGCCTATTCCATGGCCGGGCTGTACGGCATTGCCATCGCGGCCACCGCCATGCTCAGCATGACCGGCATCATCGTGGCGCTGGACGCCTTCGGACCCATCACGGACAACGCCGGCGGCATCGCCGAGATGGCGGAAATGGACCAGAGCATCCGCACCATCACAGACCAGTTGGACGCCGTCGGCAACACCACCAAGGCCGTCACCAAGGGCTATGCCATCGCGTCCGCCGGACTCGCGGCGCTGGTGCTGTTCGCGGATTTCACCAATACCCTGGCGGGGGCGGGCAAGACGCTGTCATTCCCGTTGGACCATCCGGCGGTGCTGATCGGCCTCTTCATCGGCGGGCTGATCCCCTTCCTGTTCGGCGCCATGGCCATGGAGGCCGTCGGTCGCGCGGCGGGCGAGATCGTCACCGAAGTACGCCGTCAGCTCAAGGCCATGCCCGGCATCCTGGATCACAGCCAGAAGCCGAATTACTCCCGTGCCGTGGACATGCTGACGCGCTCTGCCATCAAGGAGATGATCGTGCCCTCCCTGCTGCCGGTGCTGGCCCCCGTTGTGGTGGCCTTCGGCGTGCGCTGGCTCATGGGCGGGGATGCCGGCGCCCTGGCGCTCGGGGGCATGCTCATCGGCACCATCGTCACCGGGCTCTTCGTCGCCGTGTCCATGACCACCGGCGGCGGCGCCTGGGACAACGCGAAGAAGTACATCGAGGAGGGCAACTACGGCGGCAAGGGCTCCGAGGCGTACAAGGCTTCGGTCACCGGCGACACCGTGGGCGACCCCTACAAGGACACCGCGGGGCCCGCGGTGAACCCGCTCATCAAGATCGTCAACATCGTGGCGTTGTTGATCGTGCCGCTGATTGCGGTCTGAGGCCGGTGCCGGCCAAACCGGCTCCCGCGGCTGCGCGATGCGTCGGACCGCTGACGCCGCAGCTGCGGCCCCGCTCGCCCCCGTGCTGGCTTGCCATGCGACCATCCGCCACAGCTCATCCGCGGGGCGTAGCGAGCCTCGCTGAGCTTCCCAGGGTGTCGGTCCAAGCGGGTCAACGCCGGCAGTTTTGCTGCACCTGCGTTACACTCCGGGACTCCCCTGTCTCTGCATAATCCGTCGCCCCCGCTGCCCGCTACCCGGGGCGCGGGGCCAGATGTCCAATCGCCAACCACCCGAGGAGCCTGCCCATGGATCTGCAACGCGTCACCCGCGGTGACCGCATCCCGAACGAGATCAACGTCATCATCGAGATCCCTTCGCACTCCGAGCCCGTCAAGTACGAGATGGACAAGGAGACCGGCGCCATGTTCGTGGACCGCTTCATGTCCACTGCCATGCACTATCCGTGCAACTACGGCTATGTGCCGCACACCCTGTCCGCTGACGGGGACCCGGTGGATGTCATGGTGGTGACGCCCTATCCGCTCATCCCGGGCTCTGTCATCCAGTGCCGGCCCATCGGTGTGCTGAAGATGACCGACGAGTCCGGCGACGATGCCAAGATCCTGGCGCTGCCCATCGACAAGCTCTTCAAAGGCTATCGCAACATCACCAGCTTCCGCGACATGCCCCCGCACCTGCTGGACCAGATCGCGCACTTCTTCGAGCACTACAAGGACCTGGACGAGGGCAAGTGGGTACGTGTCGACGGCTGGGGAGGCCGGGAAGAGGCCCGGGAGGAGATCATGGCGAGCGTCGCCATGTTCGACGACGCCCCCGAGAAGCCCCACTTCTGACTGGCCCCGGCGAGCGCCGACCGCAAGGTCGGCCGCGGCAAGGCGCCCCCGCCGATACTGCCCTCCAGGCGGGCGCGGCAAGACCAGGTCAGCCCCCGCGTCGGCCCGCCGCGCCACCGAGCGCGCATCGACATCCCCTCCCTCAGGCTCGGGGAGGGATGCCGAGGGGCTGTTGTCTCGGTGCTGGAGCCGATCCCAACCGCGGCATCGTCACGGGGACCCACCGACGGCGAGCTCATGAGCCATCAGCCCGCGGGGGCCACGGATCTGACAGCGTCGGGGCTCAGGTTCCGGGTCGAGCCCCGCCAGCGGGACAGCATTAAGGTTACCGTCCCCGTTATTCCGTCGCCGCAATTTGGAGCCGGGGCTACTTGAGCCGCTGCTCGATGTATTCGATCACAGGGCCGGGGAAGCGCACATAGCCGAGCTGCTCGGTCACCGCCTGCCCCGGCCCCAGGGCGTACTCGATAACGGCCTTCAGCGTCGGCAGCTTGGCCGGGTCGTCGTACTCGTTGCGCAGGATCAGCCAGGACAGGCCCACAATGGGATAGGCAGCCTCGCCCACCGGGTCCGTCGCGTTGGTCAGGCTGTGGTTCTCCATGATGGAGCCGAGTGCCGCGTCGAAGCCCACCTTCCCCGGGGCGACGATCTTGCCGCTGCGGTTCTCGAGCGCTGCGATGCTGATGCCCGGCAGGAAGCCCCAAGCATACTGCACATAGCCGATGCTGCCTGGGACGGCACGCACTGTGGCCGCGACGCCGCCGTTGCCGGGGGAGCGCACCAGTGCGGACCGGGCGTTGAAGGCATCCGGCCATTCCGGCTTCATGGAGGCGCCAACGGCCTCGGCGAAGCTGGGGCTGAGGGCGCTCAGGTGCCGTGTGAACTTGTACGTGGTGCCGCTGGCATCGGCGCGCGCCACCACCACGACGGGCAGGTCGGGCAGGGTCACGTCCGGGTTGGTGGCGGCGATGGCCGGGTCGTTCCAGCGTGCGATGCTGCCGGAGAAGAGACCCAGCAGGGCGTCGCGGCTCAGCTTGAGCTCCGGCACGCCCTCCAGGTTGTAGATCACCACGATGGCGCCGGCCGCCATGGGCAGCTGGCGCACGCCGCCGGGAATCTGCGCGGCCTCGTCGTCGGTGAGCTGTAGGTCAGTGCCGGCGAAGTCCACGCGGCCACCGATCAGGTCCTTGACGCCGCCGGCGCTGCCGATGCTCTGGTAGTCCAGCCGCACGTGCGGATGTGCCACGAAGTAGTCACGGAACCAGCGCAGATACAGCGGCGCCGGAAAGGAGGCACCGGTGCCGAGAAGCTTGAGCGCCTGCTGCTCGGCATCCTCCGCCTGCGTCGGTGCGGCCAGCGCGAGCAGCAATACGGCGAAGAGCAAATGGCCCAGCCGGGCCATCGGGCGGGTGTGGTTCATGTTCCGGTCCTCGGCTCCAAAGGGGTGATGAGATGCATGCGACGAATGCAGCGGCGCGGGCTGTTGGAATGATGCTCGGGCGCTGCTCCGGCGCGGGAGTCTAGGCGCCGGACGCCAGCCCGTGCCACCGCAAGGCGGTCACCGAATCGTCATGATTCCGTCATCTGTGCGCGCTGAGGCTGGCGGGAGAGGCAGGCGCCGTGGGACGGCGTTACCGCTTCGATCCGCCGCTGCCTTTGGGAGCTGGAGAGGGATGGCCAGGACTGTGGATTGGCGAAGCGCGCAGTGTCCATGCTGGGAGTCGCCGAGCGAAACTCGGCGCCCCTGAGGCAGCGACCTCGGACTCGCGAAGACGTCAGTGTCAGCGCGGGACGCTGCCGAGTGAAACTCGGCGCTCCGGGCGGCGACCGCGGATTGGCGAAGATGCTAGTCTCACCGATTGTCCCCAGACCTGCGCCCCGCGATTCATGCCCACCCCCCACGACGCTGCTGCCCACTACCAAGCCGTCGCCGACGGCGTCTACTGCATCGAGACCGGCCTCTATCGCGATGGCCTCGCCGCCTGCTATCTGATCCGCGAGCGGGACCGCCTCGCCTGCATCGACACCGGCACCGCCCACACGGTGCCCGGCCTGCTCGGCGCCATCGCGGACCTCGGGCTCACGCCTGAGCAGGTGGACTACGTTATCCCGACCCATGTCCACCTGGACCATGCCGGGGGCGCCGGCGCGCTCATGGCGGTCTGCCCGAACGCGACCCTGGTGGCGCATCCCAAGGCCGCACCGCACCTGATCGACCCGAGCCGGCTCATCGCGGGCGCCACCGCCGTCTATGGCGAGGCCGCCTTCGCCCGGGATTTCGGCGAGTTGGTCCCGGTGCCCGAGGCGCGCGTCATTGCCGCCGCGGACGAACAGACCTTCGACCTCGCCGGCCGCCGGCTGACCTTCATCGACACCCCGGGCCACGCCAACCACCACGGCTGCATCGTCGACGCGGGCTCTGGCGGCATCTTCACCGGCGACACCTTCGGCATCTCCTACCGGGAGCTCGACACCGCCAAGGGCCCCTGGCTCTTCGCGCCCACCACGCCGGTGGCCTTCGACCCGGACGCCTGGCAGCAGAGCCTCGACCGGATGCTGGCGCACCAGCCCAATGCCGCCTTTCTCACGCACTACTGCCGCATCGACGACCCGGCGCGGCATGTCGACCGGCTCCGGTGCAGCATCAAGGACCTCGCGGCGATTGCCCTGGCACAGGCCGATGCGCCGGGGGCGGAGCGCAAGGACCGCATCAAGGACGCCATCACCGGGCACCTGTTGGCCGACGCCCGCGCCCACGGCTGCACCCTGAGTGACGCGCGCATGCGCGAGCTGCTGGCCGTGGACCTGGAGCTGAATGCACAGGGGCTGGAGGTATGGCTCAAGCGGCGGGAGAAGCGGAGCGGGTAACAGCCCGGCGCCGTGCCGGGCCATCGACGCACAGCGCTGCTCTCTCAGAGGGACTCGACGTCCAGCGAATCGCCATAGGTCTCGATGCCGAGCTTGTCCGCCACCTTCTGCGCCCGGGCGTCGATCATCGGTGAAATCACCATGAGCCGGTTGGCGGTGCGGTTGTGGCGCCGCTCATAGAAGCGCGCTTTGCGCTCGAAGCTGTACATACCGGCCTTGTCGATGGACGACTTCAGCTCGCAGATGATCAGCGTGCCGTTGGTGACGATCACGTCCAGCTCCAGCACCCAGCGCCGCAGCTCCGGGTCGGTGCGCAGCCATTCAGGCAGCTCGCGGCGGATCTGCTCCTTCAGCGTCTCGTCAGACATGAGCGGACTCCCGGGCATTCGTCATTCGGCAACCCTACACGGCTTCGGATCTCGTGCGAAAGCCGCGGTCACGCCAAAGCATCGCGCCCGCCCTGCTGCTGATGATTGGGGCAATCTCGCGCGCCTTATGGTGATTCGGATGCGCCTGATGATGCGCTGCACCGGGATGTCGGTGTAGGTCTCGTCATGGGCGTGGACGCGGATGCCCACGTCCGCGCCCAGCGCGTGCTGCTCGCCGGTTTCCAGCGTGAGTCCGTACAGGCTCGCCAGGGAGTTGGACGGGATCCAGGCTTTGACCCACTGGATCACATAGCCGTCGTCGTCGTAGTGGGACGGCTTGATCAGCTCGACGAAGAACGGGCGTCGGCGGTCTCGGCCCATGCGGATGCTCCCGGGCCTGGCGGCCCGTGGCGATTTGCAGGCGATCGTCGAAGGTGACCAGCTTTCGGGCAGCGACCACCGCCGCCCGCGGCGGCGCATCAGGACTGCGTCAGCGCGAACAACCCGCCCAGCATCAGCGCGCTGCCGGCGAGTCGGGAGGTCACGTGCCCTTCGCCGTAGTACCAGTGCCCCAGCAGCACGGAGAACAGCCCGGCGGTGCGCTTGACGGCCATGGCGTAAGACGCAAGCGTCAGGCTGAGCGCGATCTGGTCCGCGATGCGCATCAGCGCGAACAGCAGGCCCAGCAGCAGCAGCGGGCGCACCTCCCGGCGCAGGTGCTTGGGGAACGCTTCACGGTAGAAGCGGTGGTCCTGGAGGCTGAACATCACGAACAGCACGATGGGGTTCACCACCGCCACCAACACAGCGAAGGACAGCGGATCGCTCATCTGGATGCCGACGCGCCCGAGCGTGGACGCCGCCGCGAAGCAGAAGGCCGCCACCAGTGTCAGCACGCTGCCCGGCGTCGTCACCAGCCGCCGTATGGGGGACAGGATACTGGTCTGCTCCTTCTCGACGCTCAGCACATAGCCGCCGGCGATGAGCAGCGCCAGCCCCAGGAAGCCGAGCCTGCCCGGCAGATCGCCGATGAGCGTCCACTCGATGACCACGACGAAGCCCGGCGTCAGGGTCATGATGGGCCCCACCAGCGACACGTCGCTGCGGTGGATGGCGGTGTTGAGCGCCCAGCCGCCGAGCCCGGAGACGACGCCCCCGAGCAGCACCACAGCCGCATAGGCCGGCTCGTGGAACGGGAAGTCGTGGTGCCAGACGATGAGCGGCGCCGTGACCACCAGGCTTGCGAGGTTTACGTAGAGCGTCAGCGCGCGGGCCGAGAAGCTGAACGACAGGTGCTTGGTGACCGCGAGCCGCGAGGCATGGAAGAACGCCGACAGCAGCGAGAAAACGATCCAGAAGGGGGCGAAGGCGGCGAAATCCATCGGTGCGGCAGGCGGTCCCCGGCGATGGTCCTCGGCGCGCGGCCCTCAGGCCCAGCCCGAGTCGAAGTCCACGAAGCGGCGCACCGGCCCGCAGCCCGTGCCGAGCAGCGCGCGCAGCCGACCGGCGTTGTGCTGCGCGAAGGCCCGCTGCATGGCGGCACGCCGGCGCCACTCGGCCTCGGTGAAGTGTCCGGCGCCGCGGCAGATGCGCACGCTCGGCACGCCGTCCAGCGCGAGCAGCCCGGCGCCGCCGGTGCCGGAGAAGAGCTTGGGCTGGATACTGAGATAGACGGTCTCTGCGGCGGCCACGGGCGCCCCGGGCCGGTTGCGCCCGGGCGCGAAGAGGTTCAGCGCATAGCTCGGCGGATTCAGGGTCAGCAGGTGCTTGCGCAGCGGCGGTGCGCCCCGGCGCAGGCGCGCGAGCACCGGTGCCGGCAGGTCCCGCAGCGCGGCAGCCAGGGCATCGAGCGCGGGCCGCGCCGCGGTCGGCAGCGCCAGCGCGTCGAGTGCCGCGTGCACGGCATCCGTGCGGCGCAGCGGGTGCCGGCACCAGGGGACAGGCACCGCCGATGCGCCGGTGAAGGCGGCTTGCAGCCCGGCTGCCAGGTGCGTCAGGCGCTGGTGCAGCCGGCGGATCAGGTCTTCGAAGGCAGCCTCGCCCAGCACATCCCAGGCCGGCAGCCGCAGCAGGGCACCCGGGGGGCGCCGGCCGGCGACGACGGCCGCATCGTCATCCTCCAGCACGACGGCACCCGCAACGCCCGGTGCCAGGTCATGCAGCAGCCCCGTCACCAGTCGGGCGCCGACGCCGCCGATGGGGTCCAGGAGCTGCCGGCGTGTGCGTGGGTCATGCTGCAATGGTGTCTCGGCGGCGCCGGCGAGCTGCGCCAGCTCCTTGGCGTTCCAGTACAGCAGGTGCAGATGGAACTGCTTGGCCGCCTGCACGCTCTCGCGGTCGCGCGTGTGCGGATCGCAGTTGAGCGCCAGGTGCAGGGCGCCGTCGGCCAGCCCGAAGGCGGCCATGGTCCCGGGGTCGGAGACGAAGCGTACGAATTCGAGCCCGGTGCGCCAGAGCGCGCGGCCGGTGAGCGGCGCCACGTCGCAGGGGCTCGGCTTGTCCTGCGCGGACACCTCGCTCAGCATCAGGTCGAAGTGGGCGTGCGGCATGGCCTTGTCCACCAGCGCCAGCCGGTCGCCACCGTGACCGTGGTCGCCGCCGGCGCACTCCAGCAGGGTCAGGGTGCGGCGGTGGAAGCGCTCAAGCGGCGTCGCGCCGGTCAGCTCCTGCCCCCGCAGACCAAAGGACTGCGGCGGACCCGGCACCCGCAGCCGGTCCCAGGCCACCGGCATGCGCCAGGCCGCCGCCGGCAGCAGGGCGCCGAAGGGGTCCGCGCGCAGCATGGCTGCATCCGGACCAGGCAGCTGTCGGCGGCGGCCGTCGCTCATGCGCGCGGGCGTTGCCTGGACGCTTCGGGCCGGCTCCGGTGGCCGCCCGGGATGATCCGGTGAGCGTGCACAGCCATCAGCGCAGGCGCCCGCCCATGGCCTGGGCGTCCGCCACCACCTGTTCGATGAGGCGCCCGGCGAGCCGGTTGAAGGCGGCGACGATGGCCTCCGGGGTAGTGCGATCCTCCGGGCCCACCGCCACCAGCTCCTCCGCTCTGTAGGTCTTGGCCACCAGCACCTGCCGGCCCTGGCCGCGCACCAGCGTGAGGCTCAGCTCGCCGAGGACATGCGGCGGGTCGTCCGTCGGGCGATGCTCGAAGCGTTGCAGCTCGCCTGTGAGCAGGAAATTGGCCCGCGCCGGGTCCCCGGCGGTGATGACGTGCTCGAAGACCTGCGCCGCGCGCAGGGCGGCCGCGAGGTCGTCCGCCAGCGCCCGGGCCGGCACCTCCTCCCACAGCAGCTGCCCGTAGCGCTGCACCCGCAGCGGGTCCTCCGCGGTGCGGTAGACGATACGGCTGCCGGCGACGAAGCCGCGGGCGCTGATGGGGGTGACGCGCAGGGNACCGGGGATGGGCCGTGCGCTCGGCGGCACGCTCACCTGCGGGTTGAGGCTGAAGTAGAGGTCCCGCAGGCGCTCGCCGCCGCCGCAGCCGGTCAGCAGTACGCACGCGGACAGGGCGCAGGCGAGCAGGACCCAGGTCAGCAGGGGCCGGACGGGCAGTCCCCGGCCAGGGCGAGCCCGGCTCAACCGACCCCGGGGCTGGCGCGGCAGGCGCCCGGTCAGCGATCCAGCCATGGTGACGGCTCCTGCTGTGGGCGCTTGAACAGCAGCGACTTCGGATCCTCCCTGAGGTCACCCGTGAGCGCAGCCAGGTTGCGCGAGGCGGTCTCGATGTTGGCGAGCACGGGCGCGAGGGCCGCCGAGATTTCCTGTAACAGGTACTGGACGTCGTCGAGGGAGTCGGTGACCGCGGGCTCAGCCTGGTTGACGACCCGCCGCAGGTCGGCGCCGAGCGCGGTGTACTCCTGTACGGCGTCGCCGACGTCATCGCTGCGGGCATCGAGCCCTGACGAGACCGTGGCGAGGTTGGCGGTGAGCGCGTCCACGGAGGCCAGAATGGCACCCAGGCGCTCGGGGTCAACGGTCTGCTCGATGTCGGCGGAGAGCTGGCGCAGGTTCTGGAAGACCTCGGCGAGCCCCTCGCCGGCGGCGGCCCCCGCGCCCCCCGCGCCGTCCTCACCGGGTCCTAGGGCGCCGATGAGGCCCTGGATGCGCGCCTGAAGGTCTTCCAGCGCCGGGCGGATGGTCTCGTCGATGGCCGATTGCAGCCGGGTGAGTGCGAGCGCCGCCTGGCTCGGCAGATCCGGCTGCCGCGGCAGGGTGGGGATGACCGCATCGGCGGCGAGGCGCTCATCGGCGAGCCCCGGCTGGATGCGGATCTGATTGCCGCCGAGGAAGCCCGCCGGCGCCAGCTGCGCCTCGCTGCCGACGGGCACCGGCCAGTCCTGCTGGATGCGCAGCGTGGCCCGAAAGCAGGGCAGCTCCGCGGAGCGCGGCATGTCGCTCTGCGGGCATTGGTCGCGGTCCGCGGCGTCTGCAAACACCGGTGTCACGGCGCCCACGTGGCCGATGACGAAGCCCTCCTGCACCACGTCCAGGCCCCGGTCCAGGCCGCCCGCATCCGGAAAATAGGCCCGCAGCGGATAGCCGCCGAACAGCGCCGGCACGTTCAGCAGCACCACTCCCGCCACCACCCCCGCCATGGCCAGCACGAACAGCCCCGCCAGCACCAGGTCACGGCGCTGCCGGCGACCGCGACGGATGCCGGGGGCACCGATCTCCGGGGGTTGGTAGAGGCGTTCGAGGCTCATTTGGTCGGTGGTCAGTGATCAGTGATCAGTGATCAGTGGTCAGTGGTCAGTGGTCAGTGGTGAACGCAACGAGGCGCATAGAAGTATCGCGTGCCTCAGCCCTCAGCCCTCCCTCTACCACCTTCCATGCAATAGATACCGCAGCTCCAGGCGCTCCGGCGTGGCCGCCTCCAGCGCGCTGCGGCTGCCGTCGAAGATGACCCGGCCGCGCTCCAGCACCACCACGCGGTCCTCCGGCCCCACCGCCTCCAGCGCCATGTTGTCCGTGCCGATGACGGTGAGTCCGCGCAGGGTCATCTGGTTGCGCAACAGCTCGAAGATCTCGCGCACCGCGGGCAGGTCCAGGCCGTCGGTGAGGCCGTCCCAGATGAGCAGATCCGGGCGGTGGATCAGCGCCCGGGCCAGCTCCACGCGCCGGCGCTGACCGACGGACAGGGACCGCGGCAGATGATTTTCCATGCCGTCGAGCTGCAGCTGGGTGATGGCGAGCCGCGCGGCCCGGGTCATCTCCGCCCGCGACAGCCGTGTGGGCAGCAGGGGCAGCAGCAGATTCTCCTGCACCGTGAGCCCATCCAGCAGGGCGCCGCGCTGGAGCACCGCCCCCACGCGCCGGCGCAGCGCCCGGGCGGGGGCGCCGCGCAGGTGGCGCAGCTCCTCGCCGAACAGCCGCACCCGCCCTGCCGAGGGCAGGTCCAGCCCCAGCACCAGGCGCATGAGCAGGCTCTTGCCGGCGCCGTTGCGGCCGATGAGCAGCACCCCTTCGCCCGGCTGCACCGTCAGCGACACGCCGCTCAGCACCGCGTGTCCGGCCACATGCTGGAAGACATCGGAGACTTCCAGTGCCGGCGCCGGCTCCGAGGCGGTGGCTGCCGATGCCCGGTGGTCCAAGGCTCATGTCTCCGGCCAGAGTACGAACAACAGGTCGATGAGCAGGATGCTGGTCACCGCCGCGATCATGGTGCGGGTGGCCGCCTCGCCGATGAGCTCCGGGTCGCGGCCGGCGATGGTGCCGTTCACCGTCGCGATGAGCGCGATGACCACCGCGAACACCAGCGGCTTGGCGATGGCCTCGCGCAGGTCGTAGGGGCCGAGGGTGGCGCGCACGGCGTCCACCAGCTGATAGGGCGGCACGTCCGAGAAGAAGAACAGCCAGACAAAGGCCGTGCCCACCGTCACCAGGCTGCCCCAGACCAGGAAGGCGAAGGACATGGTGAGCATCGCCAAAAGCACCGGGCCGGTGACATAGCGGATGGGATTGATACCGCTCACCAGCAGCCCGTCCATCTGCCCCGTCACCACCAGGGTCGCATGCCGCACCGCGAGCGCCACCCCCGCCCGCCCGGCCACCAGCACGCCCACCAGGATGGGCACCAGCTCCATCACGACGGCATAGGTGATGGTGTAGAGCAGCACGCCCGGGAGATTCAGATTCTGCAGGACCATGGTTGCCTGGCGCCCGAGGATCAGCCCCAGCGCCGCGGTCACCAGCGTCACCGCCGGCAGGATGGACAGCCCCGCCTGGCGCAGCGCCGCGGTGAAGGCGGGCAGATCCAGCCGCTCCCGACCCAGCACGATGTTGGCGTAGAGCGCCATGCACTCCGCGAGCGTCCGCGCCGCGAGCCCCAGGCCGGCGAGCCGGCCCAGCAGCCCGCCGCCCACCGCCGAGCGCGCGTCGGGCCGGCCGCGGTAGGCACGCTTCAGCGGGGTCTCGGCGGCGGGTTCCATGCGCCGTAATGTTACCGTGAATCCGACGGCGGTCGTGGACGGCGGCATGCGCTGCGCCCGAAGGGTGGCGATGCTCGCTGCACGCCGCGGTGCCCTGTCGCGGGTCGCCGGCCGCACCCGGGCGCGTGGGCGCCTGGAGCGCTCACCGCTGGAACGAGTCCAGCATTCGGGCTATCCTGTGGCGTTTAGCATCGAAGGTGAACCCACGCGGAAGCACTGACGGGCCGGGCACCCCGAGCGGGCCTCCTGCGGGCCTGAGTCCGACCCGGTCCGAGCCGCTGTCAACCGCCGCGGGCCGGCAGCGCAGGTCGGCACCAGATCCCAAAGCCAGCGTCCGGCGCCATCGCCCGGTGCACACCGCAGCGCCACCATGTCCCATGCCAACGACGGCCGCCACGCCTTCCCGGGTGGCGCCGACTACCTGATCCGCCACGCCACCCTGCGCCAGCTGCAACTGCTGGAGGCCATCGTGCGCCTCGGCAGCTTCACCCGCGCCGCGGAAGAGCTGTTCCTGACGCAGCCGACGGTGTCCATGCAGATCAAGAAGCTGTCGGAGACGCTCGGCACGCCGCTCTTCCGCCACGTCGGCCGCACCGTGGAGCCCACAGATGCCGGTCGTGAGGTCTATGCCGCCTGCCGCGAGATCCTCGGCACGCTGACGGACCTNGAGGTCAAGCTCTCGGACCTGAAGGGGCTGAAGCGCGGGCGCCTGCGNCTCGGNGTNGTCACCACCGCCAAGTATGTCGCCCCGGAGATCCTCGGCGCCTTCTGCAAAAAGTATCCGGGCATCGAGGTGTCCCTCGGCGTCACCAACCGCGAGCACATTCTGGAGCGCCTGACGGCGCACGACGACGACCTCTACGTCGCCGGGCAGCCGCGGGAGGTGAACGAGCAGATCGAGAGCATCCCCTTCGCACCCAACCCCCTGGTGGTCGTCGCCCGCATCGACCACCCGCTGGCGACGGAGCGCGACATCCCCATCGAGGCCCTGGCCGGCGAGAGCCTGATCCTGCGCGAGCCGGGCTCCGGCATCCGGGACGCGGTGGTCAAGTGCTTCGAGCAGGCCGGCCTCACGCCGCGGGTGCGGATGCAGCTCGGCAGCAACGAGGCCATCAAGCACGCCATCGTCGGCGGCCTGGGCATCTCGGTGCTGTCGCTGCACTCGCTGCGGCTGGAGAGCGCCGGCGGCGGGCTGGCGCTGCTGGACGTGCAGGGCTTCCCCATCATGCGCCGCTGGCACCTGCTGCACTGGCGCGGGCGGGAGCTGTCGCTGGTGGCGCGCACCTTCCTGGACTTCGCCATCGCCTACGAGCCGGAGATCGCCGAGCGGCTGGGCCACGCCAGGGAGGCCTTCGAGCAGACCCGCGAGAGGCTGCGCGGGCGCCGGACCTCCAGCGCATGACCGCCACCGACGATCGCTATCCTTACCCGGTCGCGCAGATCGGCATCATCGGCGGCGGCCAGCTCGGGCGCATGCTGGTGGCCGCCGCCAAGCGCATCGGCTGCACCTGCACCGTGCTGGACCCCTATCCCAACAGCCCCGCGGGCCAGCTCTCCGGCGAGCAGATCGTCGGCACCTACCACGACCCGGCGGCGCTGAAGGAGCTGGTGGCCGCCTGCGACGTGACCACCTTCGACATCGAGGACATCGACACCGCGACCCTGGCCGGGCTGTCTGCCGCCGGCCATCGCATCTTCCCCTGCCCCTGGCTGCTCGCCGACATCCAGGACAAGCTGCGGCAGAAGCAGGTGCTGGCGGACGCCGGCATCCCGAGCGCTGAGTTCGTGCCGGCAGACGCGCCCGACCCCGACGCCTTCGCCGTCTTCGGCTATCCGCTGGTGCAGAAGGCCCGCCGCGGCGGCTACGACGGCCGCGGCGTGCAGGTGATGCATGAGCCGGCGGATTTCGGCAAGCACCTGCCGGTGCCGTCCCTGGTGGAGCGCTTCGTGCCGGCGCGCCTGGAGCTGGCGGTGATGGTGGCGCGGGGGCAGGACGGCGCCACCTGCGCCTATCCGCCGGTGGAGATGCGCATGCGCCCCGGCGAGAACATGCTGGACATGCTGCTGGCCCCCGCGCGGGTGGAGGCCAGCATCGCCGCGGCCGCGCGGGACCTGGCGGTGGCCACGGTGCAGGCGCTGGCGGGCGTGGGCATCTTCGGCGTCGAGCTGTTCCTCACCCAGGGCGGTGAGCTGTTGGTCAACGAGGTCGCCCCGCGCACCCACAACTCCGGCCACTACACCATCGAGGCCTGTGTCACCGACCAGTTCGAGCAGCATCTGCGCGCCATCACGGGTCTGCCGCTGGGGGCCACGGACCTGGTGCGCCCGGCGGCCATGCTGAACCTGCTGGGGGAGCCCGGCTTCGCCGGCCGCCCGGTCATCTGCGGTCTGCGGGCGGCGCTGGCCATCCCGGGCGTCTCCGTGCACCTCTACGGCAAGGCCGAAACCCGCGCCTACCGCAAGATGGGCCATGTCACCGTGCTGGACGCGGACATCGAGCAGGCGCGGGCCAAGGCGGAGCGGGTGCGGGCGCTGATTCGCATCGAAGGGGAGGAGCGCGCCTGAGGAAGACGCGAAAGGCGTGACCTACAATCCAAGCTGACCCGACTCAGGAAACGCCTTCTGTTGCCACGCAATACCTGAAGCAGGGGCAATGCGTGGGTCGACGGTGAAGCCTGGATGTTTTCGCGCTGTTCGCGGCTTTCTCAGCTGCTGTTCAGAGGCTGCACAGGCAGGCGCGCAAAGACGCCGGCATCCCACTGCTGCAACGGTCAACCGAGCACCAACACCGCGAAACAGTCACCATGGCAAAGCAATCTTCGACGCCGCTGGTGGGCATCATCATGGGCAGCGACTCGGACCTGCCCGTGATGCAGGGCGCCGCCGACGCGCTCACCGAGCTCGGCGTGGCCTTCGAGATGACCATCGTTTCCGCCCACCGCACCCCGCGGCGGCTGTACGACTATGCCGGCTCCGCGGTGGAGCGCGGACTCAAGGTCATCGTCGCCGGTGCCGGTGGTGCCGCGCACCTGCCCGGCATGGTCGCCGCCATCTCGCCGCTGCCGGTCATCGGCGTGCCGGTGAAGAGCCGGGCGCTGTCCGGCGAAGACTCGCTGCTGTCCATCGTGCAGATGCCGCCGGGTGTGCCCGTGGCCACGGTGGCCATCGACGGCGCCCGCAACGCGGGCCTGCTGGCGGCGCAGATGCTGGCCGTTGCCGACCCTGCGCTGCTGGAGCGCGTGGCGCGCTTCAAGGCGGACCTCGAAGCCCAGGTGCTCGCCAAGGTGGAGCGGATGGCCGCCGGCGAGATCACCGCCGAGAGCGTCGCCGCAGCGCGCGCCCGGAAGGGCTGACGGGTCTGGCGCAGGACGCTCGCGCGGATGTCAGGCCGCCGCGCTCTCGGCCGCTGACGCCTCGACGATGGCCCGCACCCAGGCGGTCATGGCGTTGTTGGCGAGCGGCATGGGTGCTTCCAGAAAGCTGACCACGAAGCGGTCCCCAAGGTCGGCAACGCCGATGGAGCGCGGGCGCACCGCCATCACCTGCGGATTCGGCAGGTGGGTGCCGAAGCAGAAGACGATGTGCTTGGCGGCCCGGATGTCGCTGGCGATCTCGCCCTCTGGCAGGTCGCTGGTGTGGGCGTGATGGTCGAACTCGCCGATCATGCGCGCCACCTTATGACCCTCCACGCAGTCCCGCAGGTGCGCGAGGATGGCGTCCACGTCCGCAAAGCGGCACTCCGCCTTCGGCACTTCCAGGGTGTAGACGGGATATTTTTCCTGCAGCAGGGTCTGTTTCATCTGCGCCCTTATCGATCCGGTTAAAGTTCACCGAAATTCTAGGGATCTCGGCCGTTCACGCATTGAAGATTCGCAAAGCGCGCTCGGCGGTCCCGGTCCGGACGGCGTGGCGGCCGGCGCCGCGGGGTGTCTCTCGCACAGGCAACGGCGGCCTGCGCCCGCTGTCAGACACGTCTGGGATCGCTGCGGCGGATCTGGCACAGTTGCGGGCCTGCGACCCCCTGCTGCCGAGAGCCCACCATGTCCTGGAAAACCCGCAACCGCTCCTTCTACTACCAGGGCGCACCGGAGCCCGACGACCTGGTCCTGCCGCCGGCGGAGACCGCGCTGCTCTGCATCGACGTGCAGAACTACGGCATGGTGCTGCACGACGACCCCGCCGAGCGCGCGCGCTGGGCGCCCTTCCACAAGCGCATGCACGGCACCGTCATCCCGCGCTTGCGGGCGCTTCAGGACAGCTTCCGCGCCGCCGGCATGGACGTCATCCACGCCCGCATCGCCTGCCTGCTGGAGGACGGCCGTGACCGCTCCCTGAGCCAGAAGCTGCCGGGCTGGAACAACCTGCTGATGCCGCTCACCAGCGAGGCCTCGCAGATCGTGCCGGAGCTGGCCCCGGCCCCGGGCGAGATTCTCGTCACCAAGACCACCGACAGCGCGCTGACCGGCACCAACCTGCGGCTGGTGCTGAGCAACATGGGCATCCGCAACGTCGTCGTCGCCGGCATCTACACCGACCAGTGCGTCAGCTCCACGGTGCGGAGCCTCGCCGACGAGAGCTTCAACGTCGTCGTGGTGGAGGACTGCTGCGCCGCCGGCACCGACGCGCTGCACCAGCATGAGCTGGAGGTCATCCACATGATCTACTGCCACGTGGTGAGAAGCGACGAGCTGCGCGCCATGATGGACCTGAGCTGAAGCGGAGGGCGGCATGCATACAGGCACTCAGGAGCGAGCACCGCAAGCCCGCATGCTCGTCGGCGCAGTCATCAGGGCGCGGCTCCGGGCGCTCGGCATCGGCGCCGTCACCTGCGCGGCGCTCGTGACCATCGCCCTCTTCTCGGGCACCGCCGGCGCCGGCGACCTCACCCGTTTCGAGCTCGACGACGGCAGCGTCATCGTCGGCGAGGCCCTTGGGCTCGCGGGCGGCGTCTACCGCATCCGCACCCCGGCGCTCGGTGAGATCGACGTCGAGGCCGCCCGCATCCGCCGCATGGAGCGGGCCACGGCCGCCGCCGGCGGCGGTGCCGGCGCGGGCGGCGGAGATTACAGTGATCAGCTCCAGGGCATCCAACGCAGCCTTGTCGGCGACCCCGACATCATGCAGTCCATCATCGCCCTCCAGCAGGACCCGCAGCTCCAGCGCGTCCTCCAGGACCCGGAGCTCATCGGCCTCATCACTTCCGGCAACGTCCAGGCCCTGCGCGAGCACGAAGGCTTCGGCGGGCTCATGAGCAACCCCGGCATCCGCGCCATCATCGACCGCCTCCTCGGCCCCGACGGCGGCCTTCGCTGACGCACCTGGGGCGCCGACTTTCAGTCGGCCCTGCGCGGCGAAGCCGCCCTCACCGAGAACACAATTCCGCATAATTCCGGGGACGTTATACTGATTAGATCGCCATACTCAGCCTCCGAATACTCACGCGAGGCTGTCGCGTTATCGCACACGGCTCGTTGTGGTTGCGGATGCCGGGTGGGCACGCCACGCCCGAGCGTCGTCGCTTGCTGCCCTGCTGGACCGTCAGAGCCGGAACAGGACGACGACGCTCCGCTGTTGCCTTAGTGAGCGACGGCTAACGGGCTCCCAGCGCGATGAAGGTGAACTCGGCGTCTTGGGCCTCGCCGGCGTTGTCGACATCCTTCGACTCCACGTCGAAGGTACGCACCCGCACGCTGTCGGCTGTGATGGGACCCACGCAGAACACGTTATCGCTGGCCGCGCCGCCCTGCTCGCGGGGGATGTAGCCGGTGACCATCACCACCGGCTGCGCGGTGAAGGGCGTCGAGAATGTGATGTCATAGACCCCGGACGTTACCCGCTGGGCCGTCCAATCGCCTGAGCCGTCGATGAGGGCATTCCCGCGACCATCAACTGCGCCATAGACCTGTGCTGTCATATCGATTTCCTCTTTCATGTGTGGGATTGGTGCGATCGGGATGGATTGCACTGGACG
>PR_CR_10_Liq_1_inCRDRAFT_1000444_pt1 | contig 26086 bp, 15 predicted proteins | sample PRCRCaboRojoPR_3_FD_10241 | JGI IMG/M metagenome (IMG submission 10241)
TTGGAGTATTTTTTCTTCATCTGGTCTTATCAGCCCCATAAATGCCACAGAACAAAACATCATCACGATATTTACCATGCACTGTAAAACCGGAAAGCCAGTGAAAACTACCAAGTTGAATGAATAGCAAAGCCTTATGCTCAGAAACATGACGTAGAAGTAGTGGGATTCCTCGCTTTTTTGGTAGTCAAACTCATAGAATAGGCTTCCCCATTTTCTGTAGAATTTTGAGCTTTCTTCTGAGGACTTGATAGTTTCTGAGTTCCTTTTTGCGAATAATGCCACCAAGAAAGGAGAGGCAAAGGCTAGAATAACTACTAAGATGCTAATTGAGTAGCTNANAATAGGCACNAACTCAGATTCTGGAGGAAACAAGACATCATTGCCAGCTGCTATGCAAAAGTCTAAGTAGCCTTGTATCCAGAACCTCAGGAAGAATCCATATTGGTAGTTCTTGAGTAACTTGGAAAAGAAGTTCTGAATTTTGGTGTACTTGCACTTCGATAGCAACCAAGCGAAGGGAATCAGTAACAATATGGCAAAGAATATAGTTAGGATTTCCCCAGTGTTGATCAGAAACAGTTTAGTGTCTATTCCAAACTCCAAGGCTTTAGTGTGAGGATTTCCGTAGCTGTAGTCTAAAGTGTACTCAAAAATGTTTGGAATTCGAATAATTTCTAGTTCAAACCCAGATAAGAACTCTGAAACTCTCTCTGATATGGGAATACTACTCAAGGGAATGTAGCTAAGTAGTATGATGGTATTGAGGAAGGTCCAAATGCTCGAAGGATTCATTCTGGCAATTGAAGAAGCTATGTTCAATCCGAGCATCACTAACGAAAAAACTGAAACCCAGCCAAAAATGTCCGGCTTGTACTCACTCAGCTTTGAGTCGTACTTAACTTCTCCCAACACAGACTGGTTTTTGCTGTAGAGTAGTTCTTTGAATAGCAGCTCAACTGGTTGGTCTTCAGGAACTATTTGTTCAAAGCTAAACTTGATTTCGTAGTGAGTGCTGTTTACTTTGTTAAGTTTGTAGTCAAAGTCGATGTTTTGCACACTTAGCTCGAATTGCTTCTTGCTGAGGTCACTAGAAAGTTCCTCAGTAAAACTCAGAGTTCCAACATTGTCAGAGTCAACTAAAAAGCTTGCGTAGAACTTTCTGGTAGAGAACTCCGCCCTGAAAACTGAGAAGTGGTTGCACTCACACACTGCCTGTGACTGAGTTTGGGCTTTCAGTGAGCACCCAAAAGTGTCCCATATGTTTGATGAGTTAAGGTACTCACACTGAAGTACTTGGTTAGGCGCAGGTTCAGCCACTGGAATAACTAAAGTTGAGTTTGAAGTCTGGAGTGGAATGGCTTGGGAGTCCTTAACAAAGTCAATACTCAGCACAGAAGAGGTGTTTTCTTGCTTAAAAGGAATCTGTGCAATTGAGACTCCGTACTGGGAACCACTTAAGTAACTGCTAAAGTCAGAGGGAAGTTCTAGGTACCCTCCAGTGAATGTGAAGTTGGAGTTGTCTAGGTCTTGTTTGTTCTTGGTTGTCATAAGTACTTCTAGGCCTTTTCTGACAATGCGCTTTTCTTCATTCTGGCCCATAACACTTAGGACTTTAGTGTTCATTTTAGTGATGCTTTCTTGCGCTGCTTGGAGTTTGTCTATGGACTCCTCTCCTTCTAAGGTATTCTGGGCTAGTTCAGTAAACTCTTCAAGGACCTCGTCAGTGATTGTGCTTGGGTCAAGCTTAGTTATTAGTTTCTGAGTTGTTTCGTGAAGTAAGTTTGTGACTTCAGTCGAGTTGAGTTGGGCTCTGGACACAAACTTAAGCATTTGAAAGGAAGTTTTTGCTATTTGAGTATCAGTGTAGGGCAGAGAGTCAAGGTAGTTGTCTATTGAGTCCACACAAAACCTAAAGTCAGTCTGAGTAAAGTTGCTTCTGTTCAGAGTTGAAAGTATAAACAAGTTGAGGTACTTAGGAGTTTCAAGCACAAACCCTTCTCTGAGTTTACTTTTCAGAGCTTCTTTGTCAGGGTTTTCTGCTTCAAGCACCTTAATTGGCAGAGTAGTTGTAGACTTGGTTTCGTAGTAGTCATAAACCTCTAAGTAAGCCTCAACTTGGTTTCCCAAGTAAGGAAGTTCAGAGTAGAAGTAGCTAGAAAAGTTTTTAGTGTTCAGGTGCGTAAGGCCTAGAGTTGAGTTGACTCCAAATGAGTAAGTTAGTGGAATGTGGTTTTCAGGGTCTATCCAGTTGCTTGCTCTGAACTCAAACGTAGTAGAGAGTTCAGTTCCTTCCCTGGGGATCACTGAGAATTCGCCTAGTTGAGGTGGCTTGTTTACACTGAATTCAATTCCGTAGGTAAAAGACTCTATTTGCAGGGACAAAAAGTATTGGTCCTCTGAGCTAAGAGACCCTTGCTTAATAGCCAAAGTAGGTGAATTGAGCGGTGAGTCAAAGTCTATGCTTAGTCCTTCCTTAACTGCCCAGCTTACTCGGTGGTCTCCTTCGTAGATTGCTGTGATTCTTACTGTTTTTTGAGGGTTTGCTATGTTGTTGTAGATGTTTTGTTTAAAAAACTTCACTTGAGGCACTTCTACTCCAAGGGCAGTAATGGTTACTGACTCATTTACAGATGAACCAGTGAGTGACTTGTAGAGTGTCAGAGTAAAAATGTAACTCTGAACAGCTTGCATCTTAAAAGGCTCTACTCTGCACAGTGGCGAAGTTGTGTTGCTTATTAAATAAGTGCAGTCTTCTTGGTTATTCAAACAAGTCCACTGGAACTCCAAAGGCAGAGAGTCAGGGTCATAAGAGTCAGTAGCGTCGATCTCTAGAGTCTGCTCCACTCCAATGTACCCATTGACTCTGTCTAGCACTATGCTGGGAGAAGATGGAAGGACCCTAACTGGTATTCTTTCCCTGCCTTCGGATGACCCACTTGTTGCCTTTACCTCAAACTCTAATTCAGACAAGGCAGGAAAGGAGTAAGCTACAATGTAAAGGGCCTCCTCTACCAGTTGGTTCTTCCAAAAAGTCTCTTCATCAAATTCGGATTGGTTATTTGAGATTGAAAGTAAGCTCCATTCAAACCTTGGAGAGGCTATTGAGTGCACGAAGAAGTAAACCCTGCAGATATATAGTATGAGCCCTGTCTTTGGATTTCAAATGGAACTGCGTTGTCTATGTTAAACACTATTCCAAAGGCACTTTTGATCTCCACTGCTTTAGAAACAGAATCAGTTTCGCCCAAGTTATTTCTCACAGTGAGTGTTACGTACACAGTTCCCATTTGCAGTAGTTCCTTGTTTATCTTTATTGACTTTGAAGTTGAGGTGCTGAATTGGTTCAGTGAAGGGTTGTAGGGGTCAGATGTTACGCTCCACTGGTAGTAAAGCTCGATTCCTTGGGGTTTCTCAGACCTACTAGTCATAACTAAGTCTTGGCACTCAATTAAAACTAAGCTTGGGACCTCCAAGACAGCAGTTGGCTTATGAGTGCAGATATTGTTAACTGGAGTATACCTTAACGGGCACTCTTCTGCACATTTGCAGCCAGTTCCAAGGCAGTTCATTACTTTTGGTGACTGGCACACACACACTCCTCCTGAAATTGATGAGTTAGCAGGACATACACAATCTCCGTTAGAATCTTCATAGGAATGAGTTACTAAGCATTGGACACAGTCTGGGTCTTCTTTGGTGGAGCACCTTTGACAATTACTAGTGCATGAACTGCAAGTAAGTGATCCTGGAGAAGCTGAGTTGTAAAACCCGTCTTCGCACACACAGGTGGAGTCGTAGGGGGAAGAGTTCGGAGGACAAACACAATCTCCGTTAGAATCTTCATAAGCATAGGTTACTGTGCAGTCTATGCACTTGAGGACTTCTTTAGTTGAGCATCTTTGACAGGAGGTAGTGCAAGGGTTGCAGTTCAAGCCTAAGGGGTCTGAGTTGTAGTAGCCGTCGTTACAAACACAGGTAGAATCGTAAGGTGATGAGTTAGGAGGGCAATTAAATGAGCATGAACAACTCGGACCAGAGCAGTCCATGTGACTTGGACTTACACATACACACATTCCTCCAGAAACTGATGAGCCAGCAGGACATACACAGTCCATATTGAAATCTTGGTGAGCATGAGTAACTAAGCACTCTACGCAAGTAGCGTTTTCTTTGGTAGAGCACCGCTGACAAGGAGTAGTGCAAAGATTGCAGTTCAAAGGAGGATCTTTAAACATTCGTTTCTTCTTTGGAGGGAATTCTTCTCCCATTCCAGTGGGTCCATTGTAGTACCCATTCTCACAAACACAAGTAGAATCGTAAGGCGAAGAATTGATAGGGCACCCGTCGCCTCCTATAACACCTTCTACAGCAATTTCTAGAAACCAAATACTGGCTATCAACCCTTTAATCATATTTATTGCATCTGAACCGCTTTAACCTAAATTATTGGCTAATTTTTGTTAGCAAATGCATTTGCTCTGATACTTAGCCTAATTTAAATAGGTAACCAAACACATTACTATAGCCAGAATTTCTTTATAATGAACGATAATCAGTCAGTAATCCTTCTAAAACTGTGCAGAGAGCTCAAAGTCAGTATAGACTTAGAAACAGACGAACAGGTTGCATTTAGCCCAGAGGTTATGAAGCACGAAATATACAAGTTCCACTTAGGCGCTACAGAAGACCAAACTGAAGAAGCCCTTACTCAAATCTGTGAGTCACTGCGCAACCAGGTCCTAGTGTTTGTTTTGGGAATCAAACAAAAAACCAACCCAGGCGGGGAACTCATCAAAGCCACTACCAAAGAATACCTAAGCAAGTTCATTGCAAGTGTTTCAAAGCTCATTGAAGACACCGCTTCCAACATGGACCAACTAACCAAAGTCCGGAACGTCGGGAAAACTTGTGAAGTAATAGATTCCTCAAACAACCTGCCTTCAGAAGTTAACGTAAGCAATAGTCAGAAACACATTGCAGCCCAAATACTCAAGAAACTAGAAATGCTCGAAAGCGCCCAAGAAGACCTTCAAGAAGAAGACTCAGAGCATTCAGACGAGTTTTTAAGCCAAAACAAACAGTACATCCAAGACCAAATAAGCTTTTGGAAGGAAGTTGCAGAGAAATGCACCAACAATACACTTAACAAAGAAAGAACAACTGAACTCTTACAAAAGGTTTCTGTAGTTTGCGACGAAGTCGACTACTTAGTTGCTTCAGTAAGAAATAGTTAGCTATTATCTCTAGACGAAGAATACATTCCAGAAGAAATAGAAGACATCAGAAACATCACACAGAAACTCCAAAGAGTTTACGAAAACCTAGACTGGACAGAGTGCGAACTTCCTCAAATCAGCTAAAAGAAAACCAATGTTAAAGAGTTCCTAAGCATTAATAATATGAATTCTTTACTAGAAAGAATATATGGGCTCACAGGAAAGAAACCTGATTTAGAAGAGGTTATTGACCAAGTGAATTCAGTTTCTTTCCAGACAAACGAAACTACTCTAAAAAGTTTCGAAGTCATTGGCGAAAATAAACACTTCAGAAAAGTAGCTGACGTTCAAAAACACCTGGATTTTATCGAAAACCATTGCGAAGACATCACAGAGTTCACACTAAGCAACAACGAGTACAGCTCCGAGGCACTAGAAAAACTACTAGAAGCCCTTCAAGAATGCCCCAACGTCAGCAAAGCCAAAATAACCAATATCATTCCAGTCTGGGACGAGTTTGAGTCCCCCGAACTGATAGAGGTAGTATCCCGAAACCTACTGGAGTTCAGAGAACTAGAAGAAATAGACCTTTCTCACAACAAACTTCCAGGATCAGCCATCCAGTCACTAGGGTTCCTTTTGCAAAATTCAAGTAACATCAAAGTACTCAAACTAGACTCCAACAACTTAGGCACAGACGGAGCAATGATCCTTGGCGAGATAATTGAACAAGCACCTGAGCTGAAACTCGAACAAATCTCCTTAAGCAAAAACATGCTTGAAGACCACGGAGCTATTGAACTGGCTCCTAATCTCAGCAGCATTGAAACTCTAAAACAAATTAACCTTTCTGACAACGAAATTCGAACAGAAGGAATTGCATTCTTAAGCAGAAACCTTTTGAGAAACGCTGAACTTGAAGTAATTGACTTAAGCGGGAACTACATTTACGAAGAAGAGGCTGTAAGTGGTTTGTGCCAGGCTTTCTACAGACTTAGGAACATCAAAGTAGTTAACCTCAGTGACTGCTTTATACAGAACCAAGGCTGTGTAGAGATTCTAGAGTCACTCGAGGACAACAGTGACTTAAAGCACTTAAATTTAAGTTACAACGAACTTGATAACTCAGAAGTGCATGAAAGCATTCAAAATTTATTGTCAGCTAAAAGAGAGCTAGTAAGGTTTACTTAGGTTCTAGAACTCCAAGGCAACAACCTTGAATTTGAAACTTTCCAGCACTTCCAGAGTCAGACCCTTAAAGTAATTACAAAAGGAACTTCAGAAACCATTTCGGATATTTGGAACGTGGAGTCTGAAGAACGTGAAAACGGGTTTAGTTTCATTGACTAATGCTAATTTAAAATATTCCGCACTTCTTTTTAGGTCTTAGCTCAGTAGCTTCTTCTATTACTATTTTAATTGCAGAGTCAAACACCTTTTTCAGACCTTCTTGAGTAAGAGCACTGCAGGTTAAGTTTTTGCGGGCCTTGATTTCTGTAGTTATTTCTTCAGCCTTTTTAGTTATCTCTTCAGTGTTTCCAGCTTCGTCCTTTTGGGTGCCTACTAGTAAAATTGGCAAGTAGTCCGCAACATTTAAGATTTCTTTGTACCAAAAGTCTTTAGCACTAACCAAAGAGTTTGAGTCCAGCATAGAGTAACAAATCATCACTACGTCTGCACCCATTATCATAGCTTTTCTAATTGAATCCAATTCGTGAGTTCCTGATATGTCTGTGATTTCTAAGTTCACTTTGCAAAAAGTTGTGTCTACTGAAGCTCTGTAGTTGTCTAAGAGCGTTGGTTTGTACTCGTTAGGAAATTCATTTTGTGTGTAGGAACGCACCATACAAGTTTTGCCTACTTTTGAATCTCCCACAAGTAAGCATGATACTCCTTTATTCATAATGTTATGGCTTTTGTTAACCTTTTGCGAAGGCATTCAACTAGCTTACGACGAAGTAGGCAGGGTGGTACCTTCTGGTGAGTTGCCAATTTCAAACTCAGTTACTAATGCTGGCGAACCCTCGGACTACACTTTTGGGTTTTACGTAGAAAAGCAAGTAGAACCAGGCGAGCTGCTAGTTGTAAAGTTTCCTGAAGAGTTTCCAGATGGGCTAGGGATCACTACTCCTATTTGTTCCCTAGGCCCCTGCACTTTAGACTCTAGAACCTTTCAAGTAACACTTGACCAGGCGATTTCCCCCAACACTCCTAAGCAAATCACTTTAGGCAGTGTACTTAACCCACCTCAGTCTGGAGGAACAGGCAACTTTGAAGTAAGCTTCTACCAGTCGCACAACTTGATATCCCAAAACAAAACGTTCGGGGTGCTGGGGATTGCACAGAGCATTCGAGAAATGAAGTCTGGAACAGTGAGTCTGATCAACGGAGGAAGCTCTTATGCAGGGGACGTAGGCAGTTACGAGTTCGTGTTTAAACTCAGCAAAGCACTTGGAGCTTGGAACTGGATAAAGTTCACTTTTCCAGACTCAGGGTTCCAGATAGCTTCTTACCCCACTTGTGTGTCTTTCAAAGTAGAGTCTTCAATACAGGGATCCTTGTACTGCGTAACCACTGGTAGACAAGTTACCTTGTACGGGTTTGACTCTGACCTTCAAGCAGGAGTTAGCTACGGAGTAAGAATTACAGTCAAAAACCCTAGTTATTACGTAAAAACGGGGACTTTCAAGATCGAAACTGGCAGAAACAACACTAACACTGTTTATGAACGCAAACAAAACATTGCGGGAACGACTATTCAGCCTGGCAAAATAACAAGTGTTTCACTAAAACCTGAGGATGAAACAATACAGCTGGCAAAAGGAAAAGTAGTTCTTTACCGACTACAGTTTACGCTCAAAAACGAAGTAGAAAAAGGAGGCTCAATCGTTATTGAGTTTTCAAATGACTTTAACATGGACGGCTTAAGTGTAAAGGAACTTGAGTACGGACTAGAAGATAGTGAACAAGAAGTTACTCTTACCTACAACTCTAAAAAACTTACAATTTCTAACTTTGCTAAGCACCAAGCAGAACTTATCTCATTGTTGTTCCAAATCAAAAACCCAAGTGACTCCGGAGACACTGATTCGCTTGTAATTAGAAGCTACAAATCTGATGGAACTCTTATTGATCAAGACCTTACTCAAGCCTACACAACAGTGTCTTCAGTGTCTTCGCCCTCCCAAGTTTCAGTGTCTTACCCTGGCCCAGACTCCAACAAAGCCACTGGGTCTTCTACTCAGATTCAGTTCGGCATTACTCCCCAAACTGAGATTCCTGCAAAGGGTTATATTCAGTTCTCTCTGCCTCAAGGTGTTTCTATAGGTACTTCTAACCCTACTTGTAAACTTCAGCCTACAAACATACCTGAAGCCTCTGCTCACTCGTGTAGCCACTTAGACGGAAACCTAACAGTGCAACTCTTCCAAACAAACGGAAAGTTTCAAGCAACTGTTGAAAGCTTTGTAAAGATTACAACAGTAACTGCACCCTCGAAGTCAGGCTACTACATATTTGACTTCAATACTTACAGTGAAAACTGGGACTTGCTAGAAAGTGGAACAGCTACTGCTGAGTTTTTAGCTTCAAGTTTAACTTCTAATATAGAAGTACTCCACTCAAACGTTGACACAGTAAATGTACTAACAGTAGGAATCACTCCTCAAAAAACTATTCCTTCGGGAAAAACTCCTACTTCAAGCACTCAGTTACAGGGATTCATAGAAGTTTTACTACCTACTTCTTCAGGGGGGAGTTCTTTGTTCAGGCCAGATTTAGGTTTGGGCTTGTCTAGCGGCCAAACAGTTCCTTGCAAAGCAATTTCAGGAATCACTCAATTAAAGTGCACTGTTCAAGTGCCCACCTCACCCAACCCAGTCAAAATAACTGTTAGTGACTTTGAAGAGGTAACAGCTGGTACTTCACTGGAATTCCAAATTCCTGGCCTAAAGTACGTCCAAACTACCAATCCCCCTACGGTAACAGTCACTACTTATGAGTATCAAAACCGAAAAAGAAAGGAGCTCGAAACTGTTGACTCTTCACTACCCTCAGGAGTTGCATCTGTGTCTACTTCAACTTCAGGAGTAAGCTTGTCTTTGTCTTCAACTAAGGTTTCTTCTGTTTCTACTTTAAGTTTGTCACCAACTATAACTTCATTGGGGGCGTCTTCTCCTTACTACATTATGCTGCACATTCACCAATCTCAAGATGACGGCTACTGCAACACCCAGCAAATAACATGCACTGTTAACTCTTCACCTAAAACTTGCACTTGCTACCAAACAGCCGAAACCATCTTAATACCTTTAAACAGTGATCCCGGAGCAGGCTCAATCAGTATAAGTATAAGTGGACTTGCAAATCCAGACTCAGTTCCAACTACTCCAAACGACCTTACTATGTATATGATTGCTAATGGCCAAGTCAACCAAGCTTTAACTTTTACGGGAGGCATTCCAGTCCTTACTGCTGGAACCTTATCAATTGCCTCTGTGGAGCCCATAGTTGATGGAAAGAACTACGTAAACGTTAGGTACACTGCAAGATTTACTTGCGAACACGAAGTGCCTCAAGGCGGCTCTATTGAAATTGAGTTCCCTGGCGATTACTCTTTGTCCTCTAGTAGTCCAGTTCCTAAGTGCTATGCTTACTTGGAACCTGCTAGCTCCAGTGGAGTATCCTGCATAGTCAACTCAAACACCTTGACTGTGTCTAACTTCCAAAAAGTAAACTCTGCAAGCTTAGTTCTGGTAACTGTTGAAGGGGTTAAAAACCCCAGTGTAGCAACTACTGGAAGCTTTTCAGTTAAAACTAAAAATACTCTAGGAAGAGTTATAGATCAGAACTTAAGTGTAAGTGGGTTCACCACAGGTTCAGAGTGGACTCCTTGGACCAGCAGTGACTTTAGTGTGCAGGTTTTTCCTACCAATTCCAATGCCACTGCAGAGTACCAGTTTACGCTCAGAATGATTTACGCTGGAATAGGAACTCAAATAAAAATAACTTCTTCAGACTTAAACCTAGGAAGCTCTCCCAATTGCAGAGTTTTTAACGGAATGAGCACCTTTGAGTCCTGTAAAGCTTCAGGAAACAGTTTAGTGCTTACAACTAACCAACCTACTCCTAGTTCTGCTTTTACTGTTTCAGTTTTGGACTTGGTTAACTTTAAGGGGTCAGGAACCTTTAGCTTGGAATGCACTTATGATGGAGTAGTGGTTACTCAAAGCGAGCCTGTAACCTTTACTACTTCCCAACTAGCTCCTTCTCTTAGTGTAGAGTCCATTGATTTTTACCCCAAAAACAAAGGAGAAAGGGCTACTTATGTTTTTAAGTTCACTCCTCAGTTTGACATTGAACAGGACGAAGCCATAAACATAGTGTTTCCTCAAGAATTTGACTCAAAATTAGGGTATGACTTTAAATGCTGGGCTGATAGACTCTATGAAAACCTTTCTTGCAGCAATACTAACTCCTACATTTTAACTGTTACTGACCACTTAAAGTTCCGTGCTTGTGCAGATTGTAGCATTTCTTTAAGTGTTTATGGAGTAGTTAACCCTACAACTCCGACAACAGGCCAGTTTAGGATCGGAGTGATTCAAGGCAGCCACTATAAAGAGTACAATGAGTATTCTGGCAAGCTTTCTTTGAAGCCAACTCCTGGTTTGAGTACTTTGCACAGTACCTATGCAGAAAGCCAGTACTCTAGAATGGAAACAACTTTTAGTTTTAACCTGACATCTAGTTTGCCTAAAAGAAGCCAAGGAGGAGAAGTCTGGGTAAGGTTCCCAAGTGAGTACCAACTAGAAGGGTCCTCAATTCTCTGCAGGTCTTCAGAAGACCTAGGCTCTTGCAAAGTCCACTACGACACTGTAGTTATCGAGTCAGACTTTGAGGAGTACACAGGGAACTTCATGCTTTACTTAGACAATGTTCCAAATCCTTTAGAAAACATTGAAGCCTCTGACATTCTTGTTGGTGTGTTTGATCGGCAAAACTCAGAAGTCACACAAAGGTCCTACTCCAATTTGCACCCCAATAGGTTTGTGTTTGAGTACCCAGGTCCGTTAGTTACTGTCAACGCAAATCAACGCCTCAGTGCCAGAGCTGGAACTTTTTCTGATTTTATTCCAATTACCCTCAGCTACCCCTCAGCTTTAAACCTTACTTTCATACCGTTTTCAAACTTCTTTACTTTCGATCCTCCCGAAATAAGTCTCCAGATAGGAGAAACTGAAACATACTTCAGAGTAGCAGTTAGTTCTAGCATACCTGCAGGTTCTTATTTCATTAAGTGGACTACTCAAGGAGAAGTTGACCCAGTTTACTACACACCTATTCTTAAGTCAGAACTTTTAGTTACCAAAGAGCCACTGCTTGAAGTAAGCATAGAAAAAGTCATTGACATCCCTAGAGGCACCACTTCTATGCCAGTAGTGGTTTCCCTGCCCAACGCTCCTTATGAATCGCTCCAAATTAACTTGTCAGTCTCTGACTACTACAAAGGTGTTTCTCTTTCAAGCTACCAATTGTCTTTTGAAAACGGAAACTTACAACAAGAATTCACTATCAGCGTTCCAGATACCAACGACTTCAGTGTAGGAGGAATTGACTTAAGTCTCTCAGGGGAAAACAGTGAAGTCTACCAGCTCCAAAAAAACACCCTTACCTTTTCTTTGGTTACAGATACGCAGGACCTTACTATTATGTCCCTTGAAGTTTCAGCCTTAGGCAGAACCTCCGCTGAGTTCCAGGTGTCAGCTTCAAAAGTCTGCAAGTTGTTTTACGCTTGTGCCTTACAAGGAACTGATGACCCAACATTTGAAGAAGTTAAACTTAAAGGCCCACCTGCTTACTCCACAACTGAAACTCAGTACGGAACTCAAAGGGTCCTTGAATCCGAGTCAGCAAAAATCACCCTTGGAAACCTTACTGCACAAACTAAGTACACTTTGTTTGTGTACGCAGAGGACCTTTTAGGCACAACTTCTGGACTCAAAAAAGTAGAGTTTCAAACCGACAAAAGGTACAGGGCTGCTGAAGTAACTCTAGGCTTCAAACAAACTTACCTTAACCAAGCAGAAATAGACCAGGCCAGAGCAGCAATAGCTTTGCAACTGAGTTTGCACGAGTGGCGCGTTATACAAAAAACCGAAGGTTCTAGACGCTTGTCAAGCTTTGCCCAAGCTAGTTTCTACATAGTGGACCTGCCCACTTCAGACAAGTACCCTAAGCCCATAGACATGGTAGAAATACTTTCAGAAAAGTCTCAGTACCTAGCAAAGATGCTCAATAACTTCCAAAACTCTGAGGAAGTTAAGGGCTCAGAAGTTACTATGGAGCCTTGTGAGTTTTCAGTGTCACCAAACATCAACTATACAAGTTACTCGTCTATTACAGTGCAGTCTGAACTGCTTAGAAGCGGATACGTCTACTCTGTAGTTGTTGCTAAAGACCAAAACTATGGAGTGCCCTCTTCTTACCAGATTTACAAAGGAACTGACTCGCAAAACAAACCTTTGCTCAGCAAGTCTAGTCCGGCAAACGCTGGAGTTACTTTAAGTACCACTTTTAGTGAACTAAACTTTGAGACTGAGTACAATTTGTACTTTACTTGCTCCAACAACTACCCAGTATTTCCAGACTTACTTCGGGACTCCAAAGTAGTTCCTCTGAACTTCAAAACAAAAACTACTCCACCTCCAACCCCTCTGAACATCAACTCAAGCACTTATCTAGCAGTCACTTTAATAACTCTAATACTTTAAAATGGACGAAGACACTTACTTCCTAATAATATTTGGCCTCACCCTAATGTACAGTCTATGCTTTGGAATGTGTGCAATGAGGACTCGGAAGCTGCACAAGTTTTCAGACGACTGGAAGTACACAAAGATATTTTACGTGACTGTTTCAATGCAGGCCTTTTTGCGCTTTGCAACATTTTCTATACTGGTTTGGGCAGTTCCCAAGGACAAGGTGGGCGATGAGTTCATGACGATGTTTATGTCAATACCTGACGTGTTTTTCTTAGTGAGTTATGTGCTTTTGGTGCTTCAGATGGTAAGTGTGTTTTACTACACCCACATGGAAAACGACTTGCAGATGTCTTTGCTTGCGCACTTCACAAGGCCTAAACACGAAAAAGCAAGCAAACGCTTAATCTTTCTGATGTTTTTGTGGTTGGTTGTGCAGGGAGGAGTGTATGCCTTGATGTTCCTTTTCATAATGAAGGAGTTCTACTTAGAACTAGAAGTGACTCTTGTAAACTTAGTAAGTGCTACTGTTGTGATGCTGTTTGTGCTGTACTTACACATTAGTTATGCTGGAACTCCTTTTAAAAGCACCATTGCTAAGTCCAAGTTGATTAAAACAACGCGTGTCACTATACAGTGGACTATAGGACGCTACATCAAAGGAATCCTTAGTCTTTACCAGCTTTTAAGGTCCGACTCAATTGTTTCAAGTATGTACGAAATCCACAAGTCGTCTCTTTTTGAAGCTTTAGTCACAGCAATTATTCTTGTAATCTCAGAAATAATTTGCTATATTGTGGTTTTTGACTACTCCTTTATGGGAATTTTTCTGTTTTCAGAGGACGAAACTGCCCATTTAGTAGAGTCGCTCCAAGAAAGTGCAGCTACTCTTGAAAACGAAGTAGGTAGCAACCAAGTCGAAGAAATTTCTTTGCAACAAACAAACTTCAGTGACTCCTCTCCTATAATTGACTCCCAAGAAATAACTCCGAGTTCTTTAATTTCCAAACGAAAAGACGGCTTAGGCGAGATCTACAAAGCCCAGTGCAGAAACAACATTGTAGCTTACAGAGTTATTAACTTCCCCAGAATGAGTGGTTATGTACTTGAAGAGTTCGAAGCTGAAATTTATGCTTTGAAGCAGTTCCAAAGTAACTACTTGGTGCCTTTTTACAAAGTTAGTTTGGGACTCCCAACTATCGGAATAGTTATGAATTACTTGCCTGAAGGCTCGCTTTACCGTTCACTCCATGAAGCAGAGTCAAGCTTCTCTAACGAACAAAAAGTTAAAATCATCACAGAAATAGCTTTTGGTTTACGCGACCTGCACTCTAAAAACAGAGTCCACGGGCACTTAAACTCCCACAACGTCTTAATGGACTCAGGCAGTCCTAAAATAGCAGACTTAGGCTTAGCCAAGATAAAAAAGTACGCAGGAGTAGTTTTGGGTTACTGCAACAAGTCTGCGTGGAGCAGTCCAGAAATCCTTAGAGAAGCCTGCAGAACAGTAGTTAAGCCACAAACTTCAGACGACGTTTACAGCTTTGGAGTGGTTGCCTGGGAAGTCGCTACTGGGTTAGTTCCTTACAATGACTCTAGTCTTTCAAACCTGCAACAAAAAGTAGGCCACGAAGGAATGACTTTGGACGTTCCTGAGTACGTTCCTAGTTCGCTCTCTAAACTCTTAAAGGCGTGCTGGCACGTAGAAGCTTCCAAAAGACCAGACATCAAGCAAGTGTGCTCAATGCTAGACGGAGTTAAGTGGAGGTAACTGCATTATATGTTAAATGAATTCTGAAGAGGCATGTTGCGTGAGTCAATTAGTTCGATTTTTCTTTTGTTGCCTCTGTTATGGTTTAAGGTAGTTTCTCTGTTAGTTCTTTCTCTGTCTATGATGGCTTTGGCTTCCTTAACCTTTTCTTGGTCAAATTTATCAGAAAAACTAAACTGAGTCAGTCCTAAACTCTTCATAACCTTTCCGTAAACATGGAAGTAATTCAAGGCACAAAACACTACCAAGAGCAAAGGGAAAAACAAAGCAAACTCGTTGCCCACTACTGGAATCACGTCAATCACTCCCATCACTTTGTAGAACTGAGTGTCTTCAACCTTAATAAAGTGCAGAAAGTTGTAACTCAATGGAGCAGTAAGTCGGGCTAGGTAGTAAGCACTCCAAGCTAGGTTACTAGGGTCTGTTTGGTTGTGTCTGTAAAGACCGTACCACCCTGAAAGCTTTAGGTTAAACAACCCAAAGTTAGTGCACAACAGTATGTAAAGCAATGGAAAGAAACAAAGCAACTGAGTACCTACTGCTCCGTGGCTTTCTTTAAACAGCAAAGGAAACAGTCCTATTGGTGCAGACATGAAAAGAGTGACTTCTCCAAGCACAACTAAAACACTCAGAACTGTAAACACCACGGCACAAGCTTTGCAGACTTTTGATCTGATATAAGTGAACCAGTACCACTCTAGTCTCTGGACTAAAAAAGTTAACTTTGAGTTTCTGCTTTGACTAGAGTAAACTATTCTTTCTTCAGAGTTGTTTAAAGAGTTCACAATGTCTTCTAGAGTGAAGATTTCTTCTAAATGCTGCTCTAGTCTGCACTTGGACCTGTGGTACTCAGAAAGGGTTTTTTTAAGGTCTTTGTGCAAAGAAACTAACCTGCTCATAGTGACCTCACCCAGCTCATTAAGTGTTTCTCTGGAATTGTGCCTTGCCATTGCTTTTTGCCTTTCTATCATTTCCATTGGGCACTTGAGAAGTATTTCTTCTAACACAGAGTGCAATTCAGAAGTGTTGGAAATCTTGTAAGAAGCTGCGTGGACTAGCTTAACTATTTCGTCTAGTTCAAATTTAGTATCAATTACTCCTTCTTCAAGGGCCACTACTTGGACTTGTTTGTGCCTGAGAGTAAGTTCTAGGTCTGCCTGGTCCCAAAAAGCCCTTGGAATGGCTACTAAGCCGTAGCCCAACAGCACTATGATTATGAACAATCCCCAGCAGTTACTCAGCACTACCAAAAAGGCAGGCAGGGTTCTAAACGTCAGTTTTCCTTCTATAAACAAGTAAACAACTGCAAGGGACCCCAGTGACATCATAATCACAAAGAACCTAAAGTGTCTGTAAACTGCAGTTTTTAAGCGGGCATAGGGTTTGAACTCTCCAGACATTTCGTACTCTTGAATTACAGGAAGCACCAACCAGCACAAAGCAAACACTGTCCAGTAAACAAGTCGCCAGGTAGTGTAAATAGCTTTTTGGTCGAGCTCTTTGCCTTCTGAGTCCAAAGCTAAGTAAATGTCGTAAGGCAAAAGAACCAATAGTGAAAACGAAAGCAAGTACCCCACGAACACAAAAAAGTACACATAAGCTGGAGTGGCTTTTGAAGCGTAATGGTACACAGTCATGCACGTGAAGAAAAACACTATGCTAAGTGTAATCCAAGTGAACCAATTTATCATATTTTACAACTTAATTAAAAAAGTGTGATAAGCTACGTTTGCAGCAAGGACACTCTGGTTTTATAGAAAGCCAGTTTTTGATACACATTACATGGTAGTAGTGACCACACTCAGGGAGACTCACAACTTCTTGGTCTTCAAAGTTGTCATAGCAAATGGCGCACACTTCGTCCTTGCCCATCTCGCGCGACTCAGTCCAGGAGTCTACTATTTCCATTTGGGCTTCAGTCAGTCTGTTAGAAGAGCTTTCTGGGTGGTACAGTAAAGGATCAGCTTGCCTGATCAACAGCATTCTGTGCATGTTTATGGTCCACCTTCTCAAAATAAAGGATATAATGAAGCAAATGATTGCGCACACCAAAAGAGCAGTAGAAATGTCTTCGTCGGGCAACTAAGTATAGGTTACGCATGATCTTCCTTCTTCAACCACTTTAGTATAGAAAATAGTCCCCACAACTCCCCAGGATGTAGTAGCCAGGAAGTAAAACAAACGCAGTATAATCGCCCCTGCAAAAGTCAACCTGCTTGAGTACAACAAGGCCATGCGTCCTGACATCATCATTGCTAAGAAGATCATGAACCAAACTTCAACAGGGTACTCGCAACTGAAGTCAGTCCACTCCACCACTAAGTAAACGCACATTCCCAAAGTAGTTGTCCAAAACACTCCGTCTAGTCTATGTGTACTTTACATGCTTTGCCTCCACCCCATTTAATATGTCAACAGTTTCAACCACTTCAAGTTCTATTCATTTCTGGTACTAAAATGGGCATTTTCGAAGAAGTCAAAGTAGGAGTGCTGTGTGGTATTTCTGGGTTCACTAAGAAAAGCGGCCAGATCATAGTTCAACGCATAATAAGAGAAGGCGGAGAAGCTTTTTGCTTGGATTCTGAGGAAACCAAACAACTTACCCACATAATAGTTCCCAAAGCAATTCCTCAAGACAGTCTTGAAAGCAAAATCCACAACCTTTCTTACAACTGGGTTGTTTGTGATGAGTGGGCAGTTCACTCACTTCAGCAGAAAAAAAGATTGGATGAGAACCTTTACAAATGGAGAAATCCTCAACTCACAGACTCCTCCAAAAGAGCCAAAGAAGAAACCACAGACAATACTCAAGACTTTCCAGAAACCCCCACCAAAAAATCCCCAATTAAAGATGATAGTCCTAGGTTTTTTTCTGTGCAAATGAGTCCTTACAAACAAGAACTCTGGCACAAGAACCTTAAAAAGTTCCAGTTCGCCCAAGAAACTGCAGTGGACAACAATGAGCACATTACAAAGGTTTTAGAAGACCTTCAAAAAAACTACGAAGTGCTCAAAGATACTGGCAGAAGTATTGCTTACAGAAGCGCCATAGCTTGCCTGAAAGCCCACCCTGAAACCATTACAAGCCCTAAACAAGTAAAAAACCTCGCAAGAATAGGCAGTAAAATCAAAAAAAAAATTCGAGAAATCCTTGAAACGGGCACTCTTAAAAGACTCATCTGCATGAACAGTTACGAAAGGATCAAAGTAGTTAAACTCTTCTGCGAAATATGGGGAGTCGGAACAGTCACTGCTCAGAAACTGTTTACTATGGGCTACCGAAGCATAGAGGAGCTAAAAGCCAACCCCCCAGAGATTCTTAACCAGAACCAAAGAGTAGGTTTGGAGTTTTTTCAACAACTTTCTGAAAGAATTCCTCGTGAAGAAGTTGCTTTAATCAGTGAAAAAGTAAAAGCCACAGCTCAAAGCCTTGCTGGAAACAGAATAATCCAAGCAGTTACTTGTGGGTCTTACAGACGAGGCAGAGAAACTTGTGGAGACATTGATATACTCATTACCTTCGAAGACATGCAGCCCACCTTAGGGTTTTTAACTAAGCTAATTACACAACTCACAGAAGAAGGAGTAGTTACTCACCAGCTTTTAGTTTCTGACGAACAAAAAAAGCACGAAAACTCGACTTTTGAAGGAATTGCTAGGCTCCCGAACGGAATTCACAGAAGACTTGACATCAAAATATACCCTAGGAACTTTTTTGCTTGGGCTCTGATGCACTTTACAGGGTCAGCTCAGTTTAATAGGAGTATTAGGTACTTTGCAAAGCAAGCTGGGTTCAGACTGTCAGACGAAGGAATCTTCCCTGCTTACAGAACTAATGAAGAAACCAGACTTGGAGCCTGCACTGCTGTGTGCTACACTGAAGAGGACATATTCGAGTTGTTTGGAATTCCTTATAAAACTCCTGAAGAAAGGGATCTTTAATGTTAAATATTTCAGTCAAAAAGCTCCTTTTGGACTCATGCTGGTGAAGTTACTATCTAGAGTTAGGTTTGTTGAGTCTGAAAAAAACTCAAAAGACAGTAGTTCTTCAGCTGAGGGTCTTAGTCTTTCAGAACGGTTTACGCAACTCCGAATTAGTAAGTCAAGACGACTCGACACTGTGGGGAAGTGAGGGTACTTGTCAGGAGTAGCTATAAGGTTCAGGATGTCTTTGGCATGCGTGGAGTAGTTGTACCAAGGAGGGTACCCAGTAGCCATCTCTATCAACAAACACCCAAAAGACCAAATATCAGCTGAAAAGGTATGCCCTTCTCGCATAACTACTTCAGGAGCCATCCAGTAAGGGCTACCTTTCATGCTGCGTGCTACTAAGTTCATGTCTGTGCTTTCAAACGACTTAGAAGACCCAAAGTCGCTAAGTTTAACAGTGCCGTTAGGGCCTACAAGGACATTGGCTGATTTAAGGTCTCTGTGGACAATGCCGTTTTGGTGGAGGTAAACAAGTCCGAGCAAGATCTGTCTAGAATACCTTTTGATAACGTCCTCATGCAGCTTGGAGTACTCCTTAATAATATCCTTTAAAGAACCTCCAGGAACATACTCTACTAAAATGTCCACTGACTTATAGTCAGAAGCAAGGTCAGTCTGAAAGTACTGCACTATGTTGGGGTGGTCTAGTCTCCTCAGCAGTGATATTTCTCTTTGTAGGTTGCCAAATTCCCTTTGGACTTTCCTTGAGTCTTCCGAAAGCTAAGTAGTTATTACGGTAAAATGTTTCACAGCCATAAGCTCCCCAGTGTTAATGTTAAGGCACTTATAGACTTTTGCATAAGCTCCTTTCCCAACGAGTTCTCCACGTTGCCACTTAATGAGCGTTCCGGATCTCGGAGAAGACAACTCAGCAAAGGTAGTTTGGGATTCTTCGCTCAAAAAGATGTAAGGCTTGAAAACAGAAACGTTAGGCCTACCAGAAGGTTGCTTGTTGATTATAACTGGTCTTTGGGACTTTGAACTTGGAGTCCTTTCGATTCTAGCAGCTTTTGCATTGCAACAACCATTTCCCATAATTAATAAATGTTACAAAAACAACTTACGGATAACTGCTGAGCTCTTCTATTTGTTGTTGGAGTTTAAGGTTTATGTTTTTAATTTCTTGTAGTTTGCGTAAGTGTTCTTCTTTTTTTTGCTTAACTAGACAGCTTAGTTTCTGTGCGAAGTCACCTATTCCTTGAGTTTCTTGGTTCAAAACACTGCTAGAAGCTTCTTGTATTTCGCTTGACCACTCTTGAACTAGACTGTGCACTTTAACCTTTCCTTCTCCTAAGTCAATAAGTCTTCTTTTGTACTGCGAGTCAGTGATTGTTTTTACTGAGTAAGTTCCTTTGTTAGCTTGGCTTTGTTGGTATATTCTTTCAATGTTGCTCCAAATGTACTTCATCATGTCTATTTGGGGACCTCTGTCTAAGGCTGCTAGTTTGTTCACTAACTGGGTGTTGGGGTCTTCTTTCTTTTCAAGTTTAGTTAACTTGTCTAGTTTGTTCCTGGCTTCTTTGTGCTGCTGAGTTAAGTAACTAGAGTGACTCAGCCACTGCTCGTGGAGCTGGCTTGTTTCTTTGGACACTTGTGAAAAGGTGTGGACTTCTTGGTTGATTTCTGAAAGCATAGAGTTCTTCATCCTAACCACGCACTTTCTGCTAGCCCGGTCAGGCTTGCTTAGGTACTCTTGGAACAGTGGAAAGGGCGGCATTTTTTTCCAAGGATACTCAGTAGATAGCAGAAACTTAAAAGCGCTGTCAGACAGAGTTTTTAGCAAGAGCCAGACCCTTTCGCCCTGTCCCATATCCAAGATGCTTTTCCCAACAATGGTGTTGGGAGGGATCTTTTTGTCATCTTCGAGTTTTTTGATGAGTTTGAAGGCTTCACTTTTGAATTCTCTTTTCATCTCAGCTGTTCTGGGAGGCCAGCAGAACAAAAAAGCGTTCATTTGTTCTTGACTCACAAGTTTCCCAAATAAAAAGTACACTAAAGAATACAGTGCTTTTGTGTTGGCTTTCTTAAACAGCTTAGGGTCGAGTTGCACCTTCATGTCTTTGTAGGTGTCAAATGACTCCCAACCAAGCACTTGCAAACTCGACACAACTAACTCTTCAAGACTCAAGTTCACATCAATACCGCAAGCAACTTCCATTTAATAACTAATTTGGGAAAGGTTCTGGAGTTGTTTCAGAAAGTCTTTTGGAGAGCACATTTCAGTTGAGCCGTATAAAATGTTTTTGGAAAACTTTTGGGAGTAATGCATGAGGTTGTGGTATTCAGAGTAACACCCACCTCCCACTACAAACACTATGGCTTCGCTAAACTCTTTTTTGTACTTCTGTGCGTCCACCTTCATTGAGTCGTAGTACACTAGATCCCTACTTCGGTTCTCCATAGCACTGTGGAGAAGCTTAGTCACAGGAAGCATTCTTTCTTGTCCAATGAGTTTCTCTTTCATCTTGCCAGCGAATCCTGCAAGTGACTTTAAAGCAGACTGTTGTTCTGCTTCTCCTCTTAAACTCTGTAAGTAGTTTTTAAGTGCTGGGTCAGAAATGTCTTCTGTTTTATGGCACAAGTAAGCAATTGTTTCCAGACGCAACTTGTCTCTTTCCCAGTCTTCGTAACTTGAGTTCTCTCCTGGAGTTTTTTGAAGCAGCTCGTTTATGTCTGAGTTCCTTCCTTGCATCAGCAGCTCTTCTGCTTGGTTAAAGTAGTCTAGGTGCCTTGACTTCGCTTCGTTCACTAACTGAGTAGCCATGTTCATGTGCAGGTCCAACTGCGACTTAACTTCTGTCATTCTGGAGACCTTTTCAAAGGCCTCTGAGATGTTTGAACCCATTTGGTCGTAGGTTTGCTTCCACTCGTTGAAGTGCTTATCGATGTTTTGGAGCACTTGACTGAACTCTTCAGAACTCTGGTGCTTCCAAAACTCATCCCGGGACTTGTCTAGTTCGTGAACCTGAGGAGGGTCGCCTGGAAGCACTACTTTGTTTAAGCTGTTCCTAAACACGTCAAAAGCTAGAGCTTGGTAGGTCCACCCATGATGGAACATAATTGGAAAGTCTACACTGCGGTCTAAAATCAACAACAAAGGCCTGCTGAGTTGAGAAGAGTCTTTGGAGTGACTCCAACAAAGCTCAGCTAATTTGTGGGCAACTATTTCACTCATGCCTTTTCCAGCTTGTATAATAGGCCAGACGTTGCAAGTCCTCAGAACGCAAAATAAACTCATAGCTACTTCGCCAAGCATGTCTTCTATTTCTTCGTCAGGTTTTCCAGGTTGTTGGAGAGTTTCAAAAGAAGGGTAGTTCGAAATGAACAACTGGTCTTCGAGAGGAACGAACTTAAGGTACTGCTCATAAACTTTCAGTAGCTTCCCCACTGAGTTCTCGGCTACGAGTCCCGCACCTAGCGTTTCTAAGGCCACTTGTCTGGGAGGGTGTATAAAGTTGATTTGGAAGTGCTCGTATAAGTTAGCTCTGCAGTCTTGAATGATTCTTTCAATGTTGAGTTGGGTCGGTTCTACTACGTAAATAGCTGTTACTGAGTGAATTTCCTTCCTTTCAGAGTGGAGAGGCAAGTACAGCGTGACATTGTGTAGTCTAAGGTTGCCTACGTGCATGATTGGAGCCATTGCTAAGTTAGAGTAGTCGTCAAGTATTAAAACTCGCCAGACTAAAAAGGGTTCATTGTGTGTGGTCTGGTGGAGTTCTTCAGGACTCATGTTTAGGTCAAGTAAGTCATCAAAAGCTTTTTTAGTTTTACTATATAGTAAAAGCTCATTGTCTTCACTTTCCATTTATTTAACTTAAGTTAGGAAGCACCCTCATCACACTAGAAGTCTTGTAGTCAGGAATAGAGTCCCTTGTGGACTTATTCTGCTGCGTAGCAAAAGAGTTTTGGTAAGAAGTTACTTTGGGTTCGTAAAAGGTATTCCAACCTGCTAGGTTTCCACAGCCTCTAAGCATAGTTTGCCTTTTTTCTTTAGAGTTACTTTTTTCAAAGCTAGTTTCTAGGCATCTCTGCATTGCAGGTTGGCTTTGAGCACGGTGCTTGCCAGTGTCGACAGGAACTGGACGGGGATTGTTTCTTTTAGAAGCAAAGGCTTTTTCCATCTCTTGGACTGTGAACCACCTGTAAGACTCTCTTTGGAGTGGGTCAGTGATTCCTTTTTGGATTTTAACAACTGAGTAAATCCCTCTGAGGCAAGCCATCATGCAGTCTAAGTAGTGCGGGGAGTCCTTTAAGTCAATCCACCTTTCTAAGAAAAACAAAGCTTGTTTCGTAAGAACTTTTGAAAAGTGCAGTTCGTGCAGTTTTTTATGCCTAAGCACTTTGCTTTCGGAAATGTAGTTTTCAGGTTCTGCACAGAAACTTGAGTTGTAAGCACTTTTCATGTAAGTCCTTCTTAAGTAACTTGAGTCAAGTCTGAAGCTTTTATTGGGGTTCTCAGTTCTGGGTCTGAATTTTTTCTTTCCGTGGTTTTTAATAACTGCCTGGATTACTTTGACTCCTTTTATTTCGTTTTTGCTGGCATTGTTAAGCCAGGTCTGGATGTAGTCTTTGTACTCTTCTTTTACAAAGTGCTGAGCAACTAGCTTAAGACTGGACTGATCCATTTAACTATTAAACTTTCAAAGTATGGAAAAGGTTACTAAAAGCATTAGTCTGAACTTCCGCGGAAACGAGTTCTTAATAGACTGCAAAGTAGACTCCCAAGGCATTTCCCTCAGAGTTGAAGAAAAAGACTCTGGAAAGCAGTGGAAAGGCGAGTTCACAGCTGAGTACATCCAAGACATCACTTTCAAAACAGGAAACGCTAAAAAGTTTCCTGTGTTTGTCAAAATGCTTCTTACTGCTCTTGAGAACCAAAGTGAGTCTGTGTTTGTAGACCTACTGACTTACCAAGACTTAGAAATGCTTAAGTCCAGAAGGACTCAAAGCTCCAATCCGCCGAACCCCAAACTGCTCCACAAGAAGTACTTGATCCTCACCTACACAGTAGAGTTCGACAGAGTCCACTACCCACTTCCATTGATCTACGAAGAGAGTCCTGACCCAGAGTCGCAACTCAAAACTATAGAACGAATGAAAGAAGAAATTTCAAAAGTCAAAAAACTACTTCCTGCAAACAACTTAGGCCAAGTCATCAAAGAAAACGAAGAACTCAGACAAAAAATCAAAACCCTCAGCTTCCAAAAGCCTCCTCAGGAAGACCAAAGACTTGTTGAACTCATGAAGGAAAAAGAACAACTCGACCAAGAAAACCAAGCTCTCAAACTAGAAGGGTCCTCTGAAGTCAGACAACTCAAAAAACTCAACCAAAACTTAAACTCCGAACTCGACAAGGTCAGAGAAGAAATGGACCAAATTATAGAGCACTTAGAATCCCAAAGCGAAGAACGCAACGAAGTCGGCAACATCAAAAAAAAAGTTAACTTACTGATGCAAGAACTCGAAAAAACCCGGAAATCCGAGTCTAAGTACAACCAAGAAAAAACTAAACTCGAACAAGAAATCCAAAAACTCAAAACTACTGAAGAAAAACAAACTGCCAGAATTAAACAACTGCAACAAGAAATAAACGACGCTAAAAAAGCTAAAGCCAACTCAACCAAAACTTCTCCAGCAAACAGAAGCCCAGCTTCATCCAGACAAAACACTCCTCCCAACCGAAGCCGAGGCAACTCTTTCAACCGCAGAAACTCTCCCTACGGACCAGGGATTAAAGCTTCTTCTCCTAGACAGAACTCACCTGGCGCTTGGAGAAGAAACTCGCCACAAAACTCAAAGCCCAGACAAAACTCACCTAGTTCTTACCACCAAAGAATAAGGCAGAACTCCCCCAAACAATCCCCAGCAAGGAACCCCCCTTCTCAAAGAAACCCTAGGTTCAGAAACATATCCCCTAGAGTAAACACCAACATATCCAGAGAAAGAGACCCTGTTAAAAAAACCACCAGTTCCCCTGGCAACCCTAGAGTCAAGAGCTCACCCAAAGCTAGTCCTCAGAGGAAACCTCAGTACTCAAAACCCTCTCCACAACGTAAGTGCGACACCAACGACATTGACTCCAGACTTGCACGCATTCAAAAATACATTAAGGACGCTAAATATTAACTCTCAACTAATATAACTGTAACTTATAATAATATGAAGCGCGGCAGCAGAAGAGGAAAAGTCCCCAAAAAGGGCACCATGGCACGTGCTCGCAACAAAGAAGAGTCTAAACAGGACGAAACTGAGTTACAGGAAGACGAGATGTTCAGTGAAGCCGTGCAGGGCAATGCAGACAACGCATTAGCCCTTACAGACGAAGAACTAGACGCTGACATTGAAAGAATTCTAACTCCCGCTAACACCCAAGCTGCTTCTAACATTTCTTACTTTTCCTTCAAAGACAGAGTCTTTAAAAAGGCTGAAACCAACGAAAACCTAATAGTCCACTTCAGCATGGACGGGAACTTTTTGCTCACTGAAAGCGAAGAAGCAAGCAAGCAAGAAGAGTTTATCGAAAACAAAAACATGGAAGCCGACTCTATGATCAACGCTTCAGCTGTGGAAGAAGAGTCCACTATGGACAAAGCTACTCAGCTTAAAGCACTTCGCAACCAGTTCAATTATGCTGAGCGGACTTCACAAAGCTTCACTATTGGAGTCAAGGAAAGAGGGGTTTCCACTCAAAGACCTCCTTCAAGGAACTTTGCAGGGTCTGTGACGCAGTGGGACATCTACGACAGTTTTATGTCAGAACTAGAACTCAACAGAGCAGCTGAAAAAGCCAACGGAAAAGCAGTGTCCCGCAGAGAAGACCCTATGTTTTCTTCAGAGCTAAACTTTGCTTTGAAGATCATGGAAAGAATGGTTAACCAAAACAAACACCAGTACACCTACCACACTTACAAGTACCTAGACTTAGTTTCTGACCAAGTGCGTTCTAACGAAGGGTCCCTTAACGAGCTGTGGACGTTCACGTTTGATAAAGCTAACAAAAAAGAAGTAACTGCACTTTCTTGGAACCCCAAGTACCACGATATGTTTGCAGCTGGGTTCGGTTCTTACTCGTTTAACCAGAAGACCACAGGGCTTATTTGTTGTTACTCTTTGAAAAACACCAGGCACCCTGAGTACGTGTTTAGTACTCCTCAAGGAGTGATGTGTTTGGACTGGCACCCACAGCACCCAGCTTTGCTTGCAGTAGGACTCTATGACGGAACCGTTTTAGTTTTTGACGTCCGCTCTAAACAGAAAAAGCCTATTTACCAAAGCACAGTTCGCACCAACAAGCACACAGACCCAGTGTGGCAGGTGAAGTGGCTGGAAGAAGATGTTACTAAAAA
>PR_CR_10_Liq_1_inCRDRAFT_1000445_pt1 | contig 26069 bp, 9 predicted proteins | sample PRCRCaboRojoPR_3_FD_10241 | JGI IMG/M metagenome (IMG submission 10241)
AACAATTCTGTTTAGCATTCCAATTGTACAGGGCATTATTCCTTGGGGCTTCATTGGGCGGTCAAATTTAGGCGGGTTTTCCATATTATTATTAAATACAGTTGTCTTGGTGGGTTATTTTAGCAACATAGTCCTCAGATAAGTAAATGAACTTTTGGTAAGGAAGAACTTTGTCCCACAAAGCCAGGTGTTTAAATAGTGCTTTGTTGAGTTTTTTAAGTTCAGGTTTCAAGGAATCCAGGAACTCCTGGTTGTCGTAACCTTGAGTTAAGCTACTCATGATGAGTTTTTCTCTTTCGTGCACAAGCTTTAAAATGTCTACAGTCAGTTTCCAGCCCCGCAGTAAGTTTTTGCACTCCTTGACTACTTCAGAGTGGTTCTGGCAACTGTAGAACTCCTTAATCAGCAGTTCTTGTTTTAGTCTTTCTAAGGTGTTTTTAGCCTTTTTCTGGACTTCTGGGTTTTGGGTTCTTTTTTTGAGTTTGAGTATTTCTTCTTCGGTGAAGAAGTTAGGGTCTTTGAGGAAGTTAAAACAAAGTTCTCCTTTGTTCACATACTTGTCTAGCTCAGAGTTGTGCCAGTCAGGCCCTATTGGTTTCTCCGGTCCAGAGAGACTGCGCACTTTTTGGTAGGCTGAGCAAGACTTGGGTCTGTCGATGCTTGGAAAAATAGAGTTGTTTTCGTAAGTTGTATTGGTTTCTTTTTTAATCAGTTTAATTCGGTTAGGAGGTTTGTTTTTGGAGTCAACTGTTTTAGTAAGGCGTTTAGGCCTGGACACAAACCCAGCAGAGTTTCTTTTTTTAAACGGGGAAGTAGAGGACCCGTTTTTGTGGGTAACCGGGCTAGACTTTTTGCTTACTTGACTTTTAGTGACTGGAGCCTCTGCTTTTTGCCTTAAGTCTTTTAACAAGCCAATCCAGTTTTCTTTTTTGTGGAAAGGAGGCTTTAGGGGTGACTCTTTGCTTTGGGGTTTACTTCGCACTTCGTCAGCTGAAGTGGACTTTTTGGAGCTGTCTTGGGAATGGTGGGTCGACTTTTTGTTGCTTGAAGGAGGTTTGGAATCTAGGTCTTCAGAACTGTCGTCTTCAATCATAATGCTGCTAGTGCTTTGGACCTCAAACAGGTCTTTGTCGGTTTTTTGAGGAGGTTTGGACTGCTCTAGTAACTTTTTAAGGTTTTCGACTTCTTGGGAAAGTTGTTGTATAACTAGGTCTTTTCCGTCGTCCAGAGTCTGGGTGCTTACGGAACGGAATGCTTTGCCAGGCAGAATGAAAGAAACATTAGGAGTTTCTTGGAGTCTAAAAGAAGGAGACTCTCTGTTAACAGACTCAACGTTTGCTGGGTCGCCTGTTCTGCAAGTGTACTCAGTTGAAGAAAAAGACTCTTGTATCTCCTCTATTGAATTTTCACTGTCCATTTAGTTAATTACTTAACTGATTCTTAACTTTGATCAATATTTAAATGTCTCTCCGAGCAATATTTGACATAGTGATCCACCTAGACAGTTTCCGGAACATAGACTTGTTCCAACAAGGAATCTACTACCTTAACTTCCAGGTCTACCACCAACAAGGCGAACAAGTATTTTACGCAGCTCCTTACAACATACTGTGCAAAGAACCCACAAACTCCAAAGACGTTCACTTAATCAGCCCTGGCCAGCCCGAAGAGTTAGGCTTTTCTTCAAGGTCTTTTTTGATTAAGTACTGCGACGAAGAAATAGACATCAACGAAATTGGAGTGTTCCGGTGCGAAGTTGAATTAAGCCAAGATTTTGAAATCATTCCCATCACTGTAGAGGTTAACTTGATGTTCCACGACTTCGTTGGAAGGATTGACCAAACTACTTTAGACAACTTCAGAAAGTCCCCTCCTGGGTTTGTTTGTGCAAGTTCAACCAAGGTCCACCTTTGGAACATCATGGAAGGAGTTAACCAGTTCTGGCCGATTAACTTCGACGAGCTCCACACTTGTTTAGTGAACACTAGTTTCCACGGAGTCTTGATTGACTTTAGGTTCAGACCTAAGCCGCAGTTAAGTTTCGGACAAGAACAACTCCAAAGCTTAAAGCACACTTCTAAACCCCGGGAGTTAGACATATCAAAGTGCCTGGCAGAGTATTTGTTCCACCAAAAAAAAGAAGCTTCTGCACAAGAAATTGATTCGGTTTACAACTCCTATATCAAAAGAATGCTATTCATTCACAAAAAAAACAAACAACTGATGGAAACTTGGACTCAAAAGTGCCCTAAAGTCCCTGAGTCTCCTAATGAAAAAACAAGTTTGCTTAGCGAGAAGGTTGAAATTAGAGACACTAAAGTAGTTGCTGAGTTGATTCTGCAAGAAATCCAAGAAGTAGCTGTTTTGATGCACAAATTTGTGGCAACTTTCATAGACTTCATTTACAACTCACACAAAATAGTGAATGCTCACTTGCAAACAGAGTTTAACGAAACGCTCAAAGACAAACTAGGAGAAAGCATATTCAGAGACGTTAAGTCTGTTAAGGAGTTTGCACTGACTTCTGACAGCGAAATAGGCAACAGGCACAGAGTTGTTTCTAGAACTGTAAGGAAAAACCCTTACTACAAAAACATAACCCCCATGCCTGCTATGCAAGTAAGCTACTTCCCTGAACGCAAGGAGCACCCGATTTTGTTCCACGACGTAGTGACTAAGGACTCTGATACTAGTTTGTCTCTGACTTGGGACCCTAAGTGTTTCAGTTACATACAAAACAACACTGGAGGAAAGCATCTTTACGTGCTAGTCCACGGCTTCCAAGGAAACGCTTTTGACATGCGGATGATGCGCAACTCGATTCTGATGCTCAAGCCCAATGCTTTGATTCTTTGCTCACACATGAACGAAGGAGAAACTGACGGAGACATCAGAGAAATGGGAATAACACTTTCCCAAGAGGTAACTAACTATATCCTAGACTTTTGTCCCAGAGACCTGAAAAAGATTTCTTTCATAGGGCACTCTTTAGGAGGCCTTATAATCAGAGCTGCGCTTCCCCACTTAGTGCAGTACTCAGACAAGATGCACACCTTCATGACTTTTAGTTCTCCGCACTTAGGCTACATGTACAACTCTTCTAAGTTAGTAGACGCTGGAATGTGGTTCTTGAAGAAGTGGAAAAAAGTAAAGTCACTCAAACAACTCACGATGGCTGACAGTTCTGTGCTTGAGGAAACCTTTTTGTACCAGTTGAGTTCGTATCCAGGTTTGGAGTTTTTTAAGTACGTTGCTTTAGTGAGTTCTATGCAAGACAACTACTCGCCTTTCGAGTCTTCGAGAATAGAAGTAGGACCTAAAGCGTCAACTGACCCTAACAAAGGAAGACTGTACATAAAGATGGCCACTAACATCCTTTCAAGTCTTGCAGTTAATAAACTTTACAGACTGGATGTTAACTTTAAGATCCAAAAAAAGAACTTCGACAACTGGATAGGAAGAGCTGCGCACATAAAGATGCTTGAGTGCGAAACTACTATGAAAATGATAATGTACGCCTGTCCTGAGTTAATTGAGTAATTTAATTAGAGGTAGTCTTCTGAACTACTTGAATAAAATGACAGTCTTAAGTTTTGCTGAATGCCTACGTTGGCCTTTTTAGTCAGAACTGTCTTGCGCTTGTTGAAGGGCTCAGGCCTAGACAGGCTGGAAGCTTCATTTTTGTAAGGCTTTTTGTACATACACTTTTTGTTTCCAGAAATTGACACATTTGTGGAAGGCGAAACAATTGACTTGGCTACTTCTGATAAGTAAAGATTGTAGTGGTTCTTTTTGGGAGAGTCGACTGAGCGATTCAGGGTGAGGTTTAGCTTTTTGTCTTCCAAAAAGTTTTCTGGAAACATAGAGTAGCCATGGTTTTTGGGGAATTTGTTGGAGTAAAGTCTGGAGAGCTTGAATTTGTAGTTAGGGTGCTCAAAAATGAACTTAGGAGTGTTAGATGTAAAAGCGTCCTTTCTTTCTAAAGAGAGTTTATTCCGGTGGTTTTTTAGGCTTCTTTTTTTATAAGCGCTGACTTTAGGGGACTTGCTTGCTTTCTTAACGTGAGGAAGGAAGTAATTTTTCCCCGAACTCATTTTTATGCTAATTTAAACTGAATTGAGTGTTCTAAAATGCTTAATGGAGTCCTAGTACCTTAGTCATTGGAGTAAGCATTAGTTTCATTGTAACATTTAAGCGGTATAATGGATCTGGAAGAACTCTGTTGTAACATATGCCAGGAAACCTTTGGGAACAAAAGAGAACCAAGAATGCTGCCATGTGGTCATACTTACTGCTACATGTGCTTAAGTGACCTTTTGTCCAGAGGACCTTTGACCTGTCCTGAAGACAGATCTTCTATCAATGTTTCCACTGCAGATGAACTCCCTAAAAACTTTGCACTTATGAAACTAATGGGCAAAACCCATCCTGAACCCGACTCTTCAGTGTGTGCTACTCACAAAAAGGCTTTGGAGTACGTGTGTATGGAAGACCAGGTTAAAGTGTGTGCAAAGTGCGCTCTTTTCGGAGGCCACAAAGGACATGACATCCGGCCTATAGAAGACATAATGAGCGAGATTGCTATGAAAGCTGATTGCCTCATAGACATGCTTCAGATAATTGAAATCAGCCAGGACAACGTAATGGATGAAACTGTAAAAGTCAGACTGGACAAACTGTACGAAAAGTACAGAGCTAGAAAACAAACCCTTGAAAGCGAACTCCGAGAAGGCTTTGCCAAACTGAAAGCAAAGATTTCCCAAGTAGAAAAAGAAACCCTGAGTTCTTTGCAGAAGAACTTCGATTACATCGAAGGCAACATTGTGAACGTAAGGGACATTCCTAAACTCATTGACTCACAAGCTACTATGTGGAAAGAAAAAGTCCGCAAAAAACTCGATAAAGTAGCTAAACAAACAGAGGACCCTAACTACTTTACTTTGGACATTTTGGACACTGCAAACGGAGACTTGTTCCAACTAGGGGAAAAACTCCTAATTGACCTAGAAGCTCTCAAAGACTTGCAAATAGGACCTTTGGAAAACTTAGTGGAGTCTTTAGGTGTGAGTTTTAACGAAGAGTCTCTTTACGAAGCCTGCAAAATAAACACGCTTCCCAAGATCACCCAACTAACCCAAGTAGAAGAGATCAGGTCCTCAATTACCACTGAAGAGTCTCAAGAAACCCCAGACAAACCCCAGTTCAACGAAGAAGTTTTCAACCAAGCTTTAGACGTGCTGAAGTTCCACACTACTGACGTAGCTGATTTCTCAGGTGCTGGTGACTTAACTGAACACGCTAAAAAAATAGCTCCTTACCTAGTAGGCAACTCTTACCTTAAGTCTTTGAAGCTTGTTAAAAACAACCTGACTGACCAAGATGCTTGTGAAATCTTTAAAGCCCTGCAAGAAAACTTTACTTTGCAGTCTCTCCATATGTCACAAAACACCTTAGGGACTGAAGCTTTGGACGAACTTATAGAGATGCTTAACATCAATACAACTCTAAGAGACGTTTACCTCACAGGCAACCCCAAGATTCCTTACGACTACAAGACTAAGTTCGCAAGCATGTCAAATAAATTTAGAAAAATTCATACTTAATCATAGTTAAAGTTACTCGCCACTCAAGTAGTAAATCCAAGGAGGCAAGTCTCCAGCTGTTACAATGGCTCTTCCAGTGTTGGGTTTGCCTTCTAAAGGTTTGTAAACAACTTGGATAGAAAGGGACTTCTTTTGGTCTAGCTTAACAGGGGACTTTGTGGACACTGTGAAGGAGGGGTTGTCTAGTTTGATTGAGAACTCCATTGACTCAAAGAAAGGGTTTCTGAACTCTATTCCTACTCCTTTCCCACTCAAACACTTGTAAGGGCCTTGTGGAACAGGTGCTGAGGCGTGGCCATAAAGCATGCAGGTGTATTCTCCTGCTTCTGGGTGCGAAAGGGTAATCATAGCTCTGCTTTCTACCAAAGAACTTGGCTCAAACCTTACAGGGATGCTTGCTTCTAGGCCTTCGTGGCTTTGTGCAGCTTGGACGTCTAGAGTTGGTTTTTCCACAGTGAAGTCAGGTGGGGAGTTGCCTCCAATGCGTTCAATCTTAACCTGATACTGGACTTGCTTTTTCAAGAAGTGCTGGAACCTAAACACTTGGACGAGTTCTGAACCCAGAGAAGCTGAAAAGTGCATAGACCTTTGAGAGGACCCCGAAAGTCCTTTTAGAACTAAAGAGTAAGAAAAGTCTCCAAGCACTGGAGACTTCACTGTAAGTTTAGCTTGTTGCTCTGTTACCACCAATGGCCGGTAGCTTACTTCAATTCCTGACTCTGACCTTGCTGGAATCTCAAGGTACTCCGGAGAAGTTATAACGTACTCGTTGTCGCAAGTAATCATTTTAGAGTCTATTTGGACAGAAGTTTCTAGGGGGTTGTCCAGCATAATTACTTTCGAAGTGCTTTCTCTAACTGCACAAGCCAGTTCCACCTTTCCTTGAATGTCTTGGGACGAAGCTTTCATTTCTACTAGGTAAAAGATGTACTCCTTTGAAGTTGGGTTAGTAAACTGGACTTTGAACTTCATGGTGCAGACTTTGTAAGTGAGGTAGTTGAGTTTATAGTCTTTGGTAGAGCTTCCTGGAACGTCAATAGTAGATGCTCCTCTAATTAGCACTGCAGGGTCGTGTTCACCCTCTATAGTCCATTCTACTTCGAATCTTTGTGACTTAGGCAGCCAGTTCTTAACAGGCAGAGTTAGCTCTTGTGGAACCTTAGCTTTGATTTCTTTAACAATATTGTCGCAGGGTTTAGGAGGGTTGGAAACTCCAAACATGTTGTAAACTTGAGCTGTTCCGTCAGGAAGAGGGAAGAAAAGTGTGCCTTGGTGCTCTAAGTCGCCTGTCATAGTTAAGGGCAAGTAAGTTACTTCGTAGTCCACTGTTGCACCAGGACTGATTTCGAGAGCGTGGGGTCCAGTCCAGTAGTTTTTGGTTTTTTGCGAAGTGGTGCTGATGCTGGGCAGAATCCTCCACTTCTGGCCAGTGGGGTTCTTAACTTGGACTTTTTGAACTTGGGACTCCCTAACAATGGTTTCGAACCTAAGGTCTTTAGTTTGCTCAGCAGGTGTAGGAATGCTGTTGCCTTGCAAGGTGATGTAGAGGGGCTCAGACCCCTGGACAGAGCAAGTTACTTTAGGGATTTCAATGTTTTTAGTGGTGTTTCTTCCGTCACTAGGTGGGTGGAAAGCTATGTCGAAGTAAAGTTCAGTGTTGGCTTGGATGACTCCTGACTCTGGAGATATAGTAAAGAACTTTTTGTACTTAGAAGAGTCCCACTGGAACTGGCAAGGAATATCTCCGATGTTCAACAACTGCACTTGCTTGCTTTGGTGGCTTCCTTGAACAACTGCTCCGAAGCCCACTACTTCTTCCATAAGTTTAAGTTCTATTCCGTGACAAGCTCCACTGATGCCCAGAAGTCTTTTGGTTTCTCCATTAGTGAACTTAAGCAGCATTTCGTCTTCAAAGGGGTGGAGTCTTTGTTTGGGGCTAAAAGTGATTTCTATGGGCATAGTTTGTTTGGGTTTGATGAGTTGTTCTTCAGTTGGAGAAAACATGACGTAGTGGGCTTTCATTTCGTCGACTCCAGACCCATCAAGTAAAGAAAACCTCACAGGTCTTTTGGACTTGTTAGTAAGGTGGACTGTTTTGGACTTTTCAGAACCCACACGCACTACACCGAAGTCCACTATTTCTTCTTCACGTGAAGTCAACTCAAGCTTAACAGGGCACCCTTCGCCCTTGACCTTTACTTGGACAGAGTGGATGTCGTTGATGTTGAACTTAATCGTTTCTTCGTAAGTAGTAGTTTCTCTTGGAGTAAACACTATCGGAACAACTAGTTTCTTCTTGTCTAGTTGTGGGTCGTCTTTTGAAGTCGGCAGCAAAACTTGACCAGGAGCTAGTTGCACGTCCAAATGGGGCAGCTTTTGGAAGTCAGTTTCGACTGAAATGGCAGAGTCGTCGTAGTTGATCATTTCTAAGTAACCAATTCTGGGCATAAGTGTGCGGAGTACAAAGCAAGGACCAAAGTCTTTTTCGTAAAAGCTAAAGTGGACTCCAGGAGTTCTTGCACTTCCTTTGCAGGCAAAGTTGTACTTAGGTCCACTTACAATGCCTAGTTGGAGTTTGGCCTTTTGCATCTTGTGCTCAGAAATAGGGAAGTACTTGAGCTTGATGTTCACACTTTCGCCGCACCTCACAGTGCCTTGTTCAGGTGAGATTGTTACAAACCTTAAAGAACTAGCTTTTTTCCAAGCGAAGTCAAAGTTGAACTTGCCTGAATTAACTATTTGCACAGTTCTTTCTTGGTGCTCGTTCACAAAGATGTCTCCGAAGTCAATGGGACAGACTTCGTCGGACAAAAGGCTTGAAGGGGAGTTTTCGTAGTGAACTGAGTGGTGTATGACGTAGCCTACTCCTTTCACGTTAAGGACTAAAGGTTTGATTTTCCTTTTCACGTTGCATACTAAGTTGTAGTTGTACTTGGTGTCTTTTTTAGGCCGGAAAGTAACTTCAATAGGCAGGTTGCCCTGAGGAGGAACTACGCCTGTAATGGGAGAAACAACTAAGGAGTCTCCGTAGGACTCTTCGCCCTTGACTGAGTCTGTGTCAAAACTAAACGAAAAAGGAATGTGCTCTTGGTTGATGATCTGGATAGTTTCTTTAGCCCGACCTCCCAGTAACAGTTGGTTAAAGTCCACCATTCCTTTTTCAAGCACTATCATAGGCTCAACTACTTCTCCTACCACCATGAATTTCTGAGTTAGTTTTTCAGAAGGAATCTTGAACTTCCAGTAGGTTTCGTGGGACCCAAAGTACTCAGGAGTGTACTCAAAAACCATTTCGAACTTTTTTCCGGAAAGAATAACTCCACGTGGAGTCATGCACCTAAACTGTTTCAGAGCAAAGTCGTTGCCTTCTTTTTCTTCGGGTTCCCACTCGAACTCGTAGCCTTGGTTGGTAGGGTTGACTACGTAGAAACGCTTGGTGTTTTTGACTTTGGTGCCTAAGCTCTGGAATTCTAAGATTTGGTAAGAAGAGTCTATAGGGACCATGTCTTTAGCTTTCTTTTCTCTGTAAGAACTCTGAGGCAGCTCAAAGTGGCAGAAAGGTCTTAAGCTCTTTCCGTTCAGTTCAATTACTAAGGGTTCCAGTTCTGGGTCGAGGTTCTGGACTGAGAACACCAAGAGTCTTGCGTTGGACTCGTTCACTTCGTTAGGTGAAAATTTAACTGTGACTAGTTCGTCGCAACCAGGTGAAACACTTCCTTCTCTAGGAGAAACTGAAAAGGGCCCAGCGTCAAGTTTGCCTGTTTCTGCTGAGCAAACTTTGAACTTGTAAGGCATAGTTATTTTGGAGGTGTTTCTGATAGCAAACTTGAACGAGCGAGAAGCAAACATCAAAGTAGGAGAAAACTTGATTTCTCGGTACTCACAAGAGTACTTCATGTAGTCTGAAACAGCAAAGGCCTTTAAAACTACTTGCTTTTGAGTCTTGTCGATTTCTTGGTAACTAGGTTCTTTAGCTATGTCTTGGACTTCAATGTTGGCTTCACCGTCATCGTCTTCAGACTCTTCTAGTTCAAGCTTGGTTTCCTTTTTCTTCATTGCTGGCTTTTTGGCTGCTTTTTTGTTTAGAGCTTCAGCTTCTTCTTTTCTGCGTTTTTCTTCTTCTTCTCTGCGTTTCTGCATTTTTTCAAATTGCTTTTGAGAAACCAACTTAGTTTCGACCATGCTGTTGTCCCAGTCTTCGAAGGGCTGGTTTTGCTCTATTTGGACTGTCTGAGCTACTAGTTCGAAAGGCTTGCACTCAATAGTTTCTTCAGACTTGTACTTAAGAGTTATTTCTTTGTAGCCGTTGGCAGCAATGTGTCCAACACTGGGGCTGAAGAAAAAGTGGGGTTTTTCCATCCACTCGAACTTCACGGGGTTCTCGCAGTAGTTCTTCATGAAGAAGGTCACTGACTTTTCTTCGCCAATTATGCAGTCGCCAAAGTGACACTCGTCTTCTTTGTCGTGAGGAAGGTTCTCAAACATAATGTCTTCTCTGTAACCTTCTCCTTCAATAGCTATAGTTAAGCTTTCGTAGGGGTTACTCAAAGTGCTCATTTTGGCTTCGTGCACAAACTTGTCTATTTCTCCAGGCATAAACTCCAGCACAAAGTTAGTGTTGGTTTTGGGCTGCAGTGTTGCTGACATAGCGTCTTGGAACCTAAAGTTTTTGTGGTACTCCATGTCGAACTTAACTGTAGCTGGTATCAAGCCTCCGTTGGTTAGGGGAATCTCCAAAGAAGAGGTTTTGTTTACTCTTGTTCTGGGGAACTTCAAGTGCAGTTTCCCGTCGTCTCCAATTTGACTTGAAACCAAAGAAACTGTAGGCAGCGTCCCTTCTCCTCTGAGCTCAAAAGACAGTTTGTGGGTTTTGGGGTTAGGTTCTCCTCCTTCTACCAAGGCTTCAAAGACCCCTCCGTAACTCATGATGTCCTGCGGCTTAAACACTACTTTTACGTACTCGTAGGCATGTGGTTGGATGTAAGCTTTTTGAGGAACAACTTCAAAAGCAAAGCCTTCAGACTTAGAAGTAGTTCTGGGTTTGACTGAAAACACTACGTTTGCAGGCACTTTGGTGGAGTTCATGATTTTGAACCTTTCAACTACGCCTTCGTGGGTTTTAGAAGCTACTTGAGTTCCGTACAAAAACACGTTTTCTTCTTGAGCAAAAACTTTGGAAGAAACTATTTGCTGGGACCGAGTGAGATCAAGAGAAGGCACTACCATTTGTTCTTCAAAGATCATGTCGAAGTCGCTAGTGTTAATTCCAGGAATGCAAGACTCCCCTGCAAGGTCGTAAGGAATCCCTTCAGGATGGTCAGAGGGGTTGCGGTTGGTTATATCGATTCCCAAAGTTTTTTGGTAGAGTCTAGCTCCTTCAGCGTTAAAAGTTACGTTGATAACTGCAGAACTGGCCCTTGGGACTAATCCACTGCTAGGAGATATTGTGTACTGAGAAATGTCAATAGAAGAAACCTCTTTGGCTTTAGCTGGTTTTTTCTCAGGTTGTTTTTTGCTATCTCTGCGGGTTTTGGACTCTTCTTTGGGAGGAGTGTTTTTGCGAGTGCGTTCAAGGATCTTTTGTCGTTCGTCAATTATTTCGAAAATGTTAAATTCAAAGTCAAATATTCCTTCGTTTTTGATTTCAAACGACCTGTTTCTGCTTTCACCGTACTGCAGAGGACCGAAGTTCATGTTCCTTGGAGGGTAGACGCTGTATTTGCTGAACACTGCGTTTGTAGCTACTATGATAGGGATTTCACTGCACTTTTCGCCACTGTTGCCTTCAGTTATTTGGAGTTTGATGTCAGAGGTTTGTTTGCTAGGGTCGATTTTAACTTCTTTCTCAGCTTTAAAAGTAATTTGGATTTGTTGGCTTTGGTTGGGGTTCAGCACTCCTTCACTGGGTTGGCAACTAAACATGTCCCTGGTAGCTTTTTTCTTCATCAAAAAGTTGAAGTTGACGTCGTAGATTCCTTGGTTGGTGATGGTGAGGCTTTGGGTTGCTTCATCAAAGACCTTGACGTCTCCAAAGTCCACTAGGTTCTTTTCGTTCCCAAAGTTAACGTCTACTTTAACGTCAAACGCTTCAGCTTCAATAGCGATTGTTTTGGTGTCGTGTTTCCCGCCTTCTAAGTCTTCTACTTCGAGTTGGAGTTTTTCTGAGAACTTTTGTTGCTTTACTGAGTTAAAAGTAACAATTACGTTTTTGGACTCTTGGGGTTTAAGCATGCCTTCTTTTATGTCGACTTCAAATTCTTGTGGAAGAGACCCTAATAAGTTCCACTTCAAAGGAAGTTTACTTACGTTTTGGACCACAAAGGTTTTGCTTAGGGTTTGGTTCAGAAGTATTTTTTCAAACACAATCAGTTCGGGGTCGGACTGGGCAGTAGGTTTTTCTCCTTGACAAACAACCGGGAAGATGCTTGGCTTGGGGTTTCCTTTGACTAAAGCTAAAACAGAGTCTTCGAAGACTCCAACTTCTTCAGGAAAAGCAAAAACTTCTAAGTCTTTCGTTTCGTCTACTTCTAACTGCATCTTTAAGGGCCGCAAAACAAACATTGGTTTGGAGTCTCCTAAGCCTGAATTAAGTGCAAATTCCACCTCTAGTGGGTACTCCCCGTTGTTAGTCATTCTGAACTTTTCTTTATTGGCACTTTTCACGTGTTGGATGGACTCTTCGTCGAGTTGTGGAGTTTTTGTAACTAAAAGTGGTCCGAAGTCAAACTTCTTTTCAGACTCAAGGTAGTACTTCGACACAAAGCACTCTGGAACTGAAGTCGGTCTAGTTTTTTTCCTCCGCATAAACACGTTCCTGGGGTCTGAGTTGATTGTGGGGAACTTGCATTGGCAAGTAACTGGTAGTTGGAAGTTCTTGGAGTTGCCTACTACTTCGAACCTAAGTGGAGTTTCGAAATTGCCTACTTCTTTAGAAAAGAACTTCACTAGAATCCAAACAAAAGAGTTGGGTTGAATGACCCACCTTGTTTTGGCTTCTAGGTTTTCAGATTCTAAACTAGGTGTTGGGGTTTCTTTTGCTTCTTCTTTTGCTTCTTCTTTTGCTTCTTCTTGTGCTTCTTCCTGTGCTCCTTCTTGTGCTTCTGGGTTTTCTTGCTCCACTGGAGTTTGGTCAATTGGCGTAAGCACTGATAAGTAGTTAGGGAAGGTACGTTTGGGTCTGAGACGGGGCTTGTGAACTACTTGTAAAACTTCAGGAGGAGGCAAAGGCAAAGAGTCGGGGTCTGGGAAAACAGGGAAAGGAACTATTTCGTAAGCTGCTTCTAAAAGTTGTTGTTTACTGTTTGGAGAGGGAAGCTCGTTTACCATTCTTTTGCCGTAACTGTGGGTTTCTTCTTGGTCTTGGCTTGAAATGAGGTCTAAAAAGTACTGCTTGACTTCTTCTTTTTGTTCAGTGAACTTATTGAGTCTTTCAGGGTCTTCTTCTAAGAAATCAAGTTTGTCTTCTTGGTCTTCCTGGTCTTCTTGGTCTCTTTCGTCAGGTTCTTGGTCTTCTTCTATGACTAACAGTTGCAAAGCTTGCTCTGCAAACGCCTCTGAAAATAACTTAGCTCCTACTAAGTAAGACTCGTAGTACTGACTTTCCAAGTCATCCACAACTACTCCAGCGTTGCAGTCTCCGTGTTGGATTCTTTCTTTGATAGCTTCTAGGAGTAGTTCTTCTGGCAAGTGGTTGTAAATGGACTCGTCTAAGGGTTCTTCTTGTTGTTTTTTGCGGCCTTTTTTGGTTTTTTCTCTTTCTTGAATAGCAGCTTCTTTTTTTTCCTGCATTTCTTGAAGGTAACTTTGGATTTTTTGCGAAGTGCCTGTGTTTTGGGAGTTATGCCACTCAACTATGGACTCAGCAGTCACAAGTACTCTGCCGTGTTTCTGAGACAAGTGCTGTGCTAAAAAGCTTTTGCCTCTACCAGGCTTTCCCCACACAACTACATTGTGTCTATCTGATTCAGGAATGTAAGGAGGGAACTTTTCTTGCATGTCGAGTTCATCAGCTTCAGCTTCTCTTGACTTGAAGTAGTTTTCAGCTTCTTCTTTTTCTTCTTCTGTGCCTTGTTCGAGTTTAAGTTGCATTTCTTCGTCGAGTTTAGCTCTAGCAAGTCTGCGTTGCTTCCTTTCATAGCTAGCCATCACTTCTTTCCAAAGCGGGGCTCCTGGTTTGCGTGGAGGCAAGTAAAGTGCTTTGGAGTCTTTTTTGTCCAAAGTCATTGAAAGGGTTTTCTGGGACAGTGTAGGTTCGTCCTGGCCTGTTTCAAAGGCTTCGTAGTTGCGCAGAATCTCTTCTTCTTGCTTGTATTGCTCGTCAAAGTCCACTGAGTATACTTCTAAGGGGTACTCGCTGGTGTTTTTCATCTGGCACAGTGACCAGCAGTCTTTTTTATAGGGAAGAACTGGGCCCATAGTGAGTGACTTAGGAGAGAACTCTAAGTTTTGTGTAGCTCCTGTGCCTTTTACTAACAAGTACTTGCTAGTTTGACTGTGATTGATTTTAAACTCTAACTTTTGAGAAGTGGACTTTTCTTGGATAGGAGTGTATATCACTTCAATAGTTATTCTTTGGCCAGGGTACAAAATGCCTGAGTTAGGAACCACTGAGAACCTGTCTAGGTCTTTGGACTGCCCAATATTCCCTGTGGTGGTTTTGGCTGAGTAAGACCATTCGCAAGGAACTTCTCTGGTGTTTTCTAGTCTTAACTTAGCTATGCTGACAGTTCCTACCATTACCTTTCCAAAGTCTATGGATTCTGAACTCATAGTGAAGTCAGGAGTTGTCAAGTTAGCTTTGAAAACCAGTTGGTAGTTAAGTCCGTTCTTAATTGGAATCTTAGTTGAGCAACTAAACACCCCGTGTTCCATGGTTCTTTTGCTGCTTTGGAACTTAACTGTGAAGTTTTGACTTTCCCCAGGTCCAACCCTAGCTTTAGAAGGATCAATGCTAATTCCATTGAACTTAAGAACCTTCAAGTCAAACGCAAAATTCAAAGGCAGGCTGCCGACGTTAGTGAGTCTGATTTGTTTGCTTTTGTCTTTCCCAAGCACCATGTTTCCAAAGTTGCACTCCCAAACTCCTGCTACTAAGTTTTCTTGGATTTCGTTTAAAACAAAACTAAGTGACTTGTTTTCTGAAGCCTTTGCGTAGTAGTTGTCAATAGCTCTAGTAAGCTCTCCGCAAACGTAAAGACGGTCAGCTTCAGACTCAACTTCTACCAACTCGGTGCCCATTTTTACAGCTCTTCCCAACTTGCTTTCGTTTTTGGAGTTTTGGTAAGACTCAAAAGAAGTCAGTATGTTTTTTCTAGTTTTAAGAGTTTCAATGAGTTCTGTGTGTCTAGGTCTTTGGGGACGCGGCAAGTGGAAAAGCAAAGCAGGGTATATGCCTTGTGCCTTCACTGGAAATATGATGGGTTCGAAGTGGGCTACTTCTACAAGGATGCTTTCAGAAATAGTTTCAGGTATCCCTGGAGTAACTTTAACGGTCACTTTAGCCTTTTCACCAGCTCCTACTTTTCCTTTGGCTGGAACAACTTCTATAACTCCTGGCCGAGTGAGCTTTTCAAGACTTATGTTGAACTCATAAGGAACCTTTCCGTTGTTTTCAATGTAGAATTCTTGAGGTTGGGTTTCGTTAAAAGCAACTTCTGAAAAGTCGATCGAGTACTTAGACAAAGTGAAGTTCACGTTGGAACTTTCTCCCATCAGACTTATTTCGTACTCAGGACCTCCTTCTACTGAGCATACTGCCAAAGCAGTGTGTTTTTGGCGTGACTGAGAGTGGTAGATAAATTCCACTGTTTCGGACTGCCCTGGAGCAAGGTGGCCCGAGACAGGCAAGATGTCAAAGAACTGGTTGATGTTTGTTGCAGGAGTTTCTGGGCGGTCAAGTTCTCTAGGAGAGTTTTCGTCTATAAAGACTTCTTCTACAAAAGACCACTCGTAGTTCACGTCTAAAATGCTTGTGTTGGTCATCTGAACATATATCTTTTTAGAAGTGTCATTGAGAATGCACCCAAAGTCCACAACCGTAGTAGAGAACTTCAAGTTGGGGAAGCAAACTTCCCCCACCAAGTCAACAAAGTCTTTTTGAGGGTGGTCTTGGTACACAAGTTGGAGTTTTTGGATGGCTTGTCCAGAGACTCTATCAAGTTTGTGGCCAGGGTCAAAGTCTACTTTGATTTTTTCGGACTGGTTAGGTTCTAACTCAATTCTTTCTTTGTTAATTGAAAAAGGAGGAGAGCACTTAAGCATGAAGTTAGTAGAGAGCATTGAGATACAAGTGATTTCTAGTTCCTTAGAAATGGGCTCGATGGGTACATTTTTTTCCCAAACGTACTTGAAGTAGAGTTTTTCATCTGAAAACTTCACTGAGGGGTCGATGAACAGCCCGTGGAGGTCGCACTCGTAAATGGTTTTTTCTTGTCTTTCGTTTCCAACAAGAGTAGTGCATATGAGTTTTTCAGTAATGTCCCCTGCCACACCTGAGTTAGCAGTGAACTCAAAAGTCATTTGAGTCTTAGGCTGCAGTAACTGCATTACTGGGCTTACACTAAAAACAAAGCTTTCTGTTGCCTTTTCTTTAGAGCTCATGCTTGTGTTGGCAGTTTGCCCTCGAGGTTTACCTTCAACAACAGGTGTAGGAAGTCCTTTTTGGTTGAGTCTGTTCCACTTAAGCTTTTGGGGTTTCCTGCCTCTGTTTTGAATAGTGAACTTTTTAACGTGGTTTCTAGAAGTGTAAGCAGCCCCGAAGTCAATAAGTTTGATGTCGGTTTCGCAGTAAGCAGTGGACCCTGTTCCTCTGGCTTTAAGCACTACGTCTACGTCTTCACCTTCTTTAACTACGATGTGCAGCATTTCTGTGAAACTTATGCACTCGTCAGCACAGCACACCACAGTGATGTCTCTTACTTCACCAGGCTGCAGAGTTCCTGCTTTTTCGAGGACTTTAAAAATGGAGTTGCGGTTTTTAGTGAAAGCAGTGTACTCAGCGTCAATGTCCGACTTGTTGTGCAGTGTTACTTGCAAAGAGTTCTTTTCCAACACCTTGACTTTTCCGAAGTCAAGTTCTGGAGTAAGTACCTCTACAATAGGTCCAGTGCTGTTAGCTACTAAAGTAATCATGCTGGGCTGGGAATTTTCCCCAAGCACTTTCACGTACATAGGGATCCTGATGTACCCTGCTTTTTGAGGCACTAGTTGGATTACGATTCTAGTCATGTCTTTTTTCTCGATGAGGCCTTCTTCTTTGTCAGGGATGAACTCAGCCACTATGGTGCTTTGTTCGTCTTGAGGAATGATTTCGAACTTAGCTTGGAGTTCACTTCTGTTTTTGAGAATGAGTTCTTTTTCGTAAGGGTGCCTCAAAAACACAGACCCAAAGTCAATGGACTCTGAAGGAATGATGTCTACTTTGGGGACAAAGCACTCAGCTTTTATAGGAAGGGTGTGCATGTCTTTGCCTACTCCTTCAATGTCCACTACCAAAACTAAGTCGTACTTCTTAACTGTCATAGGGACAAAGTGAACTTCTATGTTCTGGACTTCTTTGGGGTTTAAAACTCCCTCGGTAGGAATGATTTCGAATTCTTTTTTAAGCGGAGAACTGTCGCCTGGGATCCTGATTTGGTACTTGAAAGCTACGCGCGAAGTGTTTTGGATCCTCACTATTTCATTTACAGGGAACTGGTAAGACACTCTTCCGAAGTCAATTTCTTTTTTGTCGAGGAACTCAAAAGAAGGAGGCATTACGTGGCCTTTAAGGGTAAGACTTAGTTGGTCTTGGGACCCTTCTAGTTCTATGTAAAAAGTTTCTGAAAACTCTCCCATTAAGTCACTGCAAAACTTGATTTTAAGGGGTTGTTTTTTGGTGAACTCTGTAGTTCCAAGTTTTCCTTGATACTGCTCAAACCTAAACTTAGATCCAAAAGGCGTACTGGAAGGCAAGATGTTGTAGTTGCACTCAATTTCACCTTGGTTTTCTATGTAAATATGCGGAACGCTTTTTTCATCGTTGACGAACACGTCTCCAATATCGTACTCAGTGGTGGACAAAGAAGCTTCAGGACCTATTCCTTCTGCTTCTAAAGTAAGCGGCAGTCTTTCTTCTGAACAGGTCACGCTGCAGTAAGCAGTGCACGCGTAGTGCAAAGCGTGTTTGGGACAAAAAATCACGGTTATCTCCATTTCACTGTTGGGCCAGATCTTTCCTTCAATAGGTTCGATTTTAAATCTTTCGTCTTCAAAAAGCATAGAGTCGTCTTCAATGGCTTTTCTGATGCTGGCGTACTTCCTTTCAATGGCAGCAAGTGCTCTTTGGAGTTTGCGTTCTTTTAAGTTTTGGAGTTCTGAGTGGTCGTAGGAGTCGTCGCTGTCCAAGGACTCAACTTCGTCTTCTTCTTCTACGTTTTCTTCAGCTAACATCTTTTCTTCAGCTTCTTCTTGGTCAAGTCTGAGTCTGAGTTTTGTTTTGTTTTCTAGTTCTTCTTTTTCAGTTTTGGCTGCACGCCACTGGAACTCTATGGGCACTTCGCTTTTGTTGATGATTTTAAGGGTTTCTTGTGAACTAAGACTGATGTAGGCTTTTCTGAGGTCCATGAAAGTTTTGCTTAGGTAAACGTTGGGGTCGTTCCTAGCTTCAGCTACTACTTTGACGTAAGCTTCAAGTGCGTCGTAGGACAAAACTACTTCTTGTTCGTAAGACTTGCTTTCTTGGGGGTTAAAAGTAAGTACTACCTGGTCTACTTCCCCTACTTCTAAGAACCCTTCAGTTTTGTTAGCTCCAAAAGGTTTGGGTAGCTTCAAAACCCACTTAGAGGCTTTTTCTCCCACGTTGCGAATTACTAAAGGTTTTTCAGTTTCGTGCTTGACAGGGCAGTTTCCAAAGTTCACAATGTCAGGGAAAGATATCATAGCCCGCAGCCCTAAGCACCTAATGGGCACCAAGAACTTTTCTCTTTCAGTCACTACAACTAAGTCGTACGAATAGTCAATTTTGGCTTCAGGAGTGAACTGAATTACGAAGTCTATGACCATTCCAGGCGCAACTTTAGTGCCTGTTTCAACTGGAGCCTGGGCGTTTGTCCGAATAATGCTGAAGAGGCGGGAGTCGGGGGGAATCAGCTTAACTCGCCTTGGAACTTTGTCTTTGTTCCTGAGGCGTAGCACCGCCTCTTTGGTGTCTAGAGGCTCGTAGTCAAAGAACTGGATTACTGTGGGCTCGGGGCGGAATAGCGGCTCTTCAAGGGGCACGTCTGTCTCGGGGTAAGTCGAGTAGTCTGATATGCGCAAAAACTGGATTATTTCAGGGTTGCGATGGATGTCGGAAAGAGACCGTCCTGTTAGTTGGTCTTCAACGAGTTTGGAAGGGGGCTTTTTGATGACAGCGCCGCTTCGAGACACTACGCTTGACTTCATATTTAAATAACTGAAAGGCCAGCAATGAGTTGATTGCCTTAACTCCACCAGTTTCTAGAATACTTTAAGTGCCCTAACTGCTTGTGTAAGTAACTAAGTTGTTTCTTTTTAAGTTAATAAGTAACTAGACTGGAGTATTCTGCAAATTTCTTAATATACCGCGCGAGGCAACCACAAATAGAAAATGAAAACTTACTCTACTCGTCCCAGAAAACCCAGGCCACAATTAAGCGAAGAGGAGTCAGAAGAATTTGAGACTCCTACAAGGGACCGTCCTCGCAGAGGGAACTTAAGCTCTACTGATTCAAAAGCTTCTAGACAGGACAACAGTTTGGGCGTCCTGACCAAAAGATTCATAGAACTGATTCAGTCTTCCCACAACAAGTGCATTGACCTCAACGAAGCTGTAAAAGTAACTCTTACTTAGAACCTCCAAGTTCAGAAGCGTCGCATTTATGACATCACAAATGTGCTAGAAGGAATTGGACTCATACAGAAAAGGCATAAAAATAAAATCCAGTGGATAGGGGGTTGCGAGAACAACGAAAACTCCAGCATGCAAGAGTCCTACTCGATTACAAGGGAGCTAGAGTCACTGTCTCAAGAAGAAGAGAAAATAGACAAGTGGACTAATCAAATCCAAGAATCCCTTAACCAGTTAACCAAGGACCCTAGTTACTCAGAGTTCGCCTACGTTACCCAGGAAGACATTTCCAGTTTGCCTAATTTAAACGAAACTGAAAACGAAACTCTACTGGTCATAAGAGCTCCCCTAGGGACGAGCTTAGAAGTAGTTGACCCTGAAACATGTGCACCTGACGAAAAAGAAAAGTACCAAATTTTCCTACAGTCCCAAAATGGGGAAATCCTAGTTTACGTGGTGTCGAGTGAAAAGACTGAAGAAAAAGTACTGAGCACTAACACTGCCAGACTTAGTTCTAGTGTTGCTGAAGAACTAAAAGCTTTCAGAAACAAAGAAGCTTCTAAAAATCAAGAAGGAATTGCAGATCTTTTCTCTTACTAACTATAACTGCAGTAATTTTCCAATAATAACTTAATCTTCTAAAAAGCTTTGAATGGAGTCGTCTGTAACAGGTTTGAGGATAAAGTGGTCCATGCCTGCTTCTTCACATTTAGAAGCTGCATTTTCGTCGCCTGAAAGCCCGCATATAAAAGTTCTAGGGTAGTTTTTGTCCTTTTCGATTTGCCTTATTCTTTTTGTGGCTTTGAGTCCGTCTAGTCGAGGCATCATTATGTCCATAAAGATCACTCTATACTTGTAGCCTTGTTTGGCGTACTCTTCAAAGATCTTGATAGCTCCAAACCCATCCTTGGCGTAGTCAGCATTTGAAGGTTTGGTGTTATCTAAAATAACTTTTAGGGCTTCTCTTTGCATAGCAACGTCGTCAACAATCAGAACTTTAAAAGTGTTTAGTTCAAAGCTCAAAATTCCGTTTTCTTTTGGGCAGTGTTTGAAGACTTTGGTTCTTTTAGAGTCTGTAGCTGAGTAGTCAATATTTTGGCAAGGGTTATTTTTGCTACTTGGGGGTCTTTTTAGGTTTTTGAAGAACCTGTTTTTAAGCGAGCGTGGGCTTTCTTTTATTTGGACTGTTAGAGAGTAGATGAGGAGTTCTGAGAGCGAATTCAAGTTTTTGGGCGACTCAGTTTCAAGTCCGTTTATGAATTCCTCGTCTGAAGAGCAAATACTTATACTCTCAGAGCTTGAAAGGTTCCTTTTGTCTACAAACACTGGACGCACCAGTCCGTTCATAAGAGGCCTAACTGGACTGATCTTTTGGGAAAAAACGTTTTCAACTGAAAGAGTTTTGGGCTGCGGAACGGGAACTTTTTTCTGGGGCCTTAAGTCGTCTACTAAGGCTGGCTTCCATTTGATACTTAAAGGTGTTTCGTTGATGCATTCGTGGTTAAGTTTGATGAGTTTGGACTTAGATTGCTTTTCAGTCCTTGTGACAGGAAGAGACACTACAATAATAACCTTTCCCTCGCCTGAGCTGGGAGCGTATATGTCTGAAATGAACCCTTTCAAAAGACACAAAGTAGTGTCAAACACTGCAAGTTCTATTCCGTACTTGTCAGTGATTTGCATGATTTGGTGCAAGTCTCTTCTTTTAGAGTTGTTTTTGCGGACTTGGAACAGAGTGTCTAGCATGCCCTGACTAACTCTGTAAGTAGTGAAACTGATTTTGTACAGAATGTTGAGTTCTTTGTCTACAGCTGAGTTCACTTCAACTACCAAAGAAACCTCAGTTTCTTTTTTAGCGTTGTTTACAGCAAAGCCCACTAAGGTGTGCACAACGTGATTGTGCAGGGCTTTGTCACTCTCTACTGACTTAGGAATTCCTTGGTCCCGGGTGTAATTGATTCCTATGTGTTTTACACTTGACTTGACAAACCAAATGTCTATTACGTTCTGGACTTCAAAGTTGATATCGAAGTAATTCTTCCTTAACTCGAACCTGCTTAAAAAGTGAGACTGCAGAAGAAGAATGCTTAGCATTCTGTAGAACATAAACTCGAAACTCATAATGTGCTCGGGCTCCATTGGTTCTTTGTACTCAAAGAGTTGCGAGTACTGCCTGCTTATTCCATGCACTGTTTCAAGTTGTTTTTTGTACTGGTCAGTTACCAAAAGCAGTCTTGAAATAAAGTTACTTACATCCATGCAAGTGCACTTTACACAATGCTTGCCCATCCAATTGCAGATCTGAGCATTTAACAAACACCCTAGGTTAGAAGTTTCCTCTGGAAGCAGTGTAAGTGGAGGTTTCTTAAAGAATATTTCTTCTTCGCCTTTGATGCCTTTCATAGCATTTGAAATCAAAAAGGCCAGCAAGTTTCTGTGGGTTTCTTCAAAAAGTTCTTCAAACTTTCCTTGATCAAGGAGCTCAGCTGAGGATTTGAGAGTCAACACTAAGTTCCTGGCTTGTTTGTTGTAGTGCAGGATTCTGTGGTCAGGACTAACGATGAATATAGCGTCCAAAGAGTTAGTAAATAGGTTTTTGTACAAAGAGTCCGATTTCTTAAATGAGTAGTACAGTTGCCACAGGTCCCTGTAGTCCTTTTCAAAGCATGCTGAAAGCACAGTGTAAGTAAGAACTGCCAGAATGATGCCTGTTAATTCTAAGTCAGACAAAAAGTACATACACAATACCTCCACAGCTCCACTAACCAAGTAAATAATCCAGCTTTGTGAAAGGAAAAAGTTCAGCACAAATCCTGGAAAACAAGCTCCAAAGCACTCAAGTAAATTGCCTTCTTCTAAGATTGTCAGAATGAAAATGTTCAAACTGACTTCTGCTAAAATCCGCTGCAGGTGTTGGCTTCTGTCTCTAAAAATCAGCAAAATAATAATGCTAGGAATCACTACAGAAGCCACTACGTACTGATTCTTCTCAAGCACCAAGTAAGCCGAACCCACTAAAAGAATCAGCAAGTAATAAAGACTCAAAGAAGTTTGGTGGAACCTAAAAGACTCCTTTTGGTACTTAAGCTCTGTTATTCTGTCTAAGTAAAAAAGGAGTTTATGCTGAACAAAGCTTCTGTCGCCTGTGAACAAGTTCACTCTACTTTTAGACATTTTATAATTACTAAAGATGGCTAGTCATGGAGTGGATTTAGTCTGGAAGGACTTAAAAGTTCTGGCACCTCTTTCAAAAACTGAAAAAAAAGAAAGGAAAAAAGTAGGACAAAGTCTAGACCCTAAAGTCATCCTTGAACCCACTTCTGGAGAGTTCAAAGCAGGAACTTTTACTTCGATCCTTGGACCTTCTGGAAGTGGAAAAACTACTCTTTTGAATTTCTTGTCCAATAGAACCTTCTACATGAAGAGCTTAGAAGTTTCAGGCAGCATCTATATCAACGGAACTCCTCGTTCCGAAGTAGACTTCAACAGCATCACTGGGTACGTGATGCAAGATGACGTCATTCTAGAAAGTTTCACTGTAAGGGAAGCTCTTGAGTTTACTGCCAAACTCAGACTTCCTGAAGACAAGTGGGAATCCAGAGTCAAACAAGTAATTTCTGACCTTGAACTGCACAACTGTGAAAACAGCTACGTAGGAGGAGTCTTCAGGAAAGGCATTTCAGGCGGCGAAAAAAAAAGAGTTTCCATAGCCATTGAGTTGCTTACTGACCCCACTGTGTTGTTTCTTGATGAACCAACAACAGGGCTCGACTCCTACAACGCAGAACTCCTTGTTGCAAAACTTAAGGAACTCGCCCAAAATAGTGGTGTCACTGTAATTGCAACAATTCACCAGCCCAACTCTTTTATCTTCAGTCAGTTCGATAAGTTGATTCTACTAGCTGGGCAAACTATACTTTTCCACGGAGATGCACACGACGCTCTGGACCACTTCGCAAACGTGGGCTACCCCAACCCCCAATTCAGCAACCCTGCAGAACACTTTTTGAAAATCATGAGTCCAACTGACAACAAGTTCTTAGAAAGAATAGAGGTTCTGAAAAATGCTGCTATCAAAGAACAAGCAACTATAGAGCAAAAACCTCTTCCCGAAACCATCAAGCCCAAAGAAGCAGGGTTCTTTTTAGAGTTCAAGCAACTTGGAAAAAGGTCTTTGACCAACTTTATTCGCAACAAAATCTTGTTTTTAGCTAAACTAGCTGCCAATATTTGCTTTGTATTGGTAGTTTACATGGCCTTTTGGCAAATCGGCGATGACACAGATTCAACATCAGTTACAGACAGAGCAGGGGTGATTTTCTTTGTGTTTGTGTACATTGCATTCTTGGCAGTCAACGCTTCAGGGGCTTACGCAGAAGAAAAACTAATGTTCATTCGAGAACAAGCCAGCAAAACTTACAGTCCTTTAGCTTACTACCTCAGCAAAATAGTTTTTGAGTTACCTATAGACTTAATAGTTTCAGCTATAGTGGCTGTGCTGGTCTACGCAGGAGCAGGTCTTAGTTTCGAGAACTCTGACCAAATCTTTATATTCATTCTGATCACTATGGTAGTGAACTTTTCAGCACGTGGATGGGGTAACTTCTTGATCATTACAATTCCTAACTTGCAGGCTGCTATTGCTGCAGCTCCTTTCTTTTTGATTGTGCAGTTGTTGTTTGCAGGGTTCTTTGTGAACTTTGATAAGATTCCAGTGTACTTGATTTGGCTAGAGCACCTTTCGATCTTTAAGTACTCTTGGTCTGCAGCTATGCAAAACGAATTCGACACTTGGGACGAATCACAATGCTCAGAAAGTACTCCATCACCTTACTGCGACCCTATTGACTTCTACAACATCACCATAAGCATGTGGACTAACATTCTGATACTCACTTGCTTAGCAGTTGGAGTGCACATTCTTTCATACCTGAGTTTGTACCGTTTAGCAAGGAAGTTCAGGAACTAATTTTAGTTATAACCTTAATTTACTTTGACTAGTGTTTAGAACTCCGATTATTAGCTTTAGGTAAAGGTAACTTTGTAGGCGAAAGCGAAAGCAGTTCGTTCCTTTTTCGAGACATTTCGTGGTGTGCTAAGTCGTAAAAGGAAGCTTTAGGGTAATCTTCCTCTTCAGTGAAAGTGTCAAATAAATACTTAGCCATCAAGTCTGCTTTTTCGTCAAGAGACATTTCAGTAGTTTTGGCTCTTTCGTCATAGGAGCCAATTTCGTCTTCTAGAGTGAACTTAGTGGATTGCTGGTTATCAGGAATAATGCTTTTTTCAGAGTCAGGAAAGTAAAAGAGATTACCCTGGCGAGTTTCCAAGGTTTCAATGTTTTTCCGGACGGCTTTTAGTTGCTTAGAAAGCAAAGCTACTTCGTTCTGGGCAAGGGCAATTCTTTCTTCGTCAGAAGAGTACTGTTTCTGGAGTTCCTTTATTCTTTGCTTTGCAGTGTTGTTTTTCTTATGTTGTTTTTCTAACAATTCTTGGTACTGTCCATAGGTGTGCTTGAATTTGGAGTGTTTTGAGTTTTCAATGTCAAAGTTAAGATGCTTAAGTTTGAGCTGCAAGTTTTCTTTAACTTTAAGGAACTCTTTGTGTTCTTCGGTGAGTTCTTTGAGCTGCTTGTGTAGCTTGAGTTCTTTAAATTGGATTTCAGTTCTTTTCTTTATCTCGTCTTTTGAGGACTTATCGTTGGCAATGAGTTCTTTGAGTTTTTCTACTTCAGTTCTTTTGTTGGATAAGTCTCTTTTTAGTTTCTGGAATTCTAGTTCTCTTTGGAAGATTTTAGTTTCTTGGATTTCTAGGTATCTCTGGTCTTCTGAGTAACGAGATCTTGATTTTTCCAGTTGTTCTAGTTTTTTGATCGTTTGTCGGAGGTGTTTGTAAGCTTGGGCTTTTCTCTTTTCTAAGTCGTAAGCTTGACTTAAGAACTTTTCACACCTGAGGTTGACTTGGGAGACTTTGGAGTCTAGGTTCTTGTGAAGCAGCATTATTTGGGACTCGTAGATTTGAATGCAGGATTTACTCCTGGATTTTACTGGGGATACATATATTGAGTTCCCAGGGGAATAAGCAGTACTTGGAGTCGGAAGCATTTTTGAGAAGCATTCTGGCGATTCGTTTCGTGAATGTGCTTTTCTCATAAATATTATGGATTTTAATAGGAAGTTACAGAGTAAGTAGTTAGTTAAGCAGTTGTTAGACTATCCATTTATACTTGGAGAGAAAATGGAAAATTACGAACAAATTGAACAAGGATCTCAGGTAAAGAAGGTAAATTTGGTTCTTTTGATAGAACTAGGGTTCTTTTTAGGCACAGTGGCCATTTTCAACTTCTATGTTCCACTTTGGATTACCTTTGGCGAATTTTGGTATAATTTATCTATGTACTCACTAGTTCATAGTTATTATGTCTCGGATTATTGTAGTGGCTATAATGTGTTTTCTGATGCGAAGTTGTGCAAGCATGGCTTTTCGGATTGTAACACTCTTGATATACTCTACACGGGAAACCAGGTTATGCTGGGTCTTGGGTATACTTCAGCTTGTTTGCTGTTCTTGGGAAGTATACTTTTGATTGTTGCTTACTGCAAAAGAGGAATCTACTTTAGGTT
>PR_CR_10_Liq_1_inCRDRAFT_1000446_pt1 | contig 26049 bp, 17 predicted proteins | sample PRCRCaboRojoPR_3_FD_10241 | JGI IMG/M metagenome (IMG submission 10241)
CCATTTTTTAGTATCATTGCCGGAATTTATCTTGGAGCAGCCCTGCTGTTTTCAAAAACAGGGAAGAAAAGCCCGTTGATTCCGTTTTACCCGAAAAAGCATAAGACAATATGAGGACCAAGCTGTCTCAATTTGATTTTACACTACCACCCGAACTTATCGCCAAATACCCGGCGGACAATCGCCACGATTCCAGATTGATGGTCATTCACCGGGACTCAGGTAAAATCGAACACCGGACGTTCAAAGACATCCTCGAGTACTTTGACGAGGGCGATGCCATGATTTTCAACAATACTAAAGTATTCCCCGCCCGCTTGTATGGTAAGAAGGAAAAAACCGGGGCGGACATTGAAGTCTTCCTCCTGCGTGAACTCAATAGCGAATCCCGCCTCTGGGACGTATTGGTTGACCCTGCGCGCAAGATCCGTGTGGGCAACAAGCTCTACTTTAGTGACGAGCACGACAACGATGTACTGGTGGCCGAGGTGGTCGACAATACGACCTCCCGCGGCCGGACCATCCGTTTCATCTATGACGATAGTGATGAGAATTTCCAGAAAGACCTGCACCGTCTTGGCACTACGCCCCTGCCTAAAGAAGTAGGCCGCAAAGCTGAAGCCCTGGACCGGGACCGCTATCAGACGCTGTTTGCGAAGGAAATGGGTGCTGTTGCAGCACCTACTGCTGGATTACACTACAGCGACGAGCTACTCAAGCGCCTGGAAATCAAGGGTATTGAATTTGCCGAACTTACGCTCCACATCGGCCTGGGCACTTTCCGTAGTATAGACGTGGAAGACCTCTCAAAGCATAAAATGGATGCGGAGTACTTCAAAATCGGCAACGATGCCGTTGAGACGGTCAATAAAGCTAAATCCGAAGAGCACCGGGTGTGTGCGGTAGGCACAACGAGCATGCGCGCGATAGAATCAGCCGTTTCTGCTGAAAACATGCTCAAGGAAGCCGAAGGGTGGACCAATCTGTTTATTTATCCGCCTTATGAGTTTAGCATTCCGGATGCTATGGTTACCAACTTCCACCTGCCCAAGTCGAGCCTGATGATCATGGTATGTGCCTTTGGCGGGTACGATTTGATTATGGAAGCTTACAAGCAGGCCGTCAAGGAGAAGTACCGTTTCTTTGCCTACGGTGATGCTATGCTCATTATATAGCACAATCGTCAGAAATATTGTGTACATTACTCGCATAACAAAGCGTATCTGAAGGTCATTTAGATACGCTTTGTTCTTATTTATTCCGTACATTTTACAGGAAGTAAGATTTACAGGATCTCTACTCCTGGTTTAAACAGCTAAAGCGCAGTTTTTTCACCGAATGGCTGCGATAACAGATCATATGTTCGACATGCCCCGGATTTTACTCCTTTCATTATTCCTGATTCTGGGAAAAAACCTGACTGCTTCCAACTGTGAGGAGGTTACAATACCCTTTTTTACAGAGCAGGTGCCCATTCAGTATCACCCGGATTTACTACAGATTTCCCGTCCGGAAATGACAGAACATGGGCTGAGGGCTTACTTTCGTCAAATGAGTACTACTGAGTACGATGTATTGATCAGAAGCCTGCAGCGGGCCAGGCGTGCTTTTCGGCTAAATGACTGGCTGTATTACAAACTCGTCAAACAGGTACTGATGCAAATATATGGGCAGCATGAGCCTGTAGACCGTACGCTGAGTGCCTGGTTTATTATGTCTCAGAGCGGGTATGATACCCGGCTGACTTACCTCGAGGAAGAAGCTTACCTCTATGTTTTCACGATGGACGAGGTGTTTGAAGCTCCAATCATTCAGGACCAGGGCCGGTCATTTATCAATCTCACCGAGGTACGGGCGGGCCACACTCAACAGCGGGCACTCTACATGCTGGGGTTTGTCCCTAATCCGGATGGGCATGCCTTTACCTTTACTTTCAGGGACCTGCCCCGGCTGCGCCCCATGCTCAAGCGGCAGAAGGTTAGCTTTTTCTACCAAAATGAATGGCATGCGCTGGAGGTCGAGGTCGATGAGAATATCGCCGCCTACATGGAAGACTACCCCATTGTAGCCGAAACACAATATCTTGAGGTCCCTATGTCGCCCCAGCTTTTGCAGAGCCTGATCCCCCCGTTGCGCGATATGCTCAAAGGCAAAAATGAGTGGCAGACCGCCGAGATCCTGGCGGCATTCACCCGATCCGCTTTTGAATACCAAGAAGACAAAGCCTACTTTGGCTACAGTAAGCCTATGGTGGCAGAAGAAGTCTTCATTCACCCTTTTTCTGATTGTGAAGACCGGACCGCGCTATTTTTCCAACTGGCAAAAATATTACTGCCCCTCCCTACCCTGGTGGTCGCCTACCCGGACCACCTTACCCTGGCAATGGCCTTACCCCCGGCACCGGGTAGTACTATACCCTATGAAGGCCGCAATTACTATTTCACAGACCCTACTGGCCCGGTACGGGACCACAAGGTAGGGCTGGTACCCAAGGGATATGAACAAAAACCATTTACGGTCCTTAAACACTATCCCATGTCCGGCGTTAAGCAAAAGAAATAAGGACTTTTCCGGCCGTATTTAAAAAGCGTAATAAATATTTGGATAATACGTTAGGTTTTTTACTTTTGCCGAAAGTAGGCGAGGAAACCGATGGCAGTAACTGTGTTGCAAAACGAACTGCCTGATGTGCCTTAATTTTTCGCTTACAATTTGCTTAGTTGCGGCTTTTTACCGTTTATAAATTTCCTATCGGTCTGTTTTTGGGTTCTTCCTGTTCCAATGGTTAATCGGGACCCCTAATAAAAGGCCGGCTAACAACAAATTTTGCCAACCTATGTATTGGACACTTGAACTTGCTCACCATCTGGAAGACGCACCATGGCCAGCTACTCGCGATGAGCTGATCGACTACGCGATTCGCTCCGGAGCGCCTTTGGAAGTGATCGAAAACCTTCAGCAAATGGAGGATGAAGGTGAAGTGTACGAAGGAATGGAGGAAATCTGGCCGGATTATCCGCGCAAGGATGATTTTCTCTTTAACGAAGACGAATACTAAGCTCTGTGCTTATGGCTTTGCTATTTTGAGCCCTCTGCCCCTCAAAAAAGTTAGTCACAAATAGAATAAAAGGTTTTGAGTAGCTTGTCATTACTCAAAACCTTTTTTATTTTGGACGTTCAACGCGTAGCCGACCTGTTTACCCCTCCCGAATAGTGCAATTTGAACCTGTAATAATTGGCATTAGTCAAAAAATGCCCTATTTTGAATGTCACAAATTATGCACACTGGCCACATCGCTAATGGCCTTAACCAATCTAGTAGATGAAAAACTTACTCGAAATAGCTCATGTCGTTACGAAGCGAAAAGTACGTAAAATCGAGATTTTTGATGACCATTCCCTGCGTAACAACAAGAGCAAATTCAATCAGTTTTATGAGGCCTTACGAGATAATAAATTCAAAAACGACCGGGAAGCCGCCAACACCCTTTATAAATGCAGCCCTACGGACCCTAAGTACCGGCAGCTTAAGTCTCGTTTCAGGAAGCGCTTATTGAATACGCTCTTCTTTCTGGATATTAATATGCCTAAGGCTGCCAATTATGACCGGGCTTACTATTCATGCCATAAAGATTGGACCCTTGTCAAAACGCTGATCTGGTATAATGCCCCCAACTCAGCCGCGCAGCTCGCCCGCCAAATCCTGACCACCTCCCTGAAATTCAAATTTGCGGACCTCATCATTAACAGTTCCCGCATTTTGAGAGATTATGCAGCTCAGCAGGACAATGAGCGGGATTATGAGGAATACGACAACTACATCAAGGAATATAATGACATCCTGGGAGCCGAAATCCGCTCAGAAGAACTCCTGCAGCGGGTTGTCATGAATTACTATAAGCCCTTGTCGAAAACACAGGAACTGACCGAAAACATCGAAGATTACTGTGAAGCCCTCGTTAGCTTGTCCGAGCAGTATGACTCGCCCGTCATCTTCTACAACATGTACCTGGTTTGGATTTTTGCCTACGAAATGCAACAGGACTTTGAGTCTATGCTTGAGGTCTGTGAGCAGGGCGAGCAGTTTGTCCGGAAAAATGCGGTCTATAAACAGCACAAAAAGACGGTGACCTTTCAAACGAAGAAGATGTCTGCCTACCTCCACCTTCGCAACTATCGCGATGGAAGGGCAACGGCCGAACAATGCCTGAAGGAGCTCAAAGCCGGAAGTGAAGACTGGTTCAACTTTATGGACTATTACTTCCTCTTAACCATGCATGTCAATAACCCGCTGCAGAGCGTGGCCATTTTCAAATTGGTGTACAACAACTCTAAACTGCGCAAACAGGACAGTGAGACCGTCGAAAAGTGGAACATCTACGAAGGGTATATCGAGTACCTGATACAGGTGGAGGGGAAAGAGAATCCGGTTCTTCAAAAACAGCGAAATAAACAGTTTCTGCCCTCTAAAATCATTGGCAAATCCGCTTTATACAACAAAGAGCAGCGAATCTTTGCGGTCCACGTGCTTATCCTTCAGATTCTCTTCCTCCTGGAAGAACGCAAATTCAATGAAGTAATGGAGCGGATCGACCAGCTCAAAAAGTACGCCAACCGGCAACTGCGACGGGAAGAATATCACCGCCCGGTACAGTTTATACGGCTGTTGCAGCAATATGCCAAGTCTGATTTCCAACCTGCCGAAGTCACCGGGACAGAGCGGTACCTGAAGCAGCTGAAAAGCGTCCCGTTTTTTTACAGAGGGGGCAATGCAGAATTGGAAATCATTCCCTACGAATTGCTCTGGGAACGCATTCAGCAGTATGTCCGCTAACTATCCTTCTCTAGGGCATGTTCAAGGTAAAGTGGTTCTGTTGAACAGGTAGTACCCTCCCTAATCTCTGTCGGGCCGCGACCATAGAGACCAAAGGCTCTTGCCCTGACGCTAAAAACAAAGGCGGGAAGCACCGGATCAGATGTGGTTTTGAAAAAGTCGGTAGCAGTTCATTATCTTTACTGCCCGGAAAAACCAGGCCTACGTGAAAAAAATCATCATAGCCATTGACGGCTACTCTTCCTGCGGAAAAAGCACCCTTGCCAAATCTCTCGCCAGTCACCTTGGCTACACCTATATCGACTCAGGGGCGATGTACCGGGCTGTAACCTTATTCTTGCTGGAACACGGTATAAAAGTCGAAGACCAGAATCGGGTACAGGCAGCGCTGCGGGATATAAATATCCGCTTTGCAGCCAACAATCATACCCTGCTCAATGGCAGGGATGTAGAAAGTGAAATCCGGCAAATGGCTGTCTCTAACTACGTTAGTGAAGTAGCAGCTGTTCCGGAAGTCCGCCGGGCGATGGTCCGTCAGCAACAGCAAATGGGGGAAGAACGGGGCATCGTTATGGACGGTAGGGATATCGGAACGGTGGTCTTCCCAAAAGCGGAGCTTAAAATTTTTCTTACAGCAGACCCGGAGATCAGGGCGCGCAGAAGGTACGACGAACTTGCTCAGAAGGGGCAGGAAGCGACACTCGAGGCAGTACAGGCAAATCTGACGCACCGAGATCATATTGACTCTACCCGCGAAGACAGCCCCCTGCGACAGGCTGCAGATGCTGTCATTATTGATAATACCTTACTCAACCGGGAGGAACAACTGGAGCGGGCAATTTTCCTGGCCCGGCAGGCCGGTGCCTGAAATCAAAAAGCGTGAGCTGCCTAAAGGGGCAACTCACGCTTTTATTTCCGGTTTGATGACCTTTTAGAGGTCCTTGACCGAGTTGCGGTCTACCAAAATATCTTTAAGTTCTTTCAGAAATTCATATTGGTGGGGCATCACCTTTTTTACGGCCTCTTTCAGGGCAAAATAAGTACCTTTTTCCATGCTCTTGATCTTATCTTTAAGGTACTGCGCATCTTCGGAAAGCATCGACTTCAGCGAAGGGATTTCATGCCAATCGCCCTCTACTGCTATCGCATTTTCCAAATCGCCACTGTCCTGCGCCACCGGGTCTAACTCGATAAGACGGTCATCCTCGATGAAGGTACGGGACTTATCATTGTCCATTGCGCCCTGTGGCAGGTCCCATTTAGTACCCTTTTCATCAGCATTGACCAAAAAGATCTCAAGCCCCTGCTCCCGAAACCTGTATATGATAAGGTTAGCTTTCTTCCGTAACTTCATAGTACATTAAATTGACCTGTGGAATTCAGTTCCCAAACAGGTGTACCTGTAAATGGTTCATCAAAGCTAGACGAATGGATGGGAAACCAAAAACGATTTTCAGGTTTTTTTACGATCTCAACGTCCGGTGCACCAATTCCAGGGTTGCCAGAGCGAGAAATACATCTTTTTCCTCTTCGGCCAGATCATTCGGCACAAATTGGAAGGCCCGCTGCCCAAGCGCATCATCTGTTGTTTCTGGTGGGTCTACCAGGCTGCCCAGCTCCCGGTCGGCCGTACGCACCGGCAAAAGGCGATTCGCAGGCTGCCCAAGTTTGGCTACCGGCTTACTGCCATTAGGGCTGTAGAGCGTGCCATCCTCTTTAAGTGTCCCAAGCTGACGCTGACCAGCGGCGATCCGAACCCCATTTTTGTCTTTGATGTAGGAGTAAGATTTTTCTCCTGTCTCTGCGTAAAGAATGGCTTTCTGCCCCGGCCCGGAGTACTCCTTGTAGGCATAGGCCAGTATCGGTTCGTGGTAAATGGTTGTAAATACGCCCTTTGCTGTTTTTCCAAAACGCTTCCGTACAGAGCGCTGTACCTGATTGAAGGAAAACGCATCGAGTTCCTCCGAAGAGACCGGTACCAAATCCGGCTTCCACTCCTGCATCTCTTCTTTTAGCTGTTGCATGTCCTGAAACAGGCGTTTGTCGCCCGGCATAAAGTTCCTGAGCCCCCGTGCCAGAAGGACGGCTCCGGTCAGTGTGACCAATAACGTAATTAATGCAAATAAACCCATTCGTTTATAATTGGTAAAGCGTTGAAATTAATGGCCTGCCCTGAAGTTAAAGCGGCGCTGCCTGGCGCTCACTGTATCCCGGACTACCATCAGGCTTTGGTGCAAAGCTAAGGTATCTGCAGGCGTTAACACAGTAAATGTGGTATCAAGTATGGATTCCAACTCCTGCTGCACTTTTTCCCTTGCCTCCCAATACAAAACAGCTGGTTCAGTCATATCGTTGATAAGGCGTGCTTTGAGCTGGTCGATTTCTGGTCCGGCTATATCCCTGTATGGACTCATTTGATCTAACTGGCTCAAAAAAGAAGTGTGTATGCCTTTGCCGAGCAGGCTGAAAACGCTCCTGTCGTCTACCTCCAGCTTCCAGGCCGGGTACAAATAGCCGATACTGTCTACCGGATAGGCCGAGTAATAAAGCTCCAGCAACGCATCATCAGCAGCGCTGCCCGAGCGGCGGGCCGCCGTTTCAAACGTTTTGTAATCAACATAAAATTGCCAGCTATTTGCTGCTTCAACCCAGGAAACGGTTAGCGCAGGGAGGAGGCTGGCAACTTCCGATGCCATCTCAGGCGGTTGCAACTGCATCACTATGGTGAGCTGCTCACACAATTGATGCGCCAGCCTTATGGTTTGCACGACCGTGGCTGCACTTGCCATTTCATTAAATGCCTGAGCATATTCACTGGCTTCCCGGGCAAGCACTTTGCCAACCAACGCTTTCAGCCGGAGCCCTTCCGGCACCTCTCCCGTGACGACTGCTGCGTGCACCCATCCTTCGGCACCTGCTTGCGTACGTACCAACAGCCAGGGCTGGTAAAAAGTCTTTTCCCCAATTGTAAGACGGGTGACCTGTTCGCTTACCGGCCCCAGCAATTCAAGCGGGTCGCCTTTTTGAAGATTGCTCAGCCCACGGCTTTCCACATCCGGAGCCTCACGGATTTGAAAAAGCGGCACGCTCAACTTCACTATCGGATACGCAGAGCCGCTTTTACGGAAACCCTTGACAGCTGGGGTATTTTCTTCCTCTGATGCTTCCGAAACCGTATTTTCTCCGCAACTCAAGATCAGCATACTGCATATAGCGGATAATACCAAAAGCCCTCTTTTCATCAATCCCAATTGAAAAAACGCCCACTCCAGACGATTGCCTGAAATGGGCGCTGCTATTTTTATATCGAGTAAACGCACTATCCCAGATAAGACTTCAGTGCATTGCGGTTATAAGATTTACGCAGGCGGCGGATGGCCCGCTCTTTGATTTGCCGAACCCGCTCCCGGGTCAAACCATAGAGGTCACCGATTTCTTCCAGGGTAAGCGACTTTTGACCGTTGAGCCCGTAGTAGGAAGACAGCACCTCCACTTCGCGGGGCGACAGGATAGACAACCCCTGCTGTACTTCGTCTTTGAGCGACTGATCCATCAGAGAGCCATCAGGGCTGGCACCTTCTTCGTCTACGGAAATGACATCAAGCATAGTACTGTCGCCGTCTTCTCCGCTCATCGGAGCATCAACGGAAACATGCCGTCCGTTACCCTTTAGCATATTGGAAATTTCCTTTGGCGTCATCCCCAGCAGCTCAGCCAGTTCTTCGTGCGTAGGCTCCCGTTCGAATTCCTGCACAAATGACAGGAACGCTTCATTAACCTTATTATAGGACCCTACCTTATTGAGGGGCAGGCGCACGATACGGGAGTACTCCACAATAGCTTGAAGAATAGATTGCCGAATCCACCAAACGGCATAAGAGATGAACTTAAATCCTTTGGTTTCGTCAAACCGGCGGGCTGCTTTCATCAGCCCCACATTCCCTTCGTTGATCAAGTCGCTCAGGGACAGCCCCTGATTCTGATATTGCTTGGCTACGGAGACCACGAAACGCAGGTTGGAACGAGTCAGCTTGTCGAGTGCTTCCTGATCGCCCTGCCGGATGCGTCGGGCCAGTTCAGCTTCTTCCTCCGGAGCAAGCATTGGAATTTTACCAATATCATTCAAATACTTGTCCAGGGCAAGGCTTTCCCTGGCCGTGATTTTATTTGTAATTTTCAACTGACGCATAAGCAAGGTAATTTTAGGGTTAGCTATTCCACACTGTAAATTTACGCTAAACAGGCAGAAAAGTTGCCCCTTTTATGGAAACTTGACTTTTTAGTAAAAAGGCATTAAATGCGCCTTTTCCATCTAAAATACAACTATTATCTAAAAATAGTTCCGTGGTTGAGGTTCGCTGCCGTACACTATATGGCAATTTTGCCGGATTCTTTAAGGCTTCAAAGCTGTTAAGCCCTTGTTTTTATACATTCTGCCCCTTTTCATTTTTGTCTCCGGCCCAACAAAAAAGCCGGGCTCCACAGCATTGCAGAAGCCCAGCTAATCTATTATTTCACAAATGTCGTATTAGTCGCGATGGCGGCGGTTCCCACCTCCACGGTTGTCATCGCGCCCGCGACCGTTATCACGGTCTCCGCCACCTTCCGGCCTTGGGAGCAGTGCTTTCCGGGACAGACGTAACTTACCAGTCTTTTTGTCTACACCTATAAGCTTCACGCGTACCTCATCGCCTTCCTGGAAGAAATCCTCGACGCGCTCAACGCGGGCGTGGTCAATCTCCGAAACATGCAGCAGGCCGCTCTTGCCCATGAAGTCTACAAAGACACCATAAGGCATAACTGTTTTCACTACCGCATCGTAGGTGTCGCCTACAGATGGTGTAAATGTGATGCGGCGAATACGCGCCAGGGCAGCGTCAATCGACTCTTTGTTTTCACTGGCAATGCTGACCACACCTTCGTCCCCAACTTCTTCAATGTTGATGTTGGTGCCGGTCTCTGCCTGAATTTCCTGAATCACCTTACCACCCGGGCCAATCACGGCGCCAATAAAGCTCTTATCAATAATGATCTCAACGATGCGCGGTGCATGCGGCTTGAGGTCTTCGCGTGGTGCTTCGAGGGCTTTCTTCATCTCATTAAGGATGTGAATCCGTCCCTCGCGCGCCTGATTCAGCGCTTTCTCCAGCTCTTCATACGGCAGGCCGTCAATTTTGATATCCATCTGGCAAGCCGTGATCCCATTTTCGGTACCCGTCACTTTGAAGTCCATATCGCCCAGTGCATCCTCGTCGCCCAGGATGTCGGACAGGATAGCTGTCCTTTTGCCATCGGAAATCATACCCATCGCAATACCGGAAACCGGTGCCTTGATTTGGATACCGCCGTCCATCAGGGCCAGCGCACCTGCACAGACTGTTGCCATGGAAGAGGAGCCATTGGACTCCAGAATATCAGAAACAATACGGATGGTATAAGGCATTTCCTCGGGCATCACTTTCTTCAGGGAGCGGGCAGCCAGGTTGGCGTGCCCCACCTCGCGGCGGCCAGGGCCACGCATAGGCTTGATTTCCCCTACGGAGAATGCCGGGAAGTTATAGTGCAGGATGAAATTAGGAAGCTGTGGTCCATTGCAGTGTCCACCATCAGCTCGTCCTGCTTGGTACCCAGGGTCAGGGAGGTCAGTGACTGCGTTTCGCCACGGGTAAACACCGCTGAACCGTGAGCGGAAGGCAAGTAGTCAACCTCGCACCAAATGTCGCGGATTTCGTCAAACTTACGGCCATCGAGACGGCGGCCTTCAGCCAGCACCATTTCGCGGATGACTTCTTTTTTGAACTTATCATAGTAGCTTTTGATGTCATCGCCATGCTCTTCCATGAATTCCTCTCCCTTCTCTTCGGTCAGTTTTTCCACTAACTCCTCGATGATGGCTTTGAAGCCCTCCTTGCGGGCCACTTTATCCAGTGCACCAGCCGCTACTTCATGAATTTTATCACGGGTGTTGCTTTCAACAACTTCCTTTACGGTATCCTCCACTACAGGTGGTACAAATTCCCGCTTAACAGTGGCTTTCTCCCCCACTTTTTCAGCGAGTTCCAACTGTGCTTTACACTGCACCTTGATCGCTTCGTGACCAATCTTGATGGCCTCAATGAGGGCACTTTCAGGTACTTCGTTAGCTTCGCCTTCCACCATCATTACGTTATCGATGGTTGCCGCAACAATGATGTCCAGATCTGCATTTTCGAGGTCAGAGCGGAAAGGGTTAACGACAAAGCGATCATTGATACGTGCCACCCGTACTTCGGAAATCGGCCCGGCGAAAGGAATGTCAGATACGGCCAGCGCGGAAGAAGCTGCCAGGGCCGCAAACGCATCAGGCAATACTTCCTGTTCGCCGGAGATAAGGTTTATAATGACCTGTGTATCGTTCATGTAGCCATCCGGGAAGAGCGGACGGATCGCCCGGTCAACCAAACGCGAAATCAGTACTTCGTAATCAGATAGCTTAGCTTCCCGGCGGAAGAAGTTGCCGGGGATACGGCCTGCAGAGGCGTACTTTTCCTGATAATCGACGGATAGCGGGAAGAAAGGCTGTCCCTCCCGGGCTTCTTTGGCAGAAACCACGGAACAAAAAAGCATCGTGTCTCCGACACGGATCACAACCGAGCCATCAGCCTGAGTCGCCAACTTACCGGTTTCAATAGTTACGGTCCGTCCATCAGGTAGGTCAAAGGACGTGGTAATAGGAGTTTGTAATCCCATCTTAAATTTGATTGGTTTAACTTCTAATAATCATTTTGCGTAAGCATCACAACGAAATGCAAGGGGACCGGTCCGAGGTAAAAAAACCTCATGAGAAACCGTCTTCAGCAATTGAGGGAGGAATAAGGGTTGTGAGATGGTATCGTGACCTTCATTTTCCTTCGTTAGCCGGGTTTTTTGCTAGTGGATTGATTCGAAAGTGCTTGATTGCTGCCGGATGGATAACGTTCTTATCCTTGTATTCCGAAGCAACCACCGGTTAAACCGGACTTGCCGCACTAGTGGTCTTGCTCCCGTTAGTTTGTCTTAGCTTCTTTTATCGGAGGCGAATATACACAATTTTGCTACGATTTTCTGCGCAGTTATACAAATTCTTGGGTAGAAAGGTATAAAATGCAGACAGGGGCGCTCCTTTGTAAGGAACGCCCCTGCCATATACACCGACTAAAAGCCGGACTATTTACGGATATTCAGCTTCTCAATGAGTGCCCGGTATCCATCCAGGTTTTTCTTAGCCAGATAGCCCAGCAGACGCTTACGCTTACCTACCAGCGTCAATAGCGCGCGGCGGGAAGAGTGGTCCTTTGGGTTGTCGTTCAGGTGCTTGGAAAGCTCCTTGATCCGGTAAGTGAACAATGCCACCTGTGCTTCTGTGGAGCCGGTGTTTTTCTCAGAACCGCCGAATTCATTGAAGATTTCGGCTTTCTTTTCTTTCGTTAAGTATTCTGCCATGATAATTTTTTAACCGTTAGTGATTGTATAAATCAGTTACAGCAGCGCAAAGATACGCGAATTGCCGGAATTTGCAAGGCAACAGCTTAATTCTCCGCTTTGAACTTCTTCATGGCTTCATTTAGGCGGGGCACCACGTCAAACAGATCCCCAACCACACCGTAGTCAGCAGCTTTAAAGAATGGTGCTTCCGGGTCTTTGTTGATCACCACAATGGTCTTGGAGCTGTTTACCCCTGCCAGGTGCTGAATCGCGCCGGAAATACCAATGGCGAAGTAGAGGTTGGGGCGGATGGCAACACCCGTTTGCCCGACGTGCTCATGGTGTGGGCGCCAGTCTGCATCCGCTACCGGGCGGGAACAAGCCGTTGTTGCGCCCATCGTTTCTGCCAGTTCTTCAATGATGCCCCAATTCTCCGGCCCTTTCATCCCACGGCCAGCAGAGACAACGAGCTCGGCTTCGGGCAGTGGCGTACGGCCTTCCATACGCTTCACTTCCTTTACCGTGACCTGTGCAGCCGGCACTTCCACGTCCAGTGTTTCCACACTTGCCGCCTGCCCTACTTCCTGTGGCTGAAGGGAGTTGCCCATGAGGGAAAGGACTTTATTGTCGGACTTCACTTCGTAATCCGCGAAAGCCTTACCGGAAAAAACAGGTTTACGTACCTTGAAAGTGCCGCCTTCCAAAGTGGGAACGGCATTGACTGCAGGCACAGAACCGGCATTCATGCGTACGGCCAGGCGCCCGAGCAACGACTTACCAGTAGAAGTATGCCCTACGATGACCACATTCGCACCTGCCTTTTCCGCAGCCGCAGCGATCACCTTGGTGTAAGCCTGACTGTCGAAAGTATCCAGTGCTGTATCGTTGATATGATAAACCTCAGAGGCACCATACTTACCTAATTCCTCAGCACCTTCCGCTGTGCCCAGCACCAGAGCTGCACATTCCGTGCCCAATGCCTGAGCCGTTTGGTGGCCGTAGTAAGTTAGTTCGTAGGCTGCCTTTTTGAATTGTCCTTTTTGGGTTTCCGCTAATACTAAAACCATAATATATATTGACTTTGAGAGGGTTCTGAAATAGCGCGATTATATCGCTTTGGCTTCTTCGTGCAGGAGGCGGACCAGTTCGTCCATGTTCTCCGGGTCGACCAGCTTGACGTCGCCTTTTTCCGGTGGCAGCTCGTAATGCACGGCTACGGAAAGGTCTTCGGCATCCACCGCCGGCTCCACTTTCAGGGGCTTCCGCTTGGCCATCATGATGCCGCGCATGTTGGGAATGCGCTGCTCCGCCAGGCCCTTCGCCGCAGAAACAACGAATGGCGCTTTGACCTCTACAACTTCGTTACCGCCCTCAATATCACGCGTAACCGTTGCTGTATCGCCGTCCATATCCATATGAGAAGCATAGGAAATGAAAGGCACATCAAGCAATTCTGCTACCATGGCACCAACCTCAGAGCCATTATAGTCAATGGTTTCCTTACCCAGGAAGACCACGTCGAAGGCTTCCTTTTTGGCGTAAGCCGCAATCTGTTTGGCGACGAAGAGCGCACTGGACGGCTCCGCATCCACCCTTACCGCCTCATCGGCACCAATCGCCAGGCCTTTGCGGATGACCGTATCGTTGGCAGCCGGGCCAACGTTGATGATCGTAACGCTACCGCCGTTTGCTTCTTTCAGTTCGAGTGCACGAACCAGCGCATACCATTCATCATAAGGATTCATGATGAACTGTACGCCTGAAGTATCAAATTGAGTGTTGCCCTCCGTAAAAGCAATCTTGGCTGTGGTTTCCGGAGTCTTACTGACACAAACCAATAATTTCATGAATGGGTATTTTTGTGGTTTNTTTGGCTAGGGNTAGGCTTTTTGAGCCTAAAAGCCGCTTGATTCGCTAAAATTTCTGATTCGTGCAAATATACTTACTTTTATCAACTCCCGAAAGCAACTTAGCGAATTTTCGCTAGGGTTTGACATTTCACTGAAANAGAGTTGTAAACCAATAACAATCAAACCATTAAATATAAAGACATGGATAATACCAGACTCAGGCAACTTCAGTCGCTACTCGAGGAAGACCCCGGCAGCTCGTTTATTCAGTTTGCTATTGCCAAAGAATACGAAAAGTATGCGCAGTGGCCGGAAGCAAGAATGGCTTACGAGGCCCTCGTCCAAAACGCCCCCGACTACGTGGGCACGTACTACCACCTGGGCAAGCTCTACGAAAAACTGGACCGGCCCGCCGACGCCTTTCAGACCTATAAAACAGGTATGGAAGCCGCCAAATGGGCCGGTGACCAACATGCCCTGAGCGAACTGGCAGGCGCCAAACTCGCTTTGGGCGATGAGGAAGACTTTGAATAGTTATCGCTGGATGATCAGTTTTTGCATGCTCAGCATAGCGCCGTCCCTGCTCCGCCATCCCACGGTGTAAAGGCCGGCTGTATACTGGCCTATAGATAAGCTGACCTCTCGGTCGCCCGGTTGCACCTGCACAACCTTTAGCAATTGACCGGTAGCACTGAGTAATTCAATTTGCCCCTCTGCCGGTATGCCTGCAGGAAAGGCTATTGTAGCCGTCTCCTGAGCCGGGTTGGGGAACACCTTCAGCGCTGCGGCAACATCCGCTTCTGCTGTATTGGTCATGATCGGTACCCCGTAGCATATTTCAACAGACCACCGCGCCAGCGAACCATTCTGCCCGGTTTTGAACATCACCAGGCGCCACGCCCCCGCTGCAGAGGCACCATTATAAACCGATAACGGCTCTGCCGGACGGTAAGGCCCCCCAATTGGCGGGCAGGGCACTTCATTGTTGGCCGCATCATCAATTGAAAAATTGAAAAGGAAACCATTCTCACAGTCGTTGTTGACAAACACGTCCTGCAAATCGCCGTTCGGGCCACGCAGGCGGAAGTCTATACGATCGAGCGGGCTGTAATTGCCTGCTATTTCAACAATATTGACATCCCGAACCGGCGCATCGGCTTCCACCTCGATCAGCGAGGTCACAAAGGGGCCGGGAGCACCCAGATCAATCGGCACATCCGTAGCTTCAAAGATTTCACAACGCAGTCCTTCTGTTTCAAAGGACTGAAGGGTAAAGCTGCCTGCCCCACAGGCTGAGTTCCGCCCCCTGACGCGCCAGAACAAAGTGGTGCTGTCCGGTAATGGGTTCGTCACCGTTAAGAAGGTATCTTCAATGCTCTCAGCTGTAAGTAAGATATCTGCGAAGTCCCCATCAGCCGCCACTTCTACATCATAGGCAGAAGCATCAGGGTTCGATGCCCAGGATAAGGTGGGCGTGACCGGGGTATTGCTATTCCCCTCCTGCGGTGCCAGCAGTGTTATAGCGCCGGGTGCCTGGGCAGCGTAGGCGATCTCCAGCTCCAGTGTATCTGCAACTGATCCGCTACGCCCAATCAACTGAAAGGGATAAGTGCCAGTGGTCAGACCGGTGGCCGTAGTGACTTCCACACTGATTTCAGCTGGCAGGGTAACCGGATCAATAACGGCAACGGAAAATGGGGCAGGCAGCCCTTCCGCTTCCCATTCCACCGCTGTTTCCAGCCCCAGTATCGGCTGTGCCTGTACAGTATAGATTGCAGTTTCGCCAGCACATACTTCAGCTCTGGCATTCTCCGTACCCAAAGCCAGCCCGGGCGCAGTGACCGCTTCAATTGTAATATTCGCGTTGTTAATATCAAAAAAGACGTTATTCGCGGCTTTGATTTTATATCGGAAAGCTGTTCCGGAAAGCGTATCCGGCACGGTAATCAGTGCGGCACCATCATTGGGCACGCCTGCTGCGAGCTGATAGGGATAGGTAAACCCGCCGTCTGCGGAAAGGATGATGTCCACCTCCGTTGCGGCCACGGGAGGCAGATTGGTGCTGGCTACGTCCCATTCCACGGTTTGCAGGCTGCCTGCCGCCCAGGTATCAGGCGTGTTTTGCGTGAGTACGCGGAACGGCCCTGCCTGCTCTGTCACATTGAAAGTGCGGTCATCAAAACTGATCCCGGTACCAAATCCATGATTGTCCCGCACCGTCAGCCGGAACCGGAGCCCCCGGTTGTAGTCCGGCAGGTATTCGCCAATTGTGGTGGTATTGGCGACCAGGTCCTGCAGGCGTGGGAATACCCGCGTGGAGTCTGTGGTGGGCTCAAAGGAACGGAAGATGGGTGAGTTGCCTTCCGGGCTGTTGGGTGGAGCGGAGGGCCCCAGATCAAACTGCTCCCAGCAGTAGGTCAGGGAGTCGCCTTCCAGGTCTGTTGCGGTACCTGTAAGCTCAAAGGGCGTGGAAACGGGCAGAAACAGCCCGTTCTCTCCGGCTTCCACTACTGGCGGAGTATTGCCGGTGGGTATAATCGTGGCACAAGTATTGCCGCCGCCAAAGATGGTATGATCGATCATCTCCTCCTGACTGATGGCATGGAAGTAGGGGTCGCTGTTGTTCTGCAAATCTGGTGGGCAAATCCCTGCATACCCCATGATAGTGGAGGCACTGCCGGGTTCCATGGCTGCGGAGGACACCCGGTTACAGTTGTTGTTTTGGGTATGGTTGCCTCCAAATTGGTGCCCCAGCTCATGGGCTACATAGTCTATATCGAAGGGGTCACCTACCGGTACGGATTGGGAGGTGAAGCCCCGGGCCTTATCTTCATCATCACAAACCGAGCGCAGGGAGGCTACTCCTCCCCCACCAGCCCGATGGAAAACATGGCCCACATCATAGCTGGCATTACCGATTGTCGTATCCAGATTGGTCTGATTCTGCCCCAGGTGGGCACCACTACCGCCTGAATAAGGATCGCTGCCACTATTCGTGTAAACGATAAGGTGGTTGCTGTCGATCAGGATCATCCGGGAGGAAATATCGGTCTCGTATACGCCATTGACCCGGTTCATGGTGGTGACAATCGCCGCCATGGCATCCGTCACTGTGCCGCCGTGAAACTGGGTGTATTCCCCTGTGGCAGCTACTGCTAAACGGTAGGTCCGCAGTTCCTCCCCTACGAAAGCACTGCTTCCGCCAGTATTTCCGGCAATGGGTTCTGCATGATCCACCTCACAGTTGAAAGTCTCTCCTGATGTAAAATCCCGGCGGAAATACACCTGATGCGCACTGTGCTCGTAGTTATAGTAAAATGGGTCTATATAATAGGTATCGCTGCCCTTTAGCACCATCGCATGGAAGCCCTTATGGGTGTAATCAATGCGGGCGAGCGCATGCCCGTCGTCCAGGCTTTTACCCAGGAATGTCTGCATACCCGGGAACTGCCGGGCCAGGCCAGGCGCCATGATGGGCGAGTTGACCAGCCGGAACTGCTCGGCACCCCCATCGGGCGTGGGCAGGGTGAAAATGAAATCCGATTGAGCGGCGGTAGTGCTGCCTTCTATCGGGGCAGCTTCAAGCACCTCCTGCAAGGTGGCTTTATCGATATCGACAATCCGCGCTACCTCCGGTTCAATCAGGCGCTGTGCCCAGCCAATCGCGGGCGGTGTGGTATCTTTCCAGTAATTGCGTTGCTGCGCCAGACCGGCGGTAAGCCCACTCAGCCACAGCACCATTAACAGGGTCGTCCTCTTCATGCTAATTCAGTTGTTTTTTGCGAATGTAAAGGATAGCCCCCGTCAAAAGGTTTAGAGATCACCGGAATGTCTGGCACCCTACAGAATCAAAACCACTTCAGCGTTAGGTCGATGAGACGCTGCTTGAAATCAGTGTAAGGCGGCATCAGTACTTCCAGCGCACCGGGCAAATGCTGCCGGTAAATGGCCCGGGCGTTAGAGAAGGCTTCGAAACCATACCAGCCATGGCTTTTGCCAATACCGCTGTTGTTGGAGCCGCCGAAGGGCAGGTTGGGCTGCATGAAATGGACATCGTTGTTGTTGATGCAGGTGCCGCCTGCCCGGGTTTCCTGAAGAATACGTTTAATATTTTGCTCATTCTTGCTGTAAATGTAGAGCGCCAAAGGCTTTTCCTTTTCGTTGATGACCTGCAGGGGCTCAGATAAATCCCGGAAAGTGCGAATGGGCAGCACCGGGCCAAAGATTTCCTCTTGCATCAGGGCGGCATCATCCGAAACGTTGCTGACCAGGGTGGGCTCGATAAAGTCTGTTTCCGGGTCCTGCCGGCCGCCGATTTCCACCACCGCGCCCCGCTCCTCTGCGTCCTTCAGGTAGCCTGCCACGCGCTCAAAGTGCTTTCCGTTGACCATACGGTTGTAGGCATCGGATTGGGCGGCATCTTCCCCATACAATGCCTTCAGCTGAACCGCCATCAAACGGACGAACTCCTCCTTCCGGCTTTCGTGTACAAACAGGTAATCCGGGGCAATGCAAATCTGCCCGCTGTTCAAAAATTTGCCCCAGGCGATACGACGTACGGCAGCTTTGAGGTCGGCGGTCTCATCAACGATGGTCGGTGACTTCCCGCCCAGCTCCAGGGTAACCGATGCCAGGTGTTCTGCCGCGGCCCGCATGACGATTTTACCAATTGCCGGAGCACCGGTGAAGAAAATATGGTTGAAAGGCAGTTTCAGCAGCTCGGAAGCCGTCTCCACAGCCCCCTCCACTACCGCTACTTCTTCCGGCGGGAAAACCGCTTCCACAATTTCGCGCACCACAGCCGAAGTATGGGGCGTGTGCTCGGAAGGCTTCACGATAGCCGTATTCCCGGCCGCAATAGCCGAGACCAATGGGCCAATAGCCAGCTGTAGCGGAAAATTCCAGGGCGCAATGATCAGGCAAACGCCTTTGGGCTCATACTGCACCCAGGAAGAACTGCCGAGAAATGGCAGGGGCGTCCCTACGGAGTGCCGGCTCATCCACTTCCGGAGGTGGCGGGCGGTGTGCTTGATTTCGGTGGTAATGGCATAGATTTCGGTCAGGTCAGCCTCGGCAGCCGGCTTCTTGAAATCGGCGTACACGGCATCGCGAATGGCCTGCCTGCGCTCCAGAATAGCGGACTTGAGCTTTTGGAGCTTTTGGATGCGCTCACTGGCGGTAGTCCGGGCCACTGCAAACTGATGGGCACGCTGCTTTTCGAATAAGGACTTGATTTCCTGCCGGTTGGGGGCGGTAGTGATTTGGGTGGTCATTTTCTGATGGTTAGGTCAAGAACGACAATAATAGGTATTTTTTTCATAGACTTGCAAGCTGAAAATTTCTGCATACAAACTAACCAGATAATGAATTTACGACTGATATTGTTGTTGCTGCTGACTACCGGCAGCCTTATGGCACAGGAAGAAGACAAGGGCTGGGACGTCAACGCCCCCTCCGGAGCGCACCACGAAAAGGAGCTCACTTTCACTGAAGGGACCTGGATGAACCTTGATGTAAGCCCGGATGGACAAACCATTGCTTTCGATCTCCTGGGAGACATCTACACCATCCCCATTTCAGGTGGCGAGGCGCAACTCCTGCGCGGTGGACTGGCCTGGGAAGTGCAGCCCCGATTCAGCCCGGACGGGAGCCAAATCCTGTTCACCTCTGATGCCGGTGGGGGCGATAACATCTGGGTGATGAGTGCCGATGGCAGCGAAGCCAAACAGCTGACTAAAGAAGACTTTCGCCTGCTAAATAATGCCGTGTGGATGCCTGATGGGCAATACTTCATCGCCCGCAAGCACTTCACCTCTTCGCGTTCACTGGGTGCCGGAGAGATGTGGATGTACCACAAAACCGGCGGCAGTGGTTTTCAGCTAACCGAGCGCAAGAACGATCAGCAGGATGTGAATGAGCCTGCTGTTTCGCCCGATGGCCGCTACGTCTACTACAGTGAGGACATGTACCCGGGCGGCTATTTCCAATACAACAAAGACCCGAACAGCCAGATTTATGTCATCAAGCGGTACGACCGGGAAAAGGGAAAGGAAAAGACCCTCATTTCCGGGCCGGGTGGAGCCTGCCGCCCGCAGGTCTCCCACGATGGCAAAAAGCTCGCCTTCGTGCGCCGTATCCGTACCGAGTCGGTCCTGTTCATCCACGACCTGGCTACCGGGCAGAACTTCCCCCTGTTCAAGGGGCTGAGCAAGGATCAGCAGGAGGCCTGGGCTATTTTTGGCGTGTATACCGGCTATGACTGGACACCAGACGATAAGCATATCGTGATCTGGGGACAGGGCAAAATCTGGAAAGTGGAAGTCGCCACCGGCGAGGCCACTGAAATCCCCTTCAAAGCCACCGCTAAGCATAGGTTCCAGGAAACCGTCCGTTTTAAGAATAATGCCTTTGATGAGCAATTTACCGCCAAGGTCATCCGGCACGCCGTGACTGCCCCGGATGAGCAGTCGCTGGTATTCTCAGCTGTTGGTCACCTCTGGAAGAAAGCACTGCCCGATGGCACCCCCGAGCGCCTGACAGACGCCTCTGACCTTGAGTTTGAGCCCGCCTTTTCACCGGACGGCCAAACACTCGCCTACGTCACCTGGAACGACCAGGAAATGGGCAGCATTCAATTGCTTGACCTGGCAACGGGTAAGCAGACGCAGCTGACCACCGAAAAAGGCATCTACCGCACACCACAGTTCTCCCCCGATGGGCAAACCCTTGTTTTCCGCAAGGATGGCGGGAATTCGCATCAGGGGTATGCTTTTTGCAAGGAACCCGGTATTTACACCCTGCCCGTCAAAGGAGGCGATCCAACGCTGGTCAGCCCTCAGGGGGAATACCCGGTCTTCAGTACTGATGGCAGCCGAATCTTTTATCAGACCGGTGGCTACCTTTTTGGCAGCATCACCAAGGCTTACCACAGCATCAAGCCTGATGGCAGCGACGATAAAAAGCACTTCGACGGCAAATACGCGCAGCGCTTCGTACCCAGCCCCGACAATCAGTGGGTGGCCTGGTCAGAGCTGCACAAAGTGTACATAGCGCCTATACCGCATACCGGACAGCCGGTTGGGCTGAGTGCCAAAACCAAAGCCGTGCCTGTAGCCCAGGTCGCACGCGATGCCGGCATCAACATCCACTGGTCAAAAGACAGCAAGCGCCTGTACTGGACCCTGGGTGAAGAGCTGTTTAGCGACGACCTCACCGAGCGCTTCAGCTTTCTGAAAGGCAGCCTCGACAGCCTGCCGCCTATGGATACCGTTGGGCTGCGCATTGGGCTGGAGCTGGAAGCCGACCGACCGGAAGGCACCGTGGCCTTTACCAATGCCCGCATCATCACCATGAAAGGCGATGAGGTTATCGAGAAGGGGACGGTCCTCGTGGAGGGGAATCTCATCAAAGCCGTAGGCACGAAGGTCCGGGTGCCAAAATCTGCCAAAGTTATCGATTGCAAGGGCAAGACCATCATGCCTGGCCTGGTGGACGTACACGGGCACCTCGGCGATTTCCGCTACGGGCTTAGCCCACAGCAAAACTGGTATTACTATGCCAATCTTGCGTATGGCGTGACCACAGCACATGACCCCTCCTCCAATTCGGAAATGATTTTCTCCCACAGTGAGATGATAAAGGCAGGGGAAACAGTTGGCCCGCGACTATTCTCTACCGGTACCATATTATATGGTGCAGATGGAGACTTTAAGGCGGTCATTAATAATCTGGACGATGCCCGCTCGGCCATCCGCCGGACCAAGGCATTCGGTGCCTTCTCCGTCAAGAGTTACAATCAGCCCCGGCGCGAACAGCGGCAGCAGGTCATGCAGGCTGCCCGCGAACTTGACATTCTCGTAGTGCCGGAGGGTGGTTCCTTCTTCTACCACAACATGAGCATGGTGGCTGATGGGCACACCGGTGTGGAGCACAACATCCCGGTCGCCCCGCTTTACGACGATGTGGTGCAGTTTTGGTCCCAAACCGAGACCCACAATACCCCTACCCTGATCGTCAACTACGGCAGTGTAAACGGAGAGTACTACTGGTACCAAAAAACCAATGTATGGGAAAAGGACCGCCTGCTCACCTTCACCCCCGAGCAGTGGTAGATGCCCGGGCCCGCCACCGGACGATGATCCCCGATGAGGAGTACGAAAATGGGCATATCCTGACTTCCAAGTCCCTGAAAAAGCTTCAGGATAATGGGGTCAACATCAACCTCGGTGCTCATGGGCAGTTGCAGGGGCTCGGTGCCCATTGGGAACTCTGGATGCTGGAACAGGGCGGCATGAGCAACCATCAGGCCCTGCGGTGCGCCACTATGAACGGTGCCAAATACCTGGGGATGGACCATCAGATTGGATCCCTGGAAGCCGGCAAGCTGGCTGACCTGATCGTACTGGATGAAAACCCGCTGGAAAACATCCGGAATTCTGAGTCTGTCCGCTACACGATGGTGAACGGGCGGCTGTATGATGCGGCGACGATGAACGAGACCGGCAACTACGACCGGAAGCGTAAGCCATTTTACTTTGAGCTGGAAGGCAGTGGCAATGCCTGGCCCACCATGACGGATATTAACTCCCTGATGCCGACACAGTGTGCCTGTCAGCGGTAAGGCCAACTAAAGCAGCTACAAGCCTTAGGTAAAGGCTTGTGGCTGCATTTGGCATTTTACCTTGGGCAATTACCCGGCTTAACAACCGTTAATTGCTGCGGGCATAGCGCCTGTCCGCTTAACTTTTCGACCACAAGATTTCATTAGCGCCTCAAAACGCGTATATTTGCGCAGTTTTTCTTTAAAGGACACTTAGAAAGTCCTATTTATCAGCGACTTAGGTGTTTGGACAAGAAAGACAGATGCTCATTTTTTAACATTTTCTAAAAGTCACTTCGAGTTATGCAAGGAAAAGGAGTAGTGAAGTTCTTCCTTGTGGTCATGACGATCGTAACGCTCGTACAGTACTTTTTCATCCTGCCAACGCAGAAAGTTGAGAAAGCCGCTGAGGAGTACGCACGCACGTCGACCCAAAACATGTCGGAAGACCTTCAGAAGACCGCCTTCAAGATGAAGCGCGCGGAGTTTTTGGACTCCATGTCTTCGGAAGAGGTATTTAAGATCCCTCTGCTGAAGAGCTACACGTATCAGGAATTAAAGTCACAGCAGCTGGCCCTCGGCCTCGACCTCAAGGGAGGTATGAGCGTGGTGCTTCAAGTTGATCTGCGGCAATTTATCAGAGCGTTAGCCAATGACAGCAAGGACCCGACTTTTGAGGAAGCGTTAAACCGAGCATCTCAAGCGCAGAAAACAGAACAGGCCGACTTTGTTTCTCTATTCTTCGACGCATGGAACGAAGTGAAGGGCGATAAGAAACTCGCTCCCATCTTCACCCGCAACGAAGCCCTTCGTGATGAAATCAACTATGAAACCGGTGACGGTGAAGTGGTTCGTGTGATTCGCGCTAAGGCAGACGAAACAGTAGACCTGACCTTTAAGCTTCTCAAGGAGCGTATTGATAAGCTGGGCGTAACCCAGCCAAATGTTTCTCTGGATGCCAGCCGCGACCTTATCATCGTGGAGCTGCCGGGTATCGACAACCCGGAGCGTGCCCGTACCTTCCTGGAGGCGGCGGCCAAGCTTGAGTTCTACAATGTATTCCGTATTAATGACCCCGGCGTTCAGCAAGCCTTTATTGAGGCGAATCAGCGCCTGGCTCAGACGATGAGTGGCAGTGATGTGGAGCGGGAAATCCTGCGTATCGACACCACTTTTGCGACAGATTCTCTGGGCAACGTAATTGCCGGTGAGATTGCAAGCATTGACACCATTTATGGCAGTGCTTCTCAGTCTGGCCCGCTTTTCGAAGCGCTGACTCTCAACACCACTGGTGCTCAGGGTCTGGCCGTCCTTGGTTTTGCCAAGAAAAACCAGCGCCGCTACATCGATAGCCTGCTGGCGAAGCCGGATGTGAAGTCGCTCTTCCCACGGGATATGGTGCTGCGTTGGGGCAAAGACCCTATGAAGGACTTCGAGACGAATGAAGTCACAGACAACTACGAGCTGTATGCCCTGAAGCCATCGCGTGATGGCAAAGCGGCTATGACCGGTGATCACGTAGTAGATGCAAGTGCCAACCCTGACCCTCAGACCAATGAGGTGGCGGTGTCCCTGAAAATGGACAATACCGGTGCCAAAATATGGGGACAACTGACGACAGAAGCCGCACAGGACAATAACCGTGAAATTGCGATTGTACTGGACGATGAAGTGGTGTCTGCACCACGCGTAATCAATCCTATCCTGACCGGTGACTCTCAGATTACAGGTAGCTTCAGCATTCAGGAAGGTAAGGACCTTGCTAATATCCTGCAAATCGGTAAGCTCCCTACGGATACAGAAATTATTCAGGAGTCCCTCGTCGGACCTTCCCTGGGTGAGGAAAACATCCGCAACAGTACGATTGCCCTGACCATTGGCTTTGTTCTCGTACTCCTCTTCATGATCGCCTACTACGGCGGTGGTGGTATCGTATCCATCCTGGCACTGATCCTGAACATCTTCTTCATCTTCGGTGCACTGGCTTCCTACGGTACAGTTCTCACGCTGCCTGGTATCGCCGGTATCGTACTGACGATCGGTATGGCAGTGGATGCCAACGTGATCATCTACGAGCGTATCCGGGAAGAACTGCGGGAAGGCAAGTCTCTGCTGATGGCGGTAAGCGATGGTTTCCAGAATTCCTATTCTGCTATCATCGATGCCAACGTAACGACCCTGCTGACGGCATTCGTTCTCGCCTACTTTGGGCTTGGCCCGATCAAAGGCTTCGCAGTCGTTCTGATCATTGGTGTACTCTCCTCGCTGTTCACAGCGGTATTGGTGGGCCGCCTTATGATTGATCAGTGGCTGAAGAACAAGGACCGTTCCATGACCTTCTCTACAGGCTTCTCCAAGAATGCCTTTGCTGACCTGTCTATCGACTGGCTGGGCAAGCGTAAGATGGCTTACATCATCTCCGGAGCGATCATCCTCGCAGGCCTGGTCTCTATGGCGACCCGTGGCTTTGAGCTGGGTGTGGACTTCAAAGGTGGTTATTCCTACAATGTGACGATCGAGGGCGCTGAAGTGGAAGCTTCTGCACTGCGGTCCGCGCTGACGGAAGCCTTTGAAGGCAACGAGCCGATCGTGAAGTCTGTAGATACTGAAAACACCTACAACGTCGTAACCGACTACCTGGTGGAATCTACTGATGATGATGCTGACGAAAAAGTGATGAAGGCGCTGTACAACGGTGTAAACAGCATCACTGGCGGCAATATTGACCTGGAGCAATTCAAGGCACCGGACGGAAACGGTACGCACGTAGAGAGCTCAAGCAAGGTAGGCCCGACGATTGCGGATGACATCAAGTCAAGCGCATTCTACGCTGCAACGTTTGCCCTGTTGCTCATCTTCCTGTACATTTTCATTCGATTCAGCAAGTGGCAGTATAGCCTTGGTGCGGTAGCCGCCCTGTTCCACGATACACTTGTGGTACTGGGTATCTTCTCTATCTTCCACGGCATTCTGCCTTTCTCACTGGAGATTGATCAGGCCTTTATTGCAGCGATTTTGACGGTGATTGGTTATTCCATCAACGATACCGTGGTGGTATTCGACCGTATCCGTGAATTCCTGAACAACTACACGAAGAGTTCTAAAGAGGAAGTGATCAACAGCGCCGTCAACAGCACGGTCAGCCGTACGATTATCACCTCGCTGACGACCCTTTTTGTGGTTGCCATCCTGTTCTTCTTCGGTGGTGCGAGTATCCGTGGCTTTGCGTTTGCATTGCTCATCGGTATCCTCGTTGGTACTTACTCTTCGATCTTCGTAGCCACGCCAATCATGTCAGACCTGACTGGCGAGCTCCGTGCGAA
>PR_CR_10_Liq_1_inCRDRAFT_1000447_pt1 | contig 26029 bp, 26 predicted proteins | sample PRCRCaboRojoPR_3_FD_10241 | JGI IMG/M metagenome (IMG submission 10241)
TGACCTCATGGGCGAGAAGAAGTACAGCAAGTGGGGCGCCTACGGGCAAAGCAAGCTCGCCAACTTGCTGTTCACCTCCGAACTCCAACGACGCCTCGCCGAAGCCGATCTCACCGTGACGAGTTCAGCAGCCCACCCGGGCTACTCGGCCACCAACCTGCAAGGAGTCGGTCCGGCCATGGCGGGCGCATCGCTCGAGGGAAAGCTCGTAGCGGTCGCCAACAAGGTCTTCGCCCAGTCCCCGCAGATGGGAGCCCTGCCCACTTTGTTCGCCGCGACGATGCCAGGATTGCCAGGCAATTCCTACGTGGGACCCGGTGGCTTGGGCGAGACCCGCGGCTATCCCAAGCTCGTGGATCGATCCGAGGCGGCGAAGGATCCGCAGCAGGCGATGCTGCTGTGGGAGGCGAGCGAGGAACTCACCGGAGTTCGTTACCCGCTCGACTGAGCGATCGGCTGCTCATAATCACGCCGTACCTGCCGCCCGAGATCAACCGCGATCTGTGATTGCTCACCAAGCTGGCGGACTCCGATAATCAGGCTGATCGAGATCGCTACCGCGGCGATCACCGCGGCGCCCACCGAACCGAGCACCCCCGTCTGGGCGAGTAGTACACCGCCACCGACCAAGGCCGCCGATGCAACAGTTCCCAGGATCGTCTTCGACACCGATGACTCGGCTCGCGCCATATCGCTGGCCATCAACCCCACGATCAGCAACGGCTCCAAAGCGAACCCATTGGCAATGATCGCCGGCTCGTACCCAAGCCGGGTGAACCAATACAGACCGAACCAGGAGCCAAGTGCGCCGAGGATAAGCGACGCCTGGAAACGCTGACGCGGCGTCAGCACAGTGATCCGACCAACCCCTCGAACCACGAGCATCGTCGCAATCGCGAAGAGCACCGCGAGGGCGAAAGTGATCGGGGTCAGTGCCTCGAAGACGAACACGCCACCAATGAACCCGGCGGACCGCAAACCGAGGCCGAACCGCAGCAACAACGTCGAGACAATCGCCAGGACACTGGCCAACCACCACAGATCCTCGGGGATCCGGCCCACGCCTTCGATCACCACCGCCGAGGTCCCGGGAAGCAGTTGCTTGGCGAACCACAACACGGGACTGGTAAGCACCAGCGTCGAGGCACCCACCACCACGATGGCCACATTCGTCTTCCACAATCCTTGACGCTCCCAGTCGTAGGCGATCAGACCAGGTGTGACATACAAACCGAGCACGAGGATCAATTGCTCGACGCCGAAGAAGGGCTGGGTGAACTGCCGGGTGAACAGATCGACGGCCGCGTTCAAGGTCGCACCCACCAAGATTAACGAGCCACTGAGCCACGCCCGTGATAACGCATACCGAGCAAGTAGCAACCACCGCACCAGAACCAAAGCGATAACCGCGACAACTACTGTCACGAGCATTGCGGTGAGTCGCCCGTTCAGGAGCAAGATCACGAAATAGGCCGGAGTGATTGTGCCGCCGGTCACTAGCCGGGTGCGTGTGTACAGCGCGAATGCCAGTGCTACACCTGTAATTGCGACGAAGCGCTCGGTATCGATGTCGACGATGAACAGTTGCTCCCAGCTCATCGCGCATCCCTGGGTACGAATGCTCGATGCAAACTGGCCGCCAAGGGAACATGCACGTTCTCCAAGGCCACCAACTCATAGATCGAACACCCCGAGGTAACCGACCGGGCGATCGAGTTGAGTCGGCGTCCGGCAAGGCGGACCGAATATGAGCGCAGCCCAAGGGCGACCACCCGATCCGCTCGCCACCCCGATGCCAGCATCTCGCGGCGCACCATCGCTTCAGGCCCGCCACTGATCGCCACCGCATCGAACATCGTGGGAGACATCAAGCCGGCGAACAGCAATGCGCGTAAGGGACGGTCGCTGCGACCACACAGCAAGGCGACGCGCGGCACTCCCACCTCCCGCGGCCCCATCACCCGACGCAGGGCCGGGACCACGTTGTCCGCATCGTTGATAGACCCGAGGTTCACGTAACGAACCGACATCCCAGCTATTGAGCCATCGAATGCCTCTTCGACCTGCGGCTCGCGCGAGGCAGCCCGCATCCCCGCGAGTGCGACTTCATCGGAAATGCCGCACGCCCGCGTGGTGGCGAGCGCAAGCGCCACGTTGTCCGGATACGCCCCAGGAACCAATGGTTGTCCGGCCAATCCCACACTGCCCGCACTGTCGGTGACGATCAGTGCGGCTCCCTTCTCGCGACAGCGCTGCTGCAGATCCCATACAGCCATCGGATCATGCTCCGCGGTGACTACTGCTTGATCGTCATTCACGGCTAGGGACAGCGAGCGCATGATCGCCCGCCGATCGGTGCCTTCTTCCTCGAGGTGATCGAGTTCGGCGTTGGTGACATCGACGATGGTTGGACGCACGATGTCCGCGCTCAACTGCTCGATGAGGATCGGGTTCACCGCCATGCACTCGGTCACCAAGGCGTTAGCCCCTCGGTGGTTGGCTGCAGATATCGATCCGAGCGTCTCCAGGATGCTCACCTGGCCGAGCCGTCGCGTCGGAGTTTCGTAACCATCGATGTCCAAGGTTCGGGCGGCCGTCCCGGTGGTCTTGCCCCAGACGCGATACCCGGCCTGCCGCAAGGCGCCGTGCAATAGGCGTACGACAGATGACTTGCCACGAGTTCCGGTGACCAGGATGCGGATGGGCATCCGAGCAGAACGGCGACGGATCAACCAGACGTGGCCGATCCACCAGCCGAGGATGATTAGCGAATAGAAGGCGGCGAGAGCGCCCGCGAGAGCTCCCCTGGAGGAAAGGTCGTTTACAACGCCTTCCCAGAATCCGGTGCGAGGAAGGTAGTCCGGATCTAATGCGCCCACCGTGCCCCCTATAAAGGGCCCGTTCGCAAGAACGTACGGACCTTAGTGGCAGGTGCAGGATTCGAACCTGCGTAGGCGTAAGCCGACGGATTTACAGTCCGCTCCCATTGGCCGCTCGGGCAACCTGCCGTGCTGGTGGACAGCCCAGAGAACGATACATGCCCGATCCATCAGCCGCGCAGGCCAACCTCCGCAAGCGCCTGCGCCATCGTGTCAACTGTCGCGATTTGACCACGGATGTCTGCACCGAACCCATCCGGCGGCACCCCCATGAACGCCGAGCCAGCGGCGAGAGCGGCTTGGGCATCCCAGGAGGAATCACCGATCATCACCACATCTCTCGGCTCGACGTCCAGGAGACGGCAGGCTTCCACAACGCCATCGGGTGCCGGCTTGGGTTTGATGGCCGGATCCCGTCCAACCACGAAATCGATCTCGCGACCTATCTCGAGATCGTGGTAGTCGAGCACCGCTATCGCGACGTCGGCCGGGAGCAAGGTCACAACTGCAGTGGGCATGGCGACAAGCGTCGAGCGCGCATCAGCCACTGTCGGCATCAAGTGCGACGCCGGGATTGCCACGCGTTCGTGCACCGCGATCGCATCGGAGATGTCGTTCCATCGGGGATCATCGAGGAAGGCGTGTAGCAGCGACATACAAGCCACCGTGGCGCGATCCCAGTCAGTATCGGGCACCTGGACGTCCTGCCATGTCCCAACGAGATCCCGAACATCATCGAGGGCTGCGCCGTAGTCGGTGAAGGACTGCAGGTCAATCAGAGTGCGATCCAAGTCCAGGAGCAGCGCCGTCGCTTCGATCATGAACGCACTGTGTCATGGCGCTAGCGCGCAGGCGGCGATAGGCGTGCTTCGTTCCGCTAGGCGGCAGTAGGGTCGGGCGCAGGAAGCGAGGAGGAACTATGGCCGACAGCAGTTTCGACATCGTCAGTGAAGTGGACAAGCAGGAGGCGGATAACGCCGTGAACCAGGCGGCCAAGGAGGTCTCCCAGCGCTTCGACTTCAAGAACACCGGCACCACGATCGAGTGGAAGGGCGACATGGTCGTTGAGATCACGTCCTCCACCGAGGACCGGGCCAGTGCCGCCCTCGATGTCCTGAAGGACAAGATTGTCAAGCGCAGCATCAGCCTGAAGGCCTTCGACCACGGTGACCCGCGATCCTCCGGCAAGGAATACAAGATCAACGGGACGTTTAATTCCGGGATCTCCTCCGAGCAGGCGAAGAAACTCAGCAAATTGATCCGTGACGACGGACCTAAGGGCGTCAAGACCCAGGTGCAAGGAGACGAACTTCGAGTGACCCACAAGAGTCGGGATGCACTACAGGACGTGATCGCCCTCGTGAAAGGCGCTGATCTGGACTTCGCTGTCCAGTTCGTGAACTACCGCTAACGCAAGGCTGCTGTCAGTCGCGTAACGGGATGATCGGCGCGCTCTCCATGAACGCGACAGTGCTGTCGAAGTCCACGATGCCGGCATCCGAGCCCAGGCCCGTTGCAACAAGGCTGCCGCAGGCAGCCCCGAAGCGCGCCGCCTTCTCCAGCTCCCATCCCATGGCGGTCGTGAGCAAGAAGCCGGCATCGAAGGCATCGCCACAGCCCGTCGTATCAACGACGTCTACGGCGAAGGCCGGGACCCGCAACTCGCCAGCGCCGGCAGTGTTGATGCTGGCGCCTTGATCACCCATCTTCAAGATCACCGTGCCTGCCCCCATGTCGAGAAAGAAGCGCGCAAGTTCGGCGCGGTCACTCAATCCCGACACCATCTCAGCCTCTTCGATATTGGGCATGAAGTAATCGAGGTACGGCATGCACGGCCGCAGGATGTCGGCCATCCCCTCCTTCTGGACCCCTAGGACGTCCATCGTGGTGATCGCTCCCCGCCGCTTGGCCTCCGCGAGGACGGTAGCGGCGTCTGGGCCATCGAATGTCGGCATAAGGAATGTGCCACCCACATGGACGACATCGAAATCTCCGAGCCGATCGAGCCTGACGTCGGCGGCGGAGAAAACCGCATTTGCGCCCATGACGTGCAGCGCCGGGCGTTCGCCGTTCGGTCGAATCGGCAGCATCGTTGCCGATGTGGGAACTTCCGGGTGAACGGCCATCCCAGAGCTGTCGATTCCGTAACGATCCAGGATTCCCCGCATCACCTTGCCGAGTTCGTCATCACCAGTGGCCCCGAAGGAAAAGACCTCAGCCCCCAACTTGGCAAGGTCCACGGCGGTGCCGCCGGCAGTTCCAGCAACCGTGACTCGGATCTCGTCGATCAAGGCGATGTTTTGGCCGGGTGGGATCTCCGAAACCGGACGTCCCAAGACGTCGATGATGTGAACCCCCATGCTGGCTATGCGTGGCATCGGACACCTTCCTGATGGCTCGAATTACGTACGGGCGGGTGATCACGTGCTGGACAGGGAAGGGCACACTTCCTCGTAAATGGATCGCAGTGTGCGCTCGGACGCACCGAAGGCTGCGGCGAAGGCATCCGGGCCGTACTCCTCGGGGTAGGCCTGGTCTTCTCCGGTGCCCGAGATGACGAAATTGCTGCCGACGACTACCACGCGCTCTAGGGCTTCTGAGCCGAGTTCATCCTGGGTGACTGCGGAACAGTCGGCCTTGAGAGTGTCGAAATAACTCTCGATCTCCCCAACGAAGAAGACCTGGAAGCCGTTGCACAGCACCAACGCTCCACCGAGTGGCTCCTCCGTCCACGGGTTTTCTGTGATGATCTGACTGAGCCCCTCTGAGTTCTCGAAAGAGCAATCGAAGCCGGCGCTCTTGACGTCCTCGACGATCGTCTCACTCGAAGTCCAACCGGGGTCCTGACCGGCGTCCGAGGCCTGCTCGGAAGAGCAGGCGACGAGCGTCAAGAGTGCGCCGAAAGCCGCGGCGGCGGCCGCTGTGCGGCGAGGTCCGAAGTTGAGAACGTTCACGTTGATGCCGCCCTCCAATTGATCATTGCGGGGTGCTTGGTCGTAGACGCCACGATACACTCGCGAGCACATTCGGCCCACGACGAGGGCGCATATCGTCAGGAGCGAAGCGTGAAGAAACTGATCAACGATCCGTTCGACATGGTCGAGGAAATGGTGGACGGATTCCTCTCGGCGAACGATGACATCGTCAAGCGAGTCGGGCGACGGTCCATCGCTCGGGTCAACAGTCCGATCCCGGGGAAGGTGGGCATCGTGGTCGGCGGTGGCAGCGGCCATTTGCCGGCGTTCGCCGGATACGTCGGTGAGGGCATGGCCGACGCCGCCGCCTTCGGAAACGTCTTCGCCTCACCTCCCGCCCGTCCGGTAATCGAGGCAACCCAGGCTTGCGATTCGGGCGCCGGGGTCTTGTATCTCTACGGGAACTACGCCGGTGACTGCCTCAACTTCGACAAGGCGCAAGACCAGTGCCGCGAGATGGGCCTGGACGTGCGCACGGTTGTGCTCAACGATGACGTTGCTTCGGCACCCAAAGACCAGGCCGACCGCCGCCGCGGCATCGGAGGCTTGTTCTGGGTCTTTAGAATCGCCGGCGGGAAGGCCGAGCAAATGGCCAGCCTCGACGAGGTATTCGATTTGGCCACCCGGGCCAACGCCAACACCCGCACCGTGGGAGTCGGCTTGACCTCCTGCACGGTTCCGGCCAATGGCCGGCCGACTTTCCACCTAGCGGAAGACGAGATGGAACTCGGGCTCGGCATCCACGGCGAGCCCGGCATCAAGCGACAGAAGGTGGCCCCCGTCGACGAAATCGTCGAGGACATGATGGCGATGATCCTGGGCGACCTGGACTACACCGGCAGCGATGTCGCTTTGTCAGTCAACGGTCTCGGGGGGACTCCCGCCGAGGAGTTGTACGTCGTCTATCGCAAGGCCAAGGAGATTTGCGACGCCAACGGACTTCGAATCAAGCACAAGAGCGTCGGAGAGATGGTGACGGCCCTGGAGATGGCCGGGGCCTCGATCAGTCTGGTCCGCCTCGATGACGAGATGGACGAGTTGCTGAACACCACTGTCAACACCTGCATGTACAAGAAGCCATAGGAGCAACCCATGCCAACTATGAACGGTGATGCTGTTCGACTTCTCCTCGAGCAAGTAGCGATCGATGTGGAATCCAATAAGGACTACCTATGCGACCTCGACGGGGAAGTCGGAGACGGGGACCATGGAGTCAGCATGACGATCGGGATGCGTGCAGTCAGGCGCGCAATGGACGATCTACCGCCTGACCCCAGCGTCACCGATGCCTTCCAAGCAGCTTCGGATGCCTACGCGATCGAGGTCGGGGCCACCATCGGACCGCTGTACGAAGTCGCATTCGCGGCGGCGGCGACCGCAAGCGCCGGAAAAGCCGAAGTGAGTACCGTGGCCGACTGGGTCGACATCTACCGCGCCATGTTCGATGCTGTCCAGCAACTCGGTGGCGCCGAGCTCGGCGACAAAACCATGCTCGACTCCTTCCATCCCGCCATCGAGAAGCTCGCCAGCCTGGATGGGCAAGAGCTCGTTCCCTCGCTCCAAGAAGCGGCCACTACCGCTCGCGCTGCGGCGGAAGCAACCAAGGACCTGAAGCCGACGAAAGGCCGAGCCTCGCGCCTAGCCGACCGCGCCGTCGGCCATCAAGATGCCGGGGCTACCTCGTTGGCCATCATCTTGGAGTCCGTTGCCTCCTTCGCAGCTAATCTCCGCGACTGATTACGCGGATTCCTCGCGCAGTCGCTGAATCAGCGCACCGCAGAAATTGGGGATGTCCGCAACTACCCGTCCCCAAACCAATTGACCGTCGATGAAGGCACTCTCGTCGACCCAGACCGCTCCAGCATTCTCGAGGTCGTCCTTGATACCGAGAGATCCCGTCGCGTTCCTTCCTGCGACCAAGCCCGCCGATATAAGCAACCACGGCCCGTGACAGATGGCGGCCATGACCGCTCCCGCCGCGTAACGCTCCCGAATCAGATTCAAGACCGCATCCGAGCGCCGGAGCTTGTCCGGGGCCCACCCGCCGGGGAGGATCACGGCGTCGTAGGCGATACCCGAGGCTTCTTCGATCGTCATGTCGGGACTGACCTTCAAACCGTTCTTGCCAGCGAACGAGTCCATCGTGAGGGCAACCGTGTCGACGCTCACACCCTCTTCCTGCAGACGCATGAGCGTCACGTAGTACTCGAGATCCTCAACTCCCTCGGCTGCCAGAACACAGGCGCGACGGCCTTCGAGGGTCCTTGTGTGGGTCACAGTCATCCTCTTTCCTCGTCGTAGTCGTTGATGATCTGGACTTTGGCGGCCGAAGGCGACGACTCATCGAATTGCAGATCCAGCCAACGGTCGACGAGTGCCCAGGCGAGTTCCGGTGCGACGACTCGGGCACCGAGGGTGAGCACCTGACAGTTGTTGCTGAGCACGGAACGCTCAACCGAGTAGACATCGTGTGCCGTCGTGGCCCGCACGCCAGGAACCTTGTTGGCTGAGATCGCCATGCCGATACCGGTGCCACATATCAACAGCGCACGGTCGGCATCTCCGTGTGCCACGCCTTCTGCCACTTCCAGCCCTACCTCCGGGTAGGCGGTGGAGTCGCTCGCACTCGGCACACCCTTGTCCTCTACGGACGACACGCGCGGATCATCGGCGAGCTTCCCTAGGAGGTACTCCTTCAGGGCGTATCCGGCTTCATCGCAACCTACAGACAACTTCCATTCCGTCACGTCGAATTCCCTTCCGCAATCGATTCGAGTTCGCGCCAGCCTTCGGGCGTCCATGCAGCACGCCCGACGAAAATCCCGGAATTCCCGGGAACAGCGAGCAACTGCGCCGCATTCGCGGTGCTCACGCTACCGCCGTACACCACGGTCGCTTCCGAGCCGAGGTGCTCGCGCAGACGTACCATCCGACGGGCCACATAGTCGGCCGGCGCAGCTCGCCCCTGCTCCCCAATGGACCAATGGGGCTCGTACGCGATAACGTCCCCCGCCTCGATTCGCCCACGAAGAACATGATCGGCCTGGGTGATGAGATCTCCGGAATCCTCCGCGACTTGCTCCGGTTCCCCGACACACAAGATCACCGACAAGCCGGCCCTGCGACACATGCTCACTTGATCAGCCATGTCTTCGAGGCTCTCACCGGCTGCCACGCGCTCCGCATGACCGACCATCACGAATGAACACCCGGCCTCGGCTATATCCAAAGCGCTGACCTCGCCGGTATGGGCACCCCGTTCGAATCTCGAACAACCCTGGGCCCCGATCTGCAAGGAGGTTCCGCGAGCCCGTTCTGCGGCGGCAGCAAGGAAGGGTGCGGACACAACCAACGCACGCGGTCCACGATCGGAATACTCCCGAACGCAATCGATGAGTTTCAACGTTGAAGAGACGTCCAGCGCCATCTTAAGATTCGACCCCAACCAGGTCATGCGTATTCGGCTACCGGCTACCAGAACCCAAGCCGGATTCGATTTTGCGTTCCTTCGCGTCGAACAGGTGCAAACTGCGCTCGGGCAGGCGCACCCACATCGAACTGGCCGCCTCCTTGCCGATCCCGTGATCCACCACGGCCTTGAACGTGATGTCCTGGACGCTGAGGTCCAAGAGGAACCGACCACCGATCGTGATTGCCTTGTTCTTGACGTTCGCCTGCACGAACCCCGGCTGCTCGGTGAGCGAAGCCTGGACCTGCTCAGGGCGAATTGCCATGGTTACTGCGTGCTGCGCTTGCTGCGAGACCGGGAGGTTCTCGGCAAGGAGCGGGCTCACCAGGGATGATCCTTCGACCACGAAGCAGTTCTGTAGGAAGTTCATTCCCGGACTACCGAGGAACCAACCCGCGAAGACGTCATCCGGATTGTTGTAGATGGCGCGCGGCGATTCGAACTGGACGATGCGGCCGGCGCTCATCAAGGCGATGTTGTCCGCAAGGCTCATGGCCTCGGTTTGATCGTGGGTCACGTAGATGATCGTCTGCTGTAACTCGGTGAACAGCGTCTTGAGAGCCCGCTTCAACTCCAACTTGGACGTGAGATCGACGTTGGTGATCGGCTCATCGAACAAGAGCACCTCGGGCTGTCTGGCTACTTCGCGTGCGACAGCCACCTTCTGCCTTCCGGCATTGTCCAGGCGATCGACGTTGGTATCCAACAGCGAGGAGATCCCGATGATCTCGGCAATCTCCCCGACACGCTTCTTTCGATCGGCGTCCGGCATCTTCGCGGCGACCAGAGGCAACTCAAGGTTCTTGGCGACGCTTGTGCCCTTGTAGATGACCGGGTACTGGAAGACCATGCCGATCTTGCGCTTCTTGGTCGGCAACTTCGTGACATCTTCGTCGCCGAAATAGACCTTGCCCGTAGTCGGTTTTTCGAGGCCGACGATCATCCGCATGATGGTCGTCTTGCCGCAGCCCGAAGGTCCGAGCAGGACAGTCACGGTTCCTTCGGCGAAAGTGGTCGAGGTCGGTCGCACCGCCGCGAAATCCCCGAAGTACTTCGAGATGGAATCGAGTCGAACATCAGCCACGGCGAACTCCTTGCGCGATCCGGGTCAGCGTCTTGGGGTCGAAGAGCACGAAGGACTCCGGCGCGATACTGAGCGTGGTCGAGCCGGACTGGAGCTGCTCCAGGGCAGGATGATCTGCACCCAACACCGTCGAAAGCGGGGTTCCATCGATGTCGAGGTAGAGAATCTCCGAGCCCCCGACGTCTTCGGTGAACAGCACTTTGGCAGGCACGCTCAGATTTCCCTCGACGGTCTCGCCAACCAGGATGTGCTCCGGGCGCAAGCCGACTAGGACCTGACCTTCAGCCCCCTGTTGCGAGACACCGAAGTCCCCGAGGGGCGTCGAGCAGCGCCCAGCGCTGATGGACCCTTCGAGGAAGTTCGACTCGGGGAAGCCCAGGCTACGCATGGACTCGGCGGCTTCGGGAGTGTCGTAGACCTGGGCGAGGTCACCTTCCTCGACTACTAACCCGTTGGCCAAGATGCCCACCCGACTCGCGAGCAGAAGCGATTCGAGGGTGTCCGATGTCGAGTACAGGAACGTCACGCCCAGAGCGGACCGGGTTCGCTTCAGGTCGTCGATGAGCCGCTCTCTGAGTTTGAAGTCCAATCCGACCAATGGGTCGTCGAGGACGAAGAAGTCGGTCTGCTTGGCCAGCCCACGGGCGATCGCCACACGCTGCTTTTGGCCGCCGCTGAGTTGATCTGGTCGCTTATCGAGGAGGTCGCCGATCGTGAGCAGTTCGCACACGCGATCCAGGGTCTCCTGCACGGTCTGCTTGTCGGCCTTGTCCAGCCTCATGGGGTAGGTGATGTTGTCGCGCACCGTCTTGTTCGGGAACAGCGCGAAGGACTGGGGGACGTAGCCGATGTTCCGGCTCTGCGGACCCTGCGAGGAGACGTCGTTGCCGTGGATGACAATCGACCCGGAATTGGCCTCCTCCAATCCGAGTACCAACCGCAAGAGAACCGACTTACCCGAACTCGGAGGTCCGGTCACAACGTAGAAATCACCGGGCTGCACCGACATCGACACACCGCGTAGCACCGTCTCCTTGCCGTAGGCCCGGGTGACCTCCGACAGCTCCAGGACGGTGCTCGACTGCGGATTCTTGCCTTGGTCCACCACTACCTACCCATCTCTACGAGCATCGGGGTAACCCAGATTGAGAAGAGGAACAACACTGCGATGACCGCCAGGATGATCAGCGTCTTGGTGATCGTCTTGCGAGCACCTGCCGTTGGCGTGACATTGCTGACTCCGATCTGCAGGAAGACGGCTATGGCGAGCAAGTAGACGGCGATGCCGAAGATGTCGATCGAGAATGGTTGGGCCACCAACAGCAGCGAGATGATCAACAGCACCATGACCCAGTTCTGGGCCCGGGTAGCAAAGGGTGTCTTCTGCTTCTCCCGTACCACAGGGGCGGTTGCCTGTTCGGTATTGGACATCAGACTTCCCCTCGTACCGTGCCGAACGTCATACCGACGAGCAGATACTTCTGGAAGAAGAAGATCAGCACGGCCAGCGGGATGACGTAGGCAGTTCCCAGCGTTGCCACGTACGGCCAGTTGGTCGCCCCGCCATCGTAGAGGCTGGTGAACAGCGCCACCGGGATCGTGTGGGTGTCCTTGCCGCCGAGTTGGAAGTTGAACAGGAACTCGTTCCACACGAAGATGATGTTGAAGACAAAAGCCGCCACCAGACCAGGCTTCACTTGCGGCAACACAACACGGAAGATCACGTGGGCCCGAGAGGCTCCATTCACCAGTCCGGTCTCATCGAAGCGCTGCGAGACGCCGTCGATGAAGCCTTTGAGGATCCACACGGAGAAGGGAACGCTGAACATCACGTAGAAGATGATCAATCCGACGTACGTGTTCTGGAAGTTCAGAATTCCGAACAGTTGGAAGAACGGAATCACGAAAGCCGCCGCGGGGACGAACCGGGTGGACAGCAGCAGGAACATCAAGAAGTCCGTGCCTGCCGGCCGGAAGCGCGAGAAGGAGTAGGCGGCGAGGAACGAGACCGCGATCGCTACGGCAACCGAGCCGATGGAGAGCAGGATCGAGTTGAAGAAGTACAGCGGCACGTTCGGCTGCTGGATCAAGAAGGCGAAGTTATCCAGTGTGGGCACGAAGAAGAACTTCGGCGGGGTCGCAAGGATCTCCGCGTCCGTCTTGAAGGCCGACAACATGATCCAGAAGATCGGCGCGAAGAAAATGAGGGCGACGATCCACGCGATGATTCCCGCGCCGGTCCACCGTCGTTCAACGTCGTCTCGCTGGGACGGCGGTCCCTCGATATCCCCGACATCTATCGGTGAATCGTGAATTGGGCTGGTCATCAGTTCTGAGCCTCCCGCCGGGTCCGCAGATTGAGTACGAACAGGTAGATCGAGGTGAGCGCTATCGCGATCAATAGCAGCAGGACCGCGAGCGCCGATGAATAGCCGAGGTTGAAACTCTTGAATGCCAGGCGATACAACGCGACGGCGATCAACTCGGTGCGGTCACCCGGGCCTCCGTTTGTCATCAAGTAGACCAGGTCCATGGTCTTGAAGACGTCGATCGTGCGCAGCAGGATTCCCAGGATGATGATGAACTTGCCATAAGGGATGATCACGTGGATCAGCCGCTGCCAGAAACTGAGCTTGTCGACTTCGGCAGCCTCGAGTTCGGCCTTCGGGACCGAGCCGAGCGCTGCGAGGGTCATGAGGGCCATGAATGGCGTCCACATCCAGGTATCCACGAACAACACCGCGGGGAATGCCCACGTCGGGTCTTGGGCGAAGGGGATCTTCTCCAATCCCAGCACGCTCATGACGTAGTTGATGAGACCGAAGACCGGGTCCAGCAGCAGTCGCCAGAAGAGCCCGGAGGCTAGGGGGGTGATGAGCATCGGGGTGAAGAGCAAGGTGAGGGCCAGTCGACGGCCGGGAATCTTGCCGCTGCGCCAGAAGAGATAGCCGACGAAGGCGCCCAGCACCGTTTGCACCGCAACTGCGATGAGCATGAACGTGAAGGTTCGCCCGATGGACAGCCAGATGGGGCCGTCAGACGCCAATTGCTCGTAGTTGTCGAGCCCGATGAAGCGGGGGGAGCCCGCAGAAGTCAACGTGAAGTTGTAGAAACTCAGGCCGAGCATCCAGATGGTCGGGACGACGTTCATCAGGATGAAGAAGACAAGAACCGGGACGAGGAGTCCCCATGACCACCATGTCTTCTTCGGCTTCTTCGCCGCAATCGTCAAGCCATCGCCAAGAGCCGCCTCTTGACGGTCGAGCAAGGCCGTCCCGCTGCCCGGCTTCGTCGAGTCACCCATGTCGTGTCTTTCTACCTTTGCTCGGAGGATGCCCCTGGTACCCGTCCTCGGACGGGTACCAGGGGCCTTTACTCAGACCTTCCGCTCACGCTCTTATTGCAGCGTGAGTTCTCCGGTGCCATCCGGTGGCGGAGTCTCAGAACGTCCTGCGTTGTACAGGATTTCCTGCTGCTTCGCCGCGGCGTATTCCAGAGCCGCCATCGGGTCACTGATCTGACCTGTTGCGTAGGCACTGAACGCCTCCTGCTGGATGGCCAGCATCTGCGAGTAGTCCGGCTCGTGCCAGAAGTCCTGCGACCGTCCCTCGCTCAGCATGTAGAGGAATGGCTTCAGGTACGGGATGTCCTGGTAGGCCGGGTTGGCAGCGCCTTCCTTGGACCAGGGCAGACCGCCGTACTCGAGGATGAAGGTGTCCTGGGTCTCGGGCAGGTACCACCACTTGAGGAAGTCGACCGCGACACGGGTCTGGTCCTCGTCGTTGAAGGCGTTGATCACCCATGGCTGACCGCCCATGGCGCCGATGATGTTGGGCTCACCGTCGGGGCCCTCGAACTTCGGCAGCGGAATGGCCAGGTACTGATCGGGTGACTGGACGCCACCTTCGGGGGCCTCCGGGTTGTGCATGAAGGCACCGACCGCCAGCCACTGGAAGGCCGAGAAGGTCTTCCCCTGGGTGAACAGGTCGATCATGTCACCGATGCCCTGTGTGGCGAAGGTCTCCGGCTGGAACTCCTTCAAGCTCACGAACTCCTCGAGAGCCGCAGCGTTCACATCGGAGTTCAAAACGCCCCACACGGTGCGGGTTTCCGGATCCCAGATCTCGCCACCTTGCGAGTAGGCGAAGGGGTAGTACGCGCAGGAGAAGAAGTCGTACTCCTTGCTGTACATCATCGCCGTGCCGAAGGCATCGTTTACCCGGCCGTTGAAGAACGCCACGATCTCAATGAAATCGTCCATCATGATGTTCTCGTACTCTTCGTACGTGGTGGGCAGATCCTTGCCAGTCTCGGCCTTGAAGGCTTCCTGGTTGGCAGGATCATCCAGCCAGTCCTTGCGCAGGAAAACGCCCTGGGTGTCGGGCATCTGCGGGAAGCCCCAGCGCTGTCCCGAACCATCGGGGTACACCTGGTAGGTGCTTGTCACCAGACTCGAGTACGGCTCGATGTCCAGATCCGGGTTCAGATCGAAAACGTTGTCCGCCTTGACGATCCAGCCCGGCTCGGCAAGCGCACCCAGCCATTGGCTGTCGACGATCATGATGTTGAACTCGCTGGAACCCGAGGCCAGGGTCGGCGCGATCTTTTGGAAGAGCTCGCCGAAGGGCGCCTCCGCGAAGGACAGATCGCTGACTTCGTAGCCGTAGTTCTCCTGGGCGTACTCCTGGAACTGCGGCCACATCAATTCAGGCGCCGAGCTGGGCGGCCAGCCGCTGATGCGCGAGTATCCGAACTCAATCGTCTTGCCCTGCATATTGGTGGGAGAACTTCCGCACAGCGGGTTGTCCGGGTCCTCTTCGCAAGAAGCCCCAGCGCCGCCGGAATCTCCGGAATCGCCCGAGTCGGCGGAGTCACCCGAATCGGAAGCAGAATCCGAGCCTCCGGAATCGGATGCGCTGTCACCACCCGAGGTACAACCCGCAAGGATCATGGCTGAGGCCATACCAACCGCTGCGATCGCAGCGGCAGTTTGGCGACGGCCTTTCCAGCGCCTGGTGCGCTGTCCCGCGGGAGACTGCGTTGTGCCTAGTGTCATCCCGTTACCTTCCTTCTATATAAGGGAAAGGCGCGAGAAGTAACTGTAGGGAAACCCCCCAGTGACCCCCTGCGCCTGTTCCTATCTTGGTGCTTTGCCTGCAACTGTCACGTGTGTTTCCGTAATTAGTAGATAACAAATCAGTTACTTCGTTCGTTGCACGTTCGTTCGCTCCGGAGAAACGCCTCCGTTCGCTTCCTCGAACAACAATTGAGCACTTCACCGTGCTCCCATGAGGTGCTCAATTGCCAACTGGGAAAGTTGAACGAAGCCGTATCCGCGCGCCGCCAACCGCTCGGCCTCTCGCGGTGTGAAAGAAAGATCGTCTAGCGTCTCTCCCGGTGCAAGGGTGGGTTCGGAGAGCGAATCAAGGCCCGATATGCGCAGCGCCTCCTGCACCCTGGGGTCCGATCGGAAACCGTGCGCGCGTTCGCGCAACATGAGGTAGGTGCGCATGTTCGCGGCGGCCGATGCCCAAACGCCGTCGGAGTCCTCGGTGCGCATCGGCTTGTAGTCGAAGTGCTTGGGGCCCGAATAATCGCTGCGTTCGATCAGGTCCACGAGGAAGAACGCATTCGTCAGGTCCCCATGCCCGAAAACCAGATCTTGGTCGTACTTAATGCCCCGTTGGCCGTTGAGATCGATGTGGAAGAGCTTGCCGCTCCACAGTGCCTGGGCGATCCCGTGCACGTAGTTGAGCCCGGCCATCTGCTCATGTCCGGTCTCCGGATTAAGGCCCACCATGTCCGGATACTGCAACTGATCGATGAAGGCGATGGCGTGCCCGACCGTCGGCAGCAGGATGTCGCCGCGCGGCTCGTTGGGCTTCGGCTCGATGGCGAACCGCATGTCGTAGCCCTGATCGATCACGTATTGGCACAAGAGGTCGACACCCTCCTTGTACCGCTGCAGGGCTTCGCGAACATCCTTGCCAGCGTCCATCTCCGAACCTTCACGACCTCCCCACATCACGTAGGTCGGCACTCCCAATTCAGCCGCGAAGTCGACGTGCCTTCGCGTCTTCGCGATCGCCAAGCGCCGAACATCTCGATCATTGGAGGTGAAGGCGCCGTCCTTGAAGACGGGGTGGGTGAACAGGTTGGTGGTCATCATCGAGGTGACCATTCCAGTCCGCTCGAGCGCCTTCTTCCACTCGTCGAAGACGCTGCGGCGAGTAGCTTCGTCGGAATCGAACGGGACGAGATCGTCGTCGTGGAAGGAAACGCCCCAGGCGCCGAGTTCGGAGAGTCGCTCCAAGGTCTCGAAGGGATCCAGGGGATCACGAGTCGCGTCGCCGAAGGGATCCCTAGCTTGCCACCCGACGGTCCACAGACCGAACGCGAACTTGTCTTCCTTCGTAGGGACGATGTCTTGGGCTGGGGTCAGCATCGCGACCTCAACTCTGCGAGGAGAAGGCTGCGTCGAACGCCTTCTCGGCCGGCTCGATCTGCGTCATCTTGCGGATGAACGCCAATGCCTCGGGGCCACCGGTGAGTCGATCCATGCCGGCGTCTTCCCACTCAACGGACATCGAACCGCTATATCCGATGAAGTTCAGCATCCGAAAGATGCTCTCCCACGGCACATCGCCGTGGCCGGTCGAGACGAAGTCCCAGCCGCGTCGGGGGTCCGCCCATGGCAGATGGGAACCCAGTCGGCCGTTGCGGCCATCGAGTTGCTTGCGGGACTCCTTCAAGTGCACGTGGTAGATCCGGTCCTGGAAGTCCCACAAGAACCCCACGGGATCGAGGTCCTGCCACATGAAGTGACTGGGATCGAAATTCAATCCGAATGCCGGCCGATGGTCGATCGCATCCAGCGCGCGTTTGGTGGTCCAGTAGTCGTAGGCGATCTCGCTGGGATGCACCTCGTGTGCAAAGCGAACGCCTTCCTCGTCAAAGACATCCAAGATCGGATTCCAGCGATCAGCGAAGTCCTGGTAGCCACGCTCGATCATCTCCGCGGGGACCGGAGGGAACATCGCAACGGTGTGCCAGATAGACGATCCAGTGAAGCCGACCACGGTTGGGATACCCATCTTGGCCGCAGCCCGGGCGGCATCCTTCATCTCCTCCGCCGCCCGCTGCCTAACACCCTCGGGGTCACCGTCGCCCCACAAGCGTGACGGCAGGATGCCCTGGTGACGCTCGTCGATCGGGTTATCACACACCGCTTGTCCGACGAGGTGATTGGCCAGCGCCCAGGCCTTCAGGTTGTACTTGTCCAGGATCTCCTTGCGCTCCTCGACGTAGCCGGGCTCGTTGACNGCCCGATGGATATCGAAATGGTCTCCCCAGCAGGCGATCTCCAAACCGTCGTAACCCCAGCCACTGGCTAGTTCACAGACGGTCGTGAAGGGCAGGTCGGCCCACTGGGCTGTCAGCAGTGCGATCGGGCGTGGCATGTCAATACTCCTGTCGGTCGGTCAGACACTGGTTCGAACGGATTGGGATTGGGAACTGCGCTCGACGGCATCGAGTACACGTTGTACGTACAGGCCGTCCTCGAATGACGGTTGCGGCTCGCGATCGTTCACCACATCGAGAACGAAGTCACGGAATTCGTGGGTGAAGGTGTGGTCATAGCCGAGTACGTGCCCGGGCGGCCACCACGCCTCCAGGTAAGGATGATCGCCTTCCGTCACAAGCACCCGGCGGAAACCAGCGTGCTTGCCCTCTTCGGTGTGGTCGTGGACCCACAACTCGTTCATCGACTCGAACTCGAACCGCAAACTCGCCTTCTCGCCGTTCACTTCCAAGGCCATGCCGTTCTTGCGACCGCTCGCGAATCGGGTCGCCTCGAATGTACCGACGGCTCCGTTATCGAAGTCTGCTAGGAAGATCGCAGCATCGTCGACGGTGACTTTGCCCCGTTCGGTGCTCTTCGTAGCCTCCAGCAAGTGGGTCTCGCCAACAAGTGGGCGCTCATCAATGAATGTTCGCAGTTCACCGCTGACGCTGGTTATGTTCGAGCCGGTGACGAACTGTGCTGCGTCGACGATGTGCGCGCCGAGGTCACCGAGAGCTCCCGAGCCGGCTTCATCCTTGATCAAGCGCCACACGAGGGGAAATTCCGGATCGATGATCCAATCCTGCAGGTAGACCGCGCGCACATGGAAGATGCGCCCAAGACGCCCTTCGGCCACCAGGTTTCGGGCGTGCGCCAGTGCCGGCACCCGGCGGTAGTTGAACGCAACCATCGACTTACCGCTCGCTACCGCGGCCGCCGCCGCCATCCGCTCCGCCTCGGCGACCGTATTGGCGAGCGGCTTCTCGCAGATGACGTTCTTTCCAGCCTGCAAGGCAGCGATGGCGATTTCCTCGTGCGAACTCCCCGGAGTACAAATATCGATGATGTCGATGTCGTCTCGGGCCAGAACCGAACGCCAATCCGTCTCGTAGGACTGCCATCCGTACTTCTTCGCGGCAGCGGCGACCGCCTCCTCGTTGCGCCCGCAGATGGTTCGCATCTCGACGTCTACCCCCAGGTCGAAGACGTGCCCCACAGTGCGCCAGGCGTGGGAGTGCACCGCCCCCATGAAGGCGTAACCGATCATGCCCACGCCGAGCGTCCCGCTACTCATGTGCATCCTCCCGAGTCGGCGCCCGAGCATGGCTGGACGCATATAAGTATCCGAACCTGTATACCGGTCATCGTCTCGGTGAATTCCGAGAGTGTCAACCGATTTCGCCGAATCAGCGCGCCCTGAATCATGATCGGCCGGACCCCAGGACGGACCCGGCCACTTGCAGGATCGCAGCCACACTCGTTCGCATGTGGTTGATGTGGTCGGTCACTGCCGCCTCGACCTCATCACGCTGACCGCGGGCCACAGCCCGGGCGATCACTTGGTGCTCATGCGAACAAGACGGCAGGCGGGTACTTGATTCCAGTGATCGGTTCCAGAAGCGCTGAATCCTTCGACGAGTCACTCGGGCGATATCCGCAACGGTGTCGTTGTCCGCCGCCCGCAAGATAACCTCGTGGAATGCCGTGTCCGCCCGCGCCCAGGCATCGGGATCCGAGCGTTCTGCCGCCACCACCATGTCCTCGGCCAGACCTTCGAGCACCCGGGCGTCTTCGGTCGACATGGCATGCGACGCCCGAGTAAACAAATAGGTGTCCAGCAAGATCAACAGGTCGCAGGCTTCGTTCAATTCCTTGGGCGTCAGCAACGAGACCGTGAACCGGTTGTTCTCGCCTCGACGCACCAGCCCTTCTGCCTCCAATCGGCGCAACGCCTCCCGGACCGGCGTTCGACTGACGCCGATCTCTTGAGCGAGGCGGTTCTCCGAAAGCTGCGCGTTGGCTGGAAGTTGAAACGACGTGATCGCTGTGACGAGCCAGGAGTACGCATCGTCCCCTAGCGAGGAGACCTCATCTTGCTTGACCGTCATGACACTCCCTGATCCCTACATCACTCGGTCGACGAATTCCCGAGTATGCACTTTGACCGGAACTGTCATCAGTTCCATCACTCCCTTGGCGACGTGCTCGGAATACCGACGAAATGCCTCATGGCCCTTTTCCGCGGTGGCGCGCATGGGGTTGCCGATGACACCGTTCTCCACGAACTCATGATGGTCCATCGGGAACGTGAAATACTGGTATCCCTCGAACTCGACATCGGGCATCCCGTCGTTCTTGGAGAAGGAGCCGGGTAGGAAATCCGGGATGTGGGCACGGGTGTCCTCAGCGCGCTCCATCCGCACGAGGGAGGGGTTCCATGCCATGTCCTGCGACGTCTCCAACTCGCTGGAGTGCCAGCCAGGCGTCTCTTCGGGGGGGTTCTCCATCAATCCTTCGAGCACGCCCACGTAACGCTCCATGTATGGACGGACGAAACCGATCAAGGCGCCGGTTTCATAACGCAACTGCCGCAGCACTGGATCCACGACCTTCACGTTCGAGCCGTGACCGTTCACGAAGATGATCCGATTGAAGCCGTGATGGATAAGGCTGCGTGCTACGTCGTTCATGAGCGCAAGCAACGTGGAACTGCGCAGTGTGATGGTCCCTCGTCCTTGGCCTGGGTCGTACATGTGCTGCGGCGAATATCCGGCCCATAGCGGTGGGGTGTGAAGCACCCCGATGGCCTCCGAAACACGTGTCGAAATCTCGATCGCCGTGATGGTGTCGGTGTACAGGGGTAGATGCGGGCCATGCTGCTCGGTGCTGGCCATGGGGACGAGGACGGTGTCCTTGACATCGAGGTAGTTCTGAATATCGACGTATGACAGATCGGCAAGATTCCATGAAACGAACTTCGATCGAAACTCTTCGTCCCCGGTGGTGAGTCGCTGCACTTCTCGTCCGGGTGCGTAGTTGTGACTCAACAGACTGCTGCTCATTTCGTGTCCTTCCTCATTGATGTTGTAGTAGTTGCAAGAAGTAGCGGCCAACACATCGACCGAAATTTGGATCGTTGACGTGCAGGTCTTCCCGATGCACGTCGATCTGGGGATCGAGTCCTCCGAGGAATCGATCCACGAAAGCTGCGTCCGTTTCTGGGTCGTAGAACTCGCCGCCAGGAACGTTGGGAATCGAGAAGCCCTTCATCGGGACGACGACCACAACCGATCCCGTCGATTTATTGACGCGCTCGGCCAGTTGATCGGCAATTGCCAGCATCTCGTCGAGATCGGCGCGCACCAGCGCAAACTCAGGGTTGTGGTCGTAGACCGGGCGCGAGGCGTACTGCTCGGGTATCGACTGCGGAGGGAAGACGGCGAACTCGGCGCATCCGGGAACTACTACCTGCGGAAGTCCTTGCCGACCAGCACTGACCATCCGCCGATCTCCCCCCACGTGCACTCCACCCATGACATTGCCCACTAATTCCGAGACGGTCAGATCGACGACACCAACGAAATGCCCGTCATCGATCAGCTCTTCCATGGCCGGGCCGCCGACCCCGTTGGCATGGAAAACGACTCCCTCGTACCCCGCTCCCGCGAGAACCTCGCGTATAGCCATGGTCGCCGTGGTCGTGTTGCCCAACATGGTAATCGCTACGGCGTTGGGTGAATCGGGAGGAGCAAGGGCCGCCTGCCCGTTTGCAACCATACCGGCCATTGCAGCTGCGGCGTTATCGAAGACCGAGCATGCGATTTCATTCAGTCCGAGGATGTCCACGACTGTGTGCATGACGATCATGTCGGATGTGCCGACGAGGGGGTCGAACAAATGCCGTCCTGAAGCGATCGGTGACAACACCAACTTGGGCACCCCCAAGGGCAACTCCATCAAAGCCGCTGCCGACATGACCGCGCCTTCCGCACCACCGAGCCCGATGCCACCGGTGACCAAACCCCGCTGGTAGAGATTCGCCACTTGCGCGCGCACGAATGCCCGCATCTGTTCGACTGCCCGACCACGCGTCCCAGCTGTGCGGAGCGCCTCGATGCTCGTGCCGCCGAACTCAGCGAGGTCCGCATGGGAGATATCCGGCTCAACACCCAGGGGTTCACCCAGGATGCCGGTGTCCAGCACTGTGGTGGGGACACCCAACGCATGGAGCCGGGACCGGAGGTAGGCCACCTCCGGTCCCTTCGTGTCGAGCGTCCCGATCAACAAGACGCTCGGGTCGCTCAACCCCATGCCTAAAAACCCAACTTCGCTGCCGCTCTGCTACTTGCCCAGCATCGGCAGAAGTTCCTCGGAATTCTTCATGACCAGCCAGTCGTAGAACTCCTCGGTCAGCGTGCTGCTGCCGTGATCGATGATGAACTGCAATTGCTCGGGGCTGATGTCGGTGAAATCTGTCTCGAGCGCGTTGGGGTACTTGTTCGCCGGAGTCCTGTCGATCGGTGCCACAAACTCCGCCGTCAGGGCGCCGTCGTACCCGATGCTTCGCAGAGTCTCGATCACCTTCCCCCAGTCATAGTCGCCCATACCGGCTGGCCATCGGTTGTTCTCGGCGACATGGAAGTCCGTGAGACGACCCTTCGTCGATCGGATCGCTTCGTAGAGGTCATCTTCCTCGATGTTGATGTGGAAGGCGTCCAGGCACACGCCGCAATTGGGTCCTACCGCTTCAGCCAGCACCATGGCCTGTTCAGCGCGATTGATGAAGTAAGTCTCGAAACGGTTCAGTGGTTCGATAGCCAGCCGAACTCCGGCTGCTTCGGAGTGCTCGTAGATTTCCTTCAGGCCATCGACGGCCCACTTCCACTCCTCCTCGGGGGTGGCATCCGGTGTGATCTTGCCTACCGTGGCCGGAACGATGGTCATCTCGTCACCGTCGAGTTCCTTGACCATTGTTATGCAGTCCTTGACGTACTGGACGGTTGCTGCGCGCTGAGCTTCATCCTTCGCCGGAAGGTTGCGCTCTCCGAGCATCAGTGTGACCGAACCCCAACACGACAATCCGTAATGGTCAAGCAGCCGACGAACATCCTTCGAGTCGTATTGCTCCGGCTCACCGCTGATCTCGATACTCTCGTATCCGTACTTCGCAAGGCGGGCGATCGTCGTCTCGATCGGCTCCGCTCGCATCCAATTGTGCATCGATAGGTGCATTGCTCACTCTCCCTATGTGATCACTTCGCTAGCTCATCCGCCTCGGCGGCCCAAAGCCCAACTTCCCTGGATTCAAGATCCCGTCGGGATCCCACGCATTCTTGAGAGACTTCAAGAGATCGAAACCCTCACCGTGCGCCTCGCGCATGAATCGCCCCAACTTGACGCCGACGCCGTGGTGCTCGTTGAGCGTCCCGCCGTTTTCCAGCGACGCCCGTACGGCGGCATCCCACAGTCGGTCGTGCAGAGCGAGGGCTTCATCCGGATCATCCGGAGCCTGATCGATGTAGAAGCGGTCGTAGATCATCGATCCCCACGGGAACCAGTGGGAGAAATGCGCGGTATAGATCGCGCCGTACCCCGCGAAACCTTCTTCGACGACCTTCTTCTTGGCCCAATAGATGTCCTCGAGTCGATCGAATCGAGCGCATGTGTCCGTAGTGCCGAAAACCATCGGCGGTGTAGGCGCTTTGCCGTGCGCGAAAGGCTCGTACTTGCGGTCCCACCACAGTTGACCCAGGTCGGGTCCGTAGGTTGTGCCGCCCGCTTCCTGGCACATGCGTGACACTTGCTCGACTTCGTAATCCACCAGCGCATTGGGTCCGTCGCACATGATGACCAGCAGGACCCCGGTGACGTCGGCGTCGATCCACGAAGCGAGTTTCTGGGTGTCCTTCTCGTCATACAGGCGCAGGACAGCTGGACGCAAACGTCCCACCATGATGCGCCGACCAGCCTCGATGCCGTCGCTGATCGATGGGAATCCGAAGGAAAGGAACGCCCGTCGTTCGGGCAACGGCTCGAGTTGCATCGCAGCTTGGGTGATGACACCCAAGGTCCCCTCCGAGCCGACGATCACCTGGACCAGATCGGGGCCGGATGCGTGGTTGGGGGTTGGCAGGGTATCCACCAGACGTCCTGGCGGCAGGGCGGCTTGAAGTTGCAGCACCAGGTCCTCGGCCTTGCCGTACTTCGTGGACAAGACTCCCGATCCCCGCGCCGCCAGGAATCCGCCCAATGTCGCCCCGAAGTGGAACGATCCCGGATAGTGGGGCATCGTCAGCCCGCGCTCGTTCAACTCGGCCTCGAGCACGGGTCCGTCGATTCCCGCTTCCGCGGTCACGACGAGGCTTCGCTCATCGATCTCCACGATCCGGTTCATCCGGGTCAAGTCGATGCAGATGCCACCGTAGGGAGCGAATGTGCCGCCCTGGGTACCCGACCCTCCACCTCTCGGCACCACGGGCATCGCGAAGTCGCTGGCTACGCGAAGGCAGGCCGCCACCTCGGTCGCATTTCCTGGGCGCACCGCGATATCGGCGGTGGGGTGCGGAAGGTCGCGGTAGCGCATGTACTGGCTCATCCACGACCAGTCGTCTGCCGCCGCCGCAAGGTCCTTCGGGTTGGTGGACACGTGATCGGGGCCTATCGCATCGGCAAGTTCCCGGGCGACGAGCCCGATGACATAGCGCCTGCGCACGTCCGCCTCGGCCCCCGGATGACTCACATCCATGTCGTATCCCTTTCTGTATACAGATCGAGATACTACGACCCGCTACCCTGCCTCACAACACGTTTTCGCAAAAACTCCAAACACTGGTAACGCTCGGGACCGCGGGCACCCGAGCTCGGCAACACGAGATTGGATGCCCATGGCCGACAGTTGGGATCTCGAAGGTGCGATCGTCGCCATCACCGGCGCTTCCAGCGGGATCGGGGCGGCCATGGCCGAAGCGTTCTGGACATGCGGCGCCCACGTCCTATCGGTGAGCCGACGCCCGACGGTAGATGGTCGGACCTACTCCGAACGCTTCACACACTTCGCAGCCGATCTATCCAAGCGCGATGAGACCGACGGTGTCATCACAGCGATCAACGCCGAGCACGGCGCCGTGGACGTCCTGATCAACAATGCCGGCAGCGCCTCACGCGCCCCTGCAATCGATTATCCAATCGACGACTGGGATCGCATTCTTGAACTGAATGTGACAGCACCGTTCCTGTTGTCGAGAGGGCTCGCCCCCGGAATGATTACAGCCGGTAGAGGCAAAATCATCTTCACCGCCTCGCTATGGTCCTTCCTCGGCGGTCGCAACGTAGTCGCCTACACGGTGTCCAAGTCCGCAATCGCAGGCGCGATCCGCGCCCTGTCTCGGGAGTGGGCGAACTCGGGCATCCAGGTCAACGGCATCGCTCCAGGCTACGTGGAGACGGACCTGACAAGGCCGACGATCGAGGATCCGACTCTCGGGCCGCAATTCCTCGCACGAATACCGACCGGTCGCTGGGGGAAGCCGAACGACGTCACCGGCGCTGCACTCTTCCTCGCTAGCCGCCATTCCGACTACATCACCGGAACGATTCTCCCGGTCGATGGCGGATGGCTGGCCAACTAGCTTGCAGGGCCTCGGTGCCAACGGGCCAACCGATCCCGATCGTGCACAAGGTCGTCACGCGAGGCACCGGCGTAGTCGAATTCCTGCCGCCACTCCAACGCATCGAAGGGGCAGACTTCTATACAGATGCCGCAGTACATGCAAAGGCCGTAGTCGATCCGGAAATCGTCCAGGACGGCAACCTTCCTGGGTCGCCGCGATCCTTCCTCGGCAACCTCCTCGGTATGCGAATCCAAGGAGATGCACCAGGTCGGGCACTCCCGAACGCACAACATGCACGAGGTGCATTCCTCGGGCAGTAGCGCGATCACTCCCCGGCGCGGCGGCGGGCTCGTCGACTCAGCCATCGGGATCCACCCATTCCTCGCGAACACCGGGAGGCAACCGCCGACGACGACGCTGCTTGTCCTCTGCTCCCGGCCAGGCGGTCTGCACCCGATCCGGCAGCGGGGTGGCTCGTCGCAACGGTGGTCGCTCGGGGACACCACGCAGCAAGAGCGGTTCCACCCCGTCCCGGTCGAGGAACTCGATCCCGAACATCTCCGCGGTCTCCCGTTCATGCCAGTCGGCACCCGGGAACACGCCCAGCAGGCTGGTGATCCGTGGGGCATCGGTGGGAACGGTCGCCGACAGCATCGCCTCCTCCCCC
>PR_CR_10_Liq_1_inCRDRAFT_1000450_pt1 | contig 25968 bp, 21 predicted proteins | sample PRCRCaboRojoPR_3_FD_10241 | JGI IMG/M metagenome (IMG submission 10241)
GCTATTAAAACTGCTGTTTGTTTGACTTGGCGGGGGTAGCTTTCAATGGCCTTTTCTAAGAAGTCAAGCACAGTGGGAATACTGATTCGGTACTGAATAGCTTCTAGGATTTCTCTTTCTACAGCTCTGATATAAGACTTGGTGAGTTTTTGGTTAACTATTTTGTGGTAAATGATTTTGAGCTTGAGGGGCTTAACATCTTCGTATTTAGAAGCAATGAACATGCAAGCTACTCCTATTACGTGGAGTTCTTCCAAACCTATAGTGCGCGCTTGGAGTTTAAAATACACATCCATAATACGCACTGACAGAAAGAAGGTTCTGCTGGAGCACCCAAAGACATGAAGGACTTCACACATCCAATCTACCATTTTGCACCTGTGTTCTTCAGTGATTCTGTGGCTAGCCAGACAGTCTTCTGTAGAAAACTCCTTTTCTACCAGTCTAAGTTGGGTTTCAATTTGTTTTCCGTACTGAGTTGCAATGATCTTGGAAAGGGGGACCCTTTGTAGCTTATAGTCCAAACAAGGAGGAATGTTTTCTTTGTCAGACCCAAACTCACAGGTGCTTCTAAGCATTTTTGAATTTAAATTTAGAAATGGAATATCTTTTGTTTCTGCTGTGAAATGGTGAATGGGTTCCTGGGACAAGTTTATTGATTAAAGCAACTACTTGAAGTAATAGTAACTAACTCCTAACTTAAGACTGCTTAGACTTAGTAACTCTTAAGGCACCCCTGAGGAACAGACACAGTGTAGTCTTTGCCCTTAATGCTGGGAACTGCAGAGTCGTTGCCGTCTACTTCCCAAGGATGCTTGTAGTCTCCAGCGTGTCTGATGAAATTCAGAAACTCTTCTTCTTGTTGGCTTTTTTCTTGACTGCGGAAGTAGTAAGCTCCAACCAACCCCACTCCAGTGTACATCCACGACAAGAATATCCATTTGTGGGTTCCCCAAGACATTCCAGGAATCATTAAGCTTTTGAACATATTTTTATAGGTGCTCAGTGAGCCTTTAACTTTAGGGTGTTAGTGGTTAGGCACTTAGGCAGGTAAGGGTGTAGCAACCACAGAGTTCATAAAATATGAAAAGCAAACTTGAACTTAACAAGCAGTGCTTAACAACTAATTCAAAAGGTGTGTAAACTTGGAGTCTTTAGTTGCTGGTTCTAGAAAAGGGCTGAGAAAACCTACTATACTAGAGTTTATAAAAAATGGAAAAAGTTCTCGACTTCTATCAGTTGCTCAAGCTAGGCAAAGAGGCAACTAATGACCAAATCAGAAAAGCTTATCTCAAGCAAGCCAAAAGAACCCACCCAGACAGAAACCCAACTAACAAAACCGATTCGAAGTTTGTCAAAATTCACAGAGCCTACAAAGTACTTTCGAACCCAAGAAGCAAATGGATTTATGATAACATTTTGTTACCCATATTCCAGATCAACCAGAGCTACTTGTGCTTTGAAGAGTTTCTGAAAAGCTGCGAAGTTACTTCAGAGAGTTCTGAAGACTTCTCAGTAAAAGACTATTCTAGAAAAACTTGCCAAGCTGATAGCTTAGAAGAAGGACTCCGTTTGCTAGATGATCCTCAGTGTAAATGCTCTCGGTGTTCAACCCAAGGAAAAAGATTAAGGCCTTCACATATTAGGAAAAGAGCTAAGTTTAACTTGTAATTTTAAGATAAATTAAAACTAATGGAAAGTGAAAATGTAAAGTACAACTGGTCCGAAGACTTTGCTGAAGAAGCCAAAAAAGTAGTTTCCCAAGACTGTTCTAGCTTAAGTTCTTTTACCTACAACAAGTTCGAACATGAAGCTTCTAAGATGTGGAACCTTTTCTATAAACATAACTCTACCAACTTCTTTAAAGACAGACACTACTTACTTAGGGAGTTTTCTGAGTTACACAACGTAAGTAGTTTGAGAGAAGTAGGTTGTGGAGTCGGCAACGCAATATTTCCTTTGTTGAGAACAAACTTTTCTGTCCAAATCCAAGCTTGTGACTTTAGTTCCCAAGCAATATCCCTACTTAGGAGCCACCCTGAGTTCTCTGAAGACAGAATAACCACAGACGTCTGCGACATAGCTCAAGCACCCCCTAAGTTCCAAGAAGTAGACTGTGTCACTATGCTTTTTGTAATCAGTGCAATAGCCCCTGAACTCCAAAGACAAGCTGTGCTGAACGCTACTTNTGGGCTGAAAGCTGGAGGAGTGGTGTTGTTTAGGGACTACGCGCGATACGACGAAGCCCAAGTGAGACTAGCGAAAAAAGGCGGAAAGAAGCTTAAAGACAACTTCTACCTGAAGCAAGACGGGACCCGTGTGTACTACTTTTTGAAAGAAGAAGTTACTCAGCTCTTTGAAGGGTTTGAGTGCCAAGAAATAAACTACTGCTACAGAGAAATTCAAAACCGAAAGGAACAACAAGTAATGCACCGAGTGTGGATCCAAGCTAAGTTCAGAGTTAATTAGCAGTTATAAATGGCAGAAGAAGGAGAGGAGTTTGTTTTGATCGTAGAAGACGGGTCCCAACTCAAGTCTTCCTGGAACTACACAGGAAAAGCCACAGCTACCTACCCGAACGGAGAAATCTACGAAGGCGAATTCAAAGACGGCAAAAAGCACGGACAAGGAACCTACACTTACTTATCAGGAGACAAGTACATAGGAGCCTTCGAAAACGACAAAAAGCACGGAATCGGCAAATTGACTTTTAATGAAAACGGGGAGTACCACGGTTACTTCAAAGATGGAAGGCGGGAAGGCGAAGGAGTTTTTAAGTACGCAAATGGAGACATCTACAGTGGAGAGTGGAAAACTGGCAAAAAAGAAGGCAAAGGCACTTACATAGTTAAGCAAAGTGGTGCCAAACTCGTAGGCAACTGGGCTGATGGAAAACTTATGAAAGGAAAATGGATTCTGAGGGATGGAAGCCACTTTGAAGGCAGTTTTGACCACAACATGCCTAAGGGCAAAGGTGTTTGGAGCTTCAAGAACGGAAACAAAGTAGCAGGCCAGTACGTCCAGACTGTAGTGCCTAGTGAAGACGATGAAAACCCCCCGATTACTCTGGCTTGGAACACCCATAAGTAATACTGAGTTTGAAACAAACATTTAAATAAATGGAAGGAACTACTTACCCTCAAGCAGTGTGTCCCAGATGTCAGGAGCCCCACTTAGAAACAGTACTGAACAGTTCCATGAGTACCCTGAACCTTTTGTGTGAAGGCTGTGGCAAAAAGTTTTGCTCGTTTTGTGGAAAAGGCTGGCATTATTTTGGTCCCTGCAGCAGCTCGAAGAAATTAGTTAGAAGTCAGAGTATGAATTTAAAAGCACACTCAAACTACTGCTAGAACATAGTTAATTATAGTTAAGAACTATTAGTCAATGAGCGACCTTTCCGACTTTCTCCGCATGTAGTTTTTTTGTTCAGTGTAAATCAAAGCAAGCAACAGTCTGTAAATAGGGATGAAAATAACAGTGTCTGGAATTATTGGAATCACAGTTGCTACAAGCACGTTTATAACCGAGAAGGGCACTATAGTGCTAATTAGAGAAAACTCTAGAGTGAGAATAGGTGTGTTGGGAATGTCTGGGTTTTTTCTTTCTTTAACTTTGCTAGTTGCATAACTTACTATATGTCCGAAGCCCAGCACAAACAAAGGAATGTAAACTATAGCTAAAGAACTAGGAGAATCTTGGTCTAAGTAAAGCACCAAAAGCACCGAGTACACTGTGAGGCACAAGAAGTAAAGAACCAACAAGTTAGCTTGTCTAGTTTTACCCACGCTTGGATCACTCAGTCCAGGGTACATGTAGCACCCAAACACTCCAAAAATTCCTAAGCAGTACCACACTGGAATAAAGACCACTGCCCAGTAGGTGTCTATGAGTTCGTCCTTAAGCAAACTGCCCAGAACTAAAAAAGCACTTATTGCTAAGCAAAAGTTGTAGGTGCAGAACAAGGTAAGGTTCTTGGAAGTTGGAGACACTCTTGGGCAAAACACACTAAACACTATGTGCAGCAGTACTGGAACAATCAAGCAACTTAACAAAATTGGAACTGCCAAATAAAGCCAAAGCACTTCAAAAACACCCTCTACTTGCAAGTTGCACAACAAAACGGAAGTAAAGACTCCGAACCAAGTTAGGATTTTAAGAGCGTGGAGTTTACCTTCAGCTTTTTCCATTACACCTATTTAATATTCGTTTCATTAGTTATAAGTCTTCTCTGTGTTTAGCTCGACTTTCTCTGTCTTCGTTACGCAGACAGTCGTTAAAAGACTTGAGTTTTTGTTTGTCGACTTGTCCAGGTTCTGGTGGGTCGTCTCCGTAAACCAACTCAAAGCACCTTTCAGAAATGCACCTGTTCAAGCAGTTATCTGTTTCGTCGAACTTGCAGACTTCTAGTCTGGAGCATTCTTGTTTTTTCCTTTTAAGGTCTTTATAATGTTGTTTTTTACAGTGACTAACAACTAGTAATGTTAGAATGAAGANCAATTTCCAAGTCATTATTATATATGGAAGCTNACATCCTAGTTGTTGGAGCTGGAGGCATTGGCTGTGAGTTGCTCAAGATACTAGTTTTATCTGGTTTTTCCAACNTTACAGTGGTGGACTGCGANACTATTGATAAAAGTAACCTAAACCGTCAGTTCTTGTTTAGGAAAGAACACATCGGACTGCCTAAAGCAGAAGTAGCTGCTTCTGTGCTGTTGGCTTGGAACTCCAATCTCAATATCAAGCCTCTGTACAAAAACATCACAGACCTAGGAACTACTTTTTTTGAAAACTTCAAAGTAGTTCTTAACGCGCTTGACAACCTCGAAGCTAGAAGGTACGTTAACCGAGTTTGTCTTGCAGTAAACATCCCTTTCATTGACTCAGGCACAGAGGGAAAGATCGGCCAGGTCAGCGTCCACGTTCCTGGAAAAACTGCTTGTTACGAGTGCGAACCCAAAAACACTCCTAAAACTTACCCTGTGTGCACAATTAGGTCCACACCTACAAAACCTGTCCACTGTGTGGTTTGGGCTAAGTACCTTTACGAAGCCTTTTGCGGCCAGCAAGACTTCCAAAACTACCTTTCTGACTTGTTTTCCATGGAAAAAGACACTTCTCACTTACTTGACTTGTTCAGAAAAGACCTGCCTGAGCAAGCCAAGCCTCTGGAGTTCACCCAACCAACACCACAACTGATGGAGGAGTACTCAGAACCTTCTATAGAAATCTGCACAAGTGCTTTGTTGTTTTGCTTCGAGAAACTGAAAGCCAGAAGTCCTGTTTCTTTTGACAAAGACGACCAACTCTCTATGCAGTTCGTTACAGCTGCAAGTAACCTTAGGTCAGCTAACTTTGGCATACAAATGCTAAGTGTGTTTGAGTGCAAAAAAATAGCTGGAAACATTGTGCCTGCAGTTGCCACTACAAATGCAGTAGCAGCTGCACTCCAAGTAGTACAAGCTATAAAGTTCCTTTTAAACGAAGGTCCCCCTAAAAATGCCTGGATTACCCAGGCTAAAGGAGACAGACCTATTATGGCATCTTCAGTGATGGTCCCCAACCCTAACTGCTACGCTTGTTCTAAAGCTAACGTGACTTTCAGAGGGAGGCTTTCTAGCGTAACCCTTGAACAAGTTTTAGTTTTGTTAAAAGAAAAACTTAGTGTGTTCGAACCCTCTATTGTTTACGGAAGCCAAATACTCTACGAAAGTGGAGAAGGCTTAGAAGAGGACGAAATAGAACACTATACCAGCAACTCACAAAAAACCCTTAGTGAACTAGGACTCTCGGAAGCCTTTATACTGGATTGTGACGACTACAAACAGAACTTTAAGTTCTTTCTGTTACTAAAAGACTCGTGCACTGAAGAGCCAGAAATCATTCTCCATCTATCCCCTTCACAGCTAACCAGTGACTCTTAACTTTAGCTATAAATTTTTTTAAGGCTTTTAACTTACTGTTATTAAACTTCTTCTTCATTCATTTCGTAGTAGGTTTCTTTGGTGCTTACAAGTTCCTGCTGGATTGGTTCTGGCTTCTTGTACTTCTTGTCTATGAAGAACTTTGTAACTCCCATAAAAATAAAACCATAAACTAAGTCAAGCCCTCCAGTGTAAGCAGCTGCATTTTCGAACCCTGAAAGGTCTCTTAAGAACCCTGCCAAAGGAGGGCCTACAATTTCGCCCACAAAGAAGCAAAAAGTCAAAAACCCAGACACCGCGTCACTTACGTGTTCAGGGTTGTGTTCAGGCAGTTTTGCCTGCCCGATCTTAACTAGCTCAGGAAGACAAGGCAGTATAGAAAAAGCCAGCCCCACTCCCATAACTACTAAGCCCAAACTCACCACAACCAAATTGTGGGGTAGGTACAAGCCCTTCCAAGGACCCAAAAGCAGCATTGCTATAAAGCTAATTACCATTCCAAGAACCATTAAGTACTTCCTAGGAACTGACTCAGGGATCTTGCTGATGAAAAGCACCACCCCTACGTAGGGTACAGTGGGGATCGTAAAAAACAACCCAATGAGTGCAGAGGAAACGCCAAACGACAAAAGGTGCTCTGAAAGCACAGGTTCAGTAAAAGTCATAGTAATCATAGCCAGCACTACAACTCCTCCTACAGTAAACAGTCCAGGGTCTATCAAATGCTTAAGTTGAACTTCCAACAAAGGCTTAACGTAAGGTTTGTCTTTCGGAATGTAGTAACAAGCATAAGGAATGAACAAAGAAAACACACAGGAAAAGGAGATGAACAAAAAGGTGAAGCCTCCGTAGGAGTAAAGTGCAGCTCCTAGTATAGGGCCAATCATCATCCCAGCAGCAGTCATTGTCTGTTGCATTCCCATCAAAGCTTCCATTTGGTCCGGATAATTACTGGCTATTATTGCAAAGCAAGCAGTTCCCAGCGCTGACCCCCCTGCTCCTTGAATGAGCCTCAAGGACAGTGCGGAAACCTTGAACCAGAAATCGGACATCAATGGTAGCAACGCAAATGAAAAACCCGAAAGGATTACAACGACTGCTCCTCCTAAAAACACACGCTTGCGACCTAACTTACTCACTACAAGTCCCAAAACTGGAGATAGTAGGGCTGCAGCAATTGGGTAACAGCTAAATACCCACCCAACAAAACTCCCCCCAATTCCACGTTCGGCAGCTATTTGTGGAAAGAAAGGCGCTATGACTGAGTACAGGGAATGAGTCAGCATTACAGTTAAAAACATGCCCACTAAAGCTTTGTTCACCGACCCCATTTATTTACTAGGTTAATATTAATATGGAACCAACCAAGAAGACAAAATACGATGAAGACGACAAAGACTACACACTAGTAAGGGAGAACCCTCTGATGAAGCAGTACTACCAAGAAGTTTTGGGACTGAGTGTTTCCGACTTTGATGAATTTTGGCATTACATGCAGCAGCCTTTACCAGTCACTTTCAGAATCAACCCCAACCAACAAAACTACCAAAAACTCATAGAAAAGCTAAGGGACCCCCAGTTCATTCCTGAAATAGTTTTGGAAGGACAAAGGCTCGAAGCCAAAGAAGTTCCTTGGTTCCCAGGTTCCTTGGCTTGGCAAATCAACAGCAATCGCCAAGAGTTCAAAAAACTCGAACCTGTCAAGCAAGTCCACAGTTGGATTCAAAAAGCTAATGACTCAGGGCTGCTTACAAGGCAAGAACTAGTAAGTATGGTTCCGCCTTTAGTGCTCCAGTTGTCTAAAGGCATGGACGTCCTCGATATGTGCGCTGCTCCTGGTTCCAAAACTGCCCAAATGATAGAAATGATTGAAGGAGAAGGCTTAGTTGTAGCTAACGACGTCGACACCAACAGAGCTTACATGCTGATTCACCAACTCCAGCGAGCAAACACTTCTTGCATGGCAGTGATTAACCACCAAGCGCAGAACTTCCCAGGAATAGGCCACAGGTACGACAGGTTCCAGTTCGACAGAGTGCTGTGTGACGTTCCTTGCTCAGGCGACGGAGCCATTAGAAAAATTCCTAAGAAGTGGAAGAACTGGAAACTCAGAGACGGACTTGGAGTGCACAACTTGCAAGTTTGCATACTGAAAAGAGCAGTGTCCCTGTGCAAAGTAGGAGGTTATATTTGCTACTCTACTTGCTCGATCAACCCTATTGAGGACGAAGCTGTAGTGAGTGAAGTAGTTAACCAGTTCAGCAATACTATTCAAATAGCTAATTTGCCAGAAGTGCTAGAAACTACTTGTCCTGGTTTGGTTTACAGAAAAGGTCTGAAGTCTTGGAAAGTTATGGGCAACGCCAAAGACAAGTCAGAGAGTGCTTTTCTTGAGTATGGGTCTTACGAAGAAGTGCCTGAGAACTTTAAAAACGTCAAACCTTCTATGTTTCCTGTAGACGTGCCTGAAGACATAGTAAACACAATTAGGATTCTTCCACACGACCAGAACACAGGAGGCTTTTACATAGCACTTTTGTATAAGCATGGACCTAGNATGACNNAGCCTGCAACAGAGCCTGCAACAGANCCTGCAACAGAGTCTGTGGGACAAGCTGCAACAGAAACACCCACAGAACCCCAAGAGGAGCTTAAAGAACCTAAACACAAAAAAACAAGGTCAGACCAAACCGAGTACACAGTTCTTCCAGAAGACAGTCCTGAGTACATGAACATCAAAGACTACTACGGACTTGAGTCACTTCCAAGGGAACTTTTGTACTGCCCATCCACTAAACACAGAAGAAACATATTCCTAATTTCGCCAAACGTCAAAAGGTTAATAGACCACGACAGTCGCAAAAGCCTCAAAATACTTAACTTAGGAGTTAAGGTATTTACCCGACACAAGTCCAAACAAGGCACAGAGGGGTGCTTGTACAGACCAAGTCAAGATGGAATTCGGTTTATTTCTCCTTACTGTTCCAAACGCAAAGCCACATGCCGGAACCCAAAGTTGCTTTCAAAACTAGTTAACGAAAAGTTTGCACACATTACAGACATCGAAGACCCAGAGTGCGAAGAGCACCTTAAAGGCACAGGTTACTTCATTTTGAAATTTTCGCATGAAGACCTGCAAGAAGAAATCTCGATCCTCAAGCTTTCAGAAGACAAACTCCTGTCTATGATTCCACAAGAACACGTAGCCTCGCTTCGTATAAGGTATAATGTGTAAAGGAGTGGATAATAAATGGTGAAGTGGTACCCCACTGAAGACACTAAGAAGGAAAAGAAACCCGAACAAAATAACCCCACACGTCTCAGAGGAGGAATTCAGTCGGGTCAGGTCTTGATTTTGCTTGCAGGAAAAAACGCTGGGAAGCGAGTGGTTTTCCTCAAACAGTTAGAGTCTGGACTCATACTAGTCACTGGACCTTATAAGTTGAACGGAGTTCCCTTAAAGCGCATTCCACAGGCCTACACAATTCCAACTTCTACTAAAGTAGATGTTTCAGGCGCAGACTTTTCTAGCATCACAGACGAGTACTTCAAGAAGGAAAAGAAGAGGCAAAACAAGTCAGAGGAAGCTTTTTTCGCTCCTGAGCAGAAGAAAGAGCAAGTCCCTGAGTTCAAGAAAAACACCCAAAAGAAGTTAGACGGCGAGGTCATTGGAAAGATAGCAGACCCCCTAGTTAAGAAGTACCTCTCTACTAAGTTCAGGCTGAGGAACGGAATGTACCCCCACGCCTTAAAGTTTTAACTAAGGTCTGACCTACCTGATTAATTAGATACCTAGTTCTTTGCGAAAAGCTTGTTCCAAGTCGTCTACTAAGAAGCAAGCGCAAGCCTGGATTTGGGCCAAGTCTGTAGGGCAGTCTTCGTCGCACTCGTAAACGTTCATAGCCCTTTCCATCTGCTGGAAGGGTTCAGAAAGCCTTACGACCTGCTCTTCTTTGTAGCACCTGAAGTAACAAGAGACTTGTTCGTCAAGCATCTCTACACTGAGTCTGGCAACAGCAGTGCTTGCTTGTTTGTGTTTTTTGGACTGACTCATGCAGATTTCTTCGCGGGGTCTTTTTCCATGAGTAGAGAATAAGTTAGTGAGTTGTGTTTCTAGTTGCTGGTCTTGAACTGGAGTGGCTGTTTTAGAAGGGGGAAAACTCGGAGCCACTGGCTTCCTCACTGAGGGCTTGTGAGGAACTGGAGATACTAGTTCGTTTTCGTGCCAATATTCGTGAAAATCCCGCGTTGTAGATACTGAGCTTGTTGCTGTGGAAGGACATGTGCTTGTACGTTTGGCTTTGAACTTAGTTCGGAAGCAAGCAGCTGTTATTGTTCCGAACTTAGGAGTTTCGGGATCATTAGTAATGGAAAAATTGTGCATGGGTAATTATTATATTTACTATACAAAAGTTGCTGCTGAGGGTATGATGACTTGTTTGCCCAAGAAAGAGTAGAGTTCTTCGTCCTCTTTGGCAGCAAAAAAAATATGGCGAGGTTCTATTCTGGGGTTTTTTCTCCGTTTCATTTTAGGGTCTAGTCTGGACTTTTCGCCGCTTATTTCAAGGACCTCTGCAGACAAGTACTCAATGACTGCACTCAAGAACACAGCTGACTCAGAACTAACTTTGTCTGAAATCTTGGCTTGCTTGAGCAAGTTTTGGAGTTTGGACACTGGAAAGTGGAGTCCTGCGCGTTGGTTCTTCTTAAGTTTGGTTGGCAATAGTGAAAGGGGTGTTTGTGAAGTGATTGTAGTAAGGGACTTAGGAGTTTTGACTTGCGATACTTTAGGCATCTTTATAAGTGTATCTTTAGTAAAAATGCTCGAAGAAGAAAATGACCAGTCATCTTACCAGACTCTGCACAGCAAAGAACTTGACAAACTCTTAGGAGCTTCTTCGTTGTTCCCCAGTGCAGAGGGCTTCCCTGAAGACGTCCAGCAACAAGAAGTCCAGAAACTCTTGCAAGAAAAAGCAACTCTTTACCAAATAGCTGAACAGCAGGGCGAGTTCAAACACAAAGTCCCTCCTCTCACACAAAAAAAACCAAAAAAGAAACAAGAACCCCAAGACGCCGGGGCCCGGTGGTTCCACATGAAGTGCCCTGTGATGACTCCTGAAGTCGAGAACGACTTAAAAGCTGTGATGCTCCGCAGACACCTCGACCCCAAACGCTTTTACAAAAAGGACGACTTCAAAGAAGCCCCTAAGTTCTTCCAAATAGGAACTGTGCAGAAGGGATTCGACGAACCCAAGTCCACCCAACTCGAAAAGTCTGCTAGGAAGAAACCTTTGGTAGACCAGCTTTTGTCCGAAGACACAAAAATTGGCTTTTCGAAAAAGAAGTGGGAAGAAACCCACAAAAAACACAAGAAAGTAAACAGAAACACTAAGAAGAAGCACTAATTAATTATGAAGTATATTCCAGTTATGTTAAGAAAGGTGGAAAGCTTGGTGACCTTCTTGGATAGCGTAGGTTACATTCTTTTTGAGAACTTCAGAAGTGGAGTACTCAGGCAACTTCAAGTAGTTCTGGCAAGTCATCACAGAAGGCAAGTACTCGTCAGGGTGGTGTCCTTGCATGCTAGGTTCCTTTCTAACGACTGTGAGTTTAGGGTTCAGTGCTTCGAAGCCCCCTAAAGGCAGTCTTGGGGCTCCTGTGACAAACTGCAAAAAAGACCGTTGTTCTTCCTTTGAAAACTCACTTAAAACTCTTAACAAGTCCAAGTAAGTCTGCGAAGTGTGAGTGTACCCGTGAGCAGGCACGACTTGGGCCTTTAAAGTTTTTAAGTCCCACTTTTCGTGGCTTCCTCCACAAATGAAGTCTTCGATTTCTTCTTCAAGGAAAGTTTCAAGCAAGTTGGATGGAAACAAAGTTTCCAGGCCTTTCCTGAAAGCTTGTGCTTGAGGCACCTGGAGAAGAGTGTGTTCCACGACCAGTTTCAAGTACTCTTCTAAGTTCTCTAAAGTAACTGTTTCTTTAGTCTTCTTTAGAGGAACTGAGTCGTAGCCTGGTAGAGTGAAGCTGAGACACAAGTCTTCAATCTGAGCTCCTTTAAAGGTTAACTGGGAAAGTAACTGAGTTCTTTGGGACTTGCGGTAGTTCTGAGTGATGTAGTTTTTGCGGTTGGTGACTTCTTGCAGTTCAAGAAGGGTTTTGTGGAGTTGGGTGTCTACGTAGGCAACGTCTCCAAGAGTGACTGGCTTTTTAAGCACTAGTTTCCACCAAGCAGGTGAAAAAGGCAAGTCAACGTACCTTTTGTCAGTCAGAGCTTTTCCAACAAACTTTCCTAGGAAAGTGAAGTAGTCCAGTGTTTTAGGACAACTTACTTTGTAAGGACACGGAAACAGCCCATTCTGAGTATCTGGCCTCCAAATGCTTAGCTTCCTAACTTCTTTTGAGATCAAAGTGTAAAACTCCAAAGTAGGTCCCAGTCCAGTGCCAACTTCGTTTTCGTACTCTACTTCTAGAACTCCTTGCTTGAGCAAGCGGGAGTCACCTACTAACTGCAAAGCGCACTTTAAAATGTTTTCACGTTGCACTCTGACTTTTTGCTTGATCCTGCCGCCTCTCATCATCCTGTCCATAAAGTGACCTCCGAATCCAGTGCTTTGTATCATTTCAGCTTTTAGTTTGTAAGGGAACAAAAACCCACAGTGCCTTGAAAGGTTCCTCAGCCAAACTGGCAAGTTAGGAGGGAACTCCTGGAGTTGCTTTGAAAGCAATCCACTGATTTTAGCGGACTTGAAAGCAGACTCAGGGACTTTTTCGCAGTTTGAGTTTTCGAACACAAAGTTGAAAAGAACTGACTTAGTTGAAGTTAAGTTGGGAAGTAAGTTGTTTAGGAGGTACAGGAACTTAACCAGTCTCAAGTAAGGGTAAACTTTTTCCTTAGGGTCCAAACCTACTTTAGAGCTTTCTTTAAGCATGCTTTCATAAAAACTCTTTCCAGACAAAAACTGACTTTCTTGGCTTTTCCGAACTGCAAACTTAAAGTTCACTATTGTTTCTTCACCTAGTTCAAGTATGCTGTTCGAGACTTCTTGGCCTCCTACAAGCATAACTACTTCTAAGTTAGTAGGTGCATCACTTTGTCTGCGCTGTCTGGGCATAACTACTTCCTCTTCCTCGAGCCTCCTAAACAGTCCTTCGGGGTGCCTGAAGCTGTTTTTAAACACCTGAAGGTCTTCTTTGGTCTTCACGTTGAGTAGTTGGGACTTTAAACTTTCAAAAGTAACTGAAGGGTTCAGAGTCAAAGCAAACCTTGAAACCTGTGAGAAGAAGGAGTGCCTTAACTGGAACTCTTGGCAGTTAATGGGTTCCGAAGGAGAATATACAAAGTTAAGGCGCACTTTAGAGCGAACGTTCCTGTTTGGAGCTAAGTTCTGAATGAACCTGCTCGACCCCAGCAACAAGCTTACTAGCTTCGATAGCAGAGTTTTTCCTTCGGAGTCTACTTGAGAAAAAACCTTCAAAAAGTAATCAAGTCTTTTAAAAAGACACTCGAACTTAGGTGCTTTGGTAAACCAGTTCCAGGCACTTTCTGCGAGTTTGGAATTGGCAAGTTCAAAAGAACTCACGTGTTCTTTTTGAAGGATCTCTGCAAGTTCACTCCAGGCTTCAGTTATTTCTTCGCTGTCGTGTTTGAGCTTTTGGCTGAGTTTTTTGAGTTCTTTGGCTACTTTCAGTGCGTGTGTAGACTCGAATTGTCTGTGCTTCTTAAGGAGCTCTTTGCTTATTTGGGTGATCTGTTGCCAATCGCCTTGGTCTTCACCGCCAACTCGTCTAAGACTTGTCATGAGTTCTTCTAGCATGCGGGGATCTTCTCTGCCTATGAGGTGTCTTAAGTTGAATTCTGGCATTAGCCTTCTTTCTCTTTGGAGAGTTTTGGCTACTTCTGACCGCTTGAGGTCTCTGATCCGGGAGACCACTCCTTCCCTCACTAAGTTTGTAGAGACCTGTCTAGGCACTTTTTCGTAGAGTTGCTTGACTATTTCCAAGCCCAGTTTAGTGGTCCGCAAGTCGTGAGAAGAAAGCAGCTCAGCTAGAAAGTTAGAAAAGCTTTGAGGAACTACGTACTGAGTAGTTACTTCTGAGGGCGAAATAGCTAGTAGTTTCTCCAGAATGGAGAGAACTGTGTTTTTGGCTGACTTGTCTATGAAGTGCTCGTAAATACTTATAATGCGGGGAAGTATCATTTGACAAATGGTTTGGATGTAGTTGGCATGGAAGTTCCTGAGTTTCTCGTGTTGGGTTGATCCAGGCAGTATGGCGTCTAGGAGGTTCAGCGCTTCTATCATGTTGCTTGACTGAGAGTTGCTTGAAAGAGTGTCTGAGATGATTTCTGTGCCTCTGTGCGCTAAGAAGCAGTTGCACATCGAAACTGAGTATTTACAAAGGACGTGGAACAGTCTGAACGCCTTGGGAAGCAAGCTAGGTGCGTTTGAAATGAGTTGGATTAAGTTGGTTTGGATTTCTTGGTGGCTGACTATTTCGAAAAGAACCCCTAAAGGATCCCTTTCGTTTTCAGCAACTCTGACTAAGCTCTCAGAAAGCAACATAAAGAACTCAAGGACTCTTTCGTTTTGGGCAATGTAGTCCTGGCCTCTGAACCCTAGCATGCCTGCAAAGGTAGGGATCACTGAAGCCACATGTTCCTTAAAAGAACTTAGTTCAGACAACGACTTAGCAATGTTGCAGGCTACAATCATAATCTTCTTTTGAGTTTCCAGTTCAAAGAACTCCAAAGTCATAGTCATGCTTTCAAAAGCCCCTTCTTTTAAGATCACAGGCGCATTTTCATACGAAATCTTTTCTAGGCACTTTATGGAGTGTTCTGCCATATCTACGAATTCGAAGTTCATTAACTTGCTGTTCAAAAGAGAAACGGCCCCTGCGGATACTAGTAACCCAATAACCGAAGGCACCGAATCAATGATGTTAGTGATCGAAATAATAGCGTACAGAGGTATATCGGGAACTGAGTCTATAGTGAGACAGTGCACAAGTGAGTGAATTAACGAGTCAAGCGGGAGCGAAGCAAGAGTTTCTTCGTGGGCCATTGCAAGGTCCGCACTGAGTTGACTGAGTCCTTGGAGTACCTGCATGTCGTCGCCTGCCCTGAGTCCCGATACCACTTCTCCTACGCCTCCAACGTACGTGCCTCCTTCAAAGCTGTCTTCACTGCTTCCTTCCGAAATCCGCGTTTTCTTCATTCTATATGTTTGTTGGCGTAAAAATGAGTGCTTGGGTCGAAAAGGAATAGGAGCAGGGGGAGTCTGGGGCTGGTCTACGGAGGGTAAAGTTAGCTGCTCATCAGTTTGGCCCTTTTCGCCCTCTGTCTTTGACTTCTTTTCTCCCGAAGAGGAGTTGCTTTTTTGGCGTGATCTTTTCGATCCTACTTGTTCCATTTTAAAGTTTAAGTGTTAGGTTAATCAACTCAATTTTTACTTGGCGTGTTCTGATAAAAAGTGCCAGAAACCTAGAAGACAAGTGAGGTTTTTGGGAGTTGAAACTCTTAGTTTAAAAAATGGGTGCTTAGTTAAAAAGGCTTATTGCTCCACTGGACTAAAAACTGTTTTGAAAAGTTCGCCTCCTTTTTGTACTACTTGGACAACCATATTTACAGCAACAAGGCTTTCTTCGTTTTCTTTCAATTCAAACACTAGAAGCCCTGCGTTCATTACTTGGGACTTACTCAGGTTCAGGCTTTCTAGGTCTATGCTGGGAACTGTTACTTTGAGCGAGTGGCTTCCACAGGAGTACTCAAAAGGACCAAGAACCAATAAGTTTATAGTTTGGCGATTCCTTACAGTGTCTACTACATAGTAGACTTCCCAAGTAGCTGAGGCAAGTTCTTTGGAGGTGCTCCAAGTCATTTCTACATTAACTTCTGAAGACAGAGGAGACACTTCTGGAAGTAATTGTGCTGACTCTATTGAAAAAGGTCCAGTTTCCATTAAATAATATGAACAACGAGGAATTCGTTCCTTATGACGCTATAGGCCCTTTGCAGGAGGTCGAGAAAGGACTATTTTTAGGAAGCATCCAGGCTGCTCAAGACCCTTTTCTTTTGAGAAAGCACAACATCAAGTGTGTAGTTAACTGTGTTGAAGAAAAAACCCAGACTTTTCCTGAAATATCTTACTTGCAGCTTAGGATGAAAGACTTCACCTCAGTAGACCTCAACTTGTACCTGCCTAAAGCTTTAAAGTTCATAGAAGACTCCAAAGTCCAGGGAAAGAACGTCCTGGTTCACTGCACTGCAGGGGTGTCCAGAAGTCCTACCATAGTGATTGCTTACGTAATGGCTAAGTACAAAGTGCCTTTTGAACAAGCATTTGAGTTTGTTAAAAAGAAAAGACCCTGCATCAGTCCTCACCCTGGGTTCATTGTACAGCTAAGATCCTTTACTCTAGAAGGGTTACTGTAAATATTACTAAGTTTTAACATTGCTTAGAATGTGGTCGACTGACTTTCTGTAAACCTTAGGTTCAGTCTTGAAGATGTTCTGGAAAGTCAAGTTCGAAAAGTAGGTGTCGTTGGACTCAAAGTTTTTAACTAGGCCTTCCCACAAAGTCCTTTTGCTCCCAGTCACTATGTTTCTTTTCGACTTGTCCTTTCTGACGTAGTCTGTAACTTCCAAGTGCCCATTCAAGTAGGGCTCTGGACTGTAGTTGTTGAAGTCTTTCCAAAAAGCACCTGCTCTGCCTGGTTTGGAGTAGTTTTTGAACAAGGGAGCCTTGGAACTTTTAGTTGCTTGGGAAGAAGAGGGTTCTAGTCTGTAAGTAGACCCACTCTTCACTGACGCAATCAAGGATTCGTGCTTGTGCTTTTTGTACGAAAAAGTAGAAGAAGGAACTTTGTTCATAGCCTTTTTGGCTTCTGAGGAAATCGGGTTGGTGTCAAGTATACTTTTGTAGTACTCTTGGGATTCTTGCGCTCTTTGAGCGCTGGGTTTATAGTTTCTGTGCCAGGAAACTGGGCTCTTTTCTACTCCACTTCTGAGTTGGTTTGACTTGGAGTTGTTGAAAACTCCTTTTTTCAGAGTTGTAACTAGACTTTCACTGAGGTTCCTTGAAAGCCATTGGTTAAGTCTTTTGTCTTGGTTAGCTTTTAGGTTTTGGTTGATTTTCCTGCGTCTGAGTTTTTGCTTCAGTAATGACTCTTCAGAGCCCTGATGCTTATGTTGCTGTTCTTCGTGCCTTTTATGCTGGTAGTAACTGTACATTATAGTATTATTAAATTAAAAAGGCTAGGTAGAGTAAACTTAATTAGGTAGACTCCTGGTTACTTAGTTATACTTACTTGAATCGTTACTTACACCTGCAGTAGTATTTAACAGACATTTATAAGTAAAGTTATGGGTGAAAGTTCAATTTGCATCACAGTCTCTTTCATTGTTTTGGTAGTTCTGGGCATTCTGGGATCATTCCCAATCTTCCTTGGAATGTACTTTGGAATATACCACGAGTTTGATTCTAGAGTATGGGAGCCAGCAACATGCAGCAACGTCCTGATGGTTTCCGATAAAGGCGAGTATTCAATGTATGCATTGAACGTGGAAATAGAAAACCAGATTTACACGGGGCTGGCATGCACTCATCCAGGAAATGGCGATGCACCTGCAACTTACTCAGATGGGTATCCTTACAACTACAATTTTGAAGGTCAGCAATTGCCGAGATGGATTTGTTCAAAAGAGCTTCCGAGCGACCCCTCTTCGTGCTACTGGTGGCTTCACGGGTCCTCGAGAATCCAAAGCTCTAATATCTCCACGACTCTTACTGAAGACGGAGTTTGGATTGAGGTGATGTTTGACAGCAAAGTCAATTACCCTACAGGGCACTACTACGCCCTATGGGTTATTCCTTTTGGGTTGTTCACAGTGCTTCCGCTTTTGATCTTACAGTCAATATACTTATACAAAGAAGAAACTGGTTGGAGCTTTAAAATTGAAACCCTTGGAACAATCATTCTGAAAATACTGAGTGCTGTTCTTTTTAGCCTAAACTATGAAAACTCACTTGTTGTTACTCTTTTTGTGTTAGTTGTTTCCTATGAACTTATCGTATACCTGTCTTATCTTATCTTTGGAAAAATAGCCGAAATTGATAACCACAAAGGAGCTTATCTATTTTTAACGCCCGTTCTTTTGGTAACTTGGTATTTTGCCCTGTTCCCTTTGTTCTTTTATTTTAAAAAAGACCAAAAAAAATCCCTCCGAGTAAACATAGCTATGGGTTTCAACATCCATAACACAGTATTTATGTTCATGTGCTTTGTGATACTTACTGATTCTTCCAGTGTTGCCTCGCAAGTTTTATCCTCCATTGCAATATACGTGTACTTTTGCATTCCTAAGATGTTCAGTGGTGAAGAATACTTTAAAGTCACGCTGTACAAATACTTGAAGAACTTAACGAATATCCTTACTCTTTACGCCATGTACGCTCACTTCTCTGACTATGGAGTTGTGGTGCTTGTTTTCTTCTTGGTTTATCGCTGCCTTAACTTGTTGATTTGCTTTAAAAAAGATAAATCGACTAATTATCATTTTAGACTCGATAAAAGAATGCAAATTTCAATACTCATGCTAAACTACATTGGGAGTTCAATTAGTGAAAAAAAATCAAGTTTCTTATTAGTGACTTTTGTTTACTATATTTTGATGGTAGTATTGAAGCTTTCACTAGTTTCAGACCCAGGAGTAATTCATTATTTAAGTGTAAGTTTTGACTTACTTTTGCTTCTTTGGACTTGGGCAGAACTCGGGATCTGCATAGCTTACAATCACACTGTGTTTGACGGACCAAATCCGGACATTAAATTCAGAGGAAAGTTCAAAGGGTTCATGAGTTACTTCAAGTTGTTAGTTCCAATGATATCGTTTGTAGACGAAATCACAGACGTGATTTACTACTTCACTAACGAATTCGAAACTGAGGCCCTCAAAGAAGCTTCTTTGGCTTTTTTGATAGTCCTTCCAGTTTTCTACTGCCTACTGACTATTGGAATAGCTTACAAATGTGGAGGCAAAAAAGGATTAGCAATTATAGTTTGCTTAATTCCAATTTTAGTTTTGTGGGAACTCAAAATCATAGGCTTTGCAATACTTTTCCTTGCAGAAGTCAAACAAGACTTGTCTAATAAAGTCTGGATTACTTTGATGACTTTCGAACTAGCTTTAGAAACACTGCCCCAAATGATAATCCAAATAGTCAACAACGATCTAACTGGATGGAGCACTATTGCATTTCTGAGCATCAGCTTTGCGGCGTTCAACAACTTCAAAGACTACCTTACAATTGGGTACTACATCTACTCAAAAACTCCCGTAGTCAAAGTCTCCCCAGAATAATCTTTTAGTTAACTTTATAATGAATGGAACTCCTACCCGAAGCTTAACTCAAAAACTAAACGCCTCAAGCAGAAACTCCAAAACTCCTGAAAATCACATTGTAGTAAAGATCGACCTGCCAAGAATTTATAATCACCAAGAAGAACCTAAAAAATCCCTGTCATCCGAAAGGATTAAAAACGAGTATTCAGAGACTCTTCCCAACATTCATCCTAAATACACTAACCTCAACTCGAAAAACCCACTAAAAGGAAGACTCTACGAAGAGCCCAAAGACCAAGTGTTTTCATCACCTTACCTCAAAAAAATGAAGCCTTCTAAGTTCACAGTTAGAACCAGACAACTTTCAAAAATAAAGTCCAAGTCTTCTAAAAATCCCACTTACTTACTTGCCAAAGCCCTTTACTCCCACAAACGTTATTATAATTAACAGATTAAGATAGACACAACCATCTAGAGCAGCAAAGCCATTCCCACAAACCCAAGTGATTTTCACTTCTTTGGTTTTGTGTGTTGCTTTCAGTGCCTTCTTCAGTGGGGTTGCTTTGGGGTTCAGTGCTTTGCACACTGTTAGAATCCAGAATCTGATCAAATTCTCTTTCACGTTGCATTTGAGAAGCGCCTCTCTGTATGATTTCTTTTCTAATTTGTTCCAAGTCGAAGTCGCCGTTCTGCTTCATAGAAAAGGAGTCGTGTCTTTTGGTAGGGTCTTTAACGTTTAAGTCAGAAAAGCACTGTGAAGAAAAGGACTTTGAAGACTCTTCTTGTCTTCCAAAAAAGCTGTTTCTTTTGGATGTTGCGTTTAGGGATTTTATAGAGTGCCTTGATGCTTTGAATTTTGTTGCCATAAGAATTTTTTTAGCAAAATCGATTAATTTAAACATTAACTCCTATTAATAGGCATAACTGGAAATGGACCAAACCTATGGTACTTTGCATCCCTTCTGATGTGCTTGAAGTTACGAGTTGGCTTTGTAGGTTGTTTGTTTTCAATAAGGTCTGTGAGGTTGATTCTGGAACAAGCGTTTTTAGTTTCGGGTTCAGGTAACTCGCTTCTGTCAGTGAGTTTCCTTCTGCCACCGTAAAAACTTATTGCAAAGTGCGGAGGGGTTCTTTTCTTAGCTAAGTGCTCAAAACTAGATTCCTTTTCGAGTTTACTAGGTGAAGCTGGAAACATGATTGTTGTGCTTGCTGGAGTGCTGTAGGTCTCCAAAAACTCATTTGCTTTTTTCCTTTTGTGCTTGTTTTTGGCTTTGCAGCTTTTGCTGTGGTCTTTGGTGAGCTTTTCTTTGTGGACTGAAGGCAACAAAGCGTTTGACTTAAGTTTCTGGGGACTTTTGCTTTTGGCATACTTTTTGGACTGCTTAATGCAAGCAGTGGACTTTGAAGTAACTGGTTTGCAAGTGGTTTTGTTGTGCATTATGGACTGGAACTCTTTGAGGGCGTTTATAACAAAGTCTTTGGAGGCAGGCAAGTCATCGTCACTCTCAGACTGTGAGTCAGACTCTGAGGAGGAGTCTACTTTTTCTTGTTCAATGATTTGTTTTAAGTCGCTTATTGAGTAGTTTAGGCTTCTAGGGGCTTTTTGAGTTTTGGCTAACGGTAATTGTGACTTTGAGTCTTTGAGAGTGACTGACTTACTTAAGTCATGGCTTTCATACTTAAGCAAGTAGTAAAAGTCGTCAATTGCTTTGGCGCACTGAATGCCCACTTTAAAGTAGTTTTGGATGCTGTACCAAATAGTGTTTCTTTCTTGGTCTATGTAGCCGTACAACGAGTTCTCCAGTGTGTAGCAGTACACCATGTTGAGTTCTCTAGAAATGCAGAGTCGGGCAGCTTCTTTTTTGGATTTTTCGTTTCTGAATTTGCAGGAAAAGAACCTAACCATAGGAGTTTTGCAACTAAAAATCTTAGGAAGCATCCTTACGTAGTAGTAGTTGTTTGTGTGCAGGGGAAAGTAAGGTCCATAAAAAAAGCTGTTCTTCTTAGTGAAGTGTGCGTGTATGTCCAAAAACAAAAACAAACCTTTGTTGGTTTTGGCACAGGTGTGAGCTAACTGCTTAACGTAGTAAGGAACAGGGTGCAGAATCCTATCTGGAGAACAGTAAACTCGGTTCAAGTCTTCTCCTGTGAAAGAAGTCCGCGAGTTCCCCATTATTACTCCGTCGGGGTTGCTCATTGGAACTACTTTAAAGATAAACTTTTTCCTGAGGTGCTTAGCTGTGTCCTTTTCCCCTGTGATGAAGTCCAAAAAGCCCTGTGTGACGTAAGAAGAAGCTGTTTCTGAAGGGTGCACTCTTCCTACAACTATGATGAACTTTTTGTCTTGGTCTGGCTTTGTTGTATCAGTCACAGTTACCAAAGGAACCTTAACTCCGCTTAAGGTTTGGCACAAGCCAGAAACTTCTGCAGGGAGTTCTTTTAAGTAGTTGTTCAGCTGGGAAAAGGTGTAAGGAATTGTTAAGGCAAAGTAAACTGATTCCTGTTCTCTAAAGTAGTGAGTGAACGAAAGCATGTAGTAGGTTCCTTTCCTCACAAATTTGTTCAACTTGCTGGATTTGTAAGTGCACTCTTCAGGAAGCTGCTTCCATTCCTTTTCAAACTCGCTGTAGTACACAGGACGCATGCCTTGCTGTAATAAGTTGTTTCTGAGTCTAAAGTTCACAATGTTGAACTTAACAGCTCTGTCTTGTGACAAGTTAGTTGCTTTGAAGTAGAACCACTTGTAGTGACCTCGAGTGTTTGCGTCCACTCTCATGTACAGGTCGTATTCAGAGTTGCTAACTATGACTGCCTTGTCTAAGTTGCCTCCTTCGAAAAAACTATCGAAGTGAATACATTCTTCACTTACACTTGGCCTCATGCCTATCCAGCTTCTTCCTGAGTTTTCGAGTTTGCTTTGGTTCTTCTTAGAAAGATGCTCTATAACAGAAATTAAGGGACTTTCAAAGTTGTAAAAGTACCCTCCTGGTGCTTTTGAAAAAAGTTTGTGCATCACGTAGGAGTCTGCAGGTCTGAACCCGTAGTAAACAGCTGAGTTCCTAACAAACTTAAGTAAGTCCCTTGTAGAGGGCAGTTGGTTGTGACTAAACACCAGTGGTATCGGCCCTCCGCAAGTTAGAGTTTTTGGACGCCAGCCTAGCCTAAGGTCTGTCTCAAGTGAGTATGTTCCCTCTGCTAACGGGCTTAATTCAGGGAATTTGTTTTCCATTTTAGTTAAGAACTAGATGTTGAATTGTTTTTCATTTATAAAGTGTTTTGAATGGGCTTTAAATATAGAACTGCGATACTTTCCAGACGATTGTGAGTCACTAGGAAAGAACTTAACATAAATTAGTTTTAAAAAAATAGATTAAAATGTTTGGATCGGAAAGCAGCACAATCTCACATGAATGGGGAAGCACCCTGACCTCAAATACTAATTCAGAGCCAACAAGGGTCAGAACCACAGTACATTCGAGGTTTGATGAAGTTTTCAGAGAGTTTTACAGAAAGTCTAGCTCAAGAATTCTCCCAATCAAGCTGGAGTACTTGAGTGCAAGACTCGTCAGGGGACTTAAAAAGGCCATGCGCAACCTTAAAGAAGGACCCCAAAGAGTAAGACTAATCAGAACTAGCCGGCAAAGCGAAAACGCTTCTAGATTATGGGGCCAACTAAGGCAACTTTTCTCAGCCGTACCATACCTTGAAGATATAGCTAGTCCTAATTCAGAACCAGGGCGCAATTCATCCTACAGGAGCTTCAACAGGCGTTATTGTAGGGAGTTCTTTGGTAGCTTTGAATCAGAGCCTATTTTCGAGGTTTTTATAGACCTTGCGTTTTTAGATTCGAATTGCGAATCTTTTTGTGAAAGGTTTGGAATGAAATGCTGCAAAGACCCTTTTCAAAGTTGCTGCTGGGGTAGATGGGAATCAGTAAAGTACTGGCTTAAATATGAGTTCATTAAGGAACTTAAGGAAGAAGGAAGACCAAATCAACAAACCCGTGAAGCAGAACCAGTAGATATTCGCCAAGAATACCACGAGCCTTCTGATCATGAAATCTTCTCAGTTATCAAGGATCCTAATACTGATCGGCAAACTCAGCTAGATGACTCCAGCATCTCCATAATAAACCAGTTAGGCTAATTTTATATGAGAATTTGTGCAAGCTGCCTACTCTGGATTTTTGAATTAAATTAATATGAAAAAGTAACCAACTAATAGCAAGACAAAAGAAAAAACTAGACAGAGAAATCAAGAACTACGTCAATACCATGATCAAGACCAGAAAAGCCCACAAGAAGAAGCATAACAAGAAAACGAAACAACGACATCTTCAACCCAAGAAGAAACACGAAAAAGAACAGAAGACCAGAAACAACGAAAAAATACAAGAAAAACCACCCAGCAGAGACCTAGGCGGCTTGACTAGCTCGAATAAATATATTTGAATGAATGAATGAATTTTATGTTATTGAGCCCTTAGGCCTTTTTAGATTTACAGTGAGAGGAGTTTGCTTCAGGGGTCCTTTGTTTCGCTTGCATTTTCTCTTCTTCTGGGCACAGTTGTTTGGATTTTTTGTGTTTGTTGTTTGTCTGGTGTCCACTTTTGTGCTTCTGGGTAGTTGTGGTTCTTTCTGTTTTTGTGAGAGCTTCCTTCTTTGTTTTCTTGTATCCACTTGTTTCTTCGAAGGTTGTTTGGGGTTTGTTTTTGCTGTCTTGTGGCTCGAATAAATATATTAATATGAAAAAGTACGATGGCGAAGCAGCAACGATCTCTAACCCAAGGTGCTCTTCGGACATAGAAAAAGTTAGGTTTGGTGTAGAAAGCATGAATTTAAGTCCAACTGAATTTCCTTCGAAAAGACAAAGAACCACTAAATTTAAAGAAGTTTTCAGAGACTTCTGGACCACTTCTAAAAAGAACTCCTGTCAAGTTGAATTCGATTATATAAGTTACAAATTAATTGAGTGTCTGAAAAAAGTTATGAATAAGTTAATACAAGGAGAACCTATTGAAAACACTTACTGCAGCGAAGAATCAGGAGCTTTATGGAATGCGCTTAAAAACCTTTCAAGAAAAGTTACAGACCCACAATACTTGTGCAGCAATTTACCTAACCAAAGAAAGAATCGAGCCTACGTTTGGGATTTCTTTGGCAGGTTCAACTCAGAGCCCTTTATTGAGGTCTACATAGACCTTATATTCTCAAAAGGCGACTCTAGGTTCATTTGCAGAAACCTCAAAATAAAGTGCTGCAGAAGTCCTTCAAGAAACTGCTGCAAAAGCAGGTGGGAGAAAGTCAGGCTCTGGCTGAAGCACGAATTCATTCTGGAACTCAAAGAACAAGGAATGGAGAATTTCTACGAAAAAGCCCAAATGCAAGAACTCACTTTAATGCTGCAAAACTCCAACCCTTTAAATTAGTTGTTAAACCATTTAAATGAAATGTCTTTACACGATTTTCAAATACTTAAAAAACTAGGCGAAGGAGCCTACAGCTTAGTTTGGAAGGTCAGGAGAATATCTGACGGGCAAATATACGCTTTGAAAAAAGTCAGGATGACACAACTCAACGAAAAAGAAAAAAGAAATGCCCTCAACGAAGTAAGACTCTTGGCAAGCATCAACAGTCCTAACATAATATCCTACAAAGAAGCTTTTTTTGATGAGAGCAGTCGGTGCCTTTGTATAGTTATGGAGTACGCTGAAGGAGGAGACCTCTACCAACAAATAATTCAGCACCAACGCAAAAACTCGTGCATGGAAGAGTCTTACTTACTAGACGTGTTCAGCCAAATCACCAGGGGCCTCAAAGCTATGCACGACCTCAACATACTCCACAGAGACATCAAAAGCGCAAACGTGTTTATCGCTGAAAACGGCGAAGTTAAGTTGGGCGACATGAATGTTTCCAAAGTAGCTAAAGAAGGAATGCTTCACACCCAAACTGGAACTCCCTACTACGCCAGTCCTGAAGTCTGGAAGGACGTTCCTTACGACACCAAGTCCGACATTTGGTCTTTAGGCTGTGTTATGTACGAAGCTGCTGCTTTGAAAACTCCTTTCAGGGCGGAAAACATGAAAGCTCTTTTCAAAAAAGTAGTCTCTGGAGTGTACCCTAAACTCCCAGACAAGTTTTCCAACGATTACAAAGAACTCATAGCCCTAATGCTTCAGTTAGACCCTAAAAAAAGACCTAGTTGTGGGCAACTACTTAACTTGCCAATACTAAGTGAAAGAGTAGACTTTGAAGAGTTTTGCTTTGAAGAAAAGTCATCCCTCCTAGGAACCATTAAACTGCCCAGGAACATAAGCATGCTTTCAGACATGCTGCCTAGGTCCAAGTACCCTGAAGACGACAAGCACAACCACAGCCAACCTCCGCCAAGCATCCACGACCGTTCAGGGCTTCCTAAAATTTCAATGCTGGAGAAAATGAACCACAGAGTGAACAACTCCTACTCCTACACCAGAAACTCTTCCAAAAGAGGCAGTCCTGACATTATGAGCCTCAGGAAAGAAAGTCCTCAGAGATACGCTCTAGAAAACAACAGCAAGTTTATTCGCAAACAGTACGGGGCTTTGAAACTGCCTAGAGTTAAGTACCCAGTCTCCAAAAACATCCACATTCGCAATAAAAAAGAAAACGACGACATGCTCAAGAAGTACGTGCCTATTCATGAGAGAAGACGACTTGTAGC
>PR_CR_10_Liq_1_inCRDRAFT_1000451_pt1 | contig 25951 bp, 27 predicted proteins | sample PRCRCaboRojoPR_3_FD_10241 | JGI IMG/M metagenome (IMG submission 10241)
GAACTGATTATAAGCGACTTCAGTAAATATGAAGACAACCTCAAACTAATGCAAAACCTCGTACTGGTGTTTTACGTAATCATAAGTATGGGGTTCTTTGTAGTTGTTTACAAGCCCATGATTGACAAAATCGGTTTTGAAAGCCGAAACGTTTGGTCACTTTGCTTTTTGCTGCCTTTTGAGTACCAAGAAGACTTTGAAAAACTCAACTCCATGATTAAACTTAACCAAGAAAAACTAAATTAAATGGGAAATAATGCTTCTTCTTGCCAAAGTGTCGAATACAGCTTTATTGAAAGCATTTACGACCCTGGCTTCTACGGAATCATCCAAAATCCTCTAGGCGAACTAGAAGTCAAAAAGTCAAACTTGTGCCAAAACTTCCACAACTCAGTTTTAAGACACCCGAATCAAAAGTTTTTAAGTGTATACGAGCCCAACACTGGAAGAATCACCTGGATAAGTTATGGTCAAGCAAGCAAGATTGTGAAGCGTATTTCCTATGGACTTGCAAGCTTAGAAACTCATTGTGGAAAAATAAAGTCACTGGGAATCTTTTCTAAAAACAGGTACGAGTGGGCATTAATTGACTTAGCCTGTATGTTTTCCAATATAATTCCAATAGGAATTTATGACTCTTTAGAAACTTGCATAGAAATTGCAAACAGGTCCAAACTTAAAATCATTGCAACTTCGCACCAAAACTCCAAGATCCTACTTAAACTAAAAAAGGAAGGATTTATACCTCACCTAAAACAAGTAATAGTGTTTGAAAGAGTAGACGAAGAATACTTTTTTGAATGGAATGAATTAGGAGTAAAGTTAGTTACTTTGGAAGAACTTATTCAAATAGGTATAAAGGCTCCTCAAGCGCAGCCCCAACCAGATTCTATTTACACTGTAGCTTACACTTCCACAGAGTGCAAGCCTGTTTACTTGACTCATCAGCAGTTCGTTTGTTCTTTAGAGTCGATAAAAAACCAGTTCCAGCTGTCTAAAAAAGACAGAGTGGTTTCATACTTTCCGCTTTCACATGTTTTTGAAAGGGTTATGCTGCATGCTTTTATTTCAGTTGGAGCAAGTATAGCTTTTTACTGTGTAGACTACTCAGAAATTTACAGTGACATAGAAGTGTTTAAGCCTTCTGTGTTTTTAGGCACTTGGGAGTTTTTTTACTTTTTGCATAGGGACTTAAGTGTTTGCTGCAACGAAAAAAACTTTTCTGAAGTAAGGAAACTTTTTGGAGGGAACTTAAGAGTGCTGGTAAGTTTGTTTTCAGGTTTAGAGTCAGATTCAATAAGCTTTTTGAAAAGAGTTTTAAACTGTGAAATCTTCCAAGTTTACGGACTAACTGAGTTGTGTGGGTTCGGTTTGGCTTCCCAGTGCAAAGACAACGAAGGGCACATACTGGGAGGACCTCTAAGGCACGTTGAAGCTAAAATCCGACTACTGAATAACTCTTGGAAGCTTGAGTCTTTGTTTTTCGAAGAAAACCAAATCAGAATCGGAGAGTTGTTTTTAAAGTCCAACTACGTCCAAACTTGGGTGCAAACTGGAGACATTGTTGGAAGAATGACTCACAACGGAGCTCTGAAGTTTCTGGGAAAGTCTGAAGACTCAGTTTGCATAAATGGAAACTTAGTGATTCCCCAAGTACTGGAGCAGGTGTACTTTCAAAGCTCCTTTGTGAAAAACATAATTGTTGGCAAGTCAAAGTCAGAAGAAAAGTTAGTTGCACTGATAGTTCTAGAAAGGAGCTCTTTGGAAGAATGGAAAACACAAAACCTGACGGAAGACTTGTGTCTAGAAGAACTGGTTCTAGAACCCTACTTTAGAGGAGACCTCCAGCTTGACTTAGACAAGTACTCTGAGTTTCTGGGGGAATTTAAAGTTTCCCAAGCTGCGGTTTGCGTGAAAACTTTCCAAGAACTAGGTTTAGTTACGCCTACTTTCCAAGTCCACCGGCCCAAAGCCAAAGCCTTTATGCACAAACTCCTAACAAAAAACCCCGTACTGAATCTTTAAAGGGTTAACTATAAAAATGTCTTACTCTTACTTATTCAAATACATCATCATAGGAGACACTGGAGTTGGGAAGTCCTGTCTCTTGCTGCAGTTTACGGATAAGCGATTCCGGCACGACCACGACCTTACGATAGGAGTGGAATTTGGCTCGAGGATGGTGCGTGTGGAAGAAAAAGACATCAAGCTTCAGATTTGGGACACAGCGGGACAAGAAAGCTTCAGGTCCATCACTAGATCTTACTACAGGGGAGCTGCAGGGGCTTTGCTAGTATACGATATCACTAGAAGGGAAACCTTCACCCACCTGACTTCTTGGCTTAATGATGCCTTGGAAAATGGAAACCCAGATATGGCTATAATGCTCGTAGGGAACAAAAAGGACCTTGAAACCAGGCGCACTGTGTCTTATGAAGAAGGCCAGCGCTTTGCTAGAGAAAACAACTTACTGTTCCTAGAAACTTCTGCCAAAACAGCTGAAAACGTCGAAGAAGGGTTTGTGGCTACGGCTAAACAAATTTACTCGAAGGTAGAAGATAACTTGATTGACGTGACAAGCGAAAGTTGCGGAGTAAGAATGGGACCTACTGCTATTACTTCTACGCAGTTACAGGCAAGGCAGCAAAAAGAAGGGGGAGGCTGCTGTAGTAATTAATTAATGTTAAGGTATGACGTAGAATTAAATGGCTTTGTTCAAGAGTGAATTCAGTGCGTACTCAGTTGCTTACAGTCCTTACGAAGGAGATAAAATAGCTGTGGCGTGTGCACAGCACTTTGGAATAGTTGGCAACGGGGCACTTTATGTGCTAGTAACTTCAGAACCTAGAATGAGCCAAGTTTACCTTGCACAAACCCAAGACTCAGTGTTTGACGTAGCTTGGAACGAAGGAAACGAAAACCAAGTGCTGGCTGCTTGCGGAGACGGGTCAGTAAAAATATTTGATTTAGCCTATCCACAGCCCATTTCAAACATTGCTGCGCACTCATCTGAGGTTTTTTCAGTTCACTCTAACTATCAGATGTCAAACCTGATTGCTTCAGGATCTTACGACAAAGCAGTCAGGGTTTGGGACATTACAAGTAATGAGTGCTTGAACTCCTTTGAAGAGCATATGGGTGAGGTTTACTCTAGTACTTGGCACCCCAAAGAGTAATTTCTAAACAGTGCTAACTTGCTGTTGTCCTGCAGCGGAGACAGAAGCCTTAAAGTGTGGGATGTAAGACAGCCAGGTAGCGTGCAGAACGCAATTGCCCATGCTGCAGCAGTTTTGTGTGCTGACTGGGACAAGTACTCGCCCAACATAGTTACTAGCTCTGCAGACCAGGCTATTTGCATCTGGGACCAAAGAAACCTAGAAAGGCCCCTGCAGTTTTTAACTGGGCATACCCTTGCTGTGAGGAAAGTTAAGTACTCTCCCTACTTCGGAAACATACTTGCTTCGGCTTCTTACGACATGACTGTTAGAATTTGGGACTTGAACCAACAACAAGCCCCTAACTCAGCTACACATTCACACCACTCTGAGTTCGTTGTGGGACTAGACTTCAACCTGTTTGACCAAAAGTAACTTATACTTAGTACACTGGCTTCATGTGGCTGGGATGGAATTGTGTGTGCTTGGAATTACAATATGCCTCCTCCTATATAATTAAGAGTAACTCATAAAAATGTTAAGAAACGTAACGAAGCGACTAATATCAGACCAAGAAAGACTGCAGAAACTCAAAGCAAGTCTTCCCGGAGACCAGTATTTCTTCGGTCAAAAGAAATACGTGCACCCCACTATGAAAGTAAAGTCTTCTCTTAAAGAAAGGTTCGAACACATGAAAGAAGAGTACGGAGAAGACTACAAAACTCCAGAAGAAAAGTACGACTTGCACCTGCCTAGAGTAGATACTCCTGAAGGCGGAAAGTCCCAAGAAGAACGCTACCACGAAAAAACTAACTACAAGGATTCGAAAGTTCTAATTAGGTGGACAGTGGGGATTCTGTTTGTGGTTTCTCTGATTAGCATAAGAGGAACCATGAAAGAGAAAAGGTACGAAAAAGAAAACTTTGAAGTTCAAAAACAAGTTGCCAAGGCCTCTAACAAAAGGTCAGAGGAGCAATTGAGGATCCTGCAGGAAAGGAGAGCTAAAATCGACCAAATCAAAAAAGAATACAAAGAAAAGTATGGAGTCTCCATTGACGACGACAAAAGCTTAAGTAAGTGATTTCTGTTTAATAATGAATTGCATTGAGCACGTTGCTAAAAACATTCCTAAAGAACTAAACAGCTTAGCAGTAGTTCAAGCACTTTTAAACCTTTCTAAGTGCTTTGGAAGCGACAGTGTACTTTTCGAGCACACAGACTGGTTTGGAAAGCTCACTAACTTCATTAAAACAAACATACGCACCCTTGACGCTAATCACTTAGCAGGGATGATATTTTACTGTTCCGAACTAAACCACTTCCAAAACAACTTATGGTACCACTACGAAATGCAGGTAGGACGCACCAACATCACAACACTCATGAACAACCTCAGTCTTGTAAAAACTGCAGAAGCTTTTGCTAAGTTGCCGCCTTCTTCTCCTATAGACACAGACGAAGTCTTTATGCAGATTAGGCTTCAACTCTTAGACCGTGCTGAAAAGTTACTTAAGCAAGAAAGCACCGAAAGGTTTTTGCCTCCAGAAGAGTTTTCGAAATCTTTGTACGTTTTTTCAAGTAGGAACGAAAGCACCCCAGAGTTTTTGGAACAAATGAGCACCTTACTGAAAGAAGGACTTGTGGAAGAACTTACAAACGAAGACTGGGCAAGGGTACTTTGGAGTTATGGAGTCGCTGGGCAGCTCAGTTCTACTGCTTTTTTGAAAGCCCAGTCCTCTGTTGACCTAGAAAAACTATGGGGGAACCTTTTTTACCAAGCTAAGTGGGCTTACTGCCTTCAGAACTAATGTGTTAACTTAATTACTCTAGTCTTTGCTCTGCTTCGACTCTTCTGAAGCAAGGCTGCAAGTACTCTTTTTCGAATTCTTCAACTTTGTCGAAGAAACTAACTGCGTGCTTTTCAGAGAAGTTTTCAGAACCTTCAGGACCTTCAGGAGGTTTATGAACTGAGTCTCCGTGTCTGGTCATCACTATGTCTTGAGACTGTATTTTCAAGCACCTCAAAAGAGGGTAGCTCAGCAAACCCAAAACTACTATTGTGAAGAGAACAATGTACTGAGTTGAGGATATGATTACATCTGGTTCTTTGGTGGGCATGCTCAGAGCTAAAGAAAAAGCAACCGCTCCTCTCATGCTAGATAACCAAATGATAGTTTGGTTTTTAGCACTGATTTTTTTCGTTCTGAAAAAGTTGCAAATTGGAGATAAGGAGAACACCACAATTCCGCGAGTCACTATTAAGATTGCAATGCTTGAAAGAATTACAGGCCACACTATTCCGCGAGTGCTCAAAGGAATAGATATTCCCAAGTACACAAAACAAAAGTTCTCTGCAACAAACGCAAAAGTCCTAAAAGTCTGATGCGTGGTGATTTTGCTTTCTTGAGAAAGACTGAAGTGAGTGTAGTGGCCCATGACCATGCCTAAAACTAACAAAGCCAGTATGCCTGACATCCCTATCCCTTCACACAAAACAAAAGGAATGTAAGACCATAAGAAAAACATAGCTGTTTCTAAAGTAGGGTGGTCTGACAACTTAACCCACTTAAACAGAAGAGCTGAAACCAAACCTACTGTAACTGCCACCAAAATTGAACCAAAAAACAAGTACAAGAACTTGTACCCTATAGAAAACCACTCTAGTTCTTGACCTAGTCTTGCAAAGTCACTGAACGTGTGGAACAAAGCTATTGAAATCGCGTCGTTCAAAACACTTTCTCCAAACACTATAGCATGCAAGGTCTTTTCTATCTTAATAGCCTCAAAAATAGCAATAGTGGCAACAGGGTCCACAGCTGATATTAAGCTTCCAAAAAGCATAGCTTCAAGCAGACTTATCTGATAAAAGTCAAATATGTTGCACACTGCGTACACCAAAAACCCAAACAAAAACGTAGAGACCAGAGTCCCAAGTATAGCAAAAGTCATGATAGTTCCTACGTTTCTGAAGAAGTACTGTTTGTCTGAAGAGTACCCAGCGTCGTACATAATAGGTGGAATTATAAGCAAGAAAAAAGTTTCTGGGTCAAAAAAAAGAGCAACTGACAAGTCTGCGTCTGGGTCTACATAAAGGTAAGTAAAGCCTATCATAAGCCCCAAAGCAATAGAAGCCACGCTGTCAGGAAGGCAGTGCCAAGGAAACTTAATCAATCCGTACACACACAGAATCACAAGCACAGAAGCTCCCAGCAAAAGACCGACTGCGCTAGCTACTTTAGGCCAGTACTCCATGAAGTTGCTTTTTTCAGTGCAAATGCTTTCTTTGGTGTAACCTTCTTCACACAAGCATTCCCCAGTCCCTCTTTTTCCCTCGTCACACAAACCATGCCCGCAAACTCTGTCTCCCACAATAGGGCACTTTTGGCAGCTCTTTCCGAAGCGGTGAGTGGCGCACTCGTTGCAGTTAGTTCCTCTGAACCCTTCAAAGCACTCGCAGTAGTAAACTGGAACTAGGGTGTTGTTCAAGGTGTAGTCCTTTTCAAAAAACTCGTGGCACTCTCCAGCGCGGCTGCAAGCTCCAGGGCACAGTTCTAGTTCTACTTGTGAGGCACTGACTAGCACAAAAAGTCCGAGCATTTTTATTATTTATCTGGAGCGTTAAGTTGAATGAGTTTGGCTACTTTTGCTACAACTTCAGCAGTGGTTGTGGAGTTTTCGGTGTCGTATTTTTTCTTTTTTTGGACTCCTTCTTCTATGTATTCTAGGAAGAAGCTGCTGAGGTTTGTGGAGTCTTGGGTGATTGAAAGTATGTTGGTGATAGGGATTTCTCGGTGATGAGTAATGGACATGAATAGCCCTTTGAGTTTGCTCTTCATTACGTTTTTTTGAGAAGCAGAAGCTTGGCGTTTTAAAGCTTGTTTGGCTTGGGCTTCAGTCATGTTGAGGATGCGGGTTTGGTCAATTCCAATTATTCGTTTTTGTCGTTTGCCTCTTTTGTTGGTTTTAATTACTCCGTACTCTTGGTAAGCACAAGCTTGGGCTTTTGTCATGTGGAAGCGCAGAGGATCGTACTTTGCTTCCTCTTTAGAAACCGAAAAGCTTTTTCGGACAGGTTCTTCTTCTGGAGGCGAGTCTGCGTAGACTTTTCTGCAAAGCTTCAGTTCTGTAGTTCCCAAAGCGTTTACTTGCAAGTCCATGTCCACTATGCATTCTTCTTGTTGAATAGCATCCTCCAAACTTACTTTTATCTTAAACTCAAATTCTTCTGGCTTTAAATACCCACTTTCAGCAAACTTCCTTTCAAGTTGCCCCAAAAGGTCACGCAAAGTCACTTGGGGGCTAACTGAAATTACTGTCCAGTTTTCTTCGAAGCATACTTTCAAGGTAATTCCGTTAGTGATTTCAGAAACTCGCCTCCAAGGCGTTTCTTGTGCAGGAAGCTCTTGGTGTTCGTAACCAGGAACTGCACAAAAAGCTAAGCAGTCTACTGCTAAGTCTCTCACCTTCATGGTTTTTTCTACGGTAAAGTCTTTTTCTGGAAGCAAAGAGTCGTCATCTACAAGCCAAACTTCATAAGCTTCAGGGGCAGTTCCATTAGGAAGGGGTTCTTCGAGTTCGCTTTTTACGTATGCTGAAATTACTTTACTAGCAAGCTGTTCTACAGTTATGTGTTTAGGAACTTGAACGTCAAGGTAGTTTTGAGTTTCGAACAAGTAAATCCTCAAAGACATCAAATCTGGAGACGCTTGTAATTCTGGAGTACCGTACATAATAGAAGCTGTTAGCGAGGAAACCTTTCCTATGCTTTGAGCAAAGCTTTCCATATAGCTTTCGTCTTTTTGGACTTCTATTTGAGTAGGATAGTCTTCTAAGTCTTCTTTACAAGAAGGCTGAGTTGTGGCTTCAGGCTGGGTATTAGAGTCTGAGTCTTTCCTAGGCTCAGCTACTGGAATTGAGTTAGGTGGGGAGTAAACAAGGCAGTCCTCTAAACTTTCTGCATACTCAAGCATTTTGTCAATAGCTTCTTGAGTTATGTTTGAGTCGTAAACAAATGGGTTCTTTGTTTGGCCAGATTTGGATACTTTCAAAAGATTATTGAGCTCATATGCTTCTGAGAACTCCATTTAAGTTTATGGGTAGTTTTCCTTCTAAGTTAATAATCTAATGGCGGAACTAGCTATTATTCAAAAAGAAATTGAAAAAAGACAGAACCTAGCGGGAGAGGGCTTCACAGTGCCTCCTGGTAGGGGTGCTAAAGTCTATATTATGGGGGAATTGCTATCAGCTAAAAACTTTGAAGAAGATAACTTGTACATATTTTTGGAAACTAAACTCCCAGATAACTGGCAGTACAACCAAGAGGATTACTACGACCCTAGGGCCACCTCAACTGACCAAAGCGACTTAATCAACAGAAAAAGAACCACCACCCATGTTTCAAGGTGTGTTCCCAGCGGCAGCTACAGAAAGCCCACTGCACACTTTTGCTTTCCTTTGTGTTGGAACTTAATAGCCACTGAAGAAGCACTCCAGAAAAACTGGCCTGAAGTTTGTGTGCAAGTGAACAGTGTTGACTCTTGGGGAAGACACAGAGTTCAGGGGTACGGGTTTTTGCAAATGCCCAACACTCCAGGGTTCCACAGAGTCTCTGTGAGAACTTGGCGCCCTGTGGAGTCTTTGTACGCAGAAGTGCATTCTTTCTACTTAGGAGGCAGTGTGCGTGTTGAGAACCCTTGGGAACTCTCCAAAACCTTCTCTTTAGACGAAGAGGGAGAAAAGTCCGTAGTTAACAGGTACGGACTCAGCACTAAGAGTGGAGGGTCTGTGGAGTTCCAGGTTTCTGTTTTAGTCCAAACACAAGAAGAGCTTGAAACCCAAAAGAACCGTGCCAAGGCACTCAACCTTAAACAGAAAGCTGAACTTGCGCGAAGACGTCAGCAAAAAACTTCCAATGTGCTTTCTCAGGCTGGCTCCGCATTTTTAGGTTTTAAGTAATATGATTTTTTTGCCTTTAGTAGCTGCACTTGAAGTAGCTTTTCCTAAAGTTAAGATCATGCAACTTACAGACCTCCACTTCGGAGAAGGCAGCCTTCAAGACAAGATGAGCATCAAGCACATGGAAAACTTGCTGGAGTGGGAAAAACCTGATTGTGTAGTTATAACTGGGGACATGGTAAGTGGGTATGCTTGGCCTGGGGAAAAAGGCTGGTACGAAAAACTCTACTCAAAGTACGTGTCTGCTTTTGTCAAGTTCGGGGTGCCTTGGGCCCTTACACTGGGAAACCACGACACAGAAGCTGACTTGGAAGGAAGGCAAATTATGGAGTTAGACTCTAAACACAACTTAAGTTTGTCAAGGGAATCTTTTTCGTTTTTAAGTCATTCAAGTAACTACTTTGTGCCTATTAACTACAAAGGAGAACTAAGATTTGTGTTGTGGTTGCTGGACTCAGGAAACAGAAACCACTGCGATGGGCTTTACGGGTACGACTGCGTGCATAAAGACCAAATAGAGTGGCTGAGTTCAGTCCAAGATACTTTAAAAGCAGCAAGGGGCTCAGTTCCCCAGGGATTGGTGTTTATGCACATTCCGCCGCCAGAGTTTATGCTTACGTGGAACTCCAGAACTTCAAAAGGCAGCAAGTACGAAAACGTTGCTTGTTGGGCCAACCACAGCAACTATTTTGTAGAGAGTCTCCAAAGCATACTTGGAGTGGTGGCTGGACATGACCACTTCAATGACTACGAAGGAAAGTACCTAGGAGTTAAGCTTTACTATGGAAGAAAAACTGGATACGGAGGCTACGGACCTAGGCCCTACATGACTCAAGGGGCTAGAATTTTTGAAGTCAACTTAACAAACTACTTTGTGGAGTCTTGGATTAGAGAAGAAAACGGGAACGTTTTGGTCCAGGAAAAAATGCAAGGCGACTTGTTTCTCCAAACTGTGTGTGCTGAAAGCCAAGAGCCCCCAACCTTTTGGGTTGCTTTAGTAGGGATTCTTGCAAGCATCGCCCTTATACTTGGATGTTTTTTTGCCAAGAAAAGAGTTGCTTCTCATAAAACTAGTAGATTAATAATATAAATACTAAGGACCGCACTTCAAAAACACCCAGTTCTTGCATTTTTCTTCCTTGTTTTCAGGCTGGTAAAAGAAAGGGTCGCAGTAAGCGTTTCTCCTCAAAAAACCTCCACAAACGTGCATAATTAACCAACTCGCACTGCAAACAATGATGTGCCATTCTCCTTGTTCTTGCATTACTCCTTTTTCAGTTGTCCCTTCTTTTTTATTGAAGTGTTCAGCATCTTCGCAGTCCTTAATTCCAAACACATAAAGCACCTGCAGTGCAATTAGCAAGAACAGCACCAGGTGGACTAAGTTCACTAAGTAAGGCAGCAACTTCAAAAGCCTCCCTATAAGTCTTTGGCAAAAGTTAAGTTTAGCAAACTTAGCAATGTCTAAGTTTGAAAAGTAGTACAGAAACACCACCATAAAAAAGCTCAGAACGCATTCTAACAAATAAAAGGTACCCATGTACTTAGGCACTTCAACTAAACTTGTAGTTTCCTCAATAGTTGCATCAGTTTCCTCAGGTTCTGTTTTGTAACACTTGTCTTCGCCAAACCTACTACTGAACATCAGACTGAAAACAGCTAAAAACAAAAACAAAAGCATTGCAGCTTGGTAGTACCACTGGATTCCTGTAACTCTTCCCATTGTTAAAGATGAAGTTATAAGTTCTTAAAGTTATTGCTTACTGGGATAAAATAAGCGCAATAATGAGTCCGTAAAGCCCAAGCGCCTCAGCAAAAATAAGTATGAGAATCATGCCTACGAAGATTTTATCCTGCTGAGCATTAGCCCTTACCCCTGCATCACCCACGATTCCGATAGCCATACCAGCAGCCAATGAACTTAGCCCACAACACAGTCCTGAAGCTAAGTGCTTGTAGCCGTCGTAGTAACTGTAGCCCGAGTCGCTGATCTTCTGTACCAGAATCACTGCTACGATCAGTCCGTAAATTCCCAGAACACCAGCCATGACTACTGGAATAATGCTTTTCATGATAAGCTCGGGTTTGATAACTCCCATGGAACTGATTCCTACTCCTGATTTGGCAGTTCCGTACGCCGCCCCAAGGTTTGCGAAGACTAGAGCAGAAGTTACTCCCATGAACCCAAAGAAAGCTTGAGTGGTCACGTCTCCCGAGTCGGCCATTTTATAACCCTTGTAAGAACTACTTAACCATATAACAACAACTTAAATAAATCTTCTTCTGGAGTGTTTTTGGCGCTTACTTCTGATTCCCTTGAAAGCAGGGTGTTTTTCTTGGATATAATTCCTGGGTTCACAGAACTCTTCGAAGTTCTTAAAAAAGGCTGAGTACCCTCCTTCAAGTAAGTAAAGTTCTGGGAAGGTCAGCATGGGGTAGTTTTCTGCGTTTATCTTCCTGTCGTAGTTCCTTAAGAACCTCAGAAGGGTAGGCCCCCTTTTTATAGAGTACTCGCAGTAGATGATGATAGGAACTCCAGCTTTCAGCACTGGAATCAAGTTTTCTGGAGTAGCTGCGTTGACTGCGTTCTTTATGTGGCCTCCTTGGAACTCATAGTCGTAACGCGCGTCTACGAGCAAAAACTCAGAATTTGAAGTAATCATGTTTACAAGCCTTTCACAGCTGATTGTTGAGATGTCCGGGAACAAAGGCACTGCTTCTTTTTTCTGAGGTTTGGCTTTCAAGAAGTAGCTTTCGAGCTTTTGCTGACGATAAGAAGACTTTTTTAAATTCATATATGGGGACTCAATAATGATAACTTAATATTATGAAAGAGAAAACTAACTATGAAGTCCGAGTGGTTTCGGAGAAATCCCCCCAAATTGACTTATCTTTTAAAAAAGAACTTTTTTACGAAAACCTACTTGAGTCCTTTTTGAGAAGCAGACTTACTTGCAATCTTTCTTCAGCACCTTTGAGTTTGCAAAATGTTGGAATTCAACTTTACGATCCCTTCGAGATCTCTGAAAACTGCCCCGAACCCACTACTCTAGTTCCCTCAGACACTATTTCTCTCAGAAGCAAAAGTTCCAAAAACTTCAAACCTAAACTCTTCTCCCAAAACCTTTTAAAAGCACCCTCTGCTAAGTACCTCTCCACAAAAATCGAAACTGAAAACGACGACTCCAGACACTACTTTTTTTATGACGAACTAAACAAGTCCCGTTCGCGACACAGAATTTACGAAGAATACAACAAAAACAAACCCCGCAGAAGACTCTCTGAAGAACTCAACAGGTCAAGGTCAAAAAAGTTAACTCCTATAAACAAACGAGGAAGGTCTCCTTACTCCTCAAACTGGACTTTTAAAGTAATCAAGGACCTCTACAACTCCAGGTCCAACTACACGCCTGCTAGGAAGCGTTCTTTAGTCAAAAGCTCTTCTAAGAAAAAACGCAAGTTTTTAAAGTCGAGCAAAAGCAAATCTGTGATTCCATCTAAAATTTAACCGTAAGTTAGACTACGTTCCACTCTTCTCTTTGTTTGTGCTGTTCAACGTGGTTCTCGAGAATCGACTCCATAAGCTCCGGAGTGAGAACTGCGTTTTCTTGGTTGAAAGCAGCATCATGCCAAGCTATCACCAACTTGTAAATTTCCCTTCCAGAGAAGCCTTCTGTTTTTCTGGCGATTTCTTCTATTTTGGCGTCGTCCACTCCTTGCATTCCTATTTCGGTCTTCTTGTATAAAAGCGCCTTTGGATACTTAATGTACATTTGGAGCTTTCTCCGGAAGTCAGTGATAGGAGTGCAGTACTGAAGTAGGTAGTGGTAGAGCATCTGCAAGCGTTGCTTTTCGCCAGGTCTGTCAAAGTAAACCATTTCGTCAACTCTGTCCAAAATAGCTCTGTCTAGTTGCTCAGGCGTGTTAGAAGCCAACACCAGCATAAAGTTGTGAGAAGCGGTTCCAGTTCTGTAAAGCAAGGCGTTCAAAGAGTTCCTCATTTCTTCTGAAATATGTTCAGTAGTTCTTCTTCGCAAAAATGCGTCTGACTCGTCCATAAACAGCAAAACTCCTTTTTTACTGGTAGATGCCCAGTCAAAAAGTTTGTGTAGTTGGGTCACTCCTTCTTTGCCTAAAGGACCAATGTCACCCCCTGTAAGGATTGCATAGTCCATTCCTGAGTGCTGTGCTAAGCTTTTGGCAAACAAAGTCTTACCAGTTCCTGGAGGTCCGTACAGAAGTAAGTTTCTGAAAGGAGCGTAGTGACGTTTGCGGTTGACAATGCTGTGTCCAAGAGTTTTTAAAGAAAGTTCCAGGTCTTCGTTGATAAAGATCCCTTCCAAAATGTCTTTTTCTCGCTGAGTGGAAGAGGAAGGAAGTAGTCTTCCCTTAACTATCCACTGCCTGTACATTGCTTGCACAGGAGTCATCATGTACTCTCTGAAAGAGGTCATTCTGGAAGTTTCCCTCACAAGTGAAGGCTTTCCCATGCGGGCTTCTACAAAAGCTGTGGTTATTCTGCCACTTGCTTTTGCAAACTGAAATCCAAAGAAAGCCAAACTCATTCCTCCAGCTAAGTACATTAAGTTCTTGAAGTCACTTAAGTACACCTTTAATCCTGACCCTACAGCTTCTAAGTTGTTTTTCCATAACTCAGTTAGAGTCTCGCGTCTTTCTTTTTCTTTAAGTTGGATTTCTTCGTACCTGAGGTCACGGGTTTCGCGCATCCGTTTGATTTTGGCTTGTTCTCGGGCCATCACTTGGGCTTCGTCTGCTTCGCGTCTGAGTTGGAATTCGTATTCAAGAGTTTGGCGGCGCATGGCTTCTTGCTTAGCTACGCTGTTTTCTTGTTTTTGGCGATTGGCTTCTTCCATAGCAGCGTGGTCTTGGAGTTGTTTTTGGTATCTTTCTTTTGCAAGTTGGTCGTCAAATAAACTTTTTTGCTTGCTGATTTCTAGTTCTTTTTCAAGAGTTTTTCTTTTCTCTTGTTGTTCTACTGTGTGTCGCTGCAATTCTATCTCTTTAAGGCGAGTTTCCATTTCGGCCTTTTTGGTTTCTTCTTGTTTGACCGAGAGTTCAAAGGCTTCTTTGGAGTTAGGAGATGAGTCTAGCTCTTTAGCGGCTTTGGCTGCTCGCTCAAGGCCACTTGGGTCAAATCCGTATGCACCTGAAGTTTTCTTACTTGCCATTTATTGGAATCACATCAATCTAGACATCATTCGAAATTAAAATGGATAACAGTAAAAAAGTACAGAAACTCTTAACAGCATTCCAGAGTTCACTGATTTCACACTTAATTTCAAAAGCCTCGAACAGGGAAGACTCTTCTTCTTACATAGGAGAGTCTTTCCACCTTTTAGAAGAACCTGAAGAAAAGCCAAGCGTCGAAAGCGTCCAAGTAAGCAGAATGTTCCAAGAACACATAAGTGAAGAGCTAGAAGCAAGCTTTGGGCAACAAGAAGTTCCAGAAGAGCCTGAATTTAAAGTTTTCTCTGAACCCAACGACATCTTCGACCTAGAAAGGTGCTCTGGAAGAGTCAAAAAGCACTTTGCACCTAAAGAAACTTTAGAATTTGAGTACGAAATCAATGAAAGTTACTCTGGAAGTTACTCTGGAACTCTCTCAGCTCCTTCCAAAGTGCTTCAGAGAAAAAAGGCCCAATTACTGAACAAGCAACAAATAATTAGCTTTGAAATGCCTATTCAGCAGTCAGGAACTGAACCAACTCCTGTGAAGCCTTTGCTGAGTCCCCAAAGCGAAGACTCCAAAACTCTTTACGGAGAAGTAATTGCAACTACTTACTCACAAGGAGGAGACGGGTTTGTGCTGCACCCAGGGGATTTTGTAACCATACTACAGTTTTTAGAGGAGTACGGGATGGTTGAGTGCAAGTGGCAAGGACTCCAAGGTTTGTTTCCCCAAGACAAGATAAGAGTGCTCACTAACCACACTCAAGATTTCAACTCTAGCATTTTAAGTCTTGCTAGAAAGCAGTTACTTAACTTGAGCTCTAAAACTGTACAAAACTCCAAACTTATGAAAAGAATAGCCAAAAGGCAAACAGGTTAAGCATTAATTATAAAAAACTATTGTGAATGTCGAAAAACTTTCTAGTTATTCTAGGAGTGCATTTTTTGGATCTTAAGTCAAGTGAATTAGAAATCCTGGAATAGTTTTGGGGGGATTTTCCTGTTGGTGAGTTCCCATAACTTAGTTTGGAGGGGGATTGCTTTTGCCTGTATGACTTAATTCGGTTATGAACCTTTTTAAAGGCGTTGTTTTTGTACCAGTCAATTCTTTCTTGCTTTGAAGGAGACTCAGAGCAGTGTTTGACCTCGCTTGAAGTGCAGCTTTCAATAAAAGTTCTTCCTTTCTCGATTTCAGACTTAGTTTGGCCTAAGTAAGCCTGCATGATCAGGTTTCTTCTTCTTTGATTGATCTTAAGAGCAAAAGGGATTTCTTTTTCAGTGGCTTTAGGCAATGAGATTTGCTTAGAAAACAACTGGATGTCTTTTTTCTCAGGGGGTATGTCTTCAAAGGCCTTTAGGAATTCGTTAAAGCTGACAACTCCGTACTTAGAAGCATTAATGCTTTTGAAGAGTTCGGTTACTTCTTCTTTGGTTTCCACAAGTCCTATAGACAACAGTGACTCGTAGAACTCTTCAATGCTGATCATTCCAGTCCTGTCACTGTCCAGCTCGTCAAAAACTTTTCGGAGGTTGGCTTTTTTTTCTTGTTGTATTTGGGGTGTTTTTTTTCTTTTCTCTAACCAACTCCTGTTGTTGTAGTTCTCGATTTTCTGGAGTTTTTCTCTCAGTGCTAGGTTGGTATAGAGTTTTGGGGACCTACTTCTTAAGCTAAAGTTAGTTAGTGAAGATGTTTCTTTAGTTTTACTCATTATTACTCCATCTGTTTGTGTGTTTAATTAATTGGGAGTAGATTCAAATGGATTACAGGTGAAGGATCTAAGAAATGTGCTTGAGAACTAAATTGAGCCTAAGAGCAACCACCAGAAATAGTTGTTAAAGATTAATATGTCTCAAGACTTAATTATCAAAACTTGAGCATTCCGAGTGCTCTGTACTCCAAGGCTTAGGAGTAGTTCCTTGGAATTCTTCAACAAAATTATTTAAAAACTCCTCGTTTAGCTTACGAAAAGAATTCAAATCCCTTCCTGGAGTCACTTTGGGAGGACTAACTTTTTTGTAAGAAATTTCTTTCCCAGCGCTTTTGAAGTAGTCATTGTTTTTGCGTATTCTATTTTTTTCCAGTGAATTACTTTCTTCGTTGCAAGTGCTTTTTCTGACAGTGGGTGTTTTTCTTTGGGATATCTTTGTAAGTCTATTTGGTCTCCTGGTTTCTTTAGGTGGAGATTGAGTTATAGGTTGGATAGAGAAGTCTGCTGGAGGGCGTTGTTGAACTATTTTGAGTTGGATATCTTCAGTTCTAGGGTAGTTTTTTCTGAGTCTTGCATTGCGAGAAGTGGTAGTGAGTTGTTCCAAGCTAGGAGCTTCGAGTTTGTGATCTTTTTTAGAGCTTGGAAGGTTTATTATTTTGGAAGAGGAGTTCTTCAAAGGAATATCAGCTGACTGAATTATTATTGGCAAGTAAGAGTAAGCAGCTTTACACTTTTTTCTAGGCAAATTAGAAGCTGGGATACTTATGGAGTATCTGGAGTTCATTTTTATTGTTACCTAATCATTTAACAACTGAAGATGTGGAGCTTGTTTAATAAAGTGTCTAAAGTAACCAATAAATAGATACCAAAGAGACATGTTTCTACTGGCGAACCCCAGAAAATAATAGGAAGCTTAAGAAGTTTTTCTAACTCAACTTCGCCCCAAGAACCAGAATGGAAAGGAGGGAAGCCAGTAGGAAACATTCAACTGAACTCTAATGTATACTACATCCGACACAACTACTCCACAGTTAACAAAGTCAACATCAAAGACCACGGATCCCCTCAAAAAGCTTTTGCGTACGCCAAAAAACTCTTGTACGAGTACTGCAAGCAAAACCAGCTTTTAAGAAATGAATACAGAACCTGGAAAGACGAACAAGGAGAGTACCTAGAAGTAAGAGCGGGAACTCGAAATTTCTTGTGTGACAAGGAAGACCTGGAAACAGTGGACTTGTATACTTGGAAATACCACAAAGACAACAACGTTATTTATGCACACTCTACCAATGAAGACAAGAAAGTCACTTTGGCTTTCCATAGAGTTATTTTAGGTCTTCGAAACCCAAAGTTATTTGTGATTCACTTAGACAGGGATAGACTCAATAATCGCAGAGAAAACTTGCACGTAATTGGAAGCAAAACCCTTAGGTAATTTAATACACAAGATAATAAATGATGTTTAGGAACTTACTGAAAGGATGGCGTTTCAGGCCCCCTGTAAGGTTTTTGAGCAGCAATTTGGTTCAGGAGCTAAGCAACAAAGAACACAGTTTAAGCCAGCTGAGTCAGAAAATCAAAGAGTTAGACACAGCCTCCCTAAAAAACTCTGCTAAAATGCTTGGAAGAAACTTTAGACTCAGGAAGTTGATTGTAAAGTCTTTGTTGGAAAGAGCCGAAACTAGCACTGGGAAAGACCTTGGGTTGGTCATTCAAACGTGTAGCTTGTTAGAAGAAAAAGACCAAGGAGTCTGGCACCAGTTAGGTGTCAAGTTTCTAAAAGAAGACTTTTCAAGCAACTACAGCGATGCTCTTCTTCACTTGCTCAAAAACTGGAAAGCTGCAACAAGGTACAGTGAGTCAATACTAGAAAGAATACAAAACTCCAAGTTGAAAAACCAAGACTACGTTACGATTTTTTGGGGGTGCTCTGGGCTAGGCTTGAACCCAGTCCAAGAACACATACTTAAGCTTCTGCCTAATATAGTAAAAGACCTAAACTGTGCTCAGTTTGCGCTTACTCTTTTAACACTCCACAAAATGAAGCACTACGACAAAGCCCTGCTGAAGCTCTTTGCAGAAAACTTGCCCGAAAATCCAATTGCTCAGGAAGTAGTAATGATTTCACAGACTTTTCTTTACTCCAAATTGTACTTCAAAGAAGTTCGGGACTTTATCCAAAAACACAGTCTTGAAAACTTAGATAGTTTCAAGCCAAGGGACATTTGCAACTTGATAAACCCCCTTTTAGTGAACGAAGCCTACTCAAGCCCTGAACTTATAGACAAAATATACAACCATTGTTTAGAAAACCCAGAAATCACAAAGAAACCTATGGACTTTTCAACTATCAGCCACTTTTTTAAGAAGAACAAAAGAGACTTGTGGAGTTTCGAAAAAAGGATAAACAAAGAAATGCTTGAAAAATCAACCCCTGAAGAAGTTGCAGTTATATGCTTCTCCTTTGCCGATTGTCTTTCAGAAAGCTCAAAAGCACTGCTGAAAGAAGAAATCCTTAAAAAACACCAAGGAATGCACGCTAAAAGTATTTTGAACCTAGCTTTTATATGGTCAGGAGGCGAAATTTTTGACCCAGAGTTTTGGAAGAAGTTCTACCCTATCTACGACTCAAAAATCCAAGAACTAGTAGTTAGCAAAAACAGACATACCATAAAAACTCAAATTTCTTCAATAGAAACTAGAATACTTCGGTTTAAATTAAAGGGTTTAATATAATTGCACGTAAATTACTGAAACGCAAATGTCAAAACCTACTAAAATCGAAACGGAAATCATAGGAAACACGTTAAAAAGAAGTTCTAGTCAAGTAATAGAACTACCTGCTATGGTTTCTGAAAGAACCAAGCCACGCTCTAGTTCTTTCAACGAAAATTCTGGTGTCCCAGAAAGCTTCACTACCATAGAAGAAAACCAGCTACTTACACTTTACAACCAGCTTTCACAGATGGAATACACAAAACAAGGTATACAAAGAGCTCTCAGACTAGGAGCTAGAGACATAGAAACAGCTCTGGATCTACTGGAAATGGAACTTCCTAGAGAAATCTGTGTTGAAGTCTCTAGGTCCACTACTTGCATGATCTGCAGCCAACCTACTAACGAGGTTACTAGAGTAGTTGTTTCTTCCTGCACTCATACTTTTTGCGCTACTTGCATCAAGACCTACTTAGAAATCCGCATTAAAGAAGCCCAAGTTCTAGCAATGCCCTGTCCAGACTTTGACTGCCTTTCAGAGATCCCGGACGACTTAACGTACTTATACGTGTCCAAAGAGTGCTGGACCAAGTACATGAAATTCAAAAGAAACGAAGAACTTGCCAAAAACCAAAACCTCAGGTGGTGCCCTCAGCCTGACTGCGAAGGTTACGACACAGGAAGTATGAGTAAAACTACTCTTACTTGCAACGTCTGCAGTTACCTTTACTGTTACTACTGCGGGGAAGCCCCTCATCCCAACAAAAAATGCAAGCAGAAAGCTGACTACGCCTTGGATAAATGGTCCAAAAAAAGGGGGGCAAAGTTCTGTCCTAACTGCAAAAGTAGAGTTGAAAAGAACGATGGATGCAACCACATGACTTGCACTAAGTGTAGATACGAGTGGTGTTGGCTTTGTGGCGAAAAGTATTTCCACGGACACTTAGAGGAATGCCAAGCTACTAAGCTGAAAAAAAGGAACCCTTCTTGGTGGGTGATTTTAGGTTTGATATTTGCCCCTATACTGCTGCCCTTTGTCTTCACAATAGCCACTACTGAACAGTTTCACATAGAACTCAGAAACAACTCCCGCCCGATTGCAAGACTAGCCAGGGATTACTCTTACTTGTCTTACCCTATTTTTGTGGTTTTGTGTTTGCTTTGCACACCTATAGTTTACGCAATTGCGCCCTTTGCAATGAGTATTTTGCTGGCTTGTGAGTGTTTAAACAACAGTTGGGAGTCTTCTTTAGCAATACTTGTGGTGGGTTTTATCTTTGGAATATTGATGACTCCTGTGATCACAGCTGTTGTTTTGCTTGGTTTCTGTGTGGCACCTGTAGTGGGGGTGGCTTTTTGTGTAGTGAAACTTTATATATTTTTGAGAAGGTGCAAAGACCCAGGATTTATGCAGCCATTAGACTATGCTAATTTCTAACTTAAATAATTGCAGCTAATTAACAGTCAAATGGAGACTGAAGAACTTTCAATAGACACACAGCACCTAAAAAGAGTTCTGGACAACTTGTCTTGGCAATTAGAGTGTTGCTTTGAAAGTCGCCAAGACACAAGCAGTTCGAGGAAGTCTCCAGAGGTTCTTGATGAAGATTTAGCAGACAGAGAAAAAGACCTTTTTGCTGCTGTGCAAATAGCAAAAGCTTTACTAAAACGAAACAAGAAACTCACCAAAGAACTAAACAATCTAAAAGATTCTTGTGAAAAGCATAGGAGATATGTAACGGACTTAAAAAGTGAAAACCAAAGTTTAAGCATTCAGCTTAAAAGAGCTAATGACAAAAACGAAAACATAAGGCACATGCTTTCAAAAACCGAAGTTGAAAACCGAAACTTACTCAAAGAAATCAACACGTCGAAGCAAAGCTCCCAAAACTCAACCAAAGCATCCTGGAGTCTAGAGAACAAAGTAGAAAGTATGGAACTTGAGTTCAGAGCCCAAATAAACTACCTTAAAAACCAAAACTGCACCTTAGAAAAAGAAAACCTGCTTTTAACCCAAGAAAACACCCAACTTTCAAATTTCAACAGCGAACTCTCACAAATAATCAATGAACTCAAGTCTGAAAAGCAAAGTCTGTTAGAAAAGTACACTGGACTCACACACAAACTTGAAGAAACTCTAAGAACCAAACAGGTTACCTGTCAGGAACTCTTAGAGTCAAAAAAAGTCAGCAAAGCCCTAGAACAGCAAGTATCCGATCTCAAGCAAGAAATCAACGAACTCCAACAGCCCAAACAAACCCTCAAGTACCAAAGTCAAAGACCTCCAAGTTTAAAAGCCGAACTGAAAAGTTTAGAAACTTCTGAGGACGAAGTGCCCAGTCCTGAGCCTCCAGAGTTTACTAGCTTAAAACTCAACCCTTGCGAGTTAACTACAAGCACCTTTGAAGTTGCCAGAGCTAACTTCAAAACTAAAAAAACTTTCCAAGTGCGCAAGAGTCCTTGTGAAGAGTTTTTTGTTCTAACTACGCAAGCAATAAAACTCAACTCTAAGTACATAGACACTATTTGCACAGTAGATCCTTACAAGCTTTACTTGAAAGCTTTAAAGTTAAACATACCATTNCACAGATGGCATTCCTGGATCAAGTCAAAACTTTACTCTTATTACATAAAAAGACTTTGTAAAGAACAACCATTTCAAAGTTTCGAGATTCTAGATAACTTAAATACTATTTGAATTGATTGAGGCTTTTTCTGGTAAACCTGGGTTCCTGTACAAATGAAGGTCTCAGGGTTAAACCCTTTTCTTTGGGAACTCCGGTATGAGTTAGTTGTCTTAAATTAGAGTAAACTTCAGTTTCTTCAGGTCGAAAATCTCTCCTTGTTTTTGGAGCTTGGGTAAAGCTTTTAGGCTTTCTAATGTCTTCTTTCAAAAACTCATCAAAACTCTTGCCGTCGATTTTTAACTGGTAGCGGTTGTCTTCATAAAAGATTTCCAGCAACTTGCCCAAGAAGATACTGAACTCTAAAGGTCCGTCCATCTTGTTTGAGGTGTGAACAGAACTCCCGTTGAGTCTTACTTCTCTTTTGCCCGAAAGCTTAGAAATCAAAAGTTCTAAGTCGTAGTGTTCGCAAAAGATCCTGAACCTCCAAGAATGTCTTAACTTAGTGGACTTTATGCGCTTGCCTACCTTTTGGGACATAAAGCTGATGCATTCAACTTCTTTGGGCATCTTTAGTACTATGCAAAAATTATGCCTATAGTTTCATTGGGAAATTTGTACTTGCCAATGCTAGTAGTGCCTCTTTGGTTCATGGGTTACTGTGGGTTCCGCTTTATCAAGCACTGGAACGACGGAATTGAGCGAAAGGGCAGCTACATTTCAACATCTCAACTCATCAAAATCGTTATGGTACTGCTTATGGCTTGCATAAACCTTTATAACTCAGTAGAGCCGCTTCCAGAAACTTACAGCGGACTAGGGCTATTTATTAGGACTCTTTACTACTTGCTTTCAGCACTGGGTTGGTTTATGAGTTTATGCTTGCTTATATTTGAGTTCAACAGGAGAATGTGCATGTCTCTTTTGGGCCATAGACTTTTTTGGGTACTTAGTTTTGTGGTCAACTCTGTGAAGGTTGCTTTGCAGTTGTGTGAAGTTAAAGGAACTGAAAACACCAGAGGGGAGTACGTAAGGTTTGTACTGTTTGTGTCCTCTAGTTTGTTTAGCTTCTGCTTGTGTATGTTTGCTATATTCAAGCCTAACGACTTCCAAATTGTTCAAGAAGCAGACTACATCGAGCCTTCTCCTTTTAGAGTATCTAAGCTAATAGGTGCTTCGAACGAAAACTTGTTAGGACTGTACACGCCTATAGTGGCAGTGTCAATTAAAGACTACAAAATTAAGATTTCAAACGAAAAACAACTTCTGAAGTACATCATTATAGTTAAAGTAGACGGAAAACCCCACCCTGTTAAAAGGAGTTATTCTGAGTTTGAGAACCTGCACAAGTACTTGAAAGGCAGGTTCACTTACAAAGAGTACCCAAGCATCAATTTGCCAGCGTTTCCTGTGTTCAGGTCGCCTGGAATTAGTTTGGAGCACAGAATGAAGGTTCTTTGCAATTACTTAGAAGAACTATGTTTGCCAGAGTGCATGTGTCAAGAACTGCTAGACTTCCTTGAAATAACTGGCTACGAACGGGAAGTGCTTTACGCTGAACATAAAAAGGTACTGGAAATGCACTTGAACCTGTACACTCCTAGGATGTCTTACACTGAAGACGAGCCCCAAGCAAACCCTGACATGTTTGTAGTGGTGAAACTCACAAAGCACTTTAAAACAGAGGAAGACACTTTTTACACCTTTACTTGGAAAGTCCAAGCGACCTTAGAAGAAGGTGCAGTTTCTAAAAGTTTTTACGAAATGTACTTGTTGTACCAAGACTTAAAAAGGAACTTCCACTCTGCTTCAATGCCTCCTTACAAGTTCAGACTAGGTTCCCCTGCTACTTCTAAGTACCAGCAAGAAGAAACTAACCAGAAACTAGAAAAGTTTTGGAGTTTCTTTTTAAACGACCCTGCTTTTCACTGCCAAGAACTTTTTGAGTTCTTCGAAATAAAGTCTTCACTTGAAGAAGTCTGGAACGGACTTCACACTTCTTTCGAGTACAAGTTGTACGAACCAGTTTGTTGGGAAAGCGAAATAGACGAAGGAGGGTCTAACTTCATTGTGTACAGAATGAAAGTTTTGAAAAAAACTCTTTCTGGAGAGATTCTCTGGATAGTTAAAAGGCGCTACAAAGAGTTCTACGAACTCCACAAAAGACTAAAAGAAAGGTACAAAAACGGAGTCATGGAAGGGTACCTAAAGCACATTGGAGAGCTAGACTTCGAAGTTCCGCACTTGCCCAAAAAGTCTTTGGCAGCTTTGAGTTCTTACTACGAGATTGAGCTGAGGAAGAAAGGCTTAGAAGCATACCTAAGCAAACTCATCAAAGCTAATCACGTGCTGCAGTCTTTTGTGATGAAAGATTTTCTGCAGGAACCAGGTTATATTTTAATAAATAACTCTTAGTCAGAGATGTGTTTTGTCTTCAAGTTCAGGAGAACGAAAGATCATCATGCATTTTTATTATTATTACGTTGCATTTGAATTTATAAATGGATTCAAAAAAACCCGGGAGTAGGTCAGCTTCTAAAGACAAACTCAATCCTGACATCATCAAACGCAACGTCGAAAACATAGCTAAGTTAGTTGAAAAGCGCAAAGAAATGCAAAAGTCTAACCAAAAGACTCCTTCGAACAAAGACTCTAATAAAGTTCCAAACGACAAAGAAAACCAACAAGAAGTTACTCACCAAGATAAGTCTCCTAATGTTGTGACTGAAGAAGTACCTGAAGACTCTAAAAAGGTTTCTCAGGCTCCTGAACAGATTACTGAAGAAACTCCCAAGGAGGTTGTTGAGGAATCTGCCCAAGAGGTATTTGAGCCTGCTGAAGAAGCTCCTAAGGAAGTTGACCAAGGGAATGTTGAAGAAGCCCCTAAACTTACCCAAGAAGTTGCTGAAGAAACTCCTCAAGAAGAAACCTCCGAAGAACAACCCCAGGAAACCTTTGAAGAACCCAAAGAAAGTCCCTCTAAAAACAGCTTAAAAAGGCCTGAATCTGAAGATTCGCCTCAAGACGAATTAGATCACCAAGAAAAAATGATCAAGACTGATAACTAATTCCATAAATTTAACGGAAATGAACAACAGGTAATTTGCATTAAGAATCAAATCAGCCTCTCTCAAAAAGTCCAAGACCTCCACTCTGCTAGAGCTGTACAAAAACCACTGCACCAAGTATAAAATCCCCATTAACCTCAGAATTTCTAATAGGTAATTCATATGAAGTTTACCCGAAAGTGAACTAGAAGTGTGTATAGAAGAACTCTCAAAACAAGAAATGCCCTACATTCCTAGACTACTCAAGAACTTAAAAGGACTCAAACAAGTTAAAGTTTGGAATTCCGAATTCGAAAAAGCCGAAAGAATCCGAACTAAAAAGTCCAGAAAGCCCACTGAAAACAACACAGAACCACTTTCTTCCAAAAACTTTACTAAGTTCTTCAAAACTCTAAGACTCCACATCGATTCCAACCCCAACTTAGAAAAAGTTTGTCTGTTAGGCATAAATTTAGCCCAAGAACTATGGCAGGTCCTTTCTGAAGGCTTTTCGAATTCTAAGTGTCTGAGTTCAGTCGTCATTAATTACTGTGAACTCGACTTTGAAAAACTTAAAGTTCTTGCTCCAGTGTTTAGTTCACTTGAGTCGTTAGTCACTCTAGACTTGTCCCACAACAATCTAGACAAACAAGCTGCTGAACTCTTAGCTAAAATACTTGCCAGGCACAGAGAAAGACGCGACACCCAAGTGTGGACCTGCACTTTAAGGGGAGGGCCTTTACGTTTGCCCGAAGGACTTTTAGAACTGCTAGTTTCTTTCAACCAACTCCAAAACGAAGGGTGGAAACAAATAATTCACACACTTTGGGAAGACAACTGGATTAAGTACATAGACGTTAGAAACAACCAACTCACTAAGAGTTCTTTGAAGCTCACAGCGCAACTTGCAGACCAAAACACCAGTTTGCTAGTACTTGACACAAGAGACAACTCAGACTCCAACTTGTACTTAGAAAGTATCGTTAGTTCATTGGAATGCAATTTTTCCTATTTAAAAGAAAGAGTTTTCAGAACCAACTATGCCCAAGTATCACTAAACGTGCTTTCTAAGAACCCACCTACTCCTAGTTACCATATCAGGGCTTTTGAAGACAAAAGAAAGTCTTTTAGTGTAATCAGAAAAAGCAGTTCTGCTAGACCAGCTAAAATCAAGCAAACTAATGTCACCATTCCTAGTGCTAAAACAGAAGATGACCACAACTGCACTTGTTGCGTTCACTGTAAAAGCACTATTCAACAGCTCAGCAAAGATCTTAAAGACTTAGAGTCCCGAAACTTCAAACTAAGAGAAAAACTCCAAAAGCCAAGACTCGTTAAGCACACTAATGAGAACTCAGCTTTAACTAAAGCCGAAAACATGCTGAGTGAAGTCGGGCATATAATTACTGAGCTTGAAAATAAATAATAAATAGATTATAATATAAAAAAACTTTTTAATATGGACTCTGAGTTTTCAGACCTCTCGGAAGCTGAACTTGGATGGGACTCTGAGGAGTCTTTCTCTGAGGGACATGGCACGGAGGAAGAAGACTCAA
>PR_CR_10_Liq_1_inCRDRAFT_1000452_pt1 | contig 25915 bp, 25 predicted proteins | sample PRCRCaboRojoPR_3_FD_10241 | JGI IMG/M metagenome (IMG submission 10241)
GGCGACATAACCCGCGATCGTGGGATCGGCGGCCAGCCGGTCCACGTTGAACTCGGGCACGGACATGCCCGTGCCGCGCGGGCCCGTCTGCATGCTCTCGGTCGCATAGGGCTGGCCCCATGTGATCAGGAGCGCCGCGAGAAAGACCGCCCCACCGGCGGCCCCCACCAGAATGGCGGGGCCGAAGATGTTGGTCGGGTTGGACTTGTTCCAGTCATTGAACCACTTGGGAAGCATCTCAGTTCTCCTGACCGATGAAGGCGTCGTAGGTCCCGTAGGCCTCATAGCCGTAGCTGCCGTCATACATGGGCGCGAAGTTGTGCTCTTGTGCCCAGATGAACCAGTTGTCCACCACGGTGCCGGTCAGCAGGATGCCGATACCACCGGTGATGGGGGTGAGAACCGCGAACCACCAGGCCCAGCGATGGATACCTTCCATCGTGGCGTTGAAGCCCATGGTCCAGCGCCAGAACAGCGCCGCGCGTTCCGTGGCCGTGCCGCGATCGTAGATCTGCTCCAGCTCCCGGTCGCCGCCAAAGCGGGTGACCGCAAGGATGGTCGCGCCGTGCATCGCGAAGAGCAGGACCGATCCATAGAGGAACACGATCGAGAGGCAGTGGAACGGGTTGTAGTAAAGGTTGCCGTAGCGGATCGAGAACGCCGTGGTCCAGTCGAGGTGCGGGAAGATGCCGTAGGGCACCGCTTCGGACCACGATCCCATCAGGACCGGACGGAACAGACCCAGCACCAGGAACAGCCAAATGGCAGACGCAAAGGCCCAGGCCACATGCTTGCCCATCTTGTGTTGTTGGGCCAGCAGATAGGCGCGCAGCCACCAGGTCATCACCGACACCAAGAGGAAGAAGCTGGCGATGATGTACCAGCCACCGTCATGGAGCGGCGGGATGCTCAGCCCGTATTCGGGGCTGGGCGGTTCAAGCGCCAGCCAGAAGCCCTGGCGCAGGAACTCGGGGATCGACCAGCCAACCTGTGCCAGCATGTTCAACCCGACGATGTTCAGATACAGGATCATCGTCGCGGCCGAGATCAGCCCGGTCCAGCCCAGGTAGATCGGGCCAAGCTGAGCGTTGCCGAACCAGCCGAGCAGGGTGTTGAAGCGCGGCGCGAACCCGCGCTCTGCCATCATGGTGCCGTTGTCGTCCATACCCCATTCCGGGGTCCCCTGAACCTGCACCTGCGTGAAAATGTTCTGATATTCAGCCATTGTTACATCCCCACCTGAGAGGGCCAGATCGGCAGCTCGAGCCACCAGTTCCACCATTCAGGCCAGCCCTTGGTCCAGACCGGGCCCGAGATGATGATGCAGACCGCCGACCAGAAGCCCGCATTCAGCGCAAGCAACAGGCCCACGCGGTGAATGCCCAGCGTCCCGACCGAGTAGCCGATGAAATCGCGGAAGAACGTGTCTTCGTGATCAGGTGTCTTCGCCTCTTCGCCCTCTTCGGGGTTGGCGGCCGACAGGATCAGTGCCCCGTGCAGTGCCAGTGCCAGCGTCGTGGTGAAGAAGAAGGTCACCGCCAGCATATGCGCCGGGTTGTAGTGGAAGTGCAGATAAGCGTAGCCCGTGTTCGACACCCAGTCGAGATGGCTGAAGATGCCATAGGGGAAGCCATGCCCCCAGGCGCCCATCAGCAGGGGCCGGAAAATCACCAGCGTCGCATAGGCCAGGATCGCGAAGCTGAAGGCGACAGGGACGTGATATCCCATGCCCAGCTTGCGGCAGATCTCGACCTCGCGCAGCGCCCAGCTGACGAAGGCACCCATGGCGCAGATCGTGATGATCTGCCACAGCCCGCCTTCGGCCAGTGGCGCCAGTCCCAGACCATAGCTCAGGTCGGGCGGCGCGATGTTGATGAGCCAAGGGTTGAAGGTGCCTTGCAGCGCCGCACCCCAAAAAATCAAAACTGTCCCCAGCAGCGAAAAGAATGCTGTCGTGACCCCGAAGAAGCCCACATAGAAGGGCCCCACCCAGAAATCGAACAGATCGCCGCCGATCAGCGTCCCTCCGCGGACGCGGTACTTTCTTTCGAAGCTTAGCAACGCCATCTTCTGTCTCCGCGATTGGCGGCTCGTCCGTTCAGACGTCTAGCCGTCGTCGTTACAAATGGTTTGCTGCGGGCGGAACGCTTGGGCGCGACGCCCGCAGCCTTGGTATGGGCTTGGGTTCGCGCCTTAGTTGCCAGCGGCTGCGCGCTTGGCTTCGGCGAGCTCGAACCAGTTGTAGCCATCCGTGCTGAGCAGAACGAGGTGAATCATCGCTGCCAGCAGGAAGAGGAAAACGCCCTGCGCGACGAAAACGCGGCGCGGATCGAAGATGAGCCAGATCTTGTAAAACTTAGCCATGTCTCAATCCTTCCTCAGAACCAGGGGCGCCAGATGAACACTGCCAGATGAGCGACCACGGCAACGGCCGAGAACAGCCAAAGCCCGCTCATGTAGACAGAGTGCAATTCCTGCGCCTGCTCGTCGGTGAGACCTGTGAAGGACAGGTCGGTATTATCAGCCATGAACTTTCCTCCGGAACGTTAATGCTGACGCCGTGGAACCCCCACGGCGGGGTCCGTCAGGGCCGTGGCCCATCAGGGTTCTGTCCACCCCCGGTCACCCGGGGACAGGCAGCTCGGGTTTCGGCCGTCAGGCCGAAAAGATCATGGGCGTGATCGTCCGCGCATGGGTCAGCGCGCGGCAGATCGGGCCCTTGTTCGGTGTGTCCACGCCGGCCAGACCATGGGCGGCCCAGCGGACGATCGCCCAGGGCAGCGTCGCCACGAAGATCATCGCGAAATACGCCTGGTATTCGGCCTTGGGTGCCTTGTGACTGCGCAGCGCAGGGCTGTTCGAGGTAAAGTCCGTCATTGCGTCGGTCCTCCTTGGTTTGCACTGGCCGCCTTGGGCGCCAGCGCGTGAACGGTTTCAAACACCACCCGCTCTGCGCCGGTGGCGAGCGCGGCGCGCTCGGCCTCGTCACGCAGACGCTTGGCGGCAGAGATACGGGTCAGAACGGGGTGGGCCGCGACGATGCGGTCCAGTTCGGCCTGGGCATCGGCATCCCATGGGAAATCGCGGCGCAGGGTCGTGGGCGTGGCCTCGGCCGCGTCCATGTCGGAGCCCAAGGGCAGGATGTGGAAGAGCGCGTCAAAGAGCCCGTTGCACACCTCTTGCAGAAGGTACGTCGCGCCAGCGTAGCCCATGAAGGGCGTACCGGTCGCCCTCCGGATCGCCGCGCCGGGGAAACTGGCGGGGATGAAGGCGGGCTGCGGCCCGTGCCCGGCCTTGAGTTCGGCCAGGTACATCTTTTCGTTGATCGACCCCATGACGATCAGCGGCCGGTGCTGACCCATCAGGGCGCGCACCTCTTCGTTGTTCGTCTTGGACCCCGCGCAGCGCGCCACGGCAAATGCGCAGGGAAAACCTAGATCGCCCTCAAGGAAATGCCGCACGCCGCGGGCATAGGTCTCGTTCGCGACGATGGCGAAATTCGCGGTGGCAAAGAAGTCCTGCGTGACCGACCGCCACAGATCCCAGACGGGCTTGATGGTCGAATGCTTCTCGCGCGCGATGAACGGCTCGGGATCGAGCTCCAGCAACTCGCCAAGCTTGCGCAGGAACCGCGTGGTGCTGTCGATGCCGACGGGCGCCTGCAGGTAGGGCTTGCCCAGAACTTCGCACAGGCCCCGGCCGAATTCGCGGTACATGCAGATATTCACATCGGCATTCACGAGGTTGCGCATCTCGGCCAGGTGCGCGCCCAGGGGCATGACCATGTTGACCTCGGCACCGATCCCTTCGACCAGGCGGCGGATCTCGGCCAGGTCCGAGGGCATGTTGAACGTGCCGTACATCGGCCCAAGGATGTTGACGCGGGGCTTGGTGCCTTCTTCGCGCTTCTTCTCGGGCGGCATCCGGCCCTTGGTCATCCCGAATTCCGTAAAGATCCAGGTCATCGCGCGGTCGGCGGCTTCCCACTGATCCTCGTCGATGGTGCGCGGCAGGAACCGCTGGATATTGGTGCCCTGGGGCGTCACGCCGCCGCCGATCATCTCGGCGATGGACCCGGTGACGACGACCGCGGGCAGCGCCGGGTCGAGCGTGTCCCAAGCGCGCTTCATCGCGCCCTCGGTCCCGTCGCGGCCCAGTTCCTCTTCTCCCAGGCCGGTCACGACGATGGGCAGCTCATGGGGCGGCAGGGCATCGGTGTAATGCAGGACGGAGGTGACCGGCAGGTTCTCGCAGCCGACAGGGCCGTCGATCACCACTTGCAGGCCTTTCACCGCGCAGAAGGCATAGATCGCCCCCCAATAGCCGCCCGCGCGATCATGATCCTGGATCAGCATCAGATCATCTCCTGCGCTTTGGCGGCGCGCGCCAGCTTGTCGAGCTTCTTCTGGTGCTGGGCGCGGAAATCAGGGCGCAGGTTGGGGTCGCCTTCCCAGATGCCCGCCGTGTCGCCCTCGCCCACGCCCTCGAAGAACGCCTGCATCTCGTCCATCTTGGCCTTGCCCGCGATGGCGGCATTGACCACCTCCTGCAGGCTTCCGGCACCAGCCGGGCCCATCAGCGGACGCGCCGAGATAAGGTTGGTGAAATAAAGCCCCGGAATGCCCTGCGCCTTGGCCTTTTGCACCACGGGCGTGGTGCCGATGGCGAGGTCGGGGCGGATCCCCTCCATCGCCGCGCAATCGTCTTCCAGCGAGGCGCGGAACTTGACCTCGACCCCCTTGGCCGCCAGCCACTCTGCATCGGCCTGGTTCCAGGGCGTCTTGGGGCAGGCTGTGCCAACATAGGGCACATGCGCGCCACTCTCGATCAGCAGACGCGCCACCAGCAGTTCGCTGCCCTCGTAGCCCGAAAGCGTGATCGTCCCGTCGATGCGCGATCCCTGAAGCGCGCCGTCGATGGCGGGCAGAAACGCGTTTTGTGCAGCGGCCACCTGGTCGGCGGGCACGCCGAAGGCGTCACCGATCCCGGCCAGCCAATCGGCGGTGCCATCACGGCCCACCGGCGCGCTGCCCACGATGGGGCGGCCCGCAGCCTGAAACTCGCGCACGGCAGCGGTGTAGAAGGGGTGGATCGCCGCCACCGCCCCGCAATCGAGCGCGGCGTAAAGCTCGCGCCATTCGCGGCAGGGCACGACCGGACCGGCGGCAAGCCCCATGAGGGCCAGCATCGCGCCGATCATCATCGGGTCGGCCGGGAACATCTCGCCCAGAAGTGCGACGCTCGGCCGGTCATCGGTTCCGGCAGAGGGGCGCGGCACCGGGCCGGCCTCGGCCTCTTCGCGGGCATATTTCAGCATCGCACCGGCCAGCACATCCTTGGCCTCGGCATGGGTCGGAATGCCGAAGCCCGGCACGTCGATGCCCACGATGCGCACGCCGTTGATCTCTTCGGGCAACAGCCGCAGGGGCACGCCCGACGCGGTCGGCACGCAGAGGTTCGTCACCACGACCGCATCATAACGGTCCGGATCGGCCAGCTCGTGCACCGCATCGCGGATGTCTTCGAACAGCTTGCCGGTCACCAGCGTCTCGGAGTTGAAGGGCACATAGCCCACCGACCGCCGCGCGCCGTAGAAATGCGACACGAAGGTCAGGCCGTAGACACAACAGGCCGAGCCCGACAGAACCGTCGCCACCCGGCGCATCCGCAGCCCCACACGCAGCGACCCGAAGGCGGGGCACATGCTTTGCGGCTTGTCATGGGGGCCTTGGGGATAGCCGGCGCGGAACTGTTCCATCAACTCGGGTGCCGCCTGTTCCGCGGCTGCCTTCATCTCGGATCCCAAATGGCAGCCCAGGCCGTCGACCGGCTGTGCCGCGCCTTCGGTTGGCGCCTCTTTGGGCGCGCGGATCACCTCGGCCTCGGCGGCGGTGTCATATGTGACTTCGTCGCTCATGCCGTGCCTTGCACCGGCGGGAAATCGTCGCCACCGGTTTTCTTGATGTCCTCGATCAGGCGACGCAGCTGGTCGTCGCGCGCCCGTTCGATCAGTTCGCGGATCAGGGTGTCGTCGTCGCGGAAGGGATCAGGCATCGTCATAGACCACCTCCAGGCTTTGCTTGGGCTTGGCGTTCTTGCCGCGCATGTCGGTGTCGGTCGCCGGTTCCAGCACGACGCCCGCGCCAGTGTCCGAGCCGTCGAACAGCGCCAGCAGATCGTCCTGGCTCAGTGCGACTGGACGTTCGGGCGGCGCACCGGCCACGGCCTCGGCCAGACCGGCAAACAGGTCGCCCCATTGCGAGGCGGCCGTGCCGACGATCTGGTAATTCGCGGATTTCTTGCGCAGGTCGTCATCTTGCGGGATCGACGCCAGAACGGGGATGTCGACGGCCTTGGCAAAGGCCTGCGCCTCGCCCGAGCCGTCATCCTTGTTGATGACCAGACCCGCGACGCCCACATTGCCGCCCAGCTTGCGGAAATACTCGACCGCCGAGCAGACGTTGTTGGCCACATACAGCGATTGCAGGTCGTTCGACCCGACCAGGATCACCTTTTGCGCCATGTCCCGCGCGATGGGCAGGCCAAAGCCGCCGCAGACCACATCGCCCAGGAAATCGAGCAGCACATAGTCGAAATCCCAATCGTGGAAGCCCAGCTTTTCCAGCAGCTCGAAGCCGTGGATGATGCCCCGGCCACCGCAGCCGCGGCCCACTTCGGGCCCGCCCAGTTCCATTGCGAAGACGCCGCCGCGCTTGAAACACACGTCGCCGATGGCGACCTCTTCCCCGGCAAGCTTCTTCTTGGTCGAGGTCTCGATGATCGTGGGGCACGCCTTGCCGCCGAACAGCAGCGAGGTCGTGTCAGATTTCGGGTCGCAGCCGATCAGCAGCACGCGCTTGCCCTGCTCGGCCATCATGTGGCTCAGGTTGGCAAGCGTGAAGGACTTGCCGATGCCGCCCTTGCCGTAGATCGCGATGATCTGCGTCTTTTTCGTGGGCTCGCCCTGCGGCACCTCGAGCGTGGGCTCTTCGGCGGCTTCGTCGCGCAAGCGACGGTCGAGATCCTTCAGGTTCGGGACTTCGTCCTTCATGCGGCTTCCTCCCAGTTCAGGATCATTTTCAGGCAGGCCGGGTCCTCGAACGCGGTCTGATAGGCGTCGGGCGCGTCAGCGGCAGCCCGGCGATGGGTGATAAGCCCGGCCAGCGACAGCGCGCCGTTTTCGACCAGCGCGCGCGTTGCGGCCAGATCGCTGTGGCCCCACTCGGCGGCCACCCGGAACCGCGCCTCTTTCATGAAGGCGGGCGGGAAGGCAAAGCTGAGCGGCTCGGTATAGAACCCGGCCAGCACGATCTCTCCGCCTTTGGCGATGCGGCCGACAAGATCATTGAGCAGCGCGCCATTACCCGACGCATCGTAGATGCTGGTGTAGTCGCGGCGCGGGTCGTTATCGGGGTGAAGAACCTCGTAGCCCTCGGCGCCGGTCTGGCGGGTCGGGTCGATTTCCCAAACGGTGGGCGCAGGCGCACCTGCCGCAAGTGTCAGGCGTGCCAGAAGGCGACCCAGAACACCGTGACCCACGATCAGGTCGGGAACGGATTTGTCGAGTCCGGCCATGGCATGGCGCGCGGTGGCGGCCAGCGCCAAAAGCGCACCCTCGGCCCCGTGGCCCGCATCGATTCGGGTCACCCGGTCGGGCGCGCTGATGACCCGGTGCGCGGCGGCACCAAACAGGCCAAACGCGCCCTCGAAACAGTTGGCGCCGGGCACGAACACGCGGTCACCGGGCGCATAGCCGGACCCCGGGGCGGCCTCGACGACCTCGCCCACGGCTTCGTAGCCGGGGACCAGCGGATAACCCATGCCGGGAAACGGCGGCATCGTGCCGGACCAGAACAGTTTTTCGGTACCGGTCGAAATGCCCGAATGAGCGATCTCGATCACCAGATCGTCCGGCCCGGGATCGGTCAGTTGCAGGGTATCCAGGTGCAGGTCGCGTGGACCGCAAAGAAGGACGGCGGATGTGTCCATGGCCAGGCTCCCTGGTTGTTCGCGTCGAGGTCCGGTGACTCGGCCCTCTTCTAGGTTGTCAGTTTAAGCTTACAGACAGATGTGTCAACTAATTTGGACACTTTGATGTCAGGTCGATGCGCCCGGTTTCTGCGCGGTCACAACCGAGGTGACGTAGGGGCGCGCAGGACGCAGGATTTCGGCCTGCACAAACCCGGCCTCGGCGGCCAATTCGGCAATCCGGCGCGCCGATCTCGCACGTCCCGTCCCCATCGCCATGGTATAAAAGGCAAAGTAGACATCGCCGGCGCGCTCGGGCTTATGCCCGCCGCCCATCGGCTCGGACACGATCAGGCGACCTCCGGGCGGCAGCGTCGCAAAGACCTTGGCCAAAAGCGCGCGCACGGTGTCATCGGTATGATCGTAAAGCACACGGATCAGGGAAATCGCATCGGCGCCCGCGGGCAGAGGATCGTCGCGAAACGATCCGCCATGCACGGTGACTCGCCCTGTCAGGTCCTCTTTGTCGAATCGCGCCAAGGCGCCGTCGCGGACCAGGGGCAGATCAAACAGATGCAGCTCGAGCTTGGGATGGGCCCGCGCCACCGCGCTTAGAAAGGCACCGGTGCCGCCGCCCACATCCAGAAGACGCGTCACCCCTGACAGGTTCACCTGCCGCAGCGTGTCCTGCGCCACCAGATGCTGGGATTGCGCCATGAGGTCGGAGTAGGTCGCCGTAACCTCGGGATCGGTCGCGCCCCCGGCGCCGAAGACATAGGGCCAGAAGGCGGCCAATTCGCCCCGGCCCTGCCCCCGCAACAGGGCAACAGGATCTTCGAGGTCGCGGTAGAACGCCTTGTGATGGCGGATCATCGGCTCGAGCCCCGGGACGCCCAAAAGCGCAGCGCCCTTGCGCGCCAGCCCAAACCGCCCGTCCCGCCGCCGCTGCAAAAGACCCATCGCCGCGCCGGCCTGCAGCAGAATCTCCATGCGGTCCACAGGCACGGAACACAGCGGGCCGAGCGTTGCCGCCCCTTGCGGCCCGTCCATCAGGCGATGCAAAACCCACAGCTCGACAAGCGCCATCAGCGCCTGGCTGATGACGAAACCTTGGACCAGGTCGAAGATCTCGGCACCGTCGCGCCGGGCCAGACCACGTGTCAGGGGAAAGCCTGCCGCCCAATCCTGGAACCGCGGGCTGGCGATGCGGCGATGCCACCAGCTGCGCCACCCTTTGGACCGTGTCGCGGGCGCCGGTTGGGCGGCGTCGACCATGGGGTCAGACCCGGGCCTGGGCCGGTTCGACCACAGGCGTCAGGCGCTCGGCCTGCATGCGCACCATCTGCGCCAGCGCGGCCTCTCCGGGGCAGGACGGGATCGACGCGATCGCGCCGCCCAGGATGTTCTTGAGCCGGGTGATCGCACCCTCGACGCCCAGCTCGGCCACTGCATTGGGCCGGCCGTGCAGGTCGTCCTGTCCCGCGGGCTTGCCCAGCGTGTCAGTGTCGTAAAGCGCGTCGCGCAGATCGTCCGCCACTTGGAACGCCTCGCCGATGCGCGCGCCCAGTTCGTACCACGGCTCGGGCTCTTGGCCCGCCGCGATGGCCCCCATCTGCGTGGCCGCGATGAACAGTGCCCCGGTCTTGGAGCGGTGATAGGCGCCCAGATCGACCGAAGGCTCGCTTTCCCAGCCTTGCCCCGCGCAAATGCCGTTCGGCATGCCGGTCTGCCGCGCGAGCGTGACAACCAGCTGCGCCGCGCGCATCGCGTCTTCCTTGGCCGCATGACCAAGAACCTCGAAGGCCAGCACGATCAGGCTGTCGCCGGTCAGAACCGCCAGCGGTTCGGAGTAGGCGCGATGGACCGAGGGCTTCCCGCGCCGAATCTCGGCATCGTCGAAACAGGGCAGGTCGTCATGGACCAGTGACGCGCAATGGATCAGCTCAAGTGCAGTTGCCGCGGCATCGGAGACGCCGGGCCGATCGTCGCCGCAGGCCATCGCGACGGACAAGAGAATCGTGGGCCTGATCCGCGCGCCGCCGGGGCTTGTTGCATAATCAAGCGCCTCGGAGAGCTGTTTGGGGGCGACCCCGTTCTGGCCTACCGCGATGGCGCGACCGATGGCGGTGTTGATACGCGCGTGCAAAGCCATGGGGCCTCCTGTCCTGATCACAATGTCTAGATTGCAAGACATCAATGTGTAAATCATACTGGACACTTTCATGGAACGAGTCAACAATTCCCCTTATGGCGACACCGCATGTTTCAGAACGCCCCAAGGTGACCGTGATCGGCGCCGGGATCGGCGGCCTGGCCACCGCCCTGCGACTGGCGGCGGCGGGCTGTGCCGTGACCGTTCTGGAACGCCATGCGGCTCCGGGCGGCAAGATGCGCACCGTGCCCTCTGCCGCCGGACCCGTGGATGCCGGCCCCACGGTGCTGACCATGCGCCATGTCTTCGACGATCTTTTCGCCGCCGCGGGCACACGGCTCGAGGATCATGTGAGCCTGATCCCGCAAACGATCCTGGCCCGGCATTGGTGGCCGGACGGCGGCACGCTGGACCTCCATGCCAACCCCGAGGCCAGCGCCGACGCCGTGCGCGCCTTTGCCGGGGCGCGGGCCGAGGCAGAGTTTCGCGCCTTTTCCGCGCGGGCCGAACGGCTTTTCGCCGCGTTCGACGCGCCCATGATGCGCGCCGCGAAACCCGCGCCGCTGGCGCTTACCGGCCATGTGCTGCGCCGCCCGCGGCTGGTGCCCGACATGGCGCCGCTGTCGACGCTGGCGCAGACACTTGCCCGGCAGTTCAGCGACCCGCGGCTCGCGCAGCTGTTTGGGCGCTATGCCACCTATTTGGGCGGATCGCCCTACCAGTCCCCCGCCGTCCTGTCGCTGATCTGGCAGGCCGAGGCAGGCGGCGTCTGGTGCGTCAAGGGCGGCATGCATGCGCTGGCCCGCGCAATTGCCGATCTGGCCGTCCGGCTGGGGGCGTCGTTTCACTACAACGCCCATGTGGAACGGATCGACATCCAAAACGGCGCGGTCCGTGCGGTGCAGCTTGAAGATGGCACGGCGTTGGCAGCCGATCATGTCGTATTCAACGGCGATCCAAGGGCTTTGGCCACGGCCGAGCTTGGCCCCGACACGGCCCCGGTGGCGCCCCAGACAAGAACCGACGCGCGCAGTTACTCGGCCCAGGTCTGGAGCTTTGCCGCCAAGGCCGAAGGGCCGGAGTTGGTCCATCACAATGTGTTTTTCAGCGGCACCCGGCAGGCCGAATTCGACGATCTGCGCGCGGGCCGCGTGCCCCGCGACCCCACGATCTATATCTGCGCCGAGGATCGCGGGCAGGCAGAGCCGCCGCCTGGCACCGAACGCTTCGAAATCATCCTGAACGCACCCCCCCTGACCACCCCCGACCCAAAGGCCGAGGAGTTTGCCCCATGTCTGACACGGACCTTCCGAACGCTCGACCGTTTCGGACTGCGCTTCGGCCCCGACCCGGGACCCGAGGCCCTGACGACGCCCGCGATATTCAACCGGATGTTTCCCGCCTCGGCCGGGTCGCTTTACGGGCAGAGCCCGCACGGCATGACGGCGGCCTTTCGCAGGCCGACGGCCCGGACGGCTGTGCGGGGGCTCTACCTGGCGGGGGGCGGGGCCCATCCGGGGGCGGGGGTGCCGATGGCGACTCTCTCCGGCCGGCACGCGGCCGAAGCGATCTTGAGCGACCTTTCTTCAACCTCGACGTTCCGCCAAACGGCTACGCCTGGTGGTATGTCGACGGGATCAGCGACGACGGCGCCCGCGCCGTTTCCGTCATCGGGTTCATAGGATCGGTCTTTTCGCCCTGGTACGCCTGGTCCGGGCGGCGCGATCCGGCCAATCACTGCTGCATCAATGTGGCCACCTATGGCCCCGGCGGGCGGTTCACCATGACCGACCGGGGCCGCAGCGCCCTGCGCCAGACCGCCTCGCGGCTCGAGGTCGGCCCATCCATGATGCGCTGGGAAGGCGACCAGCTGTTCATCGACATCAACGAAATCTCGTCACTGCCCATCGTGTCGCGCGTGCGCGGGCAGATCCGGGTGATCCCCAGCGCGCTCACCACGGTCGAGATGCTGCTGACCGACGATGGCGCCCATGTCTGGCGTCCCTTTGCCCCCACAGCCACGGTCGAGGTCGAGTTGGAAGCGCCGGGCTGGCAATGGACCGGGCACGGGTATTTCGATGCCAATTTCGGCACCCGCGCGCTGGAACAGGATTTCCGATATTGGACCTGGGGCCGCTTTCCCACGGGTGGCGGCAGCACCTGTTTCTACGACGCAACACGGCTTGATGGCAGCGACCTGGCCCGCGCGATCCGCTTCGACGCGGATGGCAGGGCCGAGGTCATCACGCCCCCCGAGCGCGCCCCCTTTGCCCGGTCGCTTTGGGCGGTGAAGCGCGAAACCCGCGCCGATCCAGGCTACCGCCCCCGGCAGGTCAAGAACATGCTCGACGCGCCGTTCTATTCCCGCTCGGCCGTCCGCACAAAGATCGACGGAGAGGAAACCGTGGGCGTGCACGAGGCGCTGGATCTGACCCGGTTTCGCTCACCGCTTTTGAAGCCGATGCTGGCGGTCCGGGTACCGCGGCGGCGTGGCTGGCGGTTTGATCCAGTGTGAGATTGGGGGCTCTGCCCCCAAACCCCCGGAGTTTTCATGGAAAGATGAAGATCAGGCAGGGTTCGAGGCCTGATCCGGATTGCGACGCCAGACAGAGAGGTTGAGCGCGCCCGCAATCGTGACCCAGACCAGGTAGGGCACGAACAGCAGCCCCGCGATCATGTCCACCTGCCAGAGCGCCCAGATGGACGCGGCCACCGACAGCCACAGGGCCGACAACACGACCATGCCAAGCTTGATCCGCTTCAGCCCGAAAAAGACCGGGGTCCAAAGCCCGTTGAGCGCGATCTGCAACGCCCAGAACGCCATGGCCAGCGCATTGTCCGGGGCCAGTGCCGCACGGGCGCCCGCAGCGGCCATACAGATATAGAGAAAGCTCCAGGCGACCGGGAACAACCAGTCGGGCGGGGTCCAGGGCGGTTTCGACAGGTCGCGATACCATTGCCCCGGCGGGAAAAGACCGCCGGTCGAGCCCGCAGCAAAGCAGGCGACAAGGAAAATGGCAAAGAGCACCCAGACCATGCAGGTCAGTTAGGGCGTAGCGCGCCCTGCATCAAGGAAGACTTCCGCGCCGCCTCTTGTTGGGCGACCTGGGCGAGGGCCGCGTGGAACCGGTCCACCCGGTCTGTGGCCTCGGTCATGTCCCGGGCCGCGGCATCGACGAGAAAGGCGGTTTCGGTCAGTGGTTGGGCGTAAAGCAATGGTGAGCGCGGCATCACGAGCGTGGTGCCCGCGCGCAGCATGGCAAGACCCAGCCAGCCGAGTTTCTGACCCTTGGACGTATGCGCGCGGGTCGAAATCGAATCGTGCCCCATGGCCTGCACCCGTCCGCCGATGCCCGCATAGATGTAGCGCGCGGCCAGGATGCCCGGGCGACAGGACAGCGGCAGGCGCTTCACCCCGGCCTCTGACCGGGCATAGAGCCGGTCGGCCTGCATCAGAAGCCTGCGCACCATCATGCGGATCGCCTTGCGCGGCTTGGGGTCGGAGAGAAAGTCATCGGGCGCGATCCCGGCCTCGTCGAGCCAGTCAAGCGGCAGGTATAGCCGCCCTTCGAGCGCGTCCTCGCCCACGTCGCGGGCAATATTCGTCAGCTGCATGGCCACGCCCAGATCGCAGGCCCGGGCCAGCGCATCGCGGTCGCGCACGCCCATCAGGACGCACATCATCGCCCCCACGGCCGAGGCCACGCGCGCCGAATAGGCCTGCAGGTCCGACAGGCTGTCGTAGCGCCGTTCCATCGCGTCCCAGGCCAGCCCTTCCAGCAGCGCCTCGGGCAGGGCGCGAGGCATCTGGTGCGTGTCGACCATGGCGGCAAAGGCACGATCCGTGGGCGCGTTGCGGGGCCGCCCGGCATAGGCCGCGTCCAAGCGATCGTGCAGGTCCAGAACGGCAGCCGCCTTTTCCCGCTTCAGATCCACTTCGTCATCGGCCAGCCGGCAAAAGGCATAAAGCGCGAGCGCCGGATTGCGCACCCGGGGCGGCATAAGGCGCGACGCCGCATGGAATGACAACGAACCATGGCGGATCGCCTCGATACAATGCTGCAGATCCGCGTCCTGCATCATTCGGCCGCCATGGGAACGGGGTCGGGCACCAGCTGGCCCAGCACCTCGGCCGAGGAGATGACGCCGGGCAGGCCCGCACCGGGATGGGTGCCCGCGCCCACAAGGAACAGCCCCTTGGCCTCTTCACTGACATTGTGGGGCCGGAACCAGGCGCTTTGCAGGATGCGCGGCTCGATCGAAAAGCCTGACCCGTGCGGGCTCAGATACCGGTCGCGGAAGGTGGCGGGCGTGAACACTTCCTCAGGGCCCAGCCGGTCGCGCAGGCCAGGCAGAAGCTGGTCCTCCAGCACGTCGATCACCCGGTCGCGATAGGCCGCGCCAACGGCGTCCCAATCTGCCGGGTCGTCATGGCCCAGATGGGGCACGGGCGACAGGACGTAGAAGGTATCGTCACCCTCGGGCGCGACGCTGGGGTCGGTCACGCTGGGGCGATGGACATACAGGCTGAAATCGTCGGACAGCTTGCCGTTGAGAAAGATGTCCTGCACCAGTCCCTTGTACCGCGGGCCGTTCAGGATGGTGTGGTGGCCCACATCGCCCCACATCTGGCGCGTGCCCTTGGTGCCGAAATACCAGACCCAAAGCCCCATGGACCAGCGTGAGCGATCCAGCCGCCGCCCGGTCCAACGCTTGACCTTGTGATTGCGAAGAAGCCGCTCATAAGTGTGGCCCGCATCGGCATTGGACACGACCACATCGGCCGGGATCGTCTCGCCACTGGTCAGGCGCACGCCCTTTGCCGCGCCGTTCTGGACAAGGATCTCGTCCACTTGCGTTTCCATGCGCAGCACACCGCCCTGATCGGCGATGACCTGGGACATGGCCTGGGCGATCGCCGCGACACCGCCCATGGCGTAATGTACACCGAATTCCTTTTCGAGATGCGACACCAGGATATACATCGAAGTCACGTTGAACGGATCACCGCCGATGAACAGGGGATGAAAGCTCAGCGCCATGCGCAGGCGCTCGTCCTTGACCCGCCGCGCGGCATGGGCATAGACCGACCGGTCGGCGCGCAGCCAAGCGAAGGTGGGCAGCACCTTGATCAGGTCCCACAGCTCGTGCATCGACCGGCGACCCAGGTTTTCGAACCCGAACCAATAGCGCGCCTCGCTGTCCTTAAGGAATTTTTTGTAGCCCGCGACATCGCCGGGGCTCAGCCGGGCGACTTCGGCGATCATCGCGTCGGTGTCCTGCCGGGCGGTGAAGGTAGAGCCGTCGGGCCAGCGGATTTCATAGAACGGGTCGACGGCGCGCAGATCCACGTCGGCATCGAAGTCGCGCCCACACGCCTTCCAAAGTTCGCGGAACACCTGCGGCACGGTCACGATGGTCGGACCCAGATCGAAGCGGTGGCCGTCCTTCCAGATGGCCGAGCCGCGCCCGCCGGGCACGTCCAGCCGGTCGATGACGGTCACGCGGTAGCCTTTGGCACCCAGCCGCATGGCAGCGGCCAGACCGCCCAGGCCGGCACCGATCACGATGGCATGGGGGGCGCTTGCATGCGCAGCTTGGCGGGGAAGGGACGGATCGACTCGTGTCATAGCGACTCCACATCAACTCTGTCTAGTTTAGTTGACATAGCTTCACAGGCAAGTCTTTTCACTGGGGAAAAACCGTGTCAGACTTAGTTGACAGTTCGAAGGAGTCGGGTCTTGCAGACCGTCACGCTCAGCCTCTTCCGTTTTGAAAGTTTCGCCGCGCGCGCTTGGGCCTTCTGGATGATGGCCGAAGCCCGGCTTTGGATGCCGCGCGTGCCCGGCATCGGCTTCTGGAAGCTATGCGGCTCGGGCACGGGCGAGGGGTTTACCCCGGTGCCCAACACCGGTGTCTACGCGATCCTCGCCACCTGGCCGGACGAGGCCACGGCCCGCGACAGCATCGCCACGGCAAGGATCTACGAACGCTACCGCGCCCATGCGTCTGAGGCCTGGACCGTGTTCCTGACCCCCACCTCGGCCCGCGGCGCCTGGGCCGGCGACATGCCCTTTCAGCCAGAGGATGCGGCCACACCGGGCCCCTTGGCCGCGCTGACCCGTGCCACGGTCAAGCCGCGCGTGGCGCTGCAATTCTGGAAACAGGTGCCCGATATCAGCCAGGTGATCGGCACCGACCCGAACGTGGCCTTCAAGATCGGGATCGGCGAGGTGCCGCTCTTGCACCAGGTGACGTTCTCGATCTGGCCCGACACCCACACCATGGCCGCCTTTGCCCGCGACCCCGCAGGCCCCCATGCCCACGCCATCCAGGCCGTCCGTGACGGCGGCTGGTTCCGCGAAGAGCTTTACGCCCGCTTCCGCGTTCTGGGGGACACGGGCAGTTGGGGCGGCACCAGCCCGCTTGCGAAATTGGACACTGCCGCATGACCACGCCCTTTCCGTTCTCCGCCATCGTCGGCCAGGACCAGATGAAGCTTGCCATGATCCTGACGGCAATCGACCCGGGACTGGGCGGCGTTCTGGTCTTCGGCGACCGAGGCACCGGCAAATCCACCGCCGTGCGTGCGCTGGCCGCCCTGCTGCCGCCGATCACCGCGATCAAGGGTTGCCCGGTAAATGCCGCCACCCGTGCTGACTGCCCCGATTGGGCGGGAATAGAGACGGATGAAGTGGTCGAACGCCCCACCCCCGTTGTCGATCTCCCGCTGGGTGTGACCGAGGACCGCGTGACCGGCGCGCTGGACATCGAGCGCGCCCTGACCCAGGGCGAGAAGGCATTCGAACCCGGCCTGCTGGCGCGCGCCAACCGGGGATACCTCTATATCGACGAGGTCAACCTGCTTGAGGACCACATCGTCGACCTTCTGCTCGACGTGGCCCAATCGGGCGAAAACGTGGTCGAGCGCGAGGGGCTGTCGATCCGCCACCCAGCGCGCTTTGTCCTCGTCGGCTCGGGCAACCCCGAAGAGGGCGAACTGCGGCCCCAACTTCTGGACCGCTTCGGCCTGTCGGTCGAAGTCCGCTCGCCCACCGATATCGAAGAGCGGATCGAGGTGATCCGCCGCCGCGATGCCTTCGACCGCGACGCCGACGGGTTCCTGTCCAAGTGGCAGGCCGAAGACGCCAAGGTGCGCCACCGCATCCTGCGCGCCCGCGCCGATCTGGCTGAAACAGAGACGGATGACGATGCGCTGCGCGACTGTGCACAACTCTGCGTGGCCCTTGGCTCGGACGGGCTGCGGGGCGAGTTGACGCTTTTGCGCGCGGGCCGGGCGCTGGCAGCCTACCGGGGCGACGACGCGCTCGACCGAGATCATTTGCGCGCCGTGGCACCCCTGGCGCTCAGCCACCGTCTGCGCCGCGACCCGCTGGACGATGCGGGCAGCGCCACCCGCGTGGCCCGCACTGTGGACGAGGTACTGGGATGACAGCCGACCGCTGGCAGCAGGCGCTGCTGGCGCGCGATCTTCTGGCCATCGACCCCGAGGGCCTGCGCGGCCTCACGCTGCGCGCCCGCATGGGTCCGGTACGGCAGGCCTATCAGGACGCGCTGCGGGGCTTTCCCCTGCCCCTGCGACGTCTGCATCCCGATATCGGTGACGATCAGCTGTTTGGCGGCGTGAATGTCTCGGACACGCTGGCCCAAGGCCGTGTCGTGCGCGACCGGGGGCTATTACAGGACCCCTGCGCCGCCGTGCTGACCATGGCCGAACGCTGCCCGCCAGATCTGGCCGCGAAATTGGCACAGGGGCTCGATTCAGGCACTGTGTCTGCCTTGATCCTGCTGGACGAAGGCACCGAGGACGAAGCCGCACCGCCCGCCCTGACCGAACGGCTGGCCTTTCACATCGACCTCGACAGGATCGGGCGGCTGGAGGCGCGGCCCGCCCCCCTGCCCGACCTGGGCGCGGCCCGCGCGCGGCTGCCTCAGGTCACGATCGACCCCGAGGCGATCTCCACCCTCACCGCCCTGGCCGCGCGGTTCGGCATCGACAGCCTGCGCGCGCCCCTCTTGGCCCTGCGCGCCGCACGGGCCCATGCCGCGCTCTTGGGCCAGGATAGTGTCACATCCGACGACCTGCGCATCGCGGCCGAGCTGGTCTTTCCTGCCCGCGCCACGCGCATGCCGGACCCGGAGCCCGAAGCCGACGAGACACCCCCGGATCCCCCCGAGGCCCAGCCCAAGGAGCAGGACAGCGACCAGGGCAGCGGCGGCGACGAGATCCCGGACGAAATGCTGATCGAGGCTGTACAGGCTCTCTTACCGCCCAATCTGATCGACACCGCGGGTGATGCGACCCCCTCCAAGGGCGCGCGCGGGTCCGGTGCGGGCGCGCGGCGCAAGGGCAACCGCCGCGGTCGCCCCCTACCTCCGCGTCCCGGGCGGCTGGACGGGCGGCGACGGATCGACCTGGTGGCGACCCTGCGCGCCGCAGCACCCTGGCAGCCCCTGCGGCGCCAACAAGCCCAGGACGAGCGTCGGCTGATCATCCACCCTTCGGACATCCGTGTGAAACGATACGAAGACCGCAGCGACCGGCTGCTAATCTTCACGGTCGATGCCTCCGGCTCGGCCGCGCTGGCCCGCCTGGCCGAGGCCAAGGGCGCGGTCGAGATCCTGCTGGCCGAGGCCTATGCCCGCCGCGATCATGTCGCGCTGATCGCCTTTCGAGGGGAAGAGGCGGAACTGCTGTTGCCACCCACCCGGTCGCTGGTACAGACCAAGCGGCGGCTGGCCGCCCTGCCCGGCGGCGGTGGCACGCCCCTTGCCGCCGGTCTGCGCGCGGCGGGCGACCTTGCGCAGCAAGCACGGCACCATGGGCTCAGCCCCACCGCCGTGCTGCTCACCGATGGCCGTGCCAATATCGCGCTGGACGGTGAGGCTAATCGCGACACCGCCCGTCAGGATGCCGAACAGTTGGCCCGGCTTTTGCGGGCCGAGGGCATTCCCGGTCTCGTCCTCGATGTCTCGACCCGCCCGCAGGCACCCCTGGCCGACCTCGCCGCGCAAATGGGTGCGCCCTATGTCGCCCTGCCCCGCGCCGATGCCCAGCGCCTGAGCCGCGCGGTCACCGGCGCGCTGGAGGTCTAGCCATGGATTGGGCCCGCGACATGCCGACCTGGCCCCACGGGGACTGGTCGCGCCAGATCCTGTCCCGCCCCCATCGCTGGCATGTGCAAGAAGCGGGCAAAGGTCCGACGCTTCTGTTCCTGCACGGCGCGGGCGGGGCGACGCAAAGCTTTCGCGACCTGCTGCCGCTCTTCACCGATGCATATCACGTGGTCGCCCCGGACCTGCCCGGGCAGGGCTTTACCAAGCTCGGCACACGGCAACGCTGCGGGATCGACAGGATGGCCGAGGACATCAAGACGTTGTGCCACAGCCAGCACTGGGCCCCGCAGGCGATCATCGGGCATTCGGCGGGCGGCGCGCTGGCCCTGCGCCTGTCCCAGATGATGGAGGTGCCCCGCATCGTGGGCATCAACCCGGCCCTGAGCCATTTCGATGGCGTGGCTGGCTGGCTGTTCCCGATGCTGGCAAAGCTTCTGGCGCTGAACCCCTTCGTGCCCGATCTGCTGACCCTGGGCGCGGGCCGCGCGACGCGGGCGGAAAGCCTGACCCGCGGCACAGGCTCGACTATCCCGGAGGAGGGATACAGGCTCTATTCCCGCTTGATCCGCGATCGCCAGCATGTGGAAGGCACGCTCCAGATGATGGCGCAATGGGCGCTGGACGGGCTTTTGGCGGACCTGCCGAACATCACCGCCAAGGTTTTGCTGATCACCGGCGACCGGGACCGCGCTGTGCCGCCCGACACTTCGGTCAAGGCCGCAGCCCAGATTCCCGATGCGCAGGTGATCGACCTGCCGGGGCTTGGCCACCTGGCTCACGAGGAAGACCCGGAACGTGTCGCACAGCACATCCGGGCGTTCCTGACCGCCTGAGCGCGCGCAGCATTTTCGCTCTTCACCGGATCGCACACAGGTGCTATCGAAGAGGGTGCTTCGGTCCGGCCAGCCTGCTGTCCGGATAATAGGGAACACGGTGCGGCCCATGCTTTTGGGTCAAATCCGCGACTGCCCCCGCAACTGTAGGCGGCGAGCGAAACCGGCAGATGCCACTGTCTCCACACGGGGGCGGGAAGGCCCGGTGGAGCGACGACCCGCAAGTCAGGAGACCTGCCGAGGTGATCACCCTGTCCGGGTGCGGGGCGCGCCATGGGCAACGGTTCTTCCGTAGTGGTGACGTTTTTCACCGTCTGCGGGGGTATTGCCTCCAATGACACCTGACACGGATCGCCGGCCCTTGGGCCGGAGGAGGCACCCTAGATGAAACACGCAACACATCTGGCGTCCGTCGCCACGGCGGCTTTGATCGCCGGCACAACCTCTGGTCTGGCCCAGGCCCAGACACAGGAATTCTTTGACCTGGGCGAGCTTGTCGTCTCGGCCAGCCTGACCCCGACCGACCCCGCGCGCACCGGTGCCACTGTCGAAACGCTCGACGCGGGCGAATTGGCGCGGGACACGACCCTTGCTCAATCGCTGGCGCGCACCCCGGGTGTCACCTTTACGGCGAATGGCGGGCTTGGGGCGAACAGCACGCTGCGCATTCGCGGCCTCGATACCCGCTATATCGGCACACGCCTTGATGGCATCGACATCACCGATCCGTCGAGCACGCAGACCGCCTTCAATTTCGGCGGCCTGACCGGCGACAATTTCGGCCGGGTCGAGGTGCTCAAGGGCTCGCAATCGGCGCTTTATGGCTCCGAGGCGATCGGTGGCGTGGTCGATCTGCGCACCCTGACCGAAACCGACCTTGGCTTTGGCACCCGGCTGAGCGCCGAGGCGGGCAGCTTTGGCACCTATCGCGGGTCGGTCGGTATCACCAACACGACCGAAACCGGTGCCATCGCGCTGACCCTGTCGCGCGTGACCTCCGATGGTATCTCGGCGCGGGCAGGCGATGACGAAAAGGACGCGTTTTCGCAAACCTTGCTGACGATCTCTGGCCGCCAGGACGTGTCCGACACGGTCACGCTGGGCTTTTCGGGCTTCTTGCGGCAGGCGGATGTGGAAATCGACCGCTCGACCACGGACAACAGCGGCGAGAACGAAACAGACCAGCGCGGTGCGCGCGTGTTTGCCGAGATCGACGCCTTCGGGATCGACCACACGTTCAGCGCCTCGACCTATTCGAACGAGCGTCGGGATCCCGGCGGTTTCGTGACCCGCTTTGACGGCAATCGCGACACGCTGGCCTATCGCGGCGTGGCCGATCTGGCTGAGAGCACGACCCTTATGTTCGGGCTCGAGCACACGACCGAGTCTTTCGACACCTCTACCGACGAAGGCGAGGTCGACACCACCAGCGCGCTGGCCGAAGTGATCTATCGACCCACCGATACGCTGGATCTGTCTTTTGCCCTGCGCCACGACGATCACTCGGAATTCGGCGGCAAGACCACGGGTCGCGCAGCGCTGGCATGGCAGGCCCAGCCCGACCTGACCGTGCGTGCGAGCCTTGGCACGGGCTTTCGCGCACCGTCGCTTTTCGAACGGTTCAGCCTGTACGGCAGCGAGACGCTCGAGCCGGAGTCGAGCCGGTCCTTCGATCTGGGCGTGGAAAAGACCTATGGCAGCGGCGCCTTCGTCAAAGCCACGCTGTTCTACACCGAGATCGATGACCTGATCGATTTCGACCCCGCATCGACCGCCTGTGCCTCGGGCTTCGGCTGTTATGCGCAGGTCGAGGGCACCACCGTCACCAAGGGGCTTGAACTGTCCGGCGGCATGCCGGTCAGCGATCGGATCGCGATTTATGGCAGCTACACGCTGACCGATGCCGAAACCGAGGGCACGCGCCTGACGAATGTGCCGCGCCACGATCTTGTCCTGGGCGTTGATGCGGAGTTCACCGACCGCTTCACTGGCGGGTTCGAAGTGCAGCATGTCGCGGATGTGGAGCCCTCGGCCTTTGCCCCCGCCGATCACAAGGTCGGCGACTACACGCTGGCCAACATGACCCTGTCCTACGATATCGCCGACGGGGCAGAGGCCTATCTGCGGGTTGAGAACCTGTTCGACGAAGACTACGAAACCGCCGGCGGATTCAACACGCCGGGCCGCGCGGTCTTTGTGGGGCTGCGTGCGGATTTCTAGGCGCATCGCCTGCGTCCTGGCCCTGGTCCTGTCCGGGACCGGGGCCAGCACGGGCGCGTCGGCAGACGGGCTGCCCAAGCGGGTCGTGTCGATCAATGCCTGCACTGATCAGCTGGCGATGATGCTGGCCGGACCCGGTCAACTGGTGTCGGTCACGCATCTGGCGCAGGACCCCCGCGTGTCGTCGATGACCGAAACCGCCAAGGCCTATCCGGTCAATCATGGCCGTGCAGAAGAGGTGTTCCTGCTTAAGCCCGACCTCGTACTGGCGGGCCGGTATACCCAGCAGCCCACGGTCGACATGCTGCGCGGCCTGGGCATAGAGGTCATCCAGTTCGATCCGGCGCGCAGCCTTGACGACGTGACCGCGCTGTTGACCCAGGCAGGTGCGGCCTTGGGCCGGTCCGACCGCGCAACGGCCCTGATCGACGCGTTCGACAGGCAGCGCGCCACGCTTTTGGCCGCTCTGGACACGTCGGCACCCCGACCCAGTGCCGCGCTTTACTTTGCCAATGGCTACACCACCGGGCCCGGCACCCTGGCCAACGATATCCTCGAGACGGCCGGATTTTCCAACGTGGCCCAAGATGCGGGTTTTCCCGGCGGGGGCTTCATGCCGCTCGAGGTGCTTGTCATGGCCGATCCAGCCGCGGTGATCACCGGCACCCGCTATCCCGGCGCGTCCCGCGCCGAAGAGGTGATGGCCCACCCCGTCATCGCCGCGGTTACGGACGGCGCGGGGAAGACCATGACGACCGATGCCGATTGGCTTTGCGGCACACCCCATGTCCTTCGCGCGGCAGAGCGCCTGCAGCCCCTGCGCCCGGCGCAGACTGGCGACGACGGGAACGACACGCGATGACACGGCTCTTCGCAGCCCTTGGGTTCGGCGTCGCGGCTCTGTTCGTCCTGTCGCTGTTCATCGGCCCGGCCGGCCTGACACTTGGCAATAGCCTGCATGCGCTTTTCGGTCTTTCCGATGGACCCGAGGGCCTGATCATGCAGGAAATCCGCCTGCCCCGCGCGCTTCTGGCGGTGATGGTCGGCCTGAGCCTCGGAATGGCCGGAGCCGCGATGCAGGGCTATTTGCGCAACCCGCTGGCAGAGCCTGGATTGATCGGGGTCAGCGGGGCGGCGGCGCTGGGCGCGGTGCTGTCCATCCAGACGGGGTTATCGGCGATGGCCCCGCTTGCGTTGCCCCTGGCCGCGCTCGCCGGCGCGTTGACCGGCGTGCTTCTCATTCTCGCGCTGGCAGGCCCGCGGGGCACATCGCTGACCCTGATCCTTGCCGGGATCGCCATGTCGTCGATGGCGGCGGCGCTCACGTCGCTCGTGCTGAACCTGTCGCCCAACCCGTTTGCCGCGAACGAGATCGTATTCTGGATGATGGGATCGCTGGCCGACCGGGCCTTTGTCCATGTCTGGCTCGCCCTGCCGTTCATGGTGGTGGGCTGGGCGCTTCTGACAAGCCTTGGACGGGGGCTCGATGCGCTGACCCTGGGCGAGGACGCGGCGCAGACCATGGGCATCCGGCTGGGGCGTCTGCGGCTGATGTTGATCCTGGGCACGGCCAGTGTCGTCGGTGCAGCCACGGCGGTGGCGGGCGCCATCGGCTTCGTGGGCCTCGTGGTGCCGCATCTTTTGCGCGGTGCCGTGGGCGCGCGTCCGTCCCGGCTGATCTGGGCCTCGGCCCTAGGCGGCGCGGCCATGGTGCTGGCCGCCGACATCGCCGTGCGCCTGATCCTGCCCGAACGCGACCTGAAGCTGGGCGTGTTGACAGCGCTGGTGGGGGCGCCCCTGTTCCTGCACCTCGTCTACAAGACACGGAGGGAGATGGGATGAGCTGTCTGAGCCTCGATACCCTCTCTGTCACCCTGCGCGGCAGACAGGTCTTGGGCGATATCAGTCTCGAAATCGGGGCTGGAGAACTGGTCGGCCTGATCGGCCCGAACGGGGCGGGCAAGACCACGCTCCTGCGGGCCGCGCTGGGTCTGATCCCGGCAACCGGTCACAGCTCGCTTGCCGCGATGGCGCCAGAGGCGCGCGCGCGGGCCGCTGCCTGGATGCCGCAGGCCCGCGAGATCGCCTGGCCCGTCACGGTCGAGGCGCTGATCACCCTGGGTCGCACGCCGCATCTGGGCTTTGGCCAGTCCCCCGCGCCCGACGACCTGGCCCGCGTGGACGAAGTGATCGGGGATCTGGACCTTGCCGCCCTGCGCCATCGCCGCGCGACCAACCTGTCGGGCGGCGAACAGGCCCGCGTGCTTCTGGCCCGCGCACTTGTGCAGGACACGCCCCTGATCATGGCCGATGAGCCTATCGCCGGGCTCGATCCCGCGCACCAGATCACGACCATGCGCCATTTCGCCGACCTGGCCGACTCGGGCCGGTCGGTTCTGGTGTCCCTGCACGATCTTGGCCTCGCCGTGCGCCACTGCACGCGGCTCTTGCTGCTGGATCAGGGCCGGATCGTGGCCGATGGGCGCCCCGATGCCGTTCTGACCCAGGCCCGCCTGGCCGAAACCTTCGGCATAACGGCCCATCTTGCCCGGACGGCCCAGGGCCCGGTGTTTCAGCCGCTCGACGTGGTGCGCTAGAATTTCCCCACAATTTGGCCGGTTTTTAATGTTTCCTTGGGGAAAAGCGGGCTCAAATGCACAGCGCGTGCGGGCAGCGCGCGTCAGGGGACAGGCAAGGAACGGCACAATGACGGCACGCAAGGGGATCGTTCTGGCAGGTGGCAGCGGCACGCGACTGTATCCCATCACGCTGGGCCTTTCGAAACAGCTGTTGCCGATCTACGACAAGCCCATGATCTACTACCCGATCTCGGTGCTGATGCTGGCGGGCATCCGCGACATCGCGATCATCACCACACCTCAGGACCAGGCGCAGTTCCGCACCACGCTGGGCGATGGCAGTCAATGGGGGCTGTCCTTTTCTTACATCGAACAGCCCAGCCCCGACGGCCTGGCACAGGCTTTCATCCTCGCCGAGGCATTTCTTGACGGTGCGCCGTCCGCCCTCGTGCTGGGCGACAACATCTTTTACGGCCACGGCCTGCCTGAACATCTGGCGGCCGCCGACGGCAAGACCACAGGAGGCACCGTCTTCGGCTATCGCGTGTCCGATCCCCAACGCTATGGCGTGGTCGGCTTCGATGACGCGGGGCAGGCGGTGACAATCACGGAAAAGCCTGCCGTGCCCCCCTCGAACTACGCAGTGACAGGGCTTTACTTCCTGGACGGGACGGCACCGGACCGGGCCCGGACGATCACGCCCTCCGCCCGCGGCGAGATCGAGATCACGACACTGCTCGAGATGTACCTGACCGAGGGCAGCCTGTCGGTCGAACGGATGGGCCGTGGCTTTGCCTGGCTCGACACCGGCACCCATGGCAGCCTTCTGGACGCAGGCAATTTCGTGCGCACGCTCCAGGAACGCCAGGGCCAGCAGGTGGGACGCCCCGAAGAGATCGCCTTTGGCAAAGGCTGGATCACACGCAAGGCGCTTCTGGCCCGGGCCGAAATCTTTCGGAAGAACAGCTACGGCAGCTATCTTGCCGCGCTCGTGGATCAGCCCGACCCGCCGGTCAGCGACCGCT
>PR_CR_10_Liq_1_inCRDRAFT_1000453_pt1 | contig 25741 bp, 30 predicted proteins | sample PRCRCaboRojoPR_3_FD_10241 | JGI IMG/M metagenome (IMG submission 10241)
ATTGGATAATGCCGGCATCTCGAAGCTCCATCTGATGATGAAACCTCAAGAATCCAGTTCTGCACAACTGTCAAAGCTCAAGTGCGATTCCCCTGCGGGGAACTATGCATGTCTTGATCCGTCACAGGCAAAACGAAACCGACGACGGAGTGCCCGGGCCAGCCTTGAGATGTGAAGCAGAAAAACAGGTTGGACTGACAAGGAGCGCACATACCAAACGCTCTGCCATTCTGTTTTTTGTTTTTTTTCCACCGGTCAAGGCAGCACGCCGAAATTTCCTCTTGCAGGCCCCGGCGGGCCGCTTTACATGCCTCACACCCAACGGAAAGCGGGCGTAGCTCAGGGGTAGAGCATTACCTTGCCAAGGTAAGGGTCGTGAGTTCGAATCTCATCGCCCGCTCCAGTTGGACCAGCCGGAGACCCATCCGGATCGGAGCGCGGGCGTAGCTCAGGGGTAGAGCATTACCTTGCCAAGGTAAGGGTCGTGAGTTCGAATCTCATCGCCCGCTCCAAACACTTCCCAGTTTGATGTGACCTGACAGGCGCGCCCGTCCGTGGCATTTTTGGTCCATGAGGGTTGCCGCATGGATCGCCGCGCTGGCGCTTGCCTGCCCCGCACCGGCGCTGTCGCAAGGCTGCACCGAGGACGCGATGATCGTGTTCGACGGCTCCGGTTCCATGTCCGAAATCTTGGCCCTGCAGGGCGCCACCCGGATCGAGGGGGCGCGCATCGCCATGCACCGGGTGCTGCCCCAGGTCGCACCCGTGCGGCGTCTGGGCCTGGTGCTTTATGGGCCGGGCACGGGGCCCAGTTGCCGGGTGAGCCTGCGCATGACGCCCCAGCCCGAGGCCGACCTGCCCATCCTGGCCGAGATCGACACGATGGAGCCTGCGGGCAGCACCGCGCTGACCGAGGCCGTGCGCGAGGCCGCCGACGTGCTGGGCGACGGGCCCGGCACGATCGTGCTGGTCACCGATGGCGAGGAAAACTGCGGCGGCCGCCCCTGCCGGCTGGCGGCGGATCTGGTGGCCCAGCGGCCGAACCTGACGGTCCACGTGATCGGCTACCGGATCACGGGCGCGTTCTTCGAATGGCCCAGCACCGGCGGCACCGACATGTCCCGGGCCACCTCGGCCGAATGCCTGGCCCATCTGACAGGGGGCATCTACAAGACCGTGGACAACACTGACGGACTGACCGACGCCCTGCGCGAGGTCCTGGCCTGCCCGGTGTTCGGCGCGCTTGCGGTGCCGGTTCCGGCTAGGCGCGTGCGGCCCTAGAACGCCTTGAAGGTCAGCGTCGTCAGCGACCGCTCGATCCCCGGAATGTCCAGCAGCCGCTCGTTGATGAACTTGCCCACATCCTCGTCCGTGGGAATGTAGAGCTTCAAGAGCAGATCATACTCCCCGCTTGTCGAGTAAAGCTCCGAATGCAGCTCGCGCAGGGCGATTTCCTCGGCCACCTGGTAGGTCGTGCCTGGTTTGCAGCGGATCTGGATGAAAACGGGGGTCATCGGCGCATTCCTTTGCTGACGGACGGCCGAAACCTCGCATGTCGCCCCGTCCCCGTCCATCCCGAAATCGCGCCGCTTGGCGAAGGACGCCCGTGGGCCTATAACGGCCCGGTCAGGAAAGGAAAACCGATGCGCCGCGCCAAGATCGACCGCACCACCGCCGAGACCAAGATCACCGTCGAGATCGACCTCGACGGCACGGGGGCTTACGACAACCAGACGGGGGTTGGCTTCTTCGACCACATGCTGGACCAGCTGTCGCGCCATGCGCTGATCGACATGACCGTGCGCTGCGACGGCGACACCCATATCGACGATCACCACAGCGTCGAGGATGTGGGCATCGCACTGGGCCAGGCGCTCACCCAGACCTTGGGGGACAAGCGCGGCATCCGGCGCTATGGCGCGTGCCTCTTGCCCATGGACGACGCGCTGGTGCGCGCCGCACTCGACCTGTCGGGGCGGCCCTTCCTTGTGTGGAACGTCGAGATGCCCACGGCCAAGATCGGCAGCTTCGACACCGAACTGGTGCGCGAATTCTTCCAGGCGCTCAGCACCCATGGCGGGATCACGCTGCATGTGGACGCGCTCCACGGCATCAACAGCCACCACATCGCCGAGGCCGCGTTCAAGGCCGTGGCCCGCGCGCTGCGCGACGCGGTCGAAACCGATCCGCGCAAATCCGACGCCGTGCCTTCGACGAAGGGATCGCTCTAGGCGGTCCCGCGAAACCCCGCGCGCCCCCGTCCCGGGCCTGCCCCGGGACCTCACTATCCCGGCCCCTTGACGCAGGGAACGTTTCGCGCCACGCCCATGGCCGGACAAAGGACCTCGACCCCCATGCTCACGGCGATCATCGATTACGACAGCGGCAACCTGCACTCCGCCGAAAAGGCGTTTCAGAAAATGGCGGCCGAGACCGGTGCGGGCGATGTCGTCGTGACCTCGGATGCCGACACCGTGGCGCGCGCCGATCGGATCGTGCTGCCCGGAGACGGGGCCTTTCCCGCCTGCGCGGGCGCGCTGCGCGCCTCGGGCTGCTTCGAGGCCATGGTCGAGGCGGTCGCGGTCAAGGCCCGCCCGTTCCTGGGCATCTGCGTGGGCATGCAGCTCATGGCGCGCATGGGCCACGAGTACGAAGAGACCGAAGGGCTCGGCTGGATCGACGGCGAGGTCGTGCGCATCGCGCCCACCGATCCCGCGCTCAAGGTACCCCATATGGGCTGGAACGATCTTGTGATCGACACCCCCCACCCGGTGCTCGACGGTGTCGGTACGGGCGATCACGTCTATTTCGTTCACTCCTACCACATGCAGGTGGCCGCCCCGGCGCAGCTGATCGCCCATGTGGACTATGCGGGCCCAATCACCGCCATCGTCGGGCGCGACACGATGCTGGGCTTTCAGTTCCACCCGGAAAAAAGCCAGGCCACCGGGCTGCGCATGATCGCCAATTTCCTGGACTGGCGGCCGTGAAGCTGCCCCTGCCCGGTCTCCGGCGGCCCAAGCGCCCGCCGCTCTGGGTGATGATGCATATCCCCAAGACCGCCGGTGCGTCGCTGGCCGAGGCGACCATTACCTCGCTTGGGCCGGACCGCGCGATCCGGCTGGAATGGTTCGACACGCTCGTGCGCCATTCCAAGATCAGCGGGCTCAAGGGCAAGAAGCTGGTGATCAGCCATATCGCCGGGCGCGAGCTGGGCTATCTGTCGGACGAGTTCGACCTGACGACCTTTACCGTCCTGCGCGATCCGGTCGCGCGGGTGGTGTCCAATTTCACCTTCTGGCGCGAGACCCAAGGCGGTGTCACCGTCCCCGACGCGGACGGCACCCCCGTGCCCCTGACCGACCCTGCGCTGGACTGGCAGACCGACCTGGCCCGCGCGCTGAAGCTGTCGGACACAGTCTGGAAGTTCCGCGACCTCGCCGATACGGCCACCTGGCAGCTGGCCACCTCGATCTACGAACGCGGCGGGAGGGACGGCGCGGGCGCGCTCACCGCGGCCAAGGCGCGCCTGTCGGACATGGCCATCGTGGGCTTTCAGGACCGTCTGGACGAGACCTATGCCCGGCTCATGACAGCATTCCGCGTGCCCGACCCGGCGCCCCTGCCCCGGCACAACGCGACCGCGGCCAAATCCGAACCGGACGCGGCCCTGCGCGATCTCATCATCGGGAAAAACCAGCGCGATCTCGAGCTGACGGACTGGGCCCGCAGCCGGTTCGGTTAGCGCACCCGCGTCCAGGTCTGGTTCTTGCAGACCGGGCCCAGGCAGCCCTTGACCGTCAGCGTGTTGCCTGCCACGCGCATCTCGGCATCGTAGTTGCGCCCGAAGGCCGGTACATAGACTTCGCCGTTGTCATAGGCCCCGTTGCCCTGAGGCACCATGTTCCAGATCAGCCGCTTGCCCACATTGGGCGTGGTGACCGGCTGGCCCGTGCTGTCATAGGCCCGCACTAAGGTACCGCACAGGGCTGCGCCGCATTTGCTGACCTCCACATGACCGACCTGCCCCTTGCCATCGGGCGGCGACAGCCAGGTGCCAAGCGCAGGCTCGGCCATGGCGGCCACAGGGGCCGACAGGAGCGTGGACAGGACAAGGACCTTCAGTTTCATAAGCGCAATCCAGAAGTTGACCCGGCTCGTTCCGGGATTGCACAGAGATATGTCGGGCCGTTGCCGTTTTCAAAATGCAGGATTTGCGGATCGGCCATGTTCTGCCGACATGGCCAGTCCGGTACATTAGGACAGGGTCGCGCTCAGTTCACGCGCGCCCAGGTCTGTGTCTTGCAGATCAGACCGCCCGCCACGCAGCCCGACAGGTCCAGCCGGTCGCCACGCAACTCCATCTTGCCGATGTAGATCTTGTCATTGGCCGGGCGCCAGACCTTGCCGTTGTATTTTCCGCCGCCCGCGGGCTCCATGCCCATGACCAGCGTCTTGCCCAGGGTGTCCGAGCGGTACTCGCCGCTGCTGTTGAACGTCCGCGCGATGGTCCCGCAGATCTGCGCGCCGCAGGGGGCCATCTCGATATGGGCATAGCTGCCCTCATCCGGTTGGGTCTGCCACGTCCCAAGGACCGGATCTGCCGCCGCAGCGCCCGCGCCCGCGCCCAGCCCAAGGGTTAGGGCCAACAATGCCTTGCGCATGATATCTCCTCCATCTCTCCTCTGGCGATCACTGTGCGAAGGCGCGGCCTGCGTAATCAAGCGTGACGTCGGGTCCGCTTGCATGTCTGGCGGAAGGGTTCTAATTGCTCCGCCAAATAGTACGAGCAGACCTGACATGATCCTCTACCCCGCCATCGACCTCAAGGACGGCCAGGCCGTACGCCTGCTGCGCGGCGAGATGGACAAGGCCACCGTTTTCAACGACGACCCCGCCGCCCAGGCCCGCGCCTTTGTCGAGGCGGGCTGCGAATGGCTGCACCTGGTGGACCTCAACGGGGCTTTCGAGGGCTCACCGGTGAACGCCGCGGCGGTCGAGGCGATCCTGGCTGCGACCGCGATCCCCACCCAGCTGGGCGGCGGCATCCGCGACATGGCCACCATCGAAAGCTGGCTGTCCAAGGGGCTCGCGCGGGTGATCCTGGGCACCGTCGCGGTCGAGAACCCGGGCCTTGTGCGCGAGGCGGCCAAGGCCTTTCCCGGCCAGATCGCCGTGGGCATCGACGCGCGCAAGGGCCGTGTGGCGACCAAGGGCTGGGCCGAAGAAACCGACGTCGATGCCACCGACCTTGCCCGTTCCTACGAGGATGCGGGCGTGGCCGCGATCATCTACACCGATATCGACCGCGACGGGGCGATGGGCGGCCCGAATATCGGCGCGACCGCGGCGCTGGCGCGCGCCGTGTCGATCCCGGTCATCGCTTCGGGCGGTGTCGCATCGCTCGACGACCTGATCGCGCTCAGGGATTGCGGTGCGCAGCTCAACGGCGCGATTTCCGGACGGGCGCTTTATGACGGCGCGATCGACCTGCAAGAGGCCCTGGCCGCGCTGCGGCGCTGACCTCGCGCGGAGTGCTGGACTCGCCCGCGTCGCCCGCGTAGAAGGCGACCATGCTCAAGACCCGCATCATCCCCTGCTTGGACGTGGCCGATGGCCGCGTGGTCAAGGGTGTCAACTTCGTCGACCTGCGCGACGCAGGCGATCCCGTGGATGCCGCCCGCGCCTATGACGCGGCGGGCGCCGACGAGATCTGTTTTCTCGACATCCACGCCACCCATGAAAACCGCGGCGTGATGATGGACGTGGTCACCCGCACGGCCGAGGAATGCTTTATCCCGCTCACCGTGGGCGGCGGCGTACGAACGGTCGAGGATGTGCGCAACCTGCTGCTCGCCGGCGCGGACAAGGTCAGCTTCAACTCGGCCGCCGTGGCCGACCCGGACGTGGTGGCCCGCGCGGCGGACCGTTTCGGCAGCCAGTGCATCGTCTGCGCCATCGACGCCAAGACCGTGGCCCTCGGCAAATGGGAGATCTTCACCCATGGCGGGCGGCGCGAAACCGGCATCGACGCGGTGGAATTTGCCCGCACGATCAACGCCAAAGGCGCGGGCGAGATCCTGCTGACCTCCATGGACCGGGACGGCACGCGCGCGGGCTTCAACCTGCCCCTGACACGCGCCATCGTGGACGCGGTGGATATCCCCGTGATCGCCTCGGGCGGGGTTGGCACGCTTGACCACCTGGTCGAGGGCGTGACCGAAGGCGGCGCCAGCGCGGTGCTGGCCGCGTCGATCTTTCATTTCGGCGACTATTCCATCGCAGAGGCCAAGGCCCACATGGCCGCGGCCGGCATTCCCGTAAGGATCGCCGCATGACGCTCGATGACCTCGCCGCCATCGTGGCCGACCGCGCCGCCGCGGACCCGGACGAAAGCTGGACCGCGAAGCTTCTGGCCAAGGGCCCCGAAAAGGCCGCCGAGAAATTCGGCGAAGAGGCGATCGAGGCCGTGATCGAAGCGGTCAAGGGCGACCGCGCGCGTCTCACCGCCGAGGCGGCGGATGTGCTCTTTCACCTCCTCGTGATGCTGAAATCGCGCGACGTGCCGCTGGCCGACGTGATGGAGGAACTCGCGCGCCGCCAGGGCCAATCGGGTCTCGCCGAAAAGGCCGGTCGGTCCCGCTAAGAGTGCGCGGCCCGTCGACGGGCCGCAACCGCCTGCGTCGACGCAGGAGCCCCCCGGCTCAGAGCTTCGACGAGATGATGCCGGTGTTGAACCCGCCCATGCGCAGCTCTCCGAAGAGCCGCTGATACTCGATCTTCGGGCAACGGTTCTGGATCACGTCGATGCCCCGCGCCCGCGCCACTGCGGCGGCCTCGGCATGCGCGACGCCGATCTGCATCCAGATCGTGCGGAGCTTGGGCAGATGGGCCAGCGCCGCCTCCACGATCTCGGGCACCGCCTCGGAGCGGCGGAAGATATCGACCATATCGATCACTTCCGGCACCTCCGACAGATCTGCAAGCACCGTTTCCCCGAACAGGGACTTGCCCGCATGGCCGGGGTTCACCGGGATCACGCGAAATCCCTTCAGCCCCAGGTAGCGGGCAACGTAATAGCTGGGCCGCACCGGGTTCATGGACACGCCCACGACCGCCACGGTTTTGGTCCGCGTCAGGATGTTCTTGAGAAAGGCGTCGGAATAGCTCTCGGTCATGGGCGGACACTAGCGGCAGTTTCCGGACAAAAAAAGCGCCCAAGCAAAAGCTCGGGCGCAGTCACGGAACGAGGGACAGTGAAGTGAAGCGCGGGAGTTCCGCATCCGCGCCTCGAACGTTGACAAATAGGCAACACACAACCGCAGAAAAGAGCGTCTCGCAGATATGTGAACAAAGCCTTAAGCGAAGCGGCGACCTCAGGCCTAAAAAATCAGGCCTGCAAAACCTGCGGCCAGTTGGCATCGGCGCGGGCGATATGGCCGGGGATATCGCGCCGCCACAGGCCCCGGACGGCGCGGTTGAAATTGAGGTACAGCTTGTCCTCGTGGATATGCCAGGCCTCGGGCTCGGTCTTGGCGGTATACCCGCGCGACACCGCATAGGCGCAATAGCCGCCGTATTGCGGCGCGTAGGCCTCGGGGTCGGCTGCGAACATCTCGCGCGTCTCCGGACTGGCGAAGCGCCAGGTCGCGCCGTTCCAGTCATGGGTGATGGCGGCCTGACCGGCCACGGGGCGGCCTTCGGTGAAATAGGCGACCGGGTCGGTGCCCGAAATTGCCGCGCCATCGCGCGAAAAGACGGGTGGCTCGGCGGCCTGTGCCCCACCGGGCAGAAGCGCCAGCGCGGGTGCGGCGGCAAGGGCAGACAGGATCAGGGTGCGGCGCGTCGGCATGGGCGGGTCTCCTTGGCACTGGGATGCTTCAAGAATGGCCGCTCGGCCCGGCCCGACCAAGCCCCGCTACGGGCTTGTGACCCTGGCGCGGCCGCGCGTGAGATTTGTTACAAAGCCCGCCCTAGTCCAAGATATCCTCAATGAGGTCGAACGCCTCGCTGAAAAGCTTTCGGCCAAGGCTCTTGCGTTTCTTTGCCTTGCGTTTCTTGGGCTTCTTCGGCCGTTCGGGCACGGTGGCGTGGTATCCGGCCCGGGGCCCCACCGGCGCGGGCGCGGGCCGCGCGGGATCGCTGCGCAGCGCCTTCATTTCATGAAGCGGCGCGCCGCAGGCGCTGCAGGCCAGTTCATGGCGCTGGCTGCCGGACAGAACCAGCGCCGCGCGGGTGCCGCAATAGCAGCATGTCGCGATTTTCGTGCCCTGTGGAATGGTCGCCTCCGTTACCTGGGTAAAGATGCATATAGGGCAACGGCGGCGGCATTTGAGACGTTGAGCGATCCGAATTGCCCCGCATAGCGGATCTTGACCAATCCGTCGCAGGTTTCGCGCGTTTTTTCGCGCAGACCCGGCCCCTCGGCCCCCAGGACCAGCGCCACGGCGCGGTCGCGCTTGCCATCCAGCGCCTCTTCGATGCTTTGATCGGCCTGACCATCGAGACCCAGAACCAGGTAACCCATGGCCTGCAACTCGGTGATCGCATCGGCCAGGTTGCGGACACGCAGGTAGGGCTGGCGCTCCAGCGCGCCGCTCGCGGTTTTCGCCAATGCGCCGGTTTCGGGCGCCGCGTGGTGGCGGGTGCCGATTACGGCAGAGGCCCCGAACACCTCGGCCGAGCGCAGGATCGCGCCCACGTTATGCGGGTCGGTCACCCGGTCGAGCAGGATCAGCCGCTGCGGCCCCGCGCCCGCCCCGCGCAGCGCCACCTCGTCCAAAGGACCCCAATCGAGCGGCCTGACCTCGAGCGCGGCACCCTGGTGCACCGATCCGGGATCGAGCGGCGCGGTGAACTTGCGCGGATCGACGATCTCGGGCGTCATCCCCGAGGCGTCGATGGCCGGGGCCAGCTTGTCCGCGGCGTTCTTGGTCACGATCAGCCGCAGCCTTTCGCGGCGCGGATTTTCCAGCGCGTCGCGCACCGCGTGCAACCCGAACAGCCATACAGTTTCCGCCGCCGCGGCCTTTTTCGACCGCTCCTTGTCCACCACCCATTTCGGTTTTTTCATCGCCTCGGCGCCCCTTTTGCAAGGTGGCGCAGCATGGGTCGGCGCGGGCCGATTGCCAAGGGATTTCGCATGGATTTTCCGGTTGACGGAGGTTTGGGGCGATTGTAATCAGCCCCTCACGCAAGGGCCTTGGTCCTTGCCGTGGGCGACAGGCCGCAAGGTGTGGCAGGGGACTGTAACTCCCTCGCGGAGACGCACGCTAGGTTCGATTCCTAGGTCGCCCACCATTCTCCCCTACATCATCGGTCTGACACGGCGCGGGGCGGTTCGTGACCCAGGGATCGCGCTTGTCAGCCAGCGGCCCCTTGGGCGACACCCGCCTACTGCACCGCGATCTGGGATCGGTCGAAGACAGCGCTTTCCGTGGTCAGATCGTCGTACAGCACCTCGACCCGCATCGACCTTACCGAACCGGCCGGGCGGGTCTCGTAGATCACCCAATCGGTCGGGATCGCATAGGGCTGGGCCAGGCCCATGTCGCAGGGTGGCAGCTCGAGCACCCGCAGCGGCTCGTCGTTGATGGCATATTGCACCTGGTGCAGGCCGCATCGCCAGGTGAGAAGATGGGTAAAGTAGATCCAGTCCTGCCCCTCGTAATCGCGGACGGCCAGCCAATTGGACTGGGTCGCTTGCAGGATCGGGCGCACCTCGGTCGCCGTGGTGAACTTGCCCGTCGGCGTCTGGTCCTCGGCCTCGAAACCGCCGGGCACGGACGGTGCCGCGGCCGCTGCGGTGTCTGCCTCCGGCACGGCCGTTCCGGACGGCCCGCCGCCCCCGCCCGACGCGAGGGCGATCCCGATCAGGATGATGTCCAGCATGCTCTTTCTCCCTTCGACCATAGGGCGATTTCACGTCGCGAACGCCCAGCCCGTCTTTTACCGGCCGGGGCTTTGGCCCTATAGTCCCGGCGAGGCAGTGTTGGGTAAAACGATCATGGCGAAGAAACCGCGCAGGACCAAGTCTTTCAACATCATGGTGGTCGGCCAGGGCGGGCGCCTGCAATACGAGGCCGTGCTTTTCGCGGCGTCGCTGCGCCACGCGTCACCGACATGGGATGGACGGCTGATCGTGGCCGAACCCCAGCCCGGCCCCCTGTGGCCGCGCACCGACCCGCGCATACGCGGCGACGAAACGCGCGCGGCGCTGGCCGATCTCGGGGCCGAGATCGTACCCTTCGAAAGCCGCGACTTCGGAGCGGCTTACCGCTATGGCAACAAGATCGAGGCGCTCGAGACCCTGCCCGAGGGCGAGCCCTTCGTCTTTTTCGACACCGACACGCTGATCACCGGGGATATCTCCGGGGTACCGTTCGATTTCGACCGGCCCAGCGGATCGTTGCGGCGCGAAGGCACCTGGCCCGTGATCGAACTGTACGGTCCAGGCTACACCGAAACCTGGAAGTCCCTCTACGATCAGTTCGGGCTCGATTTCGAAAGCTCACTGGACCCGAGCCAGCCCGACGAGTTCTGGAAGCGCTACCTGTATTTCAACGCCGGATTCTTCTTCTACAAGGACCCCAAGGCCTTCGGCGACAGGTTCCGCGAATACGCCGTCGGGATCCGTGACACCCCGCCCGCGACTCTTGTGTGCCAAAGCCTCGATCCCTGGCTCGACCAGGTCGCCCTGCCCCTGGTCATCCATTCCTTTGGCGGCGGGCGCGACACTCTGCCCGAGGGGTACCTGGACGGGTCGGTCAGCTGCCACTACCGGCTTTTGCCACTGCTCTACGCCCGCGAAAGCGACCGCGTGGTCGAGGTGCTGGAAGAGGTCACCGCGCCGAACAAGATCAAGAAGGTACTCAAGGGCCACGAGGCCTTCAAGCGGATGATCTACCAGGGCCGCGGCGCCAAGGTGCGCGCCCTGTTCGACCAGGACAACCTGCCCCGCCGGGAACAGGCGATCCGCAACCGCATCAAAAAGGAAGGTTTTTGGATGCGGTGAGCGGGCCTTTCACGTGTCCAGGTCATGCGTCGACTTGGCGACCCATGCCGAGCAGCCGTCTGCGCCAGCATGAACCACATATATGGTGACGGCAGGTCTGCGCGCCGTGCAAAACCCGTGTTCCGGCAGCAACGGGCAAGGCGGAACGCAGGGTCTGCCCCGGATCGGTGCTGCGCGGCGCGGTTCTTATTGCGGTCGCGGAATTGCCGCAACTGCCCCGATCGCATAGGAACGCGGGAAAGATCTATCCAGGGAGAAACACCATGACCGACGGCCCCACCTACGGCTTTGACACGCTGCAGATCCACGCAGGCGCCCGGCCCGACCCGGCGACCGGCGCGCGCCAGACGCCGATTTACCAGACCACCGCCTATGTGTTCCGCGACGCGGATCACGCCGCCGCGCTCTTCAACCTGCAGGAGGTGGGGTATATCTACTCCCGCCTGACCAATCCAACCGTGGCGGCGTTGCAGGAACGCCTTGCCGCGCTCGAGGGCGGTGTGGGCGCGGTCTGCTGCTCGTCCGGGCACGCGGCGCAGATCATAGCGCTGTTTCCGCTGATGGGGCCGGGCAAGAATATCGTCGTCTCCACAAGGCTTTACGGCGGGTCGATCACCCAGTTCAGCCAGACCATCAAGCGCTTCGGCTGGTCGGCCACATTCGTTGATTTCGACGATCTAGACGCCGTGAAGGCCGCCATCGACGACGACACCCGCGCGGTGTTCTGCGAATCCATCGCCAACCCGGGCGGCTATATCACCGATCTCGATGCCATCTCTGGTATCGCCGAGGCCGCGGGCCTGCCGCTCATCGTCGACAACACATCGGCCACGCCGTATCTCTGCCGCCCCATCGAACATGGCGCGACGCTGGTCGTGCATTCCATGACGAAGTTCCTGACCGGCAATGGCACCGTCACCGGCGGCGTGGTGGTCGACTCGGGCCGCTTCGATTGGTCGGCCTCGGACAAGTTCCCGTCGCTCAGCGCGCCGGAACCCGCCTATCACGGGCTCAAGTTCCACGAGACCTTCGGGCCGCTCGCCTTCACCTTCCACGGGATCGCCGTGGGCCTGCGCGATCTGGGCATGACGCTGAACCCGCAGGCGGCGCACTACACCCTGATGGGGATCGAGACGCTGTCGCTGCGCATGGCCAAGCACGTTGAGAACGCCACCAAGGTCGCGGGCTGGCTGGAAAGCCACCCCCATGTGGCGGGCGTGACCTATGCCGGTCTGCCCTCTTCGCCCTATCACGACCGGGTGGCGCGCATCTGTCCGCGCGGTGCGGGCGGGCTCTTCACCGTGGCGCTCAAGGGCGGCTACGAGGCTTGCGTGAAGTTCGTCGATTCGCTCGAGATCTTCAGCCATGTGGCCAACCTGGGCGACACCCGCAGCCTTGTGATCCACTCGGCCTCGACCACGCACCGCCAGCTGACCGAAGAACAGCAGAAGGCCGCGGGCGCGAGCCTCGACGTGGTGCGTATTTCCATCGGGATTGAGGACGCGGACGACCTGATCGCCGATCTGGACCAGGCCCTGAACAAGGCGCACGGCTAACGCCGGGAGCGGCGCGGGGTCACGGCCCCGCGCCGGTGCGCGGCCCCCTGTCTATTCGGCCGCGTCGACCAGTTCGATCACGAGGCTGACCTGGGCCCGCAGCGTAACCTCGCCCGCCGCGATGGGCACGGCATCGGACGCCATGCGCATCTCGGCCATGGGCGCGGCGACCGGACGGCTTCCGCCGTGTTCGTTGATCGTGATGACATCGCCCAGCGCCACGCCCGCGGCGGTGGCGAACAGCTCGGCCCGGGCCAAAGCGTCAGCCATGGCGGCGCGGCGGGCCGCATCCATCGCCTCGGACGGATCGTCGATATCGAAGCGCAGCCCGCGGAACCGGTTGGCACCCGCATCGAAGATCTGGTCCAGCAGCGTGCCCAGACCGATCAGATCGCGGGCCCGCACTGTCAGCTCGTTCGAGGCGACGAATCCCACAACCTTGTCAGTGTAACTCCCGCTCGACGCCCGGTTGTAGACCAGCCGCAGGTCAAGCCGGCTGGTCTGGCGGTCGCGCTCGGCGATGCCCGCGGCATCGAGCGTCTCGATCAGCGCGCGGGTGACCGAACTGGCGGCGGCCATCGCCTCTGACGCGGTCTCGGCGCGTTCCTCGACGCCGAGGGTGATCACCGCCATGTCCGGCGCGCGGTCGACCGCGCCTTCGCCCTGCACGGTGATCTGGCGCACCGGGGCCTCCTGCGCGGTCAGGATCTCCGGGCCCGCGGCAAGCGCGGCGGCAACAAGGAAAACGGTCAGGCGGCGGATCATGGCAGGCTCCCGGGGCATTGCGACACCCCAGCTTGCGCAGCATCCGGACCTGAGGCAAGGGCCCGCAGGTCGCGCTTCTTTTCCTCGGCGGTAACCTGCTGTAAACACCAATTGGGAGGACATGGACTCCCCCGTGTGGTCCAAGGGTGCTAGAGGCCCCGTATGAAACCGAATTTCGCCCTGTCGCTGTCCTTTGAAGGGATCAGCCTTCTGCACCGCGTGCCGTCCGGCTGGCATCTGGTGGGCGAAGCGGCGCTGGACAGCAGCGATCTTGCCGCCGAGCTGTCGGTGCTCCGCTCGACCGCGCAGGCGCTCGACCCCAACGGTCTGCGCAGCAAGCTCGTCATCCCCAACGACCAGATCCGCTATCTCACGCTCGACACCGGCAATGCAGCGGGCGACGCGCTCCAGACCCGGATTCGCGAGGCGCTGGACGGGGCCACGCCCTACGCGGTCGAGGACCTGGCGTTCGACTGGCGGACCGAGGGCGGCGAGACCCGCGTGGCCGCCGTGGCCCGCGAAACGCTGGAAGAGGCCGAGGCCTTCGCGGTCGAGCACAAGTTCCAGCCGATCAGCTTCGTCTCCGTCGCCGATGACGGTGCGTGGGAGCCTTTCTTCGGCCCCACGGTCCACGCGACGTCCGTCATCGGCTCCGGGGAAAGCGTCGAGCCCGATAAGGACCCGTTACGCATCGTCGGGCGCGCGCGCCTGCCCCAGCCTGCCGCACCCGCAGCCGCGCCTGCCGAGCCCCCGGAGGTCGCCCACAAGACCGAGCACAAGGAGGCACAGACACCTGAACCGTCCGCTTCGGAAGAGGCGCCTGACGCGGCCAAGGCCGATGCTACGCCCACGCCAGCGGACGCCAAGCCGGCCCGGGAAATCGACGCAGCGCCCGAGGCAGAGGCCGACACCGAGCCAGAGGCCATGCCGGAGCCAGAGGCCGACACCGCCCCTGAGTCGGAATCGGTGACCTTCGCCAGCGTGCGGGCCCGCCGGGACAGCCCCGATACGCCCGCGGCGCCGCGCCTTGGCGGCGTGGCCCGCGACGACGATCCCGCGCGGGCCAAGGGCGCGGCCGTTTCCGCTCCGACCCTGCCCGACTTCGATCTGCCCGCTGCGCGCACCGCACCGCGCGTCGCGACCGAGGATGATGCGGACGCTGCAGCAGCCAGGGTGGCCGATCGCACGATCGCGAGCTTGCGACGCCCCGATCCCGCAGAGGATGCGACGGCGCCTGCGGCAACAGACGCGCCGTCACGCCGGATCGGTTGGCGCCTGCCGGAACGCGGCCGCACCGCCAAGGCCGCGCCCGCCCCAGACTTCGACACCGACATCGACACGGTCGACAGCGAAACCCAGCGCATGACGGTCTTCGGCGCGCGCAATCGCGAGGCGACGCGCGGCAAGCCGAAATTCCTGGGGCTTATCCTGACGGTTCTGTTGTTGCTGTTCCTCGCTGGCGTCGCCGTCTGGGCGGCGGTCGACCGGGACGAGGACCTCGCGGGATGGCGCACCGGGACACCCCTGATCGTGGTCGAGACACTACCCGGCGAAACAGCCGAACCAGAGATGTCCGAGGTGGCCGTACCGGCGGCGCTACCGGTGCAGGACGGCGCGCTGATGGACGACACCGGCGCACGAGACCCCGGCACCGATGCGGTGGAGATGGCCGCGCTCGACCTTGACGAGGCGGCACAACCGGAGAGCGACCGGCCTGCCCCGGCCCTTGCCCAGCCCGAGCCCCCGGCGCCCATCACCCCGGACGAGGCCGACACGCAATATGCCGCCACCGGCATCTGGCAAATGGCCCCGCGTCAATCCGTGCCGCCAGCCATCGCCGGCCTGCAGGATCTTTACATCGCGTCGATTGACCCGGTTGTGCCCGAGCACGACCCCGTCTCCCTGCCCCGGCCAGATACCAGCCAGACCGATCTGGCTCTGCGCGACCCCGGCACACCACCGCCTGCGGGCACCGAATTCACCTTTGGCGCCGATGGCCTCGTGATCGCCACGCCCGGGGGCAGTGTTACCCCACAAGGAGTCATCGTCTTTGCAGGCCGTCCTCCGCTCGAGCCGCCTGTACGCCAGCCCGACCCCGATGCGACCACAGCAGAGAGCGTCGAGGAAACCGTGGAACAGCTGCGCCTGGCCGGGTTCCGCCCGCGCCTGCGCCCCGACGACCTGGTTGAACAGAACGAACGCAGCCAGCTTGGCGGCCTGACCCGGACCGAGCTTGCCGGAATGCGCCCGCGCCCGCGCCCCGAGGCGCTGAAAGAGGCGCAAGAACAGGATGACGCGCCCCCCACCGCCCAGGCGGTGGCCGCCTCCGTTGTCCCCACGGCCCGCCCCGGCAATATCGCCGCCATCGTGCGCCGGGCCGAACAAACGCCGGAACCGGTGCAGACCGCGTCGGTCGCACCGCGCAGCGTGACCCCCTCGATCCCGTCGAGCGCATCGGTCGCCCGGCAGGCCACTGTGTCCAATGCCATCAACCTGCGTCGCATCAACCTGATCGGGGTCTACGGCACGCCGTCCAAGCGGCGCGCGCTGGTGCGCCTGTCCAATGGCCGTTACCAGAAGGTGCAGGTGGGCGACCGGATCGACGGGGGCCGCGTGGCCGCCATAGGTGACAGCGAACTGCGCTACACCAAGGGCGGGCGCAGCGTCGTTCTCAGACTGCCGCAGGGCTGATCCCGCTGCACCAAAGGCAGACCAAAGGCCTCGCGTCACGACACGATGATGGCGGGATGGTACCGCCTCCCTGGCTTGAACAGGGGACCTCTGGATCCACAATCCAGCGCTCTAACCAACTGAGCTAAGGCGGCACTGGCGGGTGAAATAACGGCCCCATTCCACGAATGCAAGCGCCTAGAGGTCGATTTCCCAGCTTTGCTCCACGAGATCGACGCCGAAGCTTCTGACCGGTTTCGACGCCGTGCAGCGCCAGCCCGAGCGGGCATAGAGCGCGCAGGCCGCGTGGTGGCTTTCATGGGTCCACAGCATCATCTTGCGATAGCCCCGATCCCGGGCAAAGGCCATGCAGGCCTGCAAAAGCCGCTTGCCCAGACCCAGCCCCCGCGCCTCGGGCCTGAGCAGAAAGAGCCGCAGCTTGGCGACCCCGGCCACGCCCGAACGCACGCAAAAGACGCTTCCCAGCCGCACGGAGCCGCGACAAGCGATGAAGGCTCGTTCAAAAGCCGGGTCGCGGTGCCGGATGAAATCCGCCAAGATCTCGGCCACCAGCGCCTCAAAGCTGTGATCGAACCCCTCGTCCCGGGCATACAGCTCGGCATGCTGCTGGATCAGCCACCCGGCATCGCCGATCTCGAGGTCTCGCAGGATCACATCTGCCGTCATGGCCCCTCGCCCTCTTGTCAATGCCCATCACAAGCGATAGGCCTGCGCGCCATCCAAGGAGAGCGCCCATGGGCATCGACACCGAACGCGATATCGAAGCCAACCTGCAGATCGGCCCGACTGATACGGGCATGGTGCGCATCTTTGTCGAAGCCGATGGCAGTGTCGAGATCCCGATGGATTTCGACCCCGACGAGGCCGAGGAGATCGCCGAGGAAATCCGCGCCGCCGCCGCCCGCGCTCGGCAGGTGAAGCCCAAGAAGCGTTAAGCGCGAACGCCAAGACAGGCCGCCGCCCAAAGGTTGAAACCTGTCCACTTTAGGCCCCGAACCGCGCAATTAGCCTGCAGTCCCATGGGCCAAAACCCAAAAATTTTCACAAATTGACCCGTGTTTCACCCTGACTTTCGATCAGGGTGAACGCAGTGTCAGGTCACCAGTCCTCCGGTTGCCCCCGTGTCTTGCCAGTTGCCCCGAGTCCCTCACTCGAACCGACTGGCTGCTGATGGCACAAATCGAACGCACAACTACAGGCTCTGTCGACGGCAAGACCGTGACCCTTCAATCCGTTCTCGACAGCGAAACGGATGAAAGCCTGTCGGTCGACGTGCGGCTATCCACCTCGGGCCTGACACAAGACATCAACATCGCCCTTGTGATCGACGAATCCGGCTCGACGGACGACCCCTCGGGCAGCGATCTGGACGGGGACGGCGATATCGAGTCGGTGCTCGAGGCGCAGGTCCTGGCGGCGCAGACCCTCTTCAAGCAGATGCTGGATGCCGGATACACCGCCGACGAGGTCGAGATCACGCTGATCGCCTATGATGGCAACGCGCGCACGATCGGCACCTATAATATGGACAACCAATCCGCCTTCGACGCGGCGCTGTCCGGTCTCCGGTCGGGCGGTTCAACCAATTTCGATGCGGCCCTGGACGAGGTGATCGACGCCTGGGATGCGACCCGGACCGATGGCGACCCGACGAATGACGTCGACAACATGGACACCAACCACATCGTGTTCATGTCGGACGGGTTTTCCAATGGATCTACCAACTTCGACAACGAGCTGGACACGATCCAGAACACCTATAACGGCAGCATTTCCGCGATTGGCGTCGGCGCCGCATCTAGCCTTGACGATCTGGACCTTCTGGACACGACCAGCGGCGCCACGCAGATCACCGACCTGTCGCAATTGTCCGACGCGATCATCTCTCCGCCCCCGCCCCTGTCCGACCTCGCGCAGGTCGAGGTGGTGATCGACGGCGTGACCTACGCCACCTACACCCCGGGCGATGGTGCGCTTGTGCAGTCGCCGCTGGGCTTCACCCTGAAGGATGTGGAGATCACCGGGTTTCCCTTCACCCCGGGCGACACGATCGACGTCGATATCGTGGCCACGTTCGAGAACGGAGAAAGCGTCAGCACGAGCCATGACGTGTTGATGACCGGGATGGTCTGTTTCGGGCCCGGAACCCGGATCATGACGCCCAAGGGCCCGCGCCGGATCGAACTGCTCAAAGCAGGCGATGCGGTGCTGACCCTCGATGGCGGCGCGCGGGTTTTGCGTTGGGTCGGCAAAACCGCGGTCTCGGCCTCGGTCCTGCGCAGTCAGCCCAGGATGCGGCCCATCCGGATCGCCAAGGGGGCGTTGGGTCCGGGACGGCCATCGCGCCCCCTATGGCTGTCGCAGCAGCACAAGGTTCTGGTCGAAGGCCCCGATATCGCGCTGAATTTCGGCCTCGACGATGGTGCGCTCGTGCCCGCAAAATGTCTCGTGAACGGCGCGACGGTGCAGATCACGACACCGCAAAGCGGCTTCACCTACTACCATCTGGCCCTCGACCGCCACGAGTTGGTCGCCTCCGAGGGGCTTTTGACCGAGAGCCTGCAGCCCCACGCGCCTGCCATCGTCGGACTGCCTGCCGCCGAGCGGGAAGAACTGTTGGCCCTGTTCCCGGACCTTGCGCCCCACCGGGACGACGTTCTGGTCTACAGCCGTGCGGCGCGTCCTGTCTTGCGGGCCTTTGAGGCACGCCTGATCGCGCGGCCCGAGCAGGTCTCTCGGCTGGTCAGGACCAGACGCTGGACAGGCTGGCTCCGGGATCTCTGGCAGCGTGCCATCGAAAGGCTGCGTGCCGGGCGAATCCCTGGATCACCGCTTTCCGCCGGGCCGGTGCCAATTTGTCTTCCGCGCCCATCCGAAGGATCTCGGCATCATAGGCATCAGCCATGATCAGCCCCGTGCCCTCGGGCAACAGCTCGGTCGGGAAATCTGTATCGACGGCCCAGAAATAGCGGTCGCACCAGTCCAGATAGCCCTGCCATTTCCGGTCGCTCATGAAATCCGCGCGCGAGGATTTGCATTCGACCACCCAAATCTCGCCCTTTTGCCCCAGCGCCATCACATCCACGCGCAGCCCGCGGGTCGGGGTCAGCTCTTCGACCGTGGCAAAGCCCAGCGCGGCAAGGTGGCGGCAGACGCCCCGCGCCAGCAGCTGGCCGGGTTTCAGTGACGGTGGGGCAACAAGCGGGTCCATGCCCAAAAGAATGAACATTCCGTGAACAAAAGCAACCCCCGCTCCATCCGACATGGCAATCGGGGCCGCAGTGCGTATCTTTGACGCGACGAACAGGGAGTGAGCCCATGACAGTGGACACGGACGCGCGAAAGAACCCGCGCGGGGTGCGCTATGCGCGCGAACTCGAGGGGCATCTGGGCTGGCTCGACAGCTTCACGGGCGCGGCCTTGGGCGTGCTGGCGGTGGCCTCGGGCATCTACACCTATCTCGGCGTCTCGTCGCTCTTGGACGACAAGGGCGCGATGTCGACCTTTGCGGGCGTGGCCTATTCGGTGGCCGTGTCCGTGGGTATCTTCGTGTTCTGGTCCTATCTCATGCGCCTGTTTCCCGCCGTGCGCGGCGCGCGGGCGCGGATGGGTCTTCTGGGCGCGATGGGGCTGGGCAGCGTGGCAATCATCGCGATGTCGAGCTGGCTCAACGCGGCCGCTCTGGCCGGGGCGGCGGCGGTAGAACAGCACCTCGCCCGCACTGTTCAGGACTATCAAAGCGCACTCGAGGGCGCGCATGAAATCGCCGTCTCGGCCCAAGGGCTGGAGCGCGACGTTGCCCGCGTGCGTCAGAGCTTTCAGGATCTGGGCGAACAGGAGGCCGCGGGCAGCCTGTCGGGCCTGGCGGGCCGCGGCGCCGTCTTCCGCGTGTTGACCCAAAAGGCCGAGGAACTGTCTGCGCTGGAAACCCAGATCGCAAGCCAGGGCCCGCTGGTCGAAGCCGCCTTTGCCGAGGGCAACGCGATCCTGAGCCGGATGCGCGCGCTTACCGTGGAACAAGGCGCGGTCGAGGCGCGCTCGGTCGAGTTTTCCGAACAGGCGGTGCGGCTGGCGGGGATCATCACGCAACTGCGCCAGCTTTCCGTGGCGCCGCTGGTGCAACGCGCGGCACAAGACCTGTCAGCTTCGGTCGTGCTGCCCGAGCTTGACACCCGTGCCGATGTGGCCAGCGACCAGGCGGCGACCATCCGCTCGGTGCTCGATGTCTTGGGTCAGCGCGCCGACACGCTTCAGGCCGCCGCGGCCGAGGTCGTCGCCATGACCCCGCCTGCGGATGTGAACTACACCCCCATCTCGGCGGCCGATGCGGTCATTCTGTATGCCCGCAACTTCGTGCCCAGTTGGGCCGGCGCGATTGCCATCGACCTGTTGCCCGGCGTGCTTGTCCTGATCATCGCGATCACGCAATCGGCCATCCGACTGGGGCGCGAGGGCTCGGACCTGTCCGACACCATGACGCTGGCGGAACTGCGCGCGGCGCTGGGGGCCCTGCGCGAGGCGGAATTGACGATGGAGACCATGCCCAGCCATGACGGGCCCAGTACACGGCCCGACACACAGCCCGAGACAGACCGCCCGGTGCCCTTGTCGGCCAAGGTGCCGCGATGAGCGGGATGACGGCCAAGACTGCCATGCGCGGCCTCCTGGCCCTGCAACTGGGCCTGGGCGGGTTGATGGTGGCGGGCGATCTGGAAGGCGGCCTTGCGCTTTGGCCCGGAACCGAGCGCGCGCCGCAGCTGGAAACCCCCGTGCGCCCCGGCGACCAGACCCGCCGCTTTACCCCGAACGACCTGCCCCAACCCCTGCGCGCACCCGATGCGCCGCCCCTGCCCGAACGGCTGGTGCTGACCACGCTTGAGGATGGGACTGTCCTGCTCGAAGGCGGCATCGCAGGCGGCGATGCCGAGCGGCTGGCCGATGACCTGAATGCGGCGGCCCCGACACGCGTGCGGCTCAACTCGCCCGGCGGATCGGTCACCGATGCGCTGGCGCTGGGCCGCCAGATCCGCGCATTGGGGGCGGAGACGGTTCTGGAGGCCGGCGATGTCTGCCTCTCGGCCTGCCCCTACCTGCTGGCTGGCGGCACCGCGCGCACCGTCGACCCAAACGCGATGGTCGGCGTCCACCAGCACTATTTCGGCGAAAGCACGATCCTGCCCGCCTTTGTCGCGGTCGAAGACATCCAGCGCGGCCAGGGCGAGGTCATGGCATACCTGGTCGAGATGGATATCGACCCACGGCTGATGCAGCACGCGCTGGTGACGCCCCCGGACGAGATTTACCTGCTCGTGCCCGAAGAGCTGACGACCTATCGCCTTGCGACCGGCACGCCCGACGCTGCGTAACGCGGCCCTTGTCCCACCCCTCGGACCGGCTTATGTGCGGATCAGACGGGTGCTGCACTTCTCGTGACACGGTTGCATTCCGGTGGCCTTAAGCAAATCCGAGGGAGCTGGCTCTGTCCGAGCCCTGGTTCGGTTACCTGGCGCCCACCTGTATATACAGGTCCTCGGGAATGAGATAACCACACGGTCGCTGCGGACCCGTCACATGAAAAAAGGGCCGGGAATTCCCGGCCCTTTTGCTTTGTTCGATCCGTTTGGAATTCAGCTCAGAACGGCTGCTTGCGCTCTTCGACGCGGACCGGGATCGTGGCATATTCACGGCTGCGATTGCCACCGTCGTCACGGTCGTCTTCGGTATCCGCCATCCGCATGATGGTGATCCCGAACTGCACGCCCGCAAAGACGATCCCGTTGAAAACCCACAGAAGGCCTACGGCCAGGAACCCGCCATCGGTATGGGTCACCAGATGCCACAGGTTGACCACGTTGAAATAGAGCAGCATGCCGACAAACACCGCCGACAGGGCGAACCCGATCGCGGTCTGACGCATGTAAAGGCTGATTAGCTTGGGCATGTCACAGCTCCCCTTGTCTGTTGAACATGACAGTATCGCACTGCAGCGAAGAGACAAGGGAGTTGCCGAAAATCGGCCATCCTCCGCCCGTCAAGTGCCCGTGACCCGGCCAAAACTTTATCGTAAGACCGATTGGCGCAATTACGGAAACAGGGCTCAGAACGCTTCGGGCCGGGCCTCGCGAGCCATGTGATCGAGCACGGCATTCACGAAGGACGACTCGCGGCCCTCGGGGAAAAAGGCCTGCGCCATCTGCACATATTCCACGATCACGACCTTGGGCGGCGTGTTGGACTGGGTCAGCTCGGCCCCGGCTGCGCGAAACAGCGCGCGCAGGGTCGGGTCGATCCGCGCGATGGGCCATTTGGCCACCAGCGCCCGGTCGGTCATCTGGTCGATCGAGGCCTGCCAATTGACCGCGTCCTCGACCACCTTGCGGAAGAGGTCGATATCGCCGTCGATCATCTCGTCCTCGTCATAGGTCGCGCCGAAGCGGTGATCGAGGAATTCGCGGATGACCGCGTTCGTCGACTGGCCGGACTGCTCCATCTGGAACAGCGCCTGCACGGCATAAAGACGCGCCGCCGATTTCATCGCCAGCTTCTGGTTGCCCGGTTTCGGGGTCGAGGTGGTCATGTGGTGCGGGTGCCCTTGTCGTCCGACGCGATCTGGTATTCGCCCTGGGCGGGTTTGAAGCCCACGCCCTTGCGCTGGCCGCCCCACTTACGGGCGAGCGCCACCAGATGCAAGGCCGCTGCGGCCGCGCCGCCGCCCTTGTTCTGCTGGTCGGGATCGGCACGCACGACCGCCTGATCCCGGGTCTCAACGGTCAGTATGCCGTTGCCGACGCACAGCCCCTGCAGACCCAAAAGCGTGATCCCGCGCGAGCTGTCGTTGCACACCGTCTCGTAATGGGTGGTCTCGCCCCGGATGACACAGCCCAGGGCGACATAGCCGTCGAAATTCGACAGCCGTTCCGCCATGCCGATCGCCGTGGGGATCTCCAGCGCGCCGGGGACCTCGACCAGGTCATGGGTGCCGCCCACCGCCTCGATCTCGGCCTTTGCGCCGGCGATCAGCTGATCGGCGATGTCGCGATAATAGGGCGCCACGACGATCAACAGCTTCACCGGCTTGTCGAAGGCAGGCCGCGGCAGGATGTAATGGGTTTCATGTCCGGACATCAGCCAAGCTCCGAGATTTTGCGGGTTCCGACGATTTCAAGCCCATAGGCCTCGAGCCCCACGACCTTGGGCGTGGGAGAATTGGTCAGAAGCTCCAGTTTCGACAGGCCCAGCGACGACAGGATCTGCGCGCCAAGGCCATATTGGCGCAGGGTCTGGGGCGAAACCTCCTGATCCGCTGCCAGCTTCATTTGCAGATCGCGTAACAGCACGACAACGCCGCGCCCTTCGGCCGCGACGGCCTCCATCGCATCTCCGAACTCGGCCGCGCGGCCCCGGGGACCGGTGCCCACGATATCCAGCATCGGGTCCAGCGCATGCATCCGCACCAGCACCGGGTCATCGCCGGAAATATCGCCCTTGATCAGCACGATATGCTCGGCCCCGTGGGTGGTGTCGGTGTAGATCCGCAGCGTCCAGTCGCCCCCGAATTCCGACGTGATGGTCTGTTCGCTTTCGACTTTCACAAGGTTGTCGTTCCGGCGTCGATAGGCGATCAGGTCGCTGATCGTCCCAATCTTGAGCCCGTGCCGCTGGGCAAAGGCCACGAGGTCCGGCAGCCGCGCCATGGACCCGTCTTCCTTCATGATCTCGCAGATCACGCCCGACGGGTTCAGCCCCGCCAGACGCGAGATATCCACGGCCGCCTCGGTATGGCCCGCACGCACGAGCACGCCACCGGTGCGGGCGCGCAGGGGAAAGACATGGCCCGGCGTGGCGATGTCGGCGGCGGTTTTCGATGCGTCGATGGCCACCGCCACGGTCCGCGCCCGGTCATGGGCAGAAATGCCGGTGGACACGCCCTCGCGCGCCTCGATCGAGATGGTAAACGCCGTCTCGTGGCGTGAGGAATTGTTCGTCGACATCAGCTGCAGACCCAGCGCATCCACGCGCTCGGCCGTGAGCGACAGGCAGATCAGGCCCCGGCCATGGGTCGCCATGAAGTTGATCGCATCGGGCGTGGCCATCTGCGCGGGGATCACCAGATCGCCCTCGTTCTCCCGATCCTCGTGATCGACCAGGATGAACATCCGTCCGTTGCGGGCATCCTCGATGATCTCCTCGATCGAGGAGACGGCATCGCGCCAGTTTTCCTCGACGGGTCCTGGGTTTTCGAAGGGGGCGGTCTCGGTCATGGGGCGGCCTTCCGTTCTTGCACGCGGGCACATAGCCCAAGCCCGGGGGCTTGACCAGTGGGGGAGGGGCGCGGGTCTTTGCGTAACCCCGCCTCTTCTTCTTGGCTCAAATACCTGTCACCCCGAGCGGCCCTGCCCCGGCAGGGACGCGAGATATCGTGGGCGCGCGTCCCCGCGGGACGCGCGCACCGCTGGGTCAGTCGAACTGCCAGAGCGCCGGAACAAAGCGATAGGCGTCGCCGTCGGCCATCACATGGCCCACGCCCGGGAAGGGGAAGTGATAGCCCAGCACCGCCATACGGTCGGCCACGGCCATGTCCAGAAGCCGCTTGCGCGTGGCCACGGTCACATCGCCGTCCATGTCGAACCCGTTGTACCAGCCGGGCTGGGCGAAATTCATGTAGGCATGGCTCATGCTGTCGCCCAGCGCGATCAGCTGCTGCCCTCCGCTTTCCAGCACCAGGCTCATATGCCCCGGCGTGTGGCCCGGCGTGTCGATCAGGCGGATGCCCGGCGCGACCTCGTGACCGTCGCCCACCAGCGTCCACTCGACACCGTCGGTCTCGATCGAGTTGACGGCGCCCACGACGAATTGCTGCATTTCCGGGTCGACCTGCCCCGCCAGCCCGTCCTGCATCCAGAACCCGTGCTCGGTCTCGCCGATGATGTATTCCGCATCGGGAAAGATCGCCTCGTCGAAATCGTCGCGAATGCCCCAGATGTGATCGGGATGGGCGTGGGTGATGACCACATGGGTGACATCCCCCGGATCGACACCCGCCGCCGCCATGTTGTCCAGAAGCCGACCCGCCGTGTCGATGAAGCGAAAGCCCGAGCCGACATCGACCAGCACCGTGGCGTCGCCGGTCTCCACCAGCAGGTGGTTGGTGTGCGAATAGCCCATCTCGGGCGACAGGTAATGCGCCTCGAGAAACGCTTTCACCTCGTCGCGATCCGCATTCACCGCCTGCCCGTCCGTCGGCAGGCTGAAAAAGCCGTCCGACAGAATCGTCAGCCGCGTATCGCCCAGGGTGACCCGGAAATAGCCGGGGTTCTCGGCCGCTGGGGCACCGAGTTGCGCACGGCCCATTGCGGGCAGCGTCAGCGCGGGCATGGCGGCGGCGATCTTCAACAGCTCGCGGCGCGTGGGTTTCAAAAGCGGCATCGTGTTCCTCCCGGTCGTTGGTTTTGCCCGCAGCCTAACCTGCGGCATGGGACCGCACAACATATGCCTTTATGAATGTGACGCGCGGCAGCCGGCGGAGCCTAGTGGATATCAAGGCACAGCGCCTCGGCCCCGTGAAAGCGCACCCGCTTGCCCAGCCTCCCCGTCAGGTGCCCGGCCAGATGGGCATGGTAGCCCTCGGCATGGGAGGGGCGGCAGAGGACCAGCTTGTTGCGGCCCAACGCGATGGGCACCAGCCGGTCGGTCGCGGCCAGGTAGCGGTTGCAGG
>PR_CR_10_Liq_1_inCRDRAFT_1000454_pt1 | contig 25739 bp, 20 predicted proteins | sample PRCRCaboRojoPR_3_FD_10241 | JGI IMG/M metagenome (IMG submission 10241)
GCATCGAGACCCTTTCGGGCGCGGATATCTTCACCTTCCCGATCGACAATATCCAGGAAACCTTCGGCCTCGCCCCGATCGAGGCCATGGCCGCCGGTCTGCCCGTCATCACCTCCGACTGGGACGGCATGCGCGACACGGTGACCGAAGACGTGGGCATCCGCATCCCCACCCAAACGGTTGGCCCCCGCCATACCCGACCCGAAGCGTGGCGCTACCACCACGGTGGCCTGTCTTATGCGCAATACGGCAACAACCTCTCGGCCATGACCGAAATCAACCTACCCGCCCTGACCGAGGCCATCGTGACGCTGGCAAAGGACAAGACCAAGCGCAAGGCCATGGGCAAGGCCGGGCAAAAACGCGCGCTGGACGTCTACGACTGGGCCAATATCATCCCGCGGATGCAAGACCTCTGGTCCGAACAATCCGCCATACGCCGCGCCCATGCCGAAGCCACGCAAAAGGCTCCGCGCCCCATGCCCATGGCCCCCGCGCCCACCGACCTGTTTCAAAGCTATCCAACCAAGATCGCCAATCCCGGCGTCTGTTGGGCAGTGGCAACCGGGAATGGCACAGCACTCAGCCAAATCCTGACCGCCCGCCGGCACGTCAAAATCGGACAGATGTTCGAAAAGCCAGACACCCTTCACCGGGTCTTGGACGCAATTCAAGCCGCAGGCGACACCGGCACCGATGCACAGGCCGTGGCCCAAGCCCTCAACCTCAATCCGCTGACGGTCGAACGCGCTTGGCTCTTTTTCCTGAAATACGGGCTCATCGAGGTGAAGAACCCCGGATAACCCCTATTCCGCCGCGACTTTCTTGGGGCTCAGCATCTCCTTGAGATACCGCCCGGTATGGCTCCGCCCCACCTCGGCCACCTCCTCAGGCGTGCCGTTGGCGACGATCTCACCACCGCCATCGCCGCCTTCCGGGCCAATGTCGATGATATGATCGGCGGTTTTCACCACGTCGAGGTTATGTTCGATCACCACGACCGTGTTCCCCGCCTCCACCAACTCATGCAGCACTTCCAGAAGTTTCTTCACATCCTCGAAATGCAGCCCCGTCGTCGGCTCATCCAGAATATAAAGCGTCCGCCCGGTCGAACGTTTCGCCAATTCCTTCGAGAGCTTCACCCGCTGCGCCTCACCGCCCGAAAGCGTCGTCGCCTGCTGACCCACCTTGATATATCCAAGGCCCACACGGCACAGCGCATCCATCTTCTCGCGGATGCTCGGCACCGCCTTGAAAAACTCCTGCGCGTCTTCAACCGTCATATCAAGAACGTCGGCTATGCTCTTGCCTTTCCACTGAATTTCCAGTGTTTCGCGATTGTACCGCGCGCCCTGACATGTCTCGCAGGTGACATAGACATCAGGCAGGAAATGCATCTCGATCTTGATGACCCCATCACCCTGACAGGCCTCGCACCGCCCGCCCTTCACGTTGAAGGAAAACCGGCCCGGCTTGTACCCCCGCGCCTTGGCCTCGGGCAAACCGGCAAACCAATCACGGATCGGCGTAAAGGCCCCGGTATAGGTCGCCGGGTTTGATCGCGGCGTGCGCCCGATCGGCCGCTGGTCGATGTCGATCACCTTGTCCAGATGCTCCAACCCCTTGATCGTTTCACAAGGCGCAGGCGTCTGCCGCGCCCCATTGAGGCGCATACTGGCCGTTTTGAACAGGGTTTCAATCGTCAGGGTGGATTTGCCGCCGCCCGACACCCCCGTCACACAAACAAACTTGCCCAGCGGGAAGTCGGCGGTAACGTTTTTCAGGTTATTGCCCGTGGCCTTCACCACGCTCAGCTTCTTCTTGTTGCCCTTCCGCCGCGTCGCCGGAACGGCAATCTCGCGCACACCGGAAAGATACTGCCCGGTCACCGAATTGGCATCATTGGCCACCGCCTCGGGCGTGCCGTGGCTCACCACTTGGCCCCCATGCACCCCGGCCCCGGGGCCAATGTCAAAAACGTAATCGGCGGTGCGAATGGCCTCCTCGTCATGCTCGACCACGATCACGGTATTGCCCTGATCGCGCAGGTTTTGCAGCGTGGTCAGCAACCGGCCGTTATCCCGCTGGTGCAACCCAATCGACGGCTCATCCAGCACATACAAAACCCCGGTCAACCCGCTGCCAATCTGGCTCGCCAACCTGATCCGCTGGCTTTCGCCGCCCGACAGCGTCCCGGCATTGCGGCTCAGGGTCAGGTATTCCAGCCCAACGTTGTTCAAGAACCCCAGTCGCTCGCGGATTTCCTTCAAAATCGCCGTGGCAATCTCATTCTTCTGCTTGGTCAGGGCCTCGGGCACGCCTGCGCACCATTCATAGGCTTCCCGGATCGACATCTGCACCACTTGCCCCACGTGCAGGCCCGCGATCTTCACCGCCAAGGCCTCCTCACGCAGGCGATAGCCGCCGCAGGCCCCGCAGGGCCGGTTGTTCTGATAGCGCTCAAACTCTTCCCGAATCCAGTTGCTATCGGTCTCGCGATAGCGCCGCTCCATGTTGGGAATGACCCCCTCGAAGCTGCGGCTGACTTGATAAACCCGCCCGCCCTCATCATAACGGAACTGGATTTCCTCATCGCCCGAGCCATACAAAAACACTTGCTGCACATGCTTGGGCAGGTCTTTCCACCGCGCGTTGCGGTCAAATTCGTAATGCTTGGCGATCGCCTCGATGGTTTGCAGGAAATAGGGGCTTTTCCCCTTCCGCCACGGCGCAATCGCCCCGTCGCTCACCTTCAGCGTGGCATCCGGCACCACCAGTTGTTCATCAAAAAACAACTCCGCGCCCAAGCCATCACATTCGGGGCAGGCCCCGAAAGGCGCGTTGAAGGAAAACAAGCGCGGCTCGATCTCTGGAATGGTGAAACCACTCACCGGACAGGCGAAATTCTCCGAAAACGTATGCCGCTCCGGGTCGCCCTCTTTCGGCGCGGTTTCCAGAATGGCAATCCCATCGGCCAAATCCAAAGCGGTACGGAAACTATCGGCCAGACGGGTTTCCAACCCCTCTTTCACAACAATCCGGTCCACCACCACGTCAATGTCATGGCGGTATTTTTTGTCCAGCACCGGCGGCTCGTCCAGATCGTGGAAGGCCCCGTCCACCTTGACCCGCTGAAACCCCTGCTTGCGCAGCTCCAGCATCTCCTTGCGGTATTCGCCCTTGCGGTCGCGCACGATGGGGGCCAACAGATAGGCCCGCGTGCCCTCCTCCATCGCCATCACCCGGTCCACCATATCCTGAACCTGCTGGGCCTCGATGGGCTTGCCGGTTGCCGGGCTATAGGGCGTGCCGACCCGGGCAAAAAGCAGCCGCATATAGTCGTAAATCTCGGTCACCGTGCCAACGGTCGACCGGGGGTTCTTGCTGGTAGTCTTCTGCTCAATGGAAATCGCAGGGGAAAGGCCGCTGATGTGGTCCACATCCGGCTTTTCCATCATGTCCAGAAACTGCCGCGCATAGGCACTGAGGCTCTCGACATAGCGCCGCTGCCCCTCGGCATAGATCGTGTCAAACGCCAACGACGACTTGCCCGAGCCCGACAGCCCGGTGATCACCACCAATTCATTGCGCGGGATATCAACGTCGATCCCCTTGAGGTTATGCTCCCGCGCCCCGCGCACTTCGATGTTCTTCAACTCGGCCATCTGGTCCCCCGTCAACGGTGGTTAACAGATAGGCGATGCATCCGAGTCGTCCAAGTCGAAAATGCGAACATAGCGCGAACATGATGAATCGCGTCTATTTCTCCGCCAAGGCCCAGGCACAGATCGGGAAATCCGGGTCGTTTTCAAGGTCATCACGCTCGCGGTCATACTCCGGCGGCCAGGGCTCCTCGAAATTGCGCAGCGCCGCCATCCGGTTGCCCCACTGGCGCGATTTGATCTTGTCGGCCTCAAACCCTGCTTCGATCAACAGGTTCTTCAACCCCCGCGCCGACCAGCGCGAACAATCCACCGGCGCGCCGTGATAGGGGATGAAAAACGGCACCGCGACCCAGAAATACCCGCCCTTGCGCAGCATATTGCGCACGTTTTTCGTCGCGGCATAAGGCCGGTCCAGATGCTCCCACACCTGATTGGCCAGAATAATGTCAAACTTGCGCAGCTGCCCGTCCGCATCCTCGAAAGGCCCCGCGCAAATGTCATACTTGGGAAACCGGAACCGCTCATAGCTTTTGAACTCATAGCGCTGCCCGTGCTTGCCGGAAATCTCCGCCGCCGCCATCTGCGACAATGGCAATGCCTCCAGCCACCGCCTTGAGGTCCGCTGCATCACAATCCGGTTCACACTGCCCATAAGCCCTCCAAGCGCGCATCAAAAAGGGGCAGGACCAACCCACCCCTTCTTCTGTTTATAAATATCCCGGGGGAGGTGTTGAAAATCAACGATTTTCAACATCGGGGGCAGCGCCCCCATCACCCGCGCTCAAATATGGATCACCCGGTCAAAGGCATCCAGCACGCTTTCATGCATCATCTCGCTCAGCGTCGGGTGCGGGAAGACGGCACTCATCAGGTCCTCTTCCGTGGTCTCCAACTGGCGGCCGACAACATAGCCCTGAATCAATTCCGTAACCTCGGCCCCGATCATATGCGCGCCCAGAAGTTCGCCGGTCTTCTCGTCAAAGACCGTCTTGATCATGCCCTCGGGCTCACCAAGCGCAATCGCCTTGCCGTTGCCGATGAAGGGGAAACGGCCCACCTTGATCTTGTGCCCCGCCTCTTTCGCCTGCGCTTCGGTCAGGCCCACGCTGGCCACCTGCGGATGGCAATAGGTGCAACCGGCAATGCTTTCGGGCTTCACCGGGTGCGGATGCCCACCCGCGATCATCTCGGCGACCATGACACCTTCATGGCTGGCCTTATGCGCCAACCACGGCGCGCCTGCCACATCACCGATGGCATAAACGCCATCAACACCGGTGCGACAGAATTCGTCGGTCACCACATGGCTGCGGTCCACCTTGACGCCCAAATCCTCAAGGCCCAGCCCTTCGGTATTGCCCACGATGCCCACGGCCGAAATCACGCTGTCGAAGTCGTGCTTTTCCACCTTGCCACCCACTTCGATATGGGCGGTCACCTTGTCCTTGCCACGGTCCAACTGCTTGACCATGGCTTTTTCCATGATCTTCATTTTCTGCTTTTCAAAGGCCTTCTTGGCCATGCCGGAAATCTCGGCATCTTCCACCGGCAGGATACGGTCCATCACCTCGACCACGGTCGTTTCCGCCCCCAAGGTATTATAGAAGCTGGCGAATTCGATCCCGATCGCACCCGACCCGATGACCAGTAGCTTCTTGGGCATATGCGGCGGCACCAGCGCGTGCTTGTAGGTCCAGACCCGTTCGCCATCGGCCTCCAGCCCCGGCAATTCACGCGCCCGCGCACCGGTGGCCAGCACGATATGCTTGGCCTCCAGTTCCTCGGTGCCCTTCTCGGTCTTGACGCTCACCTTGCCCTTGGCCGGGATCGTCGCCTCGCCCATGATGGCGGTAACCTTGTTCTTCTTCAGCAAGTGACCAACGCCGGAATTCAACTGCTTGGCCACAGACCGCGAGCGTTTGACAACCGCGTCCAGATCGTAATCCACGCCCTCGGCCTTCAGGCCGAACTCCTTGGCGCGGTGCATCAGGTGGAACACTTCCGAGGATCGCAGCATCGCCTTGGTGGGGATACAGCCCCAGTTCAGGCAAATCCCGCCCATGTGTTCGCGCTCCACCACGGCCACGCTCAGACCCAGTTGCGCGCCCCGGATGGCGGCCACATAGCCCCCTGGCCCCGCACCAATCACGATCATGTCAAAGCTCTTCGATGCCATCATGGCCTCCGTCCAAAAATTTAGTTTGACATTAAACTATCTGGCAAATCATAACAACGCAGCAAAGCGCGCCTGCCACCAATTGCCCCATACCCTCCATGCAACCCCTTGGGATAACGCAGGATTTTCTTAACCGCACTCAAACGCAAAACGCCCCCGACTCCGGGGGCGCTGCAAGAAATGAAAACCATAGGGGCGTGGATGCGCATCATCCTGTCGGAGCCAGACACGTGGCTCAGGCCGCCTTGACCTCCTGCAATTGCCGCAGTGTCTCTCCATATCCACCCTTGGCAACATAGTCCGTTTCCGCCCCTGTCGAGTGCCGCTCAAGCGCCGCATTTCGGTAAGGAAAGCGCCCAAACAGGCGGATCACCTCGCGATGCGCCCTTGCATGAAGCAGGTTGCTCTCGCCGCTCTCCGGCATCCGCTCACAAATCAGGCGCACGCATTGCTCCTGATCGCAAAGGTTTTCCGAATGCATCAGCGGCAGGTAGAAAAACTGTCGCGCGGGCTCGTCAATCCGCAGGTCCCATTTGCGGTTGATCGCCGCCTTCGCCGCCGCCAGCGCGGGCCGATCCGTGGAAAAGGCACGCCCTTCGCCCCGGAACATGTTGCGCGGGAACTGGTCCATCAGGATGATATAGGCCAAGGTGCCGCTGGGGTAGGTCAGCCACAGGCTATAGGCCCCATCCTGCGCATTCTGCCAAGCGGCCATGAACCGCTCGCGAATGGTCGCATCCAATTCCTCCGAGACATCGTACCAACCCTTTGGGCCGATCTCGTCCAACCAGAAACTCAGTACATCTTCAGGCGCGATCATAGGTCTCTCCTCATTCGCCCATGCGCGTAGCAAAACTGTTACTTAAAGGTTAACTGCATGTTATTGTTAAAGAACAGTAACGAATTGCTACACTTCCAACATCCCGCGTGACGTTAGCGCCATCACGACGGTGTATTGGCCTCCTCCTCCAAAGCTGCTTCTTCTTGTGCCGTCTCGATCGCGTATTCCTGCGCGAACTCCACCGCCATCGGCGTGGCCCCCAAGGCAACCGGCGCATAGCTTTCGGTATCCTCGACCGACGGCGCAGCCCGCTGTGTCATCCGGTAGGCGGCATAGCCCGCCATCGCCAGCAGCAAGGCGGCGATGAACAGGAAAAACCCGCGTGGCCCGATCACGCCCATGATCCACCCGGTCAAAAGCGGCCCGGTGACCGCGCCAAGGCCGTTGATGAAAACCATCCCGCCCGAGGCCGCGGCCATGTCGTCAAAATCCAGAAAATCGTTCGTATAGGCGATCAGCAGCGCATAAAGCGGGTTCGACACCCCGCCGATCATCAGGCCCGCAATCAGAAGCATCACGAAATACCCGCTCAGGGCAAAGCCCACCAAGGCCCCAAGCCCGCCGATCACCGCACAGCCAAGGATCAATATCCGACGGTCCATCCGGTCCGACAACCAGCCGATAGGATATTGCAGCACCAGGGTTCCGATAAAGAAGGTCGATACGAATGCCGAGATCTGCCCAACGCTCAATCCCGCCTCGGCGCCGAAAACCGGCGCCATACCGAACTGCGCCGAAAACACGCCCCCCAACAGGAACATGCCAACGCAACCCAAGGGCGAAATGCGCATGATCTGGATCAGGCTCATCGGCTTGGTCGTGCCATATGCAGGCGTCGGGCTGATCGACAGCAAAATCGGCGCAAAGGCAATCGACACCAGCACCGACGGGATGATGAACAGGATAAAGCCCGAAGGGTCCGCCAGAACCATGATTCCCTGTGCCGAGACGATGCCCACCATCTGCACGATCATGTATAGCGACAGGGATTGTCCCCGTGTTTCATTGGTGGCGGCATTGTTCAGCCAGCTTTCAGCCGTCACGTAAACACCCGAAAAACAAAAGCCGATCAACACCCGGCCCGCCATCCACGCAATGGGGTGTGTCGCCACCGGGTAAAGGATCAGAACCGCCGAGATAAGCGAGCCCAGCGCCGCAAAGACCCGAACATGCCCAACGCGCCGGATCATCTCCGGCGCCATGCGTGACCCGAACAGGAAACCGACGAAATAGGCCGACATGACCACCGACATCGAGAAAGTGGAAAAGCCTTCAAGCTGGCCGCGTACCCCCAACAGCGTGCCTTGCAGGCCATTGCCAACCTGCAAGAGCATCATGCCGAGCAAAAGCGCCCAAGAACTCGCCAGAACCTTGATCATCACCGGTCTCCTGTCACCCTCGCCGCGTGAGTAGCAGCATCAAAGGCGTGTTGGCCGGCCAATCCCGACTCACCCAATGTCGCTTTCATCGCTGCCAGAAGCTGACGTAGCGTTCAACCACCCATGCCCGCCATGCTCAGCAAATTAGGTGCTGCCCCCCCGTCGCGGGCTCATTCCTTGGATTGGCCGGTCAACATCGCGATCAAGGGCTTGCGCACAGAGTCGCGCTGCAAGGCCAGATTGAAAATCAGGCTCACCCCGGCCAAAAGCATCCCCGCGTTGTTGCTGCCCGTCATGATCAGAATGAAACTGACAAGCAACAGCACCCAGATCACCCCGCGCAACACCCATGCCGCATGTTTTTCCTGCATCACCTTTCCCCTGTCTGCATCAGTCCGGGATCAAGAGCGAGGCATCGCCGTAACTGAAAAAGCGGTATTCCTCGCGGACCGCATGATCGTAAATCTGCCACACCCTGTCCTGCCCCATCAAGGCACTGACCAGCATCATCAGCGTGGATTTCGGCAGGTGGAAATTGGTCATCAGCGCATCGGTGACGCGAAAATCGAACCCAGGGTAAATGAATATATCGGTGTCCCCCTCCCACGCGGCAATCTCGCCGGTATCCCGGGCCGCGCTTTCGATCAGCCGCAGTGCGGTCGTCCCCACCGGGATCACGCGCCCGCCATTGGCCTTGGTCTCGGCGATCTGCCGCGCAGCCGCCTCGCTCACCCGGCCCCATTCGGCATGCATCTTGTGGGTCGTCACGTCCTCGACCTTGACCGGCAAAAACGTCCCGGCGCCCACATGAAGGGTCACATGGCTGAACCCTACGCCCATATCGCGCAAGCCAGCCAGAAGCGCATCGTCGAAGTGCAGCGAGGCCGTCGGCGCCGCCACGGCCCCGGGATGCCGCGCCCAGACGGTTTGGTAATCCTCGCGATCTTGCGCGTCAGCCGCGCGGCGGGCCGCGATATAGGGCGGCAGGGGCATGGCCCCGGCGGCATCCAATGCCGCATCAAAATCCTCGCCTTCTAGGTTGAACCGCAAGATCGCCTGCCCCTCGCGCTTGGCCTCGCAGGTGGCCTGCAACTCGGCGCCGAAGTGCACAACCTCCCCCTCGGCCAGCTTCTTGAGGGGTTTCACCATCGCCGACCAAGTGCCCTCCGGCCCCGGTTCCAGCAGCGTCACCTCGATCCTGGCTTCGGTTTGCCCCTGCGCGCCCTCACGCCGCCGCACACCCGACAGCCGGGCCGGAATCACCGCCGTGTCGTTCAACACAAGCCGATCGCCCGGGCGCAGGAATTGGCCCAAGTCGCGCACCACCGAATCAACGATCTGCCCCCCATTGGCAACCAAGAGCCGCGCCGAGGTGCGTGGCCGCGCCGGCCGCGTGGCGATCAGCCGCTCCGGCAAATCGAAATCGAAATCGCTTAGTTTCACTGCCCGACCCCTTGGATCCTACCTTGCTATTGCCGCTCTTCTCGCTGCGGCGCGCCTTGTTGCCCACCGTTTTGCCGCGGCGGCGCACGGCGGAACAACTCGCGGAACATGCCGGGAGTGAACACCGACAGCGGGTTCACGCTGACCCGTGGGTTCGCCGCCTGCCCGGTCAATTCGTAATTCACCCCGACAAGGCCCTCGCCGCGCCGGGTGAACAGCCCACCAATCCCATTGATCAGGTAAAACGGCGAGATAACCCCCTGCATATCCATCTGCCCGCTCTGCATGAAATAATAGCCATCCATGGAAATCCCCATCGAGGCGCCCACAGCGCTGCCCGAGTACAGTGTCACCCGCTCCGGCGACAACTGGAAACGCGCATCCACCTCGCTGAAATGGATGCCTTCACCGTCCAATTGCTCCAACAATCCCACCACGCTCATTGCATTGAGCAGAGCCGCCAGCGCCGGTGCATCCTTCAAGCGCAGGTTGGCGGCCGTCAGTTGCCCATTATAGGTCCCCGCCGCCTGCGCAGGGGCCAGCACCAGATCAAGCGATCCATCGCGCGCCTGCTTGAGCAATCCCGCCGACCCCAAAACGCCACCCGCGTTGTCCGATTGAATACGGAACGCGCTTCGCCCCCGCTGCGGCACCACGCGTCCCCGAATGGGCGCACCGCCATTCACCTTGCCAAAGAAATTGCCATCCGCCCCACGGCGCATGTCCAATTCCGCGCGGAATTCGGTCAGCGCGATGCCGTCCGATATCTGCAAGCGGTCCAATGACAGCGCCACAGGCCCGCCCTCGCGCCGCTGTCCGCCCCCGCCGCTGCCGTCACCTGTAAGCGAGGTTTGGCGCAAATCTATCGTCCCGCCCCGCACCTGAACCGCCGGGGCCACGCCTGCCCCCCGCCCGATCAGATCCACCGGCGCATTCAGCCATGTGCCCACCCGGACCGTGTCAAAGCTCGCGCGTTCCAACTGGCCATCGGGCCGCAGGGTAACGCGCCCCTCGGCGGTCAGGCCCGCCGCCTGCAAGGCCACCCGGCTCAGGTCCGGCGGTGTCCCCAAGCTACCACTAACCTCCAAGCTGCCTTGCGCGCCCGGCGACAGGCTCCAATCCAGTTGCCGCAGGCTCAGCCCCACACCGGCAAGGTCCGAAGTCAGTTCGAAACGCCCCGGCTGCCCCTTCACGAAATCAATCACAACATCGGCCTGCCCCGCCCCCGACAGGCTTCCGGGCGGCAAGCCGATATTGAACTCATCGGCAAAGCGCTCCGAAAGCTCCACCCAGCCTTCCACGCGCGCCTCGCCGCCCCCATCAGGGCCCAGCGCCGCCTTGTAGGTGCCATTCACCGGCACCCGGCCAAGCCGCCCTTCGCCACCAACGGTCAAGCCACTGTTCTGTGCGCGCACCTCAAGCTGCGTCGCCGCAAGGACCCGCCCGGGCACCAAGACCTCGCTGCGCACATCCCGCAGGGTGCCGCCAACGTCAAACGCCACCTCGTCGGGTTTCAGTCCGGGCTTGAGCAGGAAATCCAACTGCCCCTCCAACACCGCCCGCCCATCGGCCAGGGCCACGGGTCGCCCGGCCTTGTCCAAAAAGCGAAACGGCTCTTCGTTCAAAAGCGACAAGGCGGCTGTCACTGTACTATCAAGGTTCAGACGCGTACGCGCCGGGCCGCGCTTGATCGACACGTTCGGCACTTCGAAACTGGTGCCGGAAATGTCGATCCGCCCACCCTCGGCCGCCTGAACGAAACCACTGTCCGCCATGATCACGAAGCGATCATCATAAAGCGAGGCATGTCCCGAGGCTGCCTCGATCGGCGGCACCTCCTTGATGAAGCGGGTCTTGAGCCCTTCGTAATCGAATCCCAGGAACAGATCGGGCCGACTTTTCGGCAAGGACCGCACCGCAAGCTGAATGTTCTGCAACTGCGCCTCGCGCACGTTTTCCTCGATCCAGCCGCGCGTCTTGGGCTTCACGCTTTGCGGCCAAAGCTCCAACAGGCGCGCAGGCGTCAGCCCATCCATCTCGCCGTCCACGGCAAGGTTCCAACCGTCTTGCTCGGCCTCTACCTCACCGCGCAGCACAAGGTGCTGCCCCTGATCCACAAGGCTCATTTGCCCAAGGCTCAGGCGGAACGGCTCCATCTCAAGCCGCAGGTCCATGGCCACCTGCTCCAGTTCCACCGGCGCGGGATACAATCCGGCGGGGTTGGCACTGATCCGGCTGATCTGCAATTGCCCCAGAAGCTCATTGGGCCAGCCGCTCTCCATCCCCACAAGATAGGCCTGCCCCTCGGCTCTTGCGCTCACCCAGTCGCTTTCGACGCTGACCTCGTCAAATCGCATCACCTGCCGGACGGGATCATAGGTGAAATAACTGCGCGCACTGGAAAACGGCAGCGGCTTGGTGGCCTCGGTGGGCTGCAACACCCCCGCGCCAATCTGCAAGGTGGCGTTGAGCGGCCCAAGCCGCCCGTCTTCGGCAACCGAAGCACGCAACGCCCCGGAAATCGGTGCGTCCAAAGCCTCAAGCCATGTCAGGGCAGGCGATTGCCCAGCGATGTCGCGGGCCGGCATGTCTTCGAAACGAACGCCGAAGCTCGCCTCCGTATCGCCCATGGTGCCCCCATAGTTGACCGCAAGCGTCGTGGCATAGGCGCGATCTCCCAGCAGCACGAAATCTCCCCTGACCTGCAAATCGTCGCCGTCACGCTCCAGCGTCAGCCGCCCACCGTCCACGGTCCAGGCCCGCTGCACGCGCGCATCCTCGTAGCGCAGGGTCATGTTGCGCGCCTCGACCCGTGTCAGCGACGCGAAATGCGGTTCGCGCAAAAGGTCTTCCAGCGGCTGCAAAAGGGCGGCCATGCTGGGCGCCTCTTCCACCGCCGGGGTGGCGGCCTCGCCAAGGCTCACACCCAAGCCGCCATCCACACTGCGCCGCAGCGTGACCTGCACGCCCGACACGCTTATCACCCCGGGCCGCACCTCTCCACGCATCAAGGGCTGCAAGGCAAAGGCCCCTTGCACATCGGTCAAATTCGCCAACGTCTGGCCGCTGGCATCGCGCACCGCCACCTCGCGCAGGCTCAGGCGCGGCACCCAATCGTCCTCAACGACGATCGACATATCTCCAAGCGCAAGCTGCAAATCGCCCGTGTCGGCATTGATCCGTTCGGTGATCCGCGTGCGTAGCCATTCCGGCGCACTGACCTGCGTGCCCACCAAGGCCATGGCCGCAACGCCAAAGGCCACCAGCAGCGCCACCAGTGCCGCCAGCACCCAAAGCATCACCCGCCGCCCGCGTCGGCGTGGTGGCTTGATGTCCTCAGTTTCGCTCATATGATCCGACCGCACAGGCCCTGCTCCCGCCTGCTGGCTTGTCCTTTTTTCTGGCCTTGACAGCCCTAATATGAAACCGCGGACCGCACATAACAAGGATATCCCATGACCAACAGCACCCAATTGGCCCCCGATTTCACCCTGCCGCGCGATGGCGGCGACACTGTCACGCTGTCGTCATTGCGCCCCGCGCCCGTGGTTCTCTTCTTTTACCCGCGCGATGATACCTCGGGCTGCACCAAGGAGGCCATCGCCTTCACCGAAATGCACGGGGAATTTCAGGCCCTCGGCGCCCATGTCATGGGGATTTCCAAGGATACCGTCGCCAAGCACGACAAATTCCGCGACAAGCATTCCCTTGGCATCCCGCTTCTGTCGGACGCCGAAGATGAGGTCTGCGAGGCCTATGGCGTCTACAAGGAAAAGAAGATGTACGGCAAAACCTTCATGGGCATCGAACGCTCCACCTTCCTCATTGACGGCGAGGGCCGCATCGCGCGCGAATGGCGCAAGGTGAAAGTGCCGGGTCACGCCGAGGAGGTCCTGCAAGCCCTGAAAGACCTCACCGCATGACCCAAACGCTTGCACAAATGGCGGTGGAGGTGCTCACCACCGCCGATGGCCGCGAAAAAACCGCCCTCTCGCGCCGCCACGCCGCCACGTGGTTCGCGGCGCGCGAGGCCGGGGAAAGCATCCCCTTGGGTCAGGCAGACCCGCCCCTGCGCCCCGCCCGCCCCGAAAAGCCCGAACTGCTGGATCCGCGCGACGTCCCCCGCCGCCGCCCCGGCAGCCCACAGGGGCGCATCGCCATCCTGCACGCCGTGGCGCATATCGAGCTCAACGCCGTCGACCTGCACTGGGATATCATCGCGCGCTTCACCGACACCCCCATGCCCATTGGCTTCTACGACGACTGGGTGAAATCGGCGGATGAGGAATCCAAGCACTTCAACCTCGTCTGCGACAGCTTGGAGGCACATGGCAGCCACTACGGCGCCCTGCCCGCCCACGCCGGCATGTGGCGCGCGGCTGAAGATACCGCTCAGGATTTCATGGGCCGCCTCGCCGTGGTGCCCATGGTCCTTGAGGCCCGCGGTCTGGACGTGACCCCCGGCATGATCGAGATTTTCGAAAAGGCAGGCGACGCCAAAACCGTCGAGGCCCTGAAGGTCATTTACGCCGAGGAAGTCGGTCACGTCGCCTATGGCTCGAAGTGGTTCCACTTCCTTTGCGGACGTCACGAAAAAGACCCCAAGCAGGTCTTTCACGAGCTCGTGAAACGCTACTTTCATGGGCCTCTCAAGCCCCCGTTCAACGAAGAAAAGCGCGCCGAGGCCGGCCTGCCGCCCGATTTCTACTGGCCTCTGGCCACCTGACTCCTGTCAATATGCCGCAGCAAACCCTGCAAAAGCATAGGTCAAGCCTTTGTAGATCGGCGATTTTTTGCCGTTCACGCCACATCTCGCCGAAATTGGCGAATCACAGGCCCAAAAAACTTGCTCAAAGGTTAAGCACTGGCTAAGCACTAGGGCCAAGGCGCGGTCACTAAATGTGACCAATTGAAATTATAACGAATGCGCCGGCCGTTGGGAAAAGGGACACAAGGGACGGGATTCTTCGTGCGCACGCGACTTGCTATCAAATTTCATGCGCTGCTGGAGCGCTATTTCCCCGAGCGCCGGGTCTTCCTGCGCTCCGATACAGACACACGCTTCATCCGGCTCCGCCCCGGCTCGCAGCTTCTTGCCTTCGCCGGTGCCTCCGCGATCGTCGCCTGGGCGATCATCGCCACCGCCATCCTGGTGATGGACTCGATCGGCGCGGGCAACTTCCGTGAACAGGCCAAGCGCGACCAGCGCACCTACGAGATGCGCCTCAACGCCCTGTCGTCCGAACGCGACAAGCGCGCCGAAGAGGCCGCAGCGGCACAAGAGCGTTTCAATTCGGCGCTCAAGCAAATCTCGGTCATGCAATCCGAACTCCTCGCCTCCGAAACCCGCCTGCGCGAGTTGGAAACCGGGATCGAGGTCATTCAATCCACCCTGCGCACCGCGATGACCGAACGCGATATCGCCCGCGACGAGGCCGAAGAACTGACCGTCGCACTGCAAGATACCAACGGGGCCACGCACACCGGCAACGGCAACACGGCCTCTGACGGAACGCTCAACGTTCTGGCCGCCGCCCTGCAAGACACCGCCCGCGAACGCGACCAGATTCGCGAAGACGCCCAGACCGCCCTGCTGGAAGCCGATGAAATGGCCTCGCGCCTGAAACTCATTCAGGACCAGAACGACCAGATCTTCCGCCAGCTGGAAGAGGCGATGACCATCTCGGTCGAACCGCTCGACAAGATGTTCCGCGCCGCAGGCATGAACACCGACGACCTTCTGAAAACCGTGCGCCGGGGCTATTCCGGCCAAGGCGGCCCGCTGATGCCGCTCAGCTTCTCCACCCGCGGCGAAGACCCCTCGCCCGATGCCGAACGCGCCAACCGCATCCTCAACGGGCTCGATGAACTCAACCTCTACCGGATCGCGGCGCAAAAAGCCCCCTTCGCCCTGCCCCTCAAGGGCAACTTCCGCTATACCTCGGGCTTTGGCATGCGCTGGGGCCGGATGCACAAGGGCACCGACTTCGCCGCGCCGCACGGAACACCCATCTATGCCACCGCCGATGGCGTCGTGACACACGCCGGCTGGCTCTCGGGCTATGGCCGTCTGGTCAAAATCCAGCACGAGTTCGGCATCGAAACCCGCTACGCCCACAATTCGAAACTCTTCGTGAAGAAGGGACAAAGGGTCTCGCGCGGACAGAAAATTTCCGCTATGGGCAATACTGGACGATCCACCGGGACCCATCTACACTACGAGGTCCGCGTGGGCGGCAAAGCCGTCAACCCAATGATCTATATCAAGGCTGCTAACGATGTTTTCTAAAAGCAAAATCAACGAACCCGCGCCCAAGGCAGGTGACGCCGCCAAACCCGCAGCGCCCGAATCCAAGGCAGATGCGCCGCAAAGCGCGTCCTCCAGCACCGAATTCAAGGCCTCCGCCCCAAGGCGAAACCGCCCGCGTCGGTGCTCTCCTCCGATCTGCACATCACCGGCAACCTCAAGACCACCGGCGATATTCAGGTCGAAGGCACCATCGAAGGCGACATTCGTGCCCACCTTCTGACCGTTGGCGAAGGGGCCACCATCAAGGGCGAGGTGATCGCCGATGATGTCGTGGTCAATGGCCGTATCGTGGGCCGGGTGCGCGGCCTCAAGGTCCGCCTCACCTCCACCGCCCGCGTCGAAGGCGACATCATCCACAAGACCATCGCCATCGAATCCGGGGCCCACTTCGAAGGCTCCGTGCAACGGCAGGATGACCCGCTCAACGCCAAGGGCGGCCAGAAATCGGGCGGCGGCGCGCAATCACAAGCGCCAGCGCAGGCCCCGGCCAAACCCGCCGAAGCCAAGTCGTAAGACTTCCGCGCCCCGCAAGCACACCAAAGGCGCCCTGCCCCCGGCAGCGGCGCCTTTTTCGTGGCCGGGTCATTCTACCGGGCCGTGTCGCCTCCATCTCCCATGGACAGCCCCCGCCATTCCGCCTTGAACTCGACCTTAAAGCGTCCCGCCTTTAACCTGAGAAACAGCTAAAGTCGGACCGCGTGCAACGATTAAGCCAAGCACTGCATTTCGCAAAAACCTGTGATTCAGGTTTTTTGCGAAACGCTTTAACGAAAACCGGCCACCAAGGGCCGGACCAACGGGCACAAGGACGGCAAGGGGCAGGCACATGGGCAATCACCTTTTCCACGGCGATAACGTCGGCGTCGGCATGATCCGCGATCTGCGCGGCGTGATCGAACGCGAAAAAGCTGACATCGGTATTTTCCTCACTTTGACCGAGCCCAAGAAAACCATGATCTCCGAAGCGGCGGCAGCGGGCCAGTTCGAGATGGACGGGTTTGACCCCGTGCCGCGTATCCAGATCGTGACTATCGAAGAGGCGTTAAACCTTCGTGACCGCGCCGTGCGCCTGCCCGCCCGCCGCGACGACACCTTCAAAAAAGCCGCCCGCGAGGAAGACCGGACAGCGCAAGGCAAACTCGATCTTTAAGCCGGATTTTCGTACGACTCGTACGATCGGTTTCCAGGACCCCCGGATTTTCGTACGAAAATCGGGGGTCAGGCGTACGACTCGGACGAAAATCGCCTCAGGCTTCCAGTTCCGCGTCCCAATAGAGGAAATCCAGCCAGCTTTCGTGCAGGTGATTGGGCGGGAACTTGCGGCCCAAGTTGCGCAATTGCTCGGCCCCCGGCGCACGGGGTGGCTTTTGCAGCGCCATCTTCGCAGCCCGCAAGCTCTTGGAACCCTTGCGTAAATTGCAGGGGAGCAGGCCGCGACCACGTTTTCCCAACTGGTGATTCCGCCACTGGCCCGCGGCACCACGTGGTCAAAGGTCAAATCCCCCTTCGCCCCACAGTACTGGCACTGGAATTCATCCCTTAAAAAAAGATTAAAGCGCGTGAAGGCCACGCGCTTTTGGGGTTTGACGTAATCTCGCAGGACAACCACGCTCGGTATCCGTATCACCATGCTCGGGCTTCGGACGATATCGTCATATTCTGCAACGATATCAACACGATCAAGGTAAGCCGCCTTGACCGCATCCTGCCACGGCCAAAGCGACAAAGGATAGTACGACAAGGGCCTGTAATCGGCATTCAGCACCAGTGCCGGATGCTGTTTGAGCGCCGCTGGCTCCCTGACAAACTCTGTTCTGAAATCCCCATCCATGGTCAAACTGTCTCCCGCCCGGCTCAGCCTCTGTCTAAAGCTCCGGGGCGGGACACGCCGCCCCTTCCTAAAGGCTACTATATATCGCGTATTCCGGCTGACAAGCCTCACGATAAGCAGCACATCTAGCGATTTGCTATCGCAGCTCTGTTACCGCTTTATGACAGATATCCACAGGTTGCGACAGGCCAACCCAACGGACTACACTTGGGCCATGTCCTTACCTGACGCACCAAACCTCTCGGCCTTGCTCGAAGCAGCCCTTTACACCGAAGACCTCACCGCCGCCGACCACTTCTACGGACAGGTTCTAGGGTTACCTGAGGTCACCCGCGTTGACGGGCGGCACATATTCTATCGCGTTGGCAGCTGTATCCTTCTGATCTTTAACCCAAAGGCCACGCGGGAAGGCCCCAGCAACGCACGCCTGCCCGTGCCCGCCCATGGCGCTGAGGGGCCCGGCCATCTATGCTTTGCCGCATCACGAGATGAAATCACCCAATGGAAACAACGCCTTGAAGCGGCTGGCCATCCGACCGAGGTCGAGTTCGATTGGCCCAATGGCGCGCATTCCCTGTATTTCCGTGACCCGGCAGGCAACTCCCTCGAAATCGCNGAGCCCCGCCTGTGGTTCTGATGCCCTATCGCGGCGGGATCGAATAGGTCAGGCTGGCCCGCGCCACCGGGGCCTCGCCCCCGTCCGAGACCATCAAGACCTCACCCACCGCCAAGACCCGGCCCAGCTTCAATAACCGGCACTCGGCAATCAAATCCTTGCCCGCCTCAGGCTTGCGCATGAAATCAATGCTGCAATTGGTGGTCACTGCCAAGGCCTGCGGTCCGATCATCGCCAAAACGGCCATGTATACAGCCACATCCGCAAGTGCGAACATCGAAGGGCCTGAAACCGTACCACCGGGGCGCAGGTGCTTTTCCGCCGTCACCAAACGGACGCGAATACGCATTTCGCCCAAGTCTTCGACGACGAAATCCCCGCCCACCTGCGGAAAAACCTCCGCGATGAAGGCCTCCAACTCCTCGATGGTCATCTGCAAGCCCATGCTTTCCTCCCTGCCTGATCAGCGTTAAGAATGGCCACAAGCCAGAAGGAGTTACAAGATGCCGATCCTTGAGCGGGAAGACACAGGCGCCATCGCCCGCCTGACCATGAACCACCCCGAAAAACTCAACGCGCTTTCTGACGCCATGCTCGCCGCGCTCTCCGATGAGTTCGAGGCGCTGGCCGCGGATGAAAAAATCCGCGTCGTCATCATCGCCGGAGCCGGAAAGGCCTTCTGCGCCGGGCATGACCTCAAGGAAATGACCCAAGGCCGGCAAGCCGAAGATGGCGGCAAAGCCTATTTTGCCGATCTTTTCGCNCGCTGCACCAAGGTGATGACCGCCATTCGCAACCTGCCGCAACCGGTGATCGCCCAACCCCACGGCATCGCCACTGCCGCAGGCTGTCAACTGGTCGCCAGCTGCGACATGGCNGTNGCCGCCGAAGGCACNCGNTTNGGCGTCAACGGTGTGAACATCGGGCTTTTCTGCTCCACGCCCATGGTCGCCCTGTCGCGCAATATCCCNCGCAAGCAGGCCTTCGAGATGCTGACNACGGGCGAATTCATCGACACCGACCGCGCGCTTGCCCTTGGCCTCATCAACCGCGCCGTGCCACAGGACGACCTGGACGAGGCCACCAACCAACTGGCCGAAACCGTGGCCAGCAAACTGGGCGCAGCCGTGCGCATCGGCAAACGCGCCTTCTATGACCAGTTGGAAATGGGACTCGATCAAGCCTATGCCCATACCGGGCAAGTCATGGTGGAAAACATGCTCTACCGCGACACCGAAGAGGGCATCGCCGCCTTCCTCGAAAAGCGCCCGCCGCAGTGGGACCAATAGCCCCGCCTGAACGACGACGCCGCGTGAAATGGGGCAGTGTTTCCATTTCCGCGCCTCATTTTTTCCACATTTGACGTTTTCCGCGCGTTTTTTACCCGGTAAACGGGTTCCCAGGGGGCGTGATGTGAAAGTTGTTTGTCATCATGCGTACATGGGTCGCCGTCGGGATAATGTCCCTCCAGGCCAGCCTCTCTCTGGCCGCTGATCTGCCCGAGCCGGCGACCCGTGCGGACTTCCCAACGCCCGGGGCCACCTCTGTCCTGCTTGGTCGGGATCTGTTCTTTGACCCCATTCTCTCGGGCAATCGCAACATCTCCTGTGCCACTTGCCATCATCCCGACCACGCCAGTGCCGATGGCCTATCGCTCAATATCGGCGAAGGCGGCGAGGGCCTTGGAAAATCCCGTCGGGCCAATCCCGAAAACCCACCTGATGCGCTGGTCCCTCGCAACGCGCCCGCGCTGTTCAACCTTGGCGCACAGGAGTTCACGAGGCTCTTTCACGATGGCCGGGTCGAGCTGGACCCGACCCAACGCTTCGGCATCCGCCTGCCCGAGGGGCAACACCTCGAACGGCCCCTGCCCCTTCTCGCGGCGCAGGCCCTCATGCCCATGGTCGCCCCCGAGGAAATGGCCGGGCAACCCGGCGAGAATCCGGTGGCCGATCTGGTGGCAAAAGGCCAGATCACAGGTCAATCCGGCGCGTGGCAGGCCATCGCCGCCCGCATTGCGCAGATCCCCGACTACCGCCGCCGTTTCGAATGGCTCAACGGTGCCGAGGAGCCGATCCACATTACCGATATTGCCCGCGCGATTGCCGCCTTCATCGCTTATGAGTTCCGCGCCACCGACAGCCCCTTTGACGCCTTCCTGATGGGCGACGACAGCGCCCTCACGAATGACCAACTGCGCGGCATGTCGCTTTTTTACGGCAAGGCGGGCTGCGCCAATTGCCACGCGGGCCCCTTTCAAACCGATCACCAATTTCACGCTTTGGGCATCCCCCCAATCGGCCCCGGCAAGGGCCATGGCCCCAAGGGGCATGCCGACCACGGCCGCGGCTATATCACGGGCGAAGCACAGGACCGCTACCGCTTTCGCACGCCCTCCTTGCGCAATGTCGCCCTCACCGCCCCCTATGGCCATACCGGGGCATACTCCGATCTGGGCGATATGATCCGCCACCACCTTGATCCCGAAACCGCTCTCGCCGAATACCTCGGGCTGGAAAAGGCCACCCTGCCCGATCACGGGCTTGAGGGTCCGCTTGACCCCGCGATGCAGGATTTCGACGAGGTCTTGGCCATCTCGCAAGCCATCTCGATTGACCTTGACCCACTCAGCACGTCCGAAATCGACGCCCTCATCGCCTTCCTGCATGCCCTGACCGATCCCATCTCGCGCAAGGGCCGCCTTGGCGCGCCGCTAAACGTCCCTTCCGGCCTGCCCGTCGATAACGGCACCACCGGCCCCTCCTGACCCTTTCCAAACGCTCGCCAATCACCTACATCGCGCGGTATGGATAAGACACTTCACATCATCGGCGGCGGCATGGCCGGGTCCGAGGCCGCATGGCAAGCCGCGAACATGGGCGTGCCCGTGGTCATCCACGAAATGCGCCCCAAGGTCGAAACCTTCGCGCATCGCACCGGCGATCTGGCCGAAATGGTCTGCTCGAATTCCTTCCGCTCGGATGATGATGAACAAAACGCCGTGGGCCTGCTGCATTGGGAAATGCGCGCCGCCAACGGGTTGATCATGCACACCGCCGACAAGCACCGCCTGCCCGCAGGCGGAGCGCTCGCCGTGGATCGTGATCCCTTTGCGCAGGACGTCACCCAAACCCTGCGCAATCACCCCAATGTCACGATTGACTACGGCGAAATCTCTGATCTGCCCACTGATGGCCATTGGATCATCGCCACCGGCCCCCTGACCAGCGAAGGGCTTGGACAGGCGATTGCCAAGGAAACCGGGAAAGAGGCCCTGGCCTTCTTCGACGCCATTGCCCCCATCGTCTACTACGACAGCATTGATATGTCGAAAGCCTGGATGCAATCGCGCTACGACAAGGGCGACACCGAGGAAGAGCGCACCGCCTACCTCAACTGCCCCATGGACCGCGACCAATACGAGGCCTTCATCGACGCCCTGCTCGCCGCCGAGAAAACCGAATTTCACGAAGGCGAAACCGCAGGCTACTTCGACGGCTGCCTGCCGATCGAGGTCATGGCCGAACGCGGCCGCGAAACCCTGCGCCACGGGCCGATGAAACCCGTGGGCCTGACCAACCCACATCAGCCCGATGTCAAACCATGGGCCGTGGTGCAACTGCGCCGCGACAATGCGCTTGGCACGCTCTTCAACATCGTGGGCTTCCAAACCAAGATGAAGTATGGCGCGCAAACCTCTGTTTTCAAAATGATTCCCGGACTTGAGAATGCCAGCTTTGCACGGCTTGGTGGCATTCACCGCAACACCTTCATCAACTCACCCACGCTGCTGGACGATCAAATGCGCCTGCACTCGCGGCCCCATATCCGCTTTGCCGGCCAGATCACCGGCGTTGAAGGCTACGTCGAATCCGCCGCCATGGGCCTCCTCGCGGGCCGCATGGCCGCCGCCGAGATCTTGGGCCAAACACCCCCGCCTGTGCCACAGGATTCCGCCATGGGCGCGCTCATCCACCACATCACCGGCGGGGCCGAGGCCAAGACGTTTCAGCCGATGAACGTCAATTTCGGCCTCTTCCGCCCGGTCGAGGGCCTCAAGGGCGGGCGTCGCGGCCGCAAAGACCGATACAAGGCCTATACCGATCGCGCCAAAGCGGCTTGGACCGATTGGCTGGGTCACGTCAAAGCCCCCGAAACCGCATGAAGACCACTGGCGAAGCCACTGAATTCAAATGACTTTCATAACCCGCTTCGCCCCATCTCCCACCGGCCCCTTGCACCTTGGCCACGCCTTCTCGGCCCTCACGGCCTATGACATGGCGCAAACAGCGGGCGGTCTCTTTCACCTGCGCATCGACGACCTCGACCAATCCCGCTCCCGCCCGGAATGGGAGGCACAGATCTACGACGATCTGCACTGGCTGGGCCTTGACTGGCCCACCCCCGCCTTACGCCAATCCGACCGCCTGCCGCGATACCGCGATGCCCTCAATTCCCTTTGGGATCAAGGGCTTCTCTACCCTTGCTCATGTAGTCGCGCTGATATCCGCGCCGCTGCCTCCGCCCCGCAGGAAGGCGCGCCCTTGCATGGCCCTGACGGGCTGATTTACCCCGGCACCTGCCGCCCCCAAAGCCCGCCAACAGGCCCCATGCCCGACAGCCCCCTGCGCCTCGACACGGCCCGCGCGCTGGCCCGCCTCCAAGCCCCCCTGAGTTTCACGGAAACAGGCCAAGGCCCCGACGGCGAAACCGGCACCATCACCCCCCAAGACATGGTGCAAACCGTCGGCGACGTGGCCCTCGCCCGCCCCGGTATGGGCGCCTCCTACCACCTCTCGGTGGTCTGCGACGATGCCGACCAAGTCATTACCCATGTGATCCGCGGCCAAGACCTCTTCACCGCCACGCAGATCCATGTGCTTCTGCAACGCCTCCTCGGATTGCCAACGCCAATCTACCATCACCACCGGTTGATCCGCGACCATGAGGGCCGCCGCCTTGCCAAACGTGACGACGCCCGCGCCATCGCCACTTACCGCACGATGGGCAAGACCCCCGATGACATCCGCCAAATGCTCGGCCTCTGAGAATGAGGTGGACTAATCCCGCACCCCGACCGCCGGGGCGCGGGTCCGAAACTCCACCCCGTCGGTTCAGGCCCGCAGCTTCTCGCCTTTGGGGTCGAACGGCGGCTCATGCAGGATGCGGCCCTTATGCGGCTGGCCCAGCACCATGACTTGTACCGCATCGCCCGGTTTGACCGTCCCCGCCTTCACATAGCCAAGCGCAAGGCTCATCCCCACAGTATACCCATAGGTCCCCGAGGTGACACGGCCCACCGGCACACCATCCGCATCGCGGATCGGCTCACCGCCCGTGGCATCCGCGTTCGAGGCGCTGACATCCGCCTCGTCCAGATGGATCAAGACCAGCTCTTCGCGCGCGGGCTCGGCCATGGCCTTCTCTGCCGCCGCCTTGTTCAGGAACTCTTTGTCCATCTTGCACAGCGGCGCAAAACCCACCTCATGCGGGTAGTACTCGGGCGAATATTCCCGGCTCCACGAACCATAGCCCTTCTCGACCCGCATCGACATCAGCGCCCGCGCGCCCACCGGCCCGGCACCGAAATCTTTCCCGGCCTCCAACAGCGCGCTATACAAACGCTCCTGATCTTCGGTCGCGCAATGCAGCTCCCAGCCCAGATCGCCGGTGAAGCTCACCCGCAGAGCAAGGCATTTGACGCCCGCCAATTCGATCTGCTGCGACCGCATGAAAGGGAAATCCTCGGTCGCCAGTGACGCATTGGTCAAACGCTGCAACATCTCGCGGCTTTTCGGGCCGGCCACGTTGAAGCCGCACATCGCCTCGGTGTGGCTCTCGAATGTCGTCCCCTCGGGCAAGGGCACCATGTCAAAGAACCGCTTGTGATAGCGCTCGGCCATGCCCGAACTGACGATCCAAAACTCGTCCTCGGCCACCCGCGTCACCGTGGCATCGCCCGCAATGCCCCCGCGCACCGAAATCAGCGGCGTCAGGCAGGACCGCCCAACGCTTTTCGGCATATTGTTGGCAAAGACCGAGTTGAGCCACGCTTCCGCCCCCGGCCCCTTCACGCGGTATTTGGCGAAGTTCGAAATGTCGATGATCCCGGCCCGCTCGCGCAGCATCTTGCATTCCTCGCCGACAGGCCCCCACCAGTTTTGCCGGGTAAAGCCGTTGGTGTCCTTCGTCCCCGGCTCCTCGGCAAACCACTGCGGATGCTCCCAGCCATAGTTCAGGCCAAAGACCGCGCCCATCTCCTTTTGCATCTGGTACACCGGGCGGGTGCGCAGCGGGCGGCCCGCCTCGCGCTCCTCGTTGGGGTAATGAATGGCAAAGCGGTGGGCATAAACATCCTCCACCTTGGCTTTCACAAAGTCCCGGTCATTGGCCCAAAGGCCAAAGCGCGCAATATCCCAGGGGAACATGTCATATTGCATTTCCCCTTCGATAATCCACTGCGCCACCATCAGGCCCATACCGGCCGATTGGCTGAACCCGGGGATGATCCCGCCGCACATGAAATAGTTTCTCAACTCCGGCACCGGGCCAAGGATCACGTTGCTATCGGGGCTCCAGATCATCGGCCCGTTGATCACCCGCTTGATCCCCGCCTCGGCGGCCAGCGGCACCCGGTCCATGGCGCGCATCACGTTTTCCATGATCCGGTCCAGATCATCGGCAAAAAGGTCATGGGCGAAATCCAAGGGCGTTCCCTCCTCGGCCCAAAAGCGCATGTCGCGCTCATAGGCCCCGATGAGCAACCCCTTGCCCTCTTGGCGCAGGTAATATTCGCCATCCCGATCCGCGACCGAGGGCAACCGCCGGTCCATGCCGTCGATCTCGGCAATGGTCTCAGTCACGAAATACTGGTGCTCGGTGGGTTGCAGCGGCACTTCGATGCCTGCCAGCTTGGCCACCTCACGGCCCCAAAGGCCTGCCGCGTTGATCACCCACTGCGTCTGGATATTGCCCTTGGGCGTTTCCACGATCCAGCTTCCATCGGGCTGCTGCGTGGTGGCCGTCACAGGGGTAAAGCGGTAAATCTCCGCCCCTTTCTGCCGCGCGCCCACCGCATAGGCATTGGTCACACCCGAGGGGTCCACATTGCCGCCATCGGGCTCCCACATGATGCAGCGGACGCCATCGAAATTCACCAGCGGATGCTTTTCCTCGGCCTCTTCGCGGCTGATCTCGGCAAAGTTCATGCCATAAAGCTGCGCCTTGGCGGCCTGCAGCTTCAACTGATGCTCCCGCGCTTCGGTCTGGGCCAGATAGAGGCTGCCGGGCTGGAACACGCCGCAGCTTTGCCCGGTCTCGGCTTCCAGCTCCTTGTAAAGGTTCATGGTATAGTGTTGCAGGCGGCTGATATTGGCGCTGTCATGCAGCCCGTGAATATTCGCCGCCGCGTGCCATGTGCTGCCCGACGTCAGCTCGTCACGCTCCAGCAGGACCACGTCTTTCCATCCCAGCTTGGT
>PR_CR_10_Liq_1_inCRDRAFT_1000455_pt1 | contig 25589 bp, 20 predicted proteins | sample PRCRCaboRojoPR_3_FD_10241 | JGI IMG/M metagenome (IMG submission 10241)
ACCAACGATGCTGGCGCTGTGGTGTACTACTACTTAGCTTGCAAAGGAAGAAAAGAACTCACTTACGACGAACTCGTCAACAAGGTCAAGAGCTTAGTGCCTGTTGATGGCGACCAAGGAACCAACGTTGAAATGCAACTCCAAGAAGAGTACCAAAACTACGAAACTGAAGCTGATTCAACAAAGGACAGCGACTACCTTGACTTCATCAAGAGAAAGGAAGCTGAACACTGCTCTAAAGAGTACGTAGGATCCCAAGTAGTTTACTCTGAATCCGTGTCTGTAACTCAAGACTTTGAAAAACTTCTCCCAGGACAAGAATACAGCATTTACGCCTTTGCTTCAAACGGATTGACTGACACTACTGCATTGGTAAACAATACCGGTACTTTAACCACTAACGACCCACCTGACTCTCAAACAGTCACTGTGGCAATCACCAAGCCTAACGAGTTGACCCAAGAAAACTCCGCAACCATCACTGAAATTTTGGCTAAGTACATGGGAGTCAACCCTAAATGGCTCTACCAGAAAGGTGCACTCCAAACACAGGAAAATTCTCCTAGTAGAAGACTCCAAACTACTTTCACCAGCACTTTCAGATACGACACTCTTTACGATCCCTTCAGTGCTGATGTGGAACCCGCTACTTTCGCTGGTAGAGCTGTTAGTAGCAAAGATAACGTTGAAACTGACCTCAAAGCTACACCAGTCATGGGGGCTACCGATACCTTAGATACTCTTTCTCTCACCAGTATCTCAACCGGAGCTGGAAACTCCTTCACAACTCCCCCCGCACAGTCTTCTGTGGACACAACAACTGCTGAATTTACCTTCACTACAGCCAGCGACGGTTATGTGTACGTTGCTTGTGCTTCATCAGATAGCTCAGCAACAATTACTGTTGACCAAGTGAACTCTGGTTTGGACGCTGAAAACAACGATGTCCCAAGTGGAAGTGCCCAAGCAACTTCAGCAACTGCAGGAACAGTGACTGTTGATGGTTTGACAGCCGGAAACACTTACTACTGCTACTTCACTGCTTGTGACGAGAGTCTCACCAACCCCAGTTGCGAACCTGTAGGAACTGAAGGACTCCCTGAAGTTCAAATAACTGCTTCTGGTTCAACTGGTGGCGACGGTGGCGACGGAACTGACGACTCAGCTTACCAAGTAACTGCAATCATCTCACTGGTGTTTGCTCTTATCCTTAACTAACCACTTCTTATCTTAATTCTAGAGTTTTTGAAAGAACTTCAATTAAAGACGAATCAACTGTTTTTAAGTGCTGGAAGAAACTCCAGTAAGTTGAAAGGCAGAATCTGTCAGCTAGTTTCTGCCTTTCACTCTGAGTTTTCTTCTTAAGTTGTTTCACAGCTGGTAAGTAGTTTCTTTTGCATCTGCTGATTGAGTTGTAGATGTTAAGTTTTCTGTACCTAAACAAAGCTTTAGTCAATACTTCTCTTAAGCTGTGATTCATCAACTCGAAGTTCTCTAGGTCAATGTCTCCAGTGACTTCTCTGTCATCTGTCAAAAGAATGATGTACTTGAGCAGCACTTGGTTAATCTTGTAGAGGTTTAGCCCGAAGGTGCACTTTCCTTCAATAGTGTACTTAGAAATGTTTTCTGGGCATGATCCATTAGCTTCCTCGTAAACGTAAACTCTGTCGTCGATGTTGTGGTCAATCACAAACCCGTAGTAAGTCAGTAACTCAATGTTGTCGAAGAAGTTGTACTTCCAGTAGATTTCATCCCCTTTGGAGAAGTGTCTGTCTGCACGCATCACAGCGTAGCCCGAAGGAGTGAACTCCAAGCCCAGATTGGGATTGGGAGTCTTGGGCCTGGGCATGTGGTTGAGTAACTCAAGTGCAGGGACAAAAGTGCTGCCTTCAATGTCATCATCCCCCTCTTTGGGCTTGATTCCTTGCATGTACTTCCAGGTGGCCTTGGTGGTGCTGAAAGTGCGTGAAAGCACAGTTCCAATTCCCCAAATCCAGGCTTCCTCAGTTAAGCAGGCAGGGCAGACTACTTCGATGTTGGGAATTTGAGTTATGCAGCTGAAGTAAAGGTCTTTGCCTTTTTCGTAACTAATAGGAGAGAACAGTCTGTGCTTGATGTTGAACAGACTGTCTAAGTAGTTGATTTCAGACTGGGTCCAGTTGTATATAATAGGCACTTCACTAGGTGCTGTGTGGGCCCATAAGTTGGAATGGGCTTCTTCGTAGTTAACGAGTCTTTCGTAAAGAAGCCTTGCAACTACTTTGACTTTGTCGTAGACTCCTTCGAAGTAAGGACTCCACTCGTACTTTTCAAAGCTCACGTGTCTCACAGTGGAGTTGTCTGCCACAATTACCTCTCCTACATTTATGTCTTGAGTTGCAACTATTCCGTGTCCTTTGTGCTCTCCGAAGTACTCTACTTTAGCGTTTTTGTAGCCTTTAACTAGGTTACTGAGGACTGCTTGTTTCTGTTGTTCGTCGAAAGTGTCAGGAATAGCTGAAAGTACTCCTAAAAAAAGCAGAAAAATCATTTAATTTATGGGGCTATGTTCCTCTAGTCAATATCCTGAAGAGAAAAAGCCCAGAGGAATGGTTCAAAGGCCTAGTTTGCCGGTCTGTTTTACAAGTCCCAAAGAATGGACTCGACCGCTTCCTAGAACTTATGATACTCAACCTAGTTTACCATCCACTCTTCCGAAGCCTAGAGAACTAGCTCAACCAATCCCAGGAATTCAATGCACTCTTCCGAGGCCCAAAGAACTAACTCAACCACTTTCCAGAGTCTATGAAACTCAAAAACCTAATTTTACTGGTAAGATTCCAAGATCCCGTGTTGCGAACCAAGAAGCCACACACAAATCCGATGAAGAAAAGTACTGCGAAAAAATCAAAAAGTTAGTTGGAATAGAACTAGACTACCAGTTACAAGACCACGAAAGAGTTTCAAACTATACAGCCCTAATACACTTCTGTAAAATTTCCCGAAATTACACTTTAGAACTCAACAACTCAGCAACCAAAATGGACCTACACATGAGACTTTTAGTAAAGCAACATAAGCTTGAACTAGAAGCTGAAATAATCGCTTTACTGGAAGAAAACATCCTAGAAGTAAGGATTCCGAAACACCCAAAACACTTGATTTTACAAGGAGAATTTCAAGTGAGTTTTTTGTTCAACAAAACTAGTTTTTCAAGGGAGTTAAAAGGGATTTCTAAGTTTAACCAATTAGACACTTTCATTAAGGAGAAAATACTAGGCAAAACAACACTGAACGAAATCTACATAACTAATTCTAGACTTAAACAGAGAGTAAACAACTGGGTACTTAGCCTGCAGTCCAACAGCCGCCAAAAAGAAGCTATAAGAGAAGCAATTACCAACAAGTTCACCCTGATTCAAGGACCTCCTGGAACTGGAAAAAGCACCACAATTGCACTTATGGCTTCAGGAATGGCTAACTTGTTCTTTCCTGGTGAAAAAATCTTGATTTCGGCCCCTTCAAACACTGCAGTAGACCATATTGCCATTAAACTCCAAGACAAAGTAACAGTGGTAAGGCTGGTTTCTTTTGCCAGACAAAACCAAAAATCCTCTGCTTCCCACCTGTACTTAAGCGAGTTGTGTCACAAATACGCGTCTGTCAGTAGTCAGTCCTTTAAAAACTGCTTGAAAATGTGTGATAGCGGCCAACTCAGACCAGACGAGAAAAGAAAGTTCCTTAAGTTAAAAAAAGAAGCTGAGCAAAATACCCTTCAGCGTGTCCAGGTGGTGTGCTGCACTTTCTCAGCTTCTTTTGACCAGAGACTAGAAAATTTCAAGTTCACAAGAGTAATTCTGGATGAAGCTTGCCAAGCAACAGAACCATGCACTCTACTACCAATGATGAAAGGCGCCCAACAAGTAGTGATTATCGGCGACCATAAACAACTAGGTCCAGTAGTCAAGAACCCAGCAGCAAAGGAACTCGAAAAGTCACTTTTCCAGAGACTAGTTGAACTAGGCAATAAAGTTATAACTCTCAACGAACAGTACAGAATGCACCCTAAAATATGCCTTTTTCCGAGTCTCGAGTTCTACAACGGAAAGTTACTTTCTGGAGTGAGTGAAAGTGAAAGGTACTACAAAATTCCTGGAGTGAATTGGCCGAGCCCAGGAGGACCCATTGCCTTTATAAGAGTAAATGGCGGAGCTTTGAACGAAGGAACTTCGTTTATAAACAACCAAGAAATCAATGTAGTTAGGAAGTTTACTCGGTTTTTGTTGAAAAAAGGAATAAAAGGAAACCAAATAGGTGTAATCTCCCCTTACTCAGCACAAAATAGCAAAATTCAGAATTCCCTTAGTCAAAGCATCGAAGTTAACTCAGTAGACGGATTCCAAGGCAGAGAAAAAGACTTTATTGTATTTTCTTGTGTAAGGTCGTACCCCCTGAAGTCTATTGGGTTCGTTAAAAGCAGAAACAGACTTAACGTAGCCTTAACTAGATCTAAGTACGGGTTAGTGCTAGTAGGAAACGACAGGTACTTAGAAAGAGACTCTACTTGGAAGAAACTAATTGACCACTGCAGAGAGTCTGGCGCCTTACTGGAGAATCCTTCTAGTTACTTTCCTTTCCTTAAAAAGAAATAACTTAAAAATGTCTTCAGATTCCGAAGAATGGGGGTACGAACCCTCTTCTGATGAAGAAATGCCAACTTTGAGCACCCGCCAACACTCAAGCGTCAGCTACACTATAATGAGTGCACAAGAAATTGAACACTGCCAAGAACGTGCGAAGTCCATAATATGTGACTCATTCGGGTTCACCCCGGGTCAGGCCAAAAGCCTTTTGCGAAGGTACTTGTGGGATATTCAAAAGGCTTCTGAAGCCATCACTGACGGGTTCTTCACTAAGTACGTTTCGCTAAACGAAACACCAAAAACAACTAACCACTTGGAGTTTTGTATGTTGTGCTACACTCAGTGTGTTAACTGGGACATGAAGTGGCTTGACTGTGGACACATGTTTTGCAAGAACTGCTACACGGCTTACTTAACTGAAGAAATCAAAAAAGGAGTCAGTTGTGTGTTTTCAAAGTGCCCTATGGTGGACTGCGAGCTTATAGTTCCAGACGACTTCTATAAAGAACTAGTTAACAGAAAAGACCACTCCCGGTTCAAGGAGTTTGTAGTTAAGTCTTATGTCGAGTTCAACTCTTCGATTAAGTGGTGTCCTGGTCCAGACTGCCAGTACGCAGCTAGTTACCCCGAAGGATGTTCTCGCGACATTGTGTGCAGATGTGGCTACGTGTGGTGCTTCAGCTGCACCAACGAAGCACACAGACCACTTGAATGCGAGATGTTAGCTAAGTGGCAAGAACACAATGCTGGGAAAAAAGACCTAACGGGGGACTGGATAGTTGTAAACACCAAAAACTGTCCTAGCTGCAACTCGCCCATCCAGAAGAACCAAGGCTGCATGCACATGACTTGCGCGTGTTCTTACGAGTTCTGCTGGTTGTGTTTGGGTCCCTGGAGTGAGCATGGGAACTCCACAGGAGGGTTTTACAAGTGCAACAAGTTCGAAGAGAACCAGAAAAAAGGCGAGTACCAAAAACAAGAAAGGGAAAGAGGACTGAGTGCAAAGAAACTGCAAAGGTACGAGTACTACTTCACCAGGTTCCAGGAGCACAAGAACAGCACCCAACTTGCTAGGAGGAAAAAACAAGAAGTCCTTGACCTCTTCAAGGTTAAAAAAACAGACGACCCTAACTACTTGAACTTTTTGCTGAACGCCACAAACACTATTATTGAGTCTCGGTCTGGAATATGTTATTCTTACCCTTTAGGTTTCTTTTTGAACAGTGTGACTAAACTAAGACTGTTTGAGTTCATCCAAGGAGAACTAGAACAGTACTTGGAAAAACTGGACAAAGCCACTGAAAACACTTTAGAGTCCCTTAAAGACAGACCAGGTCTTACGGGGGACAGCGAAGTCGAGTCAATCAACGAACTCAACAGAGTGGTTAGGTACCACTTTGAAAAGTGCATGCAGTCAATGGAAGCTGGACTTCCTGAGGTTGAAGACTCCTCTGACCCTATGGAACTAGAATTCCAAACTGTAGAAGACCTTTTGCTGGCCAACTTAGACGCTTCTCAGCACTGGGTGTGTGTGGCCTGCACTTTTATAAACGAAAACGAGCGCCAAGACTGCGAGATCTGCCTAACTCCCCGACCCCAGTTTTAATGCTAGTTTAATTCACACGTTAAAAATGTCATGGGAAGAAGAAACCCTGTCTGAGCCCAAACCAATAGCAAAGGGCAACTACTCTTTGGAGTCAGACATGCTGTTGGGTTGGCGTCCCAAAAACCTACAACATTCTCCAATTTCGCTTAACTTTGACTTAGAGTTTCCTGCTTCAGTTGACTTTTTTTCAAAGGCACCCAACCCTACAGTGTACTACGGCTACTTGCCTCCAGACTCGTTTTCACTGCACAAAAGACTCTGTGACTTTTCAAAAAGGTCTTATCCTTTTGACTTCGACAGTCCCATAGTAAGCATGCACCAGTTTTTGTCTAAACAGCTGCCTGCTGCTTACGATCGAGAAGAAGGCATGCTTGAAAACCTTCCTTCTGACTGCCTTACTTTTGACAGTGCCTTTGAAAACGGCAACTTGGACAGAGTTGTTATGGTTAGTCCGAATGAGTACGACCTCTATATACGCAGTGACTCAAACACCAAAGCCCACCTGCACTGGTTCTATTTTGCTATTGAAGGAAGCAAAGTCAACAGAAAGGTCAAGTGCAACGTAGTTAACTTCTCTAGGGAAAGCAATTTGTATGACTGCGGAATGCGTCCTAAAGTGTACAGTTTAGCCCGAGTGCGTTCAGGCAGAAGTAAAGGGTGGGAGTCTTCGGGGGAAAACGTTAAGTTCACTTCGAGCAAACTTAACTCTTTACTTAAGACGAAGAAGCAGTACTACCAGCTTTCCTTTACCATAAGTATTTTAGCAGGGGACAAAATCTGGGTAGCCAACAACACTCCCTATACCTTTTCCAGACTCGCCAAAGTACTGCACCACATCAAAAACGACCAATGCAATTCAGAAACCTCACACATCGAACACACTTCTCTAGGCAAAAGCCTGAGTTTAGTGGACATTCCTTTAGTAACAGTTACGGACTTTGAAGTGCCTGAGTCTCAAAAACTCTACATAGTGGCTATAGGCAGAGTCCACCCCTCCGAAACAGTAGGTTCTTGGGTCATGGAGGGGTTCCTTAGGTTTATTTGCAGCAAGCACTACTTAGCTAAAAAGCTAAGAACCCAGTTCGTATTTAAGGTAGTGCCTATGACTAACCCTGACGGAGTCATCATAGGCAACTCGCGGACCAACCTCAGCGGCAAAGACCTAAACAGAGCCTACTCAGAACCAGACCCCCAGTTGCAGCCTGAGGTGGTGCTGGTTAAGAAGTTAGTTGAAGGGATCCAGAGCAGAGTGTTTATGTTTATTGACATGCACGGCCACTTCTGCCGCAAAGGCTCTTTTGTTTACGGGCCTTACTACCCCATCCACCACTCTATGTACGTGAAAACCAGACTAGTTCCTAAGATCCTGGGAGAGCGCACTGAAATATTCAGGTACTACTCTTCGCGCTTCAAAGTAGAGAAGGCAAAGGCTACTTGTGCACGAGTGGTCATGGAAAAGGTGTTTGGGATAGCTAACTCTTACACTCTGGAAACTTCTTACTTTGGGTACATGGACTCCAAAAGACAGACAAAGGAGTTTTTGATAGAAGACCTGCTTTCTTTAGGCGAAGACTTAGCTAAAACTATGCTGGAGTACCACTGCTCAATTGAAGAACTCAAGTCGTCCAACAAAAAAGGCAAAAAGAAAAAAAGCTTAAGCCTCACCACAACTAAAATCCAGGAAACCAGTTCTTTGAATGAGACTCGTAAAGTCTTTAAGCCTGCAAACATCCCGTCTTTCCAACCCAAAACCCAGTACAAAGTTAACTCACCCAAACCCCTTTTTGCCAAGACTCCTGAAGAAAGCTCTGTTGAAGTTAAGTACTACGAAGAACAACCTTTCAAAAGAAACCTAAAACAACTCATCAGAGATATCAGAAACGAAGTCTGCCCAGAAGCCAGTAGCTCCTCAGCAGAGTCAGGAACTGAGTCCGAGTCCGAAACTAAGCCGCCCCAGCCCCGCTCTGAATCCAAAACCAGCAGAAGAAGTCCCAAACCCCCTTCGAGATTTTCACAGCTAAGCAGAATCACTAAGCCTCGACAGCCGAACTTCCACAGCAGAATGAAATCAGAAACCAAAGAAAAAACAGACATGTTCAAAACTGTCCAAGAAAGAACCAAAACTTCTCAAAGGAGAAGGTCTCTTGACTCCTTGAAAGACGAAGAAGAACCCCTTCAAGAAGACCCCTGCCAACCCGAACCCAAAACCACCTGGAGCTCAGCCAAAAGGAACTACGTAACTCCTATGAGACTTATAGAAGTTACTAAGAAGTACTACTCCGACAAGAAAAAGCAAAACCAACTACCTGTACTCAAAAGAAACTCTCCTTTGAAGTTCAGAGTGAAACTAGAGGATTTTCCACGCTACCCAAGTTTCAACATTCAGAGTTTGCCACTCAGACAGCCCAGTAGGTTAAATTCGGGGCAGAAGTTGTAATATTAATTCTAGAGAAGATGGGATTTACTTCTGAGGAAAAAGAACTGCTTTACATCCTAAACTCAGTTGCCTCTGGGATCAGCATTGTAGGTTGTGCTTTTATAATTATAGTTTATTTTAAATACAAACAACTGCAGATTTTCCACTTCAGATTGGTGCTATATTTATCTATAATAGACTTGCTCCACTCAGTAGCCTTTTTGTTGCCTACTTACTCAGGCGACAACAATGATGCAGTGTGCAAGCTCCAGGGAACTTCTCTGACGTTCTTAACTCTGTCTTCAGTGCTTTGGACAGCTATGATAGCTTTCACCCTTTACAGAGGAGTAGTTAACCAAAGAGCTCCAGACGACTACGAGTACTGGTTCTTAGGAATTGCTTTGTCAGTTCCAGCTGCAGCAACAGGGCTGCCTTTCATCACTCATAGTTACGGACCTGCTGAAGGCTGGTGCTGGATTGAAAGTGGTTCAGTCGGGAACATCTGGAGGTTGTCTTTGTTTTACGGGCCTCTTTGGATAGTGATTGTTTTTAATGTTTGGGCGTACTTCAGAGTAATAAGGTCTATCAACTCCCAGTTCGTAAACATAGAAGAAGAGTACAGAGCTAAGAAACAAATAGTAAATAGACTAAGGGCCTACCCTATCATTTTGGTAATCTGCTTCACGCCTGTGACTATAAACCGGTTTTACGAGTTTTTGAGTCCAGATAATCCCAACTATACACTCACAACAGTGTCTGGAATCCTAACTTGTCTGAACGGCTTCGCAAACGCAGTTGTGTATGGATTCACAAAAACCGTTAGGGAAGCCATCAGAGAAAACTGGTCCAAAGAGACTCCAAGACGCACCAGTTCTACTTTCGATTTTATGCTAATGAGCCAGTACGAGTAAGAATAAATATGAAATCTGACATTGTTATTTCTGGAGGCGGAATGGTGGGGTCTGCCTTGGCCTGTGCTTTAGGCCAGTCAGGGGCTTTTAGCTCTATTAAGTTAGTGTCTGCTTCTAAGAAACCAGAACCCCCTTCAAGTGCCTACCCAGACCCAAAAGTACTAACCATCACTTCTACCTCCCAAAAGTTCATGAGGTCCATTGGCACCTGGGACCTCCTAGACCAGACTCGCACTGTAGGCTTCAACAACATGAAGATTTGGGACTTCTTTGGAACGGGCTCTATGGACTTTGAGGAGTCCTTTGGGTGGTTTGTGGAGAAAAACTGGGTGGCCCATGCCAATCTTAAAAAGGCCATGGAACTCGACAGCGTTGAAGTGCTGACTGAAACCAACATTCGCAACTTAAGAAAGCAAGACGGAAGTGTAATGATTCAGCTGGAAAACGGAGAAGACATTGAGGCTTCTTTGGTTGTAGGCGCAGATGGCAAAGACTCCCTTGTAAGGAACTCTTTTGGAATCAGTACTTGGAAGTGGGAGTACCCCTACCACGGACTCCTTTGCACAGTGCAGAGCGAGTTCCCTCTTCTAGAGCCTTCTCAGAAGTACTTGAAGTCAGGCCCCATAGCCTTGCTGCCCCTTTGGGAGAACTACACTGCAGTGGTGTGGTCAGCCTCGCCTTCAGAAATCCTGCGCTTGAAGAAACTCGAAAAACCCAAGTTCATAAAAGAACTTAACTCAGCACTTTCTTCCGAAAACCAGTCAGAGTTCCCTTCTTACTCAACTGTGTCCCCTCCGACTTTTTCAGAGGTGGTCTCTGAGAGAAGTAACTTCCCCTATTTAATGCAGCACTCAACAAGCTTCACTGACCAAGGAGTAGCTTTGGTAGGGGGAGCTGCCCACACTGTACACCCTATGTCAGGCCAAGGCTTCAACTTAGGCGTTTACGACGTAATGAACCTAGCAAACGTGTTAATAGAAGCCTCCAAAAACGGCAAAGAACCTGGAGACGCCAATACACTTATGGCTTACGGCTGGCGTGCAAGAATGTACAGTTCTTTGCTGGCTGCTTTTGAGCAAAGCGTCTTGTGGGCTTACTGGGACTTGCAGCCTCTGCACTACGCAAGGAACCTCCAATATGCAATAATAGATGCGATTCCTCCACTTAAGCGAGCAGTGGAGGAAGGAGTCAGCGGCAAGTACTTTGTACCTAGTGAGTGGCTTTGGACTACTCACATTCCTGAAGATGAAAAACCTAATAATTAAATGGGAAGTTATAAAAAGGCCTTTGAGGCGAAGAAGTTTTACTACTGCGGAACCACTCCCGAAACCCTAAGTCCAGTCCAAAGCAGAAAGTCCAGTGAGCCAGGCTCTCCTTTGAAAAAGCACTTTGCACGGTCAGTATCTCCAATTAACAACTCAGAATACACTACGCTTGAAGGAGGGCCGAGCGCAAGCACCTCTAGAGAGAACTCCAGAGGGAACTTTGGGATAGTTTTGAGGAACTACGAAGAAATGCTTGAACGCAGGTCAAAGGAAATCAGCAGACTCAGACAAAGAGTCCAAGAGCAAGACCAAAGCATCAAAGAACTCGAAAATTATGTTAAAACTAAAGAAACTCCTCACTACAAATCCAAAACCACCAAAAGGACCAAAAGTCCTTTTGAGTCCTGGACCAAGCCTTCCCAAGTCCCCAGCAGTCTCCAACAAGTTTCCAAAAAAAATAATTTGTTTATAGACCAAAGCCCTTCTGCAGCTACCCACCACTTACTAACTAATTCCCGCAGACTCAATTTTGGAAAGGTAGCTGGGTACTACTTGTCCTCTAAACCTAATTCTGAAGTGCACAGACTAGCTTCTCTAGGAATGCGCAAACGACTGAAGTACCCTGGAAAATGTAATTAATTAAAATGGTTGAAGAGCAGTTTAGAAAAGCTTTGGCCTACATCAAAGACACTTCCAACCCTCCTTTGGACACCAACAACGAACAAAAGCTGGACTTTTACGCTTTGTTCAAGCAAGCCACGGATGGCCCTCCTAAAGGATCCCCTCCCAGCAGGTTCAAAGTAGTTGAAAGGGCCAAGTTCAACGCTTGGAAAGCCAAAGAAAAACTCACCAAAGAACAAGCTATGCAGGAGTACGTGGACTTACTTACAAAGTTAGCCCCTCAGTGGAGAGAAAAGGCTAAGTTATAACTTAATAACTATCTACAGCTATTTGCAGAGTGCTGGTTAATTCTTGACTGGTACAGTGAGTTTTCTTCAATGGGCTTTAGTTTAGGAACCTTTTCAAAGCCCTTCCAGGAATAAGTTCTGCTGGGTTGTTTGTGCTTAGGGTGCTTAGTGCAGCAATTTCCCATTATAAATGGAACAAGTCCAAGTTCTTTGCTGCATCTGTGGACAGCTTATGACTTACAACCCTTCTAAGATGTGTCTTGACTGCCTTAAAAGCAGAGTGGACTTAGCATCAGAAATCTCAAAGCACCAAACACTCCAGTTCTGCAGACACTGTGGCAAGTACAATAAACCTCCTTGGGTAAGGGCTGACTTGGAATCGCCTGAGTTACTCCAAGTGTGCTTGTCTCGAATCAGGGGTCTCTCTAGGGTTAAGTTTGCAGACGCCAGCTTCATATGGACAGAACCCAACTCACGCAGAGTGAAAGTCAGAGTTACAGTCAGAGGAGAAGTTGAAAAGGCCTTACTGGAACAAAACTGTGTAGTTGAGTTTGAAATAGTTGACACTCAGTGCGAAGAGTGCCAGAAGTCGTTTACTCCGCACACCTGGAACTCCAAAGTCCAAGTCAGACAAAGAACCCACCACAAAAGAACCATTTACCACTTAGAACAACTCATACTTAAAAACGGAGCCCAAAAAGAATGTCTAGGCATCAAGCCTAAAGACAACGGAATCGACTTCCACTTTGGCTCCAAAGGCTCTGCTAACAAGTTTGTGGAGTTCGTGAAAGGAAACGTGCCTTGCCAAGTTAAGTTTTCTAAACAACTAACTTCACACGACGCCAAGTCAAACCAGTACAACTACAAGTACACCCACTTAGTTGAAATAGTTCCGATTTGCAGAGACGACTTAGTAGTGGTTCCTCAGTCCAAACACCAAAGCAAACTTGCACTGTGCTACAAAGTAGGCAGCACAGTTTACTTACTAGACGCAGCTTCACTGCAGCCCTTAGAAATAAAGCCTGAAAAGTACTTCAGGAACCCCATTTACCCACTTGCAGTGCGAGATCAACTCACAGAGTTCATAGTGATGGACTTGGAAGCCGAAAAAGACCACCACATTGCAGAAGTAGCTAGAGCTAACGACGAGAACTTTGGCGAAGAAGTGTTCCAAGTAAGGACTCACCTGGGAAGGATTCTGAACCCAGGTGACTCAGTTCTAGGCTACGACATAGCAAGAATGACAGACTTGGACACAAAAGAAGTAGACATAGTGCTGGTGAAGAAGTTGCCTCCTCCCAAAAAACCCAAAAAACTCAGAAGACTAGCTGATGTTTCTGAGGACAAAGACTACACTAAGTTCGAACAAGAGTACTCTGAAGATGACTAAATAAGTGTTACTTTAGTTGGTCTGACTTTTTGTACAAAAAATCAGCTAAAAACTGCAGTTGGTCTTCAGGTTTAGTTTTGACAAGTTCAAAAAGAGCCTCAGTAAGGTGAGGAATCACTTCTTGAGTTAAGTAGTGCCTGTAAGGCTGCGACTTAACTTCTAAAAAGTCTTTTTCCCTAGCCTTTAAGTTTTCGAGTTCAATGAAAGCTTCTACTTCTTGTTTGACGCCTCTTTTGGGTTCTTGAGGAGCTTCTTCGACTTCAGTGTCTTCTTGCAAGAAGCTTTTGTCCTGCTCTAAGGACTTAGTTTCTTGTTTGGGTTCTTCAGTTACTTCTTCTAAGAAGTTCTCCACCTTGCCGTTCTGCTCTACGTGCTCTTGGATCTTAGCTATGATTTCTTCGTTCGAAACTGAGGTTGTTTTCTTGTCTACTTCGCCGTAGTCTAGCTGGAGCACTTCTAAGTTCCTTTTAGTGAAGAAGTCTGTAAGCACTGGGCCGGTTTTTTCGTTGTTGGCTTCTCGGTAAGCAGCTAGTCTTCTTTTCATGCCTTCGTCGTTGTAGTGAGTTCCTGCCACTAACTGCTCAGGCAGGTCCTTTGCCCTTTTGGTTAAGAAGTCGTTGGAAGCGTTGAGTTGAATAACTACTTCTGGGTACACTGAGTGCACTACCTGGCTTTCTTCGTCTTCAGGGTCTTCTAAGTAAAGGTACTTGGCGTCTGAGTACTTGCGAGGCCACCCGTCGAGTACAAACCCTCTGTTGCGGCAGTTGTTTTGGTTGAGTTTCCAGCGAAAAGCTTCTCCAAGCAAGTGGTCAGGGATGCGGGGGTTGATTTTGGAGTGGTCGAGTTCTTGGTTTTTCTTTTTTTTGGCTTCAGCTTCTTCTATCATCTTTTCTTTGATTTCTTGGAGTTCTTGTTTGATTTTAGCAGCTAGTTCGTTTTCGGCGTTGGTGACTTCTTCAACTACTTCAGCTATTTGTACCAAAGGAAGGTTGTACTCCTCTGCTACTTGTCTACCAAAGTAAGACTTGCCTACTGCAGGGGGTCCTGTGATGAAGACTTTGTATTTGCCTAGGCCTCTGTAAAGGTTGAATTCTTGTTCTACTTTGCCCATGCATTGAGGAATGCCTTCTATGCAGTGGAACTCTGTTTGGATGTTAGAAGGAACCATCCACAAGTTTAGTGACAGAAACTCAGCCCAGTCTTTAAAGGCTGCTTCTTGGAAGTTGAGTTCTTGGACTGTTCCTGAGCCCATTTCTGAGGAGATCGCTTCTACTAGGCTTTTTTGTTTTTTGTCTGGAGTTGAGTCAATTGCCAAGATGTAAGGTGTAGGTGGGTGGTTTTCCAGAGTGAACTTAACAATCTTAGCTAGGTCTTGCACGTGTATTGTAGGAACTAAGTTGTCTCCTGGAGGCAAGTAACTTAGAGGTTGCCCCAGCCAAGCGTTTCTGAGGTGCTCGAAGAGTAAGTGCTCTCCGTTTCCGTACAAAAGTCCTGCGCATACTACATAGCACTTTAGTTTTTCGTTTTGGATTTTAAGTAGTTGGTTTTCAATGGTTTTCCAGCCTTCGTACTTAGGGTAGGCTTTTCTGAGTTTGTAGTCAGAGTCTTCGAAGGGTGCTATTTTTACTCTAAGTTTTTCTTGATGGATTGTAACTTTAGAAGCTTCTTCAAAATGGACTTCTTGCTGTTGGTGCTTTTCTTCCTGAGGTTCCTGGGGTTCCTGAAGTTCCTGAAGTTCCTGAGGTTCCTGGGGTTGCTGGGGTTCCTGAGGTTCCTGAAGTTCTTCATCTTGATCAAACTGATCTTTATCCAGCTCTTCAATTTCCTGCTCAGCAACCGTTACTGTAACTTCTCGTCTACTAACTTCCAGATCAAAGTTATAAGAAGGTTCGTCCTCAGAGATCTCCAACAACTTAGGAGGAGTGTCCCCCCACACACAAACGTTAGAAATAACTACAAGGGTTTTTTCAGACTCAGTACCTGAAATTAGCGAAAGGTTGCTAGCAACCTCTTCCAAGTCAGAAGTGTGCAAGTCCAAAACAACAAACTCACTTTCAAGAAGGTGCTTTTTATAAGAGTTAGGTTTGGACCGACTCAGCACCTTAGTTACTCCTTGAGGGTCCTGCAGGTCCTCTTCAGCACTTAAAGTTCCGTAAAATACATTAGGCGATTGCTCTTCTATGTGGTCATTGCGCAACTCCTCATACAACGCCTGGCCGATGTAAGAGTTTATTCCTGAAATAAAGAATTGCGCCATTATAAAATGCCTAAAAAATCCACCCTTGGCAAATCACTCATCAAAAACAAAAACAAACAACAAAAGTCCAAAAGCTACTTACACACAACTGAAGGCCCTAAAATCCAGTCAGTAATTGACCAAAACGACATTGAAGAGTTCATGTCCCTTGCACAGATGTCCAACAGACAGTTCCAGGCAGAACGCCAAGTGAACTTAGTGTCTGAAACACGCTTAGTTTCTCGGTCAACTATAAACACAGCAGTCCAAGGCCAGACTTACACTCCTCTGCAGCTGCCCAAACGTCCCAAATGGGACTCCTCAACCACAGCCGAGCAACTCCAAGAACTCGAGCACAACTCCTTTCTGGAGTGGAGACGCCAAATCGCTGAAACAGAGGAAAACTCCCTGGACAAAGCTGTGACTCCTTTTGAAAAGAACCTAGACATGTGGAGGCAGCTCTGGCGAGTTTTGGAAAGAAGCAATGCGGTGTGCCAGATTGTGGATGCCCGGAACCCCCTTTTCTTCAGAAGTCCTGACCTAGAACAGTACATTTCAGAACTGGGCAAAAAGTTCGTAGTGGTGCTTAACAAAGCCGACTTAGTCGACAAAGACACCCGACTTAAGTGGGCTGAGTACTTTGCTGGGGAGCACTTGGAAGTAGTTTGGTTCTCTGCAATGAGTGAACAAGAGTTGATTGACGAGGGGCTGCAAAAGGACTCAGAGTTCGGAGAAAGCTTTAACTCTGACCCTGCTTACATCCACTCGTCTTCAGAACTTCTAGAAAAGCTCAGCAGGGACTTTGAAGGCCACCTGACCATAGGGTTTGTAGGCTACCCCAACGTGGGGAAGTCCTCAGTTATCAACGTGATTTGTGGCCAAAAAAGAGTTGCTGTTGCTGCACAGCCTGGAAAAACCAAGCACCTGCAGTCACTTGAGCTCTCTGAAAAGGTGAGTTTGTGTGACTGTCCAGGTTTAGTGTTTCCTTCAGTATTGTCTTCAAGGGCAGAAATGGTTACTTGCGGAGTGCTTCCAATAGACAACCTCAAAGACGTGATTTCACCCGTGGAAATACTGTGTTTGCGTGTGCACTCTTCGCAGTTCGAAAAGTTGTACGGAATACAACTTGGAGGCAGAGTAGAAGCCAGGGAACTCCTTGGAGCTATAGGCACCAAAAGGGGGTACTTCACAGGAAGAGGACTTCCTAACGAAAACAAAGTAGCCAGAAAGATCCTTAAAGACTACGTGAAGGGCAAGTTACTTTACTGCCACCTTCCACCAGGCCACGAAACCCCCATTGAAGAACCTGCTCCTCAAAAGCCAGTGGAAGTTGACGAAGAGTTTTTTGCAGTCAAAGCGGAACCTGCACTTAAGGTTGAGTCTGACGGAGTCACTTACGAAGGAGACTTTAAACTCACTAAACAAGACAAACGAGAACTGAAGTTCGCAGCCCGGAGAGGGGAGGACCTAAACCACAAACTCAAAGAAATGCAGAAGAAAAAAGAAGGCCAGGGATTCAACATCCGGAACAGAAACCATAATTAATGCTAAGACGCTTTTCATCTTGTTACTACTCGCTTTTAAACGTTCCCAAAAACGCTGACAAAGAAACCATCAAAAAGGCTTACTACTCCTTAGCTAAGATCCACCACCCCGACACAAGCACTGGCACTGACTCCTTTAAACAGTACGCAGAGGCCTACCAGACTCTTATGGACGACGAAAAACGCTACGAGTACGACTTAGAAAAGGGCTACCTGAACGCTGAAGACATAGACCGAATGGAGTCCTTCAGAGAAGAATACGGCACCCGATACCCACAAGAAGCAGCCTGGAAAGAGTTCCAGAAGTGGGACCAAGTAATGGCAGATCAACTGGACAAAGACCAGTGGGTCCTGCCCAAGATGCTTTGGAGCCAAACTAAGCAGTTCAAAAAACCAGAACCAAGTCACCAGAAGTTCCTGGACAACTTAAGCAACTTCAGACTGTGTGCTTTGGTTTCGCTGACTGCAGGTTCAGGGTTGTCTTACTACTTGACCGTTTTGGTGATAGAGAGTTTCATCTACCCAGTGAGTTAATAAATGGAACTAGGCAGAAGCGCCCCTTTTGCTTTTAAAAACACAAGCAACGAAGTACTAGAAAAAGTCCCTGAAACAATTAACGGAGAGAACTTCAGCTTAGAAAACCTAAACAACTGTAAAGTTTACTTAATGGACTACTCAGCCCAAGTTAGTATAAATAATTGCAAGAACTCTAAGATTTTTATAGGTCCAGTCACAGGGGCTTGCTTTGTGCGTAACTGCACAGGGTGTGTGTTCTCAATAGCAACTCAGCAAATCCGCATAAAAGACTCCAACGAAAGCACAGTTTTTCTATATTCAAGGTCGAACCCTATTATTGAGAACTCGCACAACATAAGGTTTGCTAGTTACAACTTTGCTTACCCCAAGCAAGAAGAGCACTTTAAAAAAGCTAACCTGGACCCTTCCCAGAACAACTGGAACAACATAACTGACATTTCTGGGGACTCGAAAGGTTACTCGTTTTTGATAGCTTCCAACTTTTACGAAGAAGTTAAAGAAATACCTGGACTGCCTCCTTCAGAGAACCCAGTGGTTTCTTTGGAGTCCGAAAAAATAGAAGTAGTTAAGGACCAACAGAAACTAACCCTTCCTGAAGACAGAAAAAAAATACCTGTGGGACAACCTGTCAACTTGGACATCAACAAGAACCCCACTTCTGAAAGAATTGAAGTCACTGAAGAACCCCAAATAGTGACTTTGGGAGAAGAACCACGCAGTGACCTAAGACAACATGTGCCTTTCCAGAAAAACAGAGAAATGACCCCTGTCAAAGAACCCACCGTCAACAGGGCTCCTAGCTTAAGAGTCCAAAAGATCACTTGTTACTACAGACCAAATATAGGCTACCAGTTGCCTAACTACACACAGATCAGCAACATTCCTTCAGGAGAAATCCAAAAAACCCTTAAAATGCTTTCAGAAAAAGCAGAGCCTTACAACGAAAAACTAAGAAGTTTGTTTATAGAGGGGTTTTGTGGACTGGTAGGGTTTTTTGTGTTGTTTTTGGTGATGGAGGTCCTGAGGATGGTAGCTGAGTGGGACCTAGGAGTGTACATTTTGGGAGTTATAATTGCATTAGGAGGTGTGATTGCAATTGAAAGTTTAATTGTTTTATCGAGTTCGAAACTAAGAAGGCAAGGCGAAGACGAGGTCCAAAAATTCATTGAAAAAGAAAAAAACACCACATACGAAAGGTTCCCAGCCTTCCTCAGGGCTGACTTGAGGTACTTTGAAATCAATGTAGAAGCTAGATCTTAACTAAAATTAGGCATTGCGAGTTCTTGGAAAGCTTGAACTTCATAGAGTACTTTATTAACTTGGAATTGAAACTTTCAATAATTTCTGAAGCTCTTTGCTTAGCCCTGATGTCTTTTAAGTTGAGTATTTTTTTGCTGCGAGTGAACCTGATTTCTCCGTCGTAAAGTATAACCACCGCTTCAATCAGAACTCCTAACAGCAAAAAGATGAACCCCAGTATGGCTAGGAACTCGTTGTCGAAGTAGTAACTGCTAAGAGTTGTGAGTCCGAAAAAAATCATGGTGAGAACCCCAACTACTAGAAACCCCCACTTCGTGTACGTGTAGGATTTGGGGTTGTAGTATATGTTTTTGGAGTTCTTGATTTCGCGCAGTATAGAACTGTTGATTTGCTCGACGGTTAGTTCTGCGATTCCAGGTGGTGCGTCACAAGACTCAATAAAAGCGTCTAGGTGGCCTTGGGGATCGTAGAGTTCGAAAGTAAAGGACTCAGGGTCAAAGTCGTACCTGATTGAATAAGTCTTTTTGTCGGGACTTAGTTCAGAGGAGTAGCCGGTAGGGGGGACTCGAATTATTTTAGACTGGGAGGTGTTTCTGGGGCTTTCATAGTTAGACACCTTCATATTTAATGCGATTAGAAAACTCTAAGAATAAAAATGGGGCTTTACACATACGCAAGGACTATGGCAAGATGCGCTTCTACCTTCAGGCAAGCCTCCAAAGTAGGCTTTTACTACCAGAACATCCCTAAAATAAGCATAGCTAACACCTCTTGCATGCTGATAAGATCCCCAGGGATTGCCAGTGCCATTGCCAACTACGGGCTTCTAGACGAACTAGCTGCCCTTGGCGAAGACGACGATTCAGTCATAGACATCAATGGCACTGCACTTCCTCAGAGCACAATAGGTATTAAATAATCTTTTAAGCATTACTAGGCTTGTATGGTAACTTCAAAAAGTCTGGAAGCATCATGGGCGTTCAAGTAACTCACCTTAAAGGTGTAAGTGTCCATGTAGACGTCTGCGAAGCCGTAAGTCGAGTTAGCGTAAAGCAAGTCAGCCATCTGGGTAGTTCTTCCTGGGCATATTTCAGCAATTTCAGCTCCCGAAGCTCCCATTAAGAACTCGTGAATGTCTCCTTTTTTGAAGCTGTAAGAAGTTTTCCCGCCCACTGTGTGCGAAGTAGTAGATCCGCAAGTTGAGTCACTGTAGTTTCCAGGAATAAACTGAGCATCGTGCTTAATGTAGTAGTACTGCATGGAGTGGTCGTGTCCACTCATCATAGCGTCCACTGAGTACTTCTGCAACAAAGGAAAAAGTCTTTTTTTCATAGCTTCGTTGTCTCCGTGCCACTTACTAATAGAAAACATTCCTTGGTGCACCACTACTACTCTCCAAACCATGTCTGGGTTCATGCTCCAGTCCTTAAGTACTCCTTCTAGCCAGTTGTACTCCTCAGTAATGCTTTTGTTAGTAGGGTTGAAGCTCATGTCACCGCACTCATCCACTCCTTTATAGGACTTCCAGTCTTCACAGGCCACTTCGCATCCATTCAGAAAAGCAAACCCTGCTACGTTGTGTTCTCCCAGTGGAAAGGTTTTGTTGTAGTAAGCAGAAGGCATGTTCCACATTGGAAACAACTCGTCCATGTCCAATTCATCATCCACACCCGAGTAGCAGTCGTGGTTTCCTAGTACAAGGTACCAAGGCTTCATAGCTATGGACCCGTAGTCAAAGTCTTTGAACATCAGTGTGTAAAACCTTTCATCAAACTTGCCTTTGGGCTTTTCATAGATGTTGTCACCTACTGAGATCACCATAGAAATAGGCTTTTTGGAAGCTTGGATGCGCATTGCGTCAGCTACATAAGTCACAGGAAGGGTTCCGTTATCTTCTTTTTTGGTGGATTTTCTCAAGTCTCCCCAGTCGCCTACCAAGTGAAACCTAAGAGGTCCTGTGCTTGTGAACGAGTACTTTCTAATGCTTGAAGTTGACCCAGCTGAAGCTGTTTCTGATATAACCACTATTATAAAAGCAGTCAGCAGCACAAAGAAGAGTCCTAATATGAAGTAGAGTTCTTTCATTTATACTATAAAAAAACTTAAACCAAAGAGTCAACCCACCAGACACTGGACTCAAGCTATCAAAGTCGTCCTTGAGCTCTCAAGATCATAGTAATCCTTTAATCTTTACTAAGTCGTTCCACAGTGCTTCTGTAGCTAACTAGTTTCATATTAATGGAACCCTCAGAAGACTTTTTACTAGTAGCTCCAGGCATTGGCAGGTACAGAAACATACAAGAAGCAGTAAACGCTGCTAGTCCAGGTTCCCGTATAGTAGTTTGTCCAGGACTTTACACTCGCAGTGTAGAAATCAAGAAACCCGGTTTAACTTTAGAAGCTAAAGAAACAAACGGCGAAGTGCAACTTTCCACTAGCAAAGGACCGTTGATCTCAGTTTCTTTAGAAGCTAAAGAAACCTGTACAATTAAAGGGTTTAAACTAATCCACAAAGCCCCTGAAAGGCTAGTTTCAGACAAGCACTGGCTAGAAGAACTGTCCTATGACCAAGACATGGACTGTGGTGTTTGGGTAGAAAACGGAAGCGTTACATTAGAAGACTGCCAGATTTCACTAGGAACTATCAAGAACCCCATGCCAGGAGTACTTATCAGTAACGGAGAAGTGTTTTTAAACTACTGCGAAATCAAAGGCACCCACAACGTAGCCTCAATAGGAATCCTTTGTGAAGATGCCAACCTCAACATGCACTCGTGCAAGGTGCACAAGCACAAAGACTCAGGAGTCGTGTTGAAGAACCAAACTGAAAGCAGCATATGCATTGCCCAGTGCATAATAGCAGACAACCTGAACTACGGAGTTCTGTGTGACACTCCTGAGTCAGTGCCTGTGTTGCAACACAACAAAATCATGCAGAACCAAAGAGCCGGCATCATAGTGACTAAAGGCAACCAAGCCAAAGTCAAAGAAAACGAAATTAAGTACAACGAAGTAGGCGTTCAAGCAATAGACTCCAGCCCTGTTTTGATTAAAAACAAAATCAGGTGCAACTTCGGAAACGGAGTAGAAGTAACTACAGACGTAGGAGGGGCCTTTGTGAAGATCTCAGGAAATCAAATCTATGAAAACGAAAATGGAATTACTGTGAAAGGCGACATGTGCAAAGCACTTATAGAAAACAACTCTTTTATAGGCAACAACCGAAAGTCAGGCATCATGGTGGACAACTCAGCACAGGCTGAAATCAGAGGCAACGAAATACTTGAAAACGTGTGGCAAGGCATACTGTTAGTCACAGACACTTCAGCAGTCATCGAGAAAAACAGGATCTACGGGAACTTAAGAGCCAACATAGCTGGGGGTAGGGGACCTCTGAGTATCTCAGAAAACAGAATCTACAAAGGCAGATGTGAAGGGGTGTTTTTGTTCGAACCGAACGACTGCAAGATTTACTCAAACGAAATCTACGAAAACAACGACGGAATACTTGCTGTCGACGGAACTACAGAAGTGTTAGGGAACTCAATCCACGACAACAAAAGAACAGGGGCTACTTTTGCAGGCGGAAAAGAGCCTAAAAAGGACAACGAAGGCAACCTTTACGAACGAGTAGAAGCTAGTGTCTTATTGGAAGACAACGAAGTCTACAGAAACACTGAAGTAGGAATCAACATCAGGGACTGGGTCAAAGGCCAGATCAAAGGAAACAGAGCTTTTGAAAACCCCATTCAAATCTGCATTTTGTCACAAGCGCAGTTCGACATATCATCTATCAAGAAAAACAACGAGTGGACTGGAGAAGTCCAGTTGCCTCTACCCAACTACTGCGAAATAGTGTGAGTTTAAATTAAAGAATTAAGCTTAGCGGTCAATTAGTACTGAGGGCCTTCTTTCTGTATGTTATCAGCTGCAGTGTACACTGACTTGTTCTCTGGAGTGATTGCAGGCCTCACAAAGTGGTTGTCGCAGCGTGGACAATACTCGTCGGACTCTTCCCACTCTAGCACATTCTTTCTGAACACTTTGCGGCATTTTTTGCACGCAAAAACTAGTTCGTTTGACTTAGACAGCGGGTGGTTTGAAACTTCTTCGTGGCACTCAGGGCAGTCGAACCACTGCTGGCAGCAGGTAGCTCTTACTTGGACTTGTGCGTTCAGTATGTGCTTACACATTATTAGCCATTTTGTGTAACTCTTAACTTAAGCTTGAAATGCTCAGAAGCCTAAACAGACTTTTGAGCGCGAATAAAATGGACAAGTTCGTAACTCGGAAAAGAACAAGAAAACCCCAAACCAAAGAAACCCCTGCTGCCAAGAAGCCAAAAGCTCCTCAGGAAGAGGTTAAGGAGCTTCCAGTGCCCTTCACTTACTCCGACTGGGAAACTCAATTTGATGAGTCTTGGAGAAGTGCCTTGGATTCGTTCCTTTCTTCAAACAAACTCAAAGAAATCTACTCTTGGGTTTCCAGAGAGTACTCAGAAGTCCCTTGCCGTCCACCTGCTGAAGAGATATTTACAGCTTTTAAACTCACTCCTTTTGACCAGGTGAAGGTAGTTGTTGTAGGGCAAGACCCCTACCCTGGCCCCACTGAAGCTATGGGACTCAGTTTCTCTGTGCACGACGGAGTCAAGGTCCCTGGGAGTCTGCGCAACATTTACAAGTGTTTGGAAACTGACCCTAAAGTTACCTTTAAAACTCCCAAGCACGGGAACTTGTCGAAGTGGGCCAGACAAGGAGTGTTTATGCTGAATGCTTGTTTAACTGTGAGACAGAGCAAACCCAACTCCCACGCCAACAAAGGCTGGGAAAGCTTCACTGACGAAGTGATTCGGGTGATAAACAGCCAAAGGTCAGGAGTGGTGTTTATGCTGTGGGGTTCCTACGCCCAAAAAAAGGCCAAAGGAGTGAACAGGTCCAAGCACTTAGTTCTCGAAGCCTGCCACCCTTCGCCACTAAGCGCTTCCAAAGGTGGCTTTTACACCTGCGGGCACTTTTCAGCTGCAAACGAGTACTTAAGAGAAAAAGGCATTCAAGAAATAGACTGGAACCTTAATTAATAAATGGAACAACTCAGCGAAAAGGAACGAAGAGACTGCCAAGAAATCTTCAACTTAATAGACACCAACAACGACCAAAAGGTTTCCATCCAAGAACTCGGCAAAGGCTTGCGGGGAATGGGACTTAACCCCTCCGAAGCAGAAGTCCAGCAACTGATGCACCGTTTCGACTCAGACAAAAACAAAGAACTCAGTTTACAAGAATTCACAGAACTCTACAAACAGGAACTTAAACAAAGCAGTTTCAACGAAGAAGACCTTAAAGCCCAACTGCACCAAATGGACAAAGACAAAGACGGGAAGATCGAAGCTGAAGAACTCAGAGAACTACTTGTCTCAGGGGAAGAACCCCTTTCTTCTGAAGAAGTGGACTCTTTAATTGCTGAGTTCGACAAAAACAAAGACGGACTCATTGAAATCCAGGAGTTCTTGGAAGTGATTTTAGCTCCTACTCTAAGGTAATGTAAAAATGTCACACAGTCAGTGGAAAAAATTCCAGTTCTTCGAGGCTTCTTATGTAGGCAACGAGCCTCAACCTGGGTCCCGCAGAAGCACTGTAACTTCTAGGTCTTCAAGTGTGATTGCTCCTATAGAAGAACTCGACCCTTCACAGGTCAAAAACCTGTCTGAAATCGCTAAGATGAAGTACGTCACCAACATCCTAGGTATCTTCTATGTTGGAATGAGCAGCGGGTACATCTTTTCGTGTTTTGGCGACGAAGTTAAGTCTTACAACCAAGTCCACGCCTACCAGTTGTTTTACATGACTAAAGACAGAAAGCTCCCTTACTTGCTCACTATTGGACTTGACGACTCTGAGTTCACTCGCAAAGGTTTCCTCAAAGTCTGGGACGCTTCTGACCCCATGCGGTTGTACCAGATGTGCGGGTTCATACTTCCTGACGCAGTTATAAAGGACGCCACTTGTTTCCAAGTGAGTCCTGACATGAACAAACTTGCAATAGGCCTGAAGCAAGGTCAAGTTTACCTGCTGACAGGGGATATACTTTCAGGTTCTAAGTTCACTTCTAAAAAGATACTGAACATAGGGGAGAAGAAAGCACCTATCACTAACTTGCAGTTCCTCAAAAGAAACAACTCTTGGTTTTTGTTCTTCACAACTATGGCTTCAGTAGGCAGCTTTTACTTAAGGGATAAAGCAGAGGTACTTCATGACTTAGAAGACGAAGACGGGTGCGCGCACTTGTGTGCAGACGTAGACGAGAAAAAAGACAGACTAGTTGTAGGAATGGCTGGGCTGGACGCAGTGACTGCGTTCTACCCTGAGTTCAAAGGGCAGACTTGGTCTTTTGAAGGCGAGAAAACCATAATTAAGTGCTTCAGGAACCAAGTAGTGGTGGTGTCTGTGATTAAGAACCAACACCAAGTAGCTATTTACGACATCGACAACAAGTTCATAGGGTTCATGAGTACGTACACGCAAGTAGACCACGTGTTGTGTGAAGAAGACAGTATTTTTATACTGTTTAGAAACAACAAAAAAGAAATCATTATTCAGAAACTAGTGGAAAAAGACACCACTGAGAAACTAGCTATTCTGTTCAAAAAGAATACTTATGACATAGCTTACAACTTAGCCAGGGCAGAAGGCTTTGAAGACTCCTTTGTGGCAGAAATCAGCAGAATGCAGGGAGACCACTACTACAACAAGGGCGACTTCGACAACGCTATTAACTGCTACAAACAGACTGTAGGGTACTTAGAGGCTTCTTATGTTATAATCCAGTTTTTGGACCCTTCGAAGATTGAGTACCTGACTAACTACTTAGAACACCTACACTCAAGACACCAAGCCA